>Ga0334884_1004747_pt1 | contig 13645 bp, 5 predicted proteins | sample GraSluR1_MG_7_FD_207215 | JGI IMG/M metagenome (GOLD analysis project Ga0334884, IMG submission 207215) | Sludge microbial communities from methane-producing bioreactor in Wageningen University, Netherlands - Granular Sludge_12_05 R1 | ecosystem: Engineered > Bioreactor > Anaerobic > Unclassified...
AGTGTACTTTTGACAGATGCTGACCGCTCCGTAGTCCATGACGGCCCTCTTGAGGGCGTCGCTATTCGCTGCGCCTCCTCCCGGGCGAACAGGAAGATGGTAGACGTGCTCCAAGTGCTTCGATACCGGGTCGGACTCTTGCGGCAACATCGCGCCGTAGGGCCTGACGCTCTCGTCGACAGCGCCCGTCCAGCGCGCGAGAAGGGCTGCGGCCTGCCAGGAGTTCCCGGGTTCTTCGAAGAGCTCGAACACGCTGCCGATCCACTCAAGAGAAGTGAAGGCGGGAAGCGCGTCGCTCTGGTTCATGTAGGCGTAGTAGGCCAGATGCCACTCCGAGAAGTCGTACTCAGCTCCGTCCCGCTTTTTGAAAGTCGACTCCAAGGAGGCCAGCGCGCTGAAAGCCCAGCCGGGGCCATTGTAGGGATCCTGGTTGCGCACAGGGGTCACGCCGGCGTCCCGAAGGTCGTAACTCGCCGGGAGAACTCCTCTTCCCATCGCTTGAGGACCTGTTCTCTGCGGGGGCTTCACGTGCGAGAGGTCGAGCGGCGAGGGACGGTAACCTGAGCGGCTTCCTTCACTGCGGGAGCTTTGAATGGCGAAGAGGCGCTGCTGCTGGTACTTCAGAAACTCGGGATTCCTCGGCGCCGCCGAAAAGGCGCGGCCATTCGCGGATGCGCAACCAATGAACACGAGAAGGAGTGAAAAGAGAAGCGAGACGAAGATGAAGAGAGAACGCATCGAACGGGAAAAACGACACATAAAACCCATAAAAATTCCTCCTTGATGAAGGATCGGCAAAACCTGGGAAGCGGTTGCTACCGAAATCGGGGAGTCGGGCTTTTCGTGAGTTCGCGTCGTCGCCAATTCGAGACGAGTGTGCAGAGTATCTCTCCGGATGTTCAAAAAAGCATGCAAAATATTAACGAACAATAACAAACACACCGCACTTTGTCAATTACTTCTTATAGTTCTCTATAGTCAGTTGATTTTGGGGCGAGCGAGGTTTCACATATGGATTCCTGCGAGACCGGCATCCGTATTTCCATCGATACGCGCTTTCGACATCCGCACCCGGCGCCCTATAGAGGGGCTGCGACACGAGTAGGAAACAGACAGCAAAATCCCCTCTCCGAGTACGAGGGGAGGGGATTTTCCATCTTTTCTGTCGAGTTACAGGAGAAGCTCCGGCAGCAGATTTCCTGCTTGAGAACGGGCTACCTCCTCCGACGGAACAGTAGAAGCACAAGGGGCGCCAGCAGCGAAAGAAGCGACGGGGAGAAACTTCCCCCGGCCGTGCAGCCGCTCCCGCCGTGTGGATCGCCGGGTTCGGCCTTTTTCTCTCCCTCCACAATGAAGGCGGGATCCGTCACGCTGCCGTTCTCCTTCTCGTCCAGGTCGAAACGTCCTCCGTCACGGATCGCCAGCACCACACGGCTTTCAGCAGAGATAAGGTCATCCGGATTCAGCACCCGCTTCAGCGCCGCGCCTCCGGGATGCTCTTCCAGCTCGACCACCGCAACGCAACCGTCGAGTAGTTCTTCAAGGGAGTAGACTTGCTTGAAGGCTTCCGCGCTCTCCGAAGAGAGCGCCTTCACCACCTGCAGACGTTCGGCCCTCTTGCCGATGAACCCCTCGGGTATCCGGAAGAAGACGACTGCCGTCCTTACGTTCTCGGAAACTGTCAGCGCGCTTCCCTCCACATCGAGCACGGCCCGGAAGAGGGCAAGCGGACTCCCTTCGCCCCCCTCCGGAATGTCAAGATCTTCCAGAAGCTCCCGCAGACGATTCATGCCTTCGTTCGTAATGGAGATCTGCCCGGTGTCGTCAACATCAATCAGTTCTGCTATGGATTCTATCCGCTCGGCGGGAACTCCCGCATCGACGAGGAGGTTCTTCATCGCCTCTTTCTTCTGTTCCGGTGTCGGGTCCGGCGGCAGAGACACCACCAGCGGAGTCGGCACGGACGGGCGCGATCCGTCGGGGAGCGGCGTATCGGGCGGCACGACGGGAGGCTCGACCGGCGGAGTAGGCGTCGGGACCGGTGTCGGGTCCGGCGTCGGGTCCGGCGTCGGGACCGGTGTCGGGTCCGGCGTCGGGACCGGTGTCGGGTCCGGCGTCGGGTCCGGCGTCGGGTCGGGTGTCGGGTCGGGTGTCGGGACCGGTGTCGGGTCGGGTGTCGGGTCGGGTGTCGGGACCGGTGTCGGGTCGGGTGTCGGGTCGGGTGTCGGGTCGGGCGTCGGCAGAATCGTATACACCGCCTGGAGTTCTGTCAGCATATTCTTGTTCACCGTGGCGTTCTGCTCCGCCGGTTTTGTCCAGCCGCTCACTTCGTTGAAAAAGACCGTATGCACGCCCGTCGGGAGAGCCGTTATCGTCTCACCGGAGCTCTTCCACACAGTCCCGTCGACGCTCCACCGGGCGCCTGACGGTCCTGTGATACTCACGCGAAGGTCTCCGATATGCCGCACGTAGGTTCCGTCCGCCTGCGCTATGACACTCTTCATCACGGTAACGGCCTGATCGTCCGGCGTCGTCCAACCGTCGATTTCCTTGAATATTACAGTGTAATCACCCGTCGGGAGATCTGATGATGTTTCGCCGGAGTTGAGCCAAGCAACCCCATCGTCAATGCTCCATTGCGCCCCCGCAACGGATGCCTCGTCCGGTTCGATGATCGCTTTCACGGAGCCGGTGTGGCGTTCGTAGCGTCCTTCAGCCTGCGATGTATCGCCTTGTATCACGGTGATTTCGATATCGTCGGGCGTCGTCCAGTCCAAGAGCTCCCGGAACCTCACCGTATAGCTGCCGGTAGGGATATTGGAAACCGTCCCGCCGGAATCCAGCCATGTGGTTCCGCCGTCGGCGCTCCACTGCGCCCCGGCCGTCCGGGCGCCCTCCGGTTCGATGGTCACCTGAAAACTCCCGACCGTCGCCTCGTAGGCGCCCATGTCCACACCCGGTCCCTGAGGACGCGCAATACCGCGCTGGTCCGCATCGGGAGCGCCGGTGGGGGTCCCCGTATCAAGGGCCGAGCTGCCCGCGAGCAGAGCGTGCGTCTGCGTCCGGCCGCCGTTGTCCGCCAGCGGGCCGAGCACGGGATCTTCCGTCGTGTTGTCCGTCCCGGCGTAGTCGGTGACGGAGTTGGTTATGGTGAGATTTCCCGTGCCAACCAATTCAAAAGCCACCTGTCCGGCCGTGGAATCCGTCCCCCAGAATATGGAGTTGATTACCGTAGTGCTCCCGTCCTTCGAGTACAGGCCTCCGTACTGCGTCGCGCTGTTTTGGAAGAACGTGCAGTTGAACACATTCGGGGCGCCGCCGAACGTGTACATCCCCCCGCCTCTGGCGTCCGCATGCGTATCCGTGCTGTTCCCCGAGAAGGTGCAGTTGCGCACGACCGGTTTTCCGCCGCCGCCGTTGTGCATGCCGCCGCCGAGAAACGCGCGGTTCCCTGTGAAGGTACAGCCGCTCACCGCGGGGATTGTATTGTTGTAGTTGCTCATTCCACCGCCATGAGCGGACACGTTTCCGGAGAAGGTACAGTCGTTCACCGTGGGGCCGCCGTTGTTGGAATTGTTGTAGTTGCACATGCCGCCGCCGTAGAGCGAGGCCTCGTTCTCCGTAAACGTACAGACGCTCACCGTCGTCTTGCTGTTGTCATTGTGCATACCGCCGCCGTCCCCGCCCGCGACATTTTCAGAGAAGGCGCAGTCGGTGACCGTCGAGCTGCTGTTCTCATTGCACATACCGCCGCCGTTTGTTCCCGCGCTGTTTTTGGAAAAGACACAGCCGGTCAGCGCTGGAGCGGCGTTCAGAACATACATGCCTCCGCCGTAGCGAACCGCATAGTTCCCTGCGACGATGCAGTTCCTTACCGTCGGGAAACAGTCCTGGACGAAGACGCCTCCGCCGTTTTTATGTTGCGGGAAATTATTGCCGGTTACGGTATCGGGAGTAGCGTCCCCTCCGGTGATGATGAAGCCGTCCATCACGGTGGAGAAGCCCCCCGCGTTGTTGATGTACACTACGTGGTAGCTGTTATGCCCGTTGACAAGCGTGGTGATCCCGTCGGCGTCCACCTCGTCGTTTCCGAGAATATCTCCGGTAAGGACAGTTTTATGTACCGCCGGATCGCGGTGGTCCATGCCGGGATCCCCGGTCGAGGGAAAACCTCCGTAGAGCGCCACCCCTTTCTTGAGGTTGAAAGAATAATCGCGATTCGCTTCATTTGTCGCCGGAGTGTACGTCCCCGCCGCCACCCAGACAACGTCGCCGCTGGATACTTCGTCGAGCGCCGCCTTCAGATCCCCTCTCGCGTCGGCCCATGAAGTGCCGCCGCCCGCTGCGCCATCCTTCACGTAGACCGTCGCACCCTCAGAAGCATCGGAAACAGATAAAACCAGACAAAGTGTAAAAAGAAAAAAAACCTTTAAAAAAATTTTTACAGTAAAAACTTGCCTTATCAGCACGCTGCTCACTCCTTTTCTATCGCTGTTTTGATAAACCGGCACAACTGCGGCGATTGAAGAAATCCCGCTCGATTTGCTTCTCCTGACCTTGTCGGGCGCTCTCTTTTGAAGATATGAAGACTGCTTCTCGCCGCATGGAAAAGCAAGGCGCTCCGAATAAAAAGACTAGCAAAGCTCTCGACAATGAGTCAAGAATAATTTCAATAGGGAGAAACATTTTTTAGGTACTCTTCTCGTGCCTTCTTTATGAAAGAATAAAATTTTGGTGAGAATGTAAAAAACGTCTCTCTCTTCTCCGCGGTGGAGTTGAGAGAGACGTTGACAGCGTCACCGAGTATTTCCGGATGCCTCTCCTTTTTGTCGGAGAATCGCTATCTCCTCCGGCAGAACATGAGAAGAGCGAGAGGCGTCAGCAACGCCAGCAGCGACGGCGAGAAACTTCCTCCGGCCGTACAGCCGCCGCCTCTTCTATGGCTCGTTGCCCCGCCCTCCACGAGGAATGCGGGGTCCGTTACCCCTCCGTCGCGTTCGCCGTCGAGGTCGAAGTACCCTCCGTCCCGGATCGCCAACGCCACGCGGCTTGCAGAAGATATCGGGTCGTCAGGATTCAGCACCCGCTTCAGCGTCTCGCCCCCGGGGATCGCCTCCACATCGACCACTGCGGCGCAACCGTCCCGTAGGTCCTCCAGCGTGTACACACGCACAAACGTCTCGGCTTCCTCCGAGCTCAGCATCTTCACCACCTGCAGGCTGTCGGATCGTTTGCCCGCGAACCGCTCGGGGATTCCGAAGAAGACGATTGCAACCGTTTCTTCTCCGGCATCCGCCGTTCCGCTCCCCTCCGTTTCCAGCACCGCCCGGAACACGGAGAGAGGAGAACCTTCCGCTCCCTCCGGGATGACGATCCCGCGCACTATCTCCCGAAGGCGTTCCATTCCGTCGTCCGTGATATAGACCTGCCCTGTCTCGTCTATACCGAGCAAGTCCACTATCTCTTCAATGCGATCCCCCGGGACGAGGGCCTCCCGCAGAGCCTCCCTTAGCGCATCCTTCTTCTGCTCCGGCGTGGGGTCCGGAGGCAGCGTCACATGCAGAGGAAGAGGCGTGACCGGACGAGCCCCTTCAGGAAGCGGCATCTCCGTCGGAACGACGGGCGGCTTTACCGGCTGGACGGGAACGGGCGTCGGTTCCGGGCTCGGGCTTGGACTTGGGCTTGGGCTTGGACTCGGTTCCGGGCTCGGACTCGGTTCCGGGCTCGGACTCGGTTCCGGGCTCGGACTCGGTTCCGGGCTCGGACTCGGACTTGGGCTTGGACTTGGGCTTGGACTTGGTTCCGGGCTCGGAGTCGGCGTCGGAGTGGGACCATTGGTGTAGCTTGCTTCGAGCACGGTGAGCCGGTCCTGTTCCACTGTGACGAACTGGTCGGCGGGCTTCGTCCAGCGCGAGGCGTTCGAGAAGATCACCTTATGTTGGGTGGCCAGAAGGTCTTGAACCGTATCTCCGGAATCCCTCCACGTCCACTCTCCATCCAAACGCCACTTGGCTCCCGCTTCGCGGGCGCCTGCCGGTTCGATCTCCACACGCAGACTTCCGGCCTGCCGGATATAGGTTCCGGTACGCTCGACGACGGCTTCGTTCGTCATGGTGACCGGGATAGGCGCCGGAGTTGTCCAGCCCGGTAGTTCAAAGAAAAAGACCGTGTATTCGCCAGTCGGGAGCGAGCCATAAACTCCGCCCGGAATAAACCAGTTTCCGTCCTCACCGCATTTCCATTTGGCGCCGGCGGCGCGGGCGCCTTCCGGTTCGATGAAGACCGTCAGAGAGCCCGAATGACGCGTGTAGAAACCGGTGTACGGCACGGTGGTTCCCTTCGTGACCGTGACTTCGTGATCGGCCGGCGTCGTCCAGTCGTCGATCGGGTCGAAGGTAAGCGTGTAGAGGCCGACGGGAAGATTCTCCACCGTCTCGTTATGCTCCCGCCACGCGTCCTCCCCGGCGATCTTCCACCGACCTCCCGCCGTACGCGCATCCGCAGGTTCGACGCCCCCCAGCAGAGAACCGACCTCCGCCTCGTAGGCGCCGATGTCGACCGCTCCGTCTGCGGGCTGGGGCCGTTCGACGCCGCGCTGATCCGCCGCGGGCGCATCGGTATTCGTGCCCGCGTTGATCGCGGAGCTGCCTGCGAGCAGCGCGTGCGTCTTCGTCGGGCCGCCGTTGTCCGACAGTTCGCCGAGTTTGGGGTCGGCGTCCGTGTTGCCTTCGCCGGGGAACTCGCTCACGTCCACGACGGAGTAGGTGATGGTAAGCGTTGCTCCGTCATTGACAATCTGTCCGGCCGCGGAGTCCGTTCCCCAGAAGATGCTGTTGGTCACCGTCGCGAGGTTGCCCACGATGAGCATTCCCCCGCCGGAGTCGGCGCTGTTTCCCGAGAAGGTGGTGTTCATCACCGTTACAACGCTGTCGTCGCTGTACATCCCGCCGCCGGCAGAAGACACCGCGCTGTTTCCCGAGAAGGTGCAGTTCGTCACCGTCGGGCTGCTCTGAGAGTTATACATACCGCCGCCGTCTGCAGCGATGTTTACGGAGAAGGTACAGTTCGTCACTGTCGGGCTGCTCTCGAAGTTCGACATCCCTCCGCCCAATTCAGCGCTGTTATCGGAGAAGGTGCAGTTCGTCACCGTCGGGCTACCGGTACCTTCGTTATACATACCGCCGCCCCGAGAGGCCGCGCTGTTTTCCGAGAAGGTGCAATTAGTAACAGTTGGGCCGGCATTTGTGATGTACATCCCGCCGCCCCTGCCGGCTGAGCCTCCATCGTTCGCCTTCCCTCCGGTGACGGTGAAGCCGTCGAGGACGGCGGTCGCGTCGACGCCGTTGGCAGAGACGACGTGGTAGCTGTTGTCCGAGGCATCGCCCCGGGTACCGATATCTCCGGTGAGGATGCTGGGATTCGCCGCCGGGTCCCGCTGACCGAGCTCGGTCTCCGTTCCGTCGAAGCCGCCGTAGAGGGCAACGCCGTCCGAGAGAACGAACGACTTCGAACGGTCAGCACCGGCGGTCGGCGTGTACGTCCCTGCCGCCACCCAGTACTCGCCCACAGTCCCCGCTTCGAGGGCCGTCCGGAACTCCGCCGCACCGAACGCATGATCCCATGATAGTCCCGTCTTGTCGCCTGCTCCGTCGACGGTCACATGGTAAACGCCTCCTCCCGAAACTGCCGGGAGCGCAAAGAAAAACAACAGGAAGAAAAATTGGAGGAAAAACAGAGGGAATACTTTTTTAAAACCCGATCGCAGTATGGACACGATATCAACGCTCCTTCCAAGGAATCTGTTTTCTGTAATAACCAGCGCTCCTTCTTCGTTGACACAACGCACTCCGCGCATTACCACACCCCGTCGCAGGTTTTCTTTTCATTGAGATGAGGGCGTTCCATGCCGCCCACGCCGCAGAATCAGAATGCTCAAAGGATTGAGACGAGAGAATAATACCAAAACTTCAAAAGGAGAGTCAAGAACAACAGAATACTTTATGGAGCCGTGTGCTTGAAATCGGATCAATAGAAGAAAATTTCGATAGAAAATCCACTAGACAGGAGCGCGTATCGCGGACAAAAATGTAAAAGAGCATGGAATAGAGGCGAGCGCGGCAGGAGAAAAGGCGAAGAAAAAAGGCAACCGCCTCCCCCTTCGGCGTTTGTGCGAAGAGAGAGGCGGTTGCCGTAATAACGAACGTTTTTCGACTGTTGCCGCTTTCCTTTGAATGCCGCTATCTTCTCCTGCCGCACGCAAGAAGAGCGAGAGGCGCCAGAAGCGTCAGCAGCGCCGGAGAGAAGGAGCTTCCCGCCATGCAACCGCCTCCGCCTCCCCCTCCCGAAGAGCTCGTTGACTCTCCCTCCACGATGAACGCGGGGTCCGTTACCCCTCCGTCGCGCTTGCCGTCGAGGTCGAATCGCCCTCCATCCATGATCGCCAACGCCACGCGGCTTTCGGCGAAGATCGGGTCGTCGGGATTCAGCACCCGCTTCAGTTTCTCGCCGCCGGAGGTCTCCTCCACATCGACCACCGCCGCGCACCCGTCGCGAAGGTCTTCAAGCGTGTACACCCTCAAAAACGCCTCGGCTTCATCGGAGGAGAGCATCTTCACCACCTGCAGGCGGTCCGCCCGTTTTCCGATGAAGCCCTCCGGTATCCGGAAGAAGACGACCGCGGTCGTTCCGCTTTCGGAAGCCGCCAGTGCGCTTCCCTCGGCGTCGAGTACGGCGCGGAAAACGGAAAGCGGACTCCCTTCCGCACCCTCGGGAATGTCAAGACCGTCCAGAAGCTCGCGTAACCGGTTCATGCCCTCGTCGGTGATGATGATCCGCCCTGTCTCGTCGACGTCCAGGAGTTCGACGATGGATTCGATGCGCTCCGGAGGAATACCTGAATCGGAGAGCAGGTTCTGCATAGCCTCCTTCTTCTGTTCCGGTGTCGGGTCCGGCGGCAGCGTCGCCACCAGAGGTGTCGGCACGGAAGGGCGGGAGCCTTCCGGAAGCGGCGTGTCCGGAGGCAGGACGGGAGGCTCGACCGGCGGTGTCGGCGTACCCGTCGGTACAGGCGTCGGCGTCGGTCCGGCTGTCGGTGTCGGCGTACCCGTCGGTACAGGCGTCGGTGTCGGGTCCGGCGTGGGCGTCGGCACAGCGGTCGGCGTCGGGGCAGGCGTGCCCGTCGGCACAGGCGTGGGCGTCGGTCCGGCCGTCGGCGTCGGGGCAGGCGTACCCGTCGGCACAGGTGTTGGAGTCGGAGTCGCTGTTGGAGTCGGAGTCGCTGTTGGAGTCGGTGTCGGCGTCGGTATTGCCGTATACGCCGCCGCGAGTTCGGTCAGCATATTCTTGTTCACCGTGGCGTTCTGCTCCGCCGGTTTTGTCCAGCCGGTCACTTCGTTGAACAATACCGTATGGACGCCCGTCGGGAGAGCCGTTACAGTCTCGCCGGAGGCCTTCCACGCCGTTCCGTCGACGCTCCAACGGGCGCCTGCGGGGCCTGCGATGACAACGCGCAAATTCCCTATGTGGCGGATATAGGTTCCGTCAGCCTGCGATGTGACGTCCTTCGTCACGGTGACCGCTTGATCGGCCGGCTTCGTCCAGCCCGTCGCGTCCTTGAAGGCGACCGTGTAGCCGCCGGGTAGGAGATCCGATACCGTTGCTCCGGAGTCCCGCCATGTCGTCCCCCCGTCGATGCTCCACCGGGCTCCGTCCGTTTCCGCGCCTTCGGGTTCGATGGTCACGGTCAGCGATCCGGCTTCGGCTTCGTAGGCGCCGATGTCGTACTTCGGCCCCCGAGGACGGGCGATGCCGCGCTGGTCGGTTCCGGGCGCGCCGGTCGAGGTCCCCGCGCCCAGAGCGGAACTTCCCGCAAGCAGAGCGTGCGTCCGCGTGGAACCGCCGTTGTCCGCCAAAGCTTCGAGCTTCGGGTCGGCGTCCGTGTTGCCCGTGCCCTCGTACCCTCCCTGCACGACGCAATAGGTAAGCGCCGGGGTCGAGCCCGGGGTATCGGAGATCTCCCCTCCCGCGGCCGACCAGAAAATCGAGTTGGTCGCCACAGGGTTGCTGCCGTCGTAGTTGAACATCCCGCCGCCTTCGACCGCCGCGCTGTTCCCGGAAAAGGTGCAGTTCATGACTGCGGGGCTGCTCGAAAGACGATTGTACATGCCGCCGCCTTCGCCGGTCGAGCTGTTTCCGGAAAAGGTGCAGTTGGTCACAACCGGATTGCTGAGATTGAAGTTGTACATTCCGCCGCCAGCGGCCGCGCTGTTCGTCGAGAAGGTACAGCCGGCCACCGAAGGGTGACTCTCGTCCGCGTTGAACATGCCGCCGCCCGAGTTCGCGCTGTTTCCCGCAAATGAGCAGTCCGTCACCGCCGGACTGCTCTGCGTGTTGTACACACCGCCGCCGTTAAACGCGGCGTTCTCAGAGAAGACGCTGTTCGTGACCGTCGGACTGCTCTGCTTGTTGAATAGGCCGCCGCCGTTATTGTCCGCTGCGTTTTGAAGGAAGAAGCTGTCCGTCACAACAAGGCCGCCGCTCGCGTCGTTGAACATGCCGCCCCCCGAGTCCGCGCTGTTCCCCGAGAATGTGCAGCCGGTCACCGCCGGGCCGCCTCCTTTGGCGTACATCCCCCCGCCGAAGGCGTAGGCGCCGTTCCCCGAGAAGATGCAGCCGGTCACCGACGGACTGCTGCCCGTGGCGTACATTCCGCCGCCGGAGTTCCGCGGATTGGAGGAGTCCTCATCCCCGGCGTTCGCGGAGCCGCCGGTGATTATGAAGCCGTCGAGGGCGGCGTTCGTCACGTTCTCGGCATAGACCACGTGGTGGCTGTTGTCGCCGTTGATCGTCGCGGTGACGCCGTCGGCATCCTTCACGTCGTCGCCGCCGATATCTCCCGTGAGGATGGTGCGGTTCACCGCCGGGTCCCGCTGCTCGCGCCCGCTCTCCGTCCCGTTGAAGCCGCCGTAGAGGGCGAGGCCGTTTTTGAGAACGAACGATTTCGTGCGGTCCGTGTCCGCCGTCGGCGCGTAGCTCCCCGCCGCAACCCAGATCTCGCCGCCGCCGAAGAGAAGCGCCGTCAGCAAGTCGGCGTACGCGTCGGCCCACGATGCGCCGTTGTTCTCGCCGGTTGCCGCGGCATTCACGTAGACTGGTTCCGACAGGCGTTCGTAGGCGCCGATGTCATGCCCCGCTCCCCGGGGGCGGGAGACGCCGCGCTGGTCCGTCGCGGGCGCACCGGCGGATGTGCCTGTATCAAGGGCGGAACTGCCCGTGAGCAATGCGTGCGTCCGCGTCGGACCGCCGTTGTCCGCCAGGGGGCCGAGTTCGGGATCGCCTTCGAGAATCTCCGTTCCTCCCGCATACCCTCCCTGGACCACGCAGAAGGAGAACGAGGGAACCGGTGTCCCGCTGTTGACGATCTCCCCTCCCGAGGACGCCCAGAAAATGCAGTTCGTGACCGTCGGGCCGCTCCAATCGTTGTACATCCCCCCGCCGCCATAGTCGGCGCTGTTCCCCGTGAAGGTGCAGCTGGTCACCGTCGGGTTGCTGTTCGACAGGTTTAGCATACCGCCGCCGTTCATGCCGGCGCTGTTCCCCGTGAAGGTGCAGTTGGTCACCGTCGGGTCGCTGTTCGACAGGTTTAGCATACCGCCGCCGTTCATGTCGGCGCTGTTCCCCGTGAAGGTGCAGCTGGTCACCGTCGGGTCGCTCTCACTGTAGTTGCACATGCCGCCGCCGTGGTTCGCGCTGTTTCCGGAAAAAGTGCAGTTCGTCACCGCGGAGGAGCTGTCCGTATTGTACATACCCCCGCCGTGGAAAAGGGCGAAGTTCGCCGTGAAGATGCAGTTCCGCACCGTCGGGCCGCCGCCCGTGGCGTACATTCCGCCGCCGGATCCTTTGCCGTATCGATCACCGTTATCATTTGCTCTGCCGCCTGTGACGGTGAAGCCGTCGAGGACGGCCGTGTCGTCCGCGTCGCTGGCATAGACGACGTGGTAGCTGTTGTCGTCGTGATTGCCCGGAGTGCCGATATCCCCCGTGAGGATGGTCGGGTACGCCTTAGGGTCCCGCTGCGCCATGCCGGGATTTCCTGTCTCCGGAAAACCGCCGTAGAGCTCGACGCCGCTTTGCAGCACGAAAGAAGCCTCGCGTTCGGTAGCATGGGGCTTGTACGTCCCCTCCGCCACCCAGAGCACGTCGCCGCCGGTCGCTCCGTCGAGCGCCGCCTTTAAATTTCCTGTCGCGTTCTCCCATGATCCAGTACCGCTCCCTGTTGCCCCTTCCTTCACGTAGATCGTCGCGCCCTCCGATGCGGACGAAAACACAAGGACGCAAAGAAGAAGCAAAAGCGGCAAAACCGCCTTTGCGGAACAGACTCGCCGTACAACCACGCCACCACTCCCCATCCGATTCGGTGTAAAGATTCCCGGAATCCTTCAGGTTTCGACCGTACGTTGCATCGCCCCGCCGTCCGTCGAAGCCGCCCCGAAGAATACCCGAAAAAAATCCGGGGAGTATTATAGCACTTTACCTGAACTGTTCAAAGCAAAGAAATAAAATGTAATGAAATGCAAAGTTTTTTTACTTCTTATACCGGACGCTTCCGGTCAACATACCGCCATACCGGCCGTCCGCGTCGACCGCCCGTGTTCGCTCCACGCGCCGGAAGGATCGAAGAGCTTCTTCACGTCCCTGTTTTTTTGATTCGGCATGTCTTAGAATAGTGCCCAAATGAAAGAAATACGGAAGAGGGGAAGAACATGGCAAAACAGGCGAAACAGCCGCGCATCGACACGGAGCCGGACGCCGCGCCGCTGGCGCTCTCGTTGGGCGCGCTTCTGGGGAGGGAGGAGGTCGTTCGCGCGCCCGAAGACGTTCCGCCGGAGGAGGAAAAGACCGCCAAGCCACCGAGGGAGCTCCCGGGGCGGGTGATTCTGACGCGCGAGACGAAGGGGCGCGGGGGCAAGACCGTTACGCGGCTTTCCTTCAGGGAGGGAACGCCCTCCGATCCCGAAGAGCTTGCGAAAAAGCTCCGCGCCGCGATGGGGTGCGGAGGGACGACGGAGGGAGACGACATCGTGCTCCAGGGCGACCAGATCCAACGGGCCGCCGAGTGGTTCGCAGCCCGGAAGGTTCGGGTTACCGGAGCGCGCTGACGTCTCCCCGGAGCGCCGGCGCTATTTCGCCTCTTCCTCCTGGCTTGCCAGCATGGCCTGGACCGAGAGCGACGATATTCCGTTGTCCGTGCTGTTCGCTTTCAGCCCGCTCTCGGAGAGCATCTTGAGCAGCTTGTCCGTCTCGGACTCCACCTCCGTGCCGCACTTGCCGCAGACGCTCGCCCCTGCGGAGAGCGTCGCGCCGCAGTTGCCGCATGTTCCGCTGCTGCCGGTCGACGCCTCGCCCGTTCCGGACGACGCGGGGGCTCCGGACGTCTTCGCCGCCTGCGTCGTGCCCGACGACGAGGACGCCGCCGAGTTTTCCTGCTCCTTCGACGCGCTCTTTTGCTCCGAGTTGACGCGCACGTTGAACTGCGTCGCTGCCTGCGCGACTCCCTGAATCTCCATCGACATTCCGTTTCCCTCCCTTTCGCCGCTTGTTACGCCGCGAGCGCCTTGTCGAGCTTGCTTTCGAGGCTCTTCATCAA
>Ga0334884_1004761_pt1 | contig 13617 bp, 8 predicted proteins | sample GraSluR1_MG_7_FD_207215 | JGI IMG/M metagenome (GOLD analysis project Ga0334884, IMG submission 207215) | Sludge microbial communities from methane-producing bioreactor in Wageningen University, Netherlands - Granular Sludge_12_05 R1 | ecosystem: Engineered > Bioreactor > Anaerobic > Unclassified...
GGATATCCGAGATGCAGAAGGTGGCGCAGTCGCTCACCCGCAATGCCCTGGAGATCCTAAACTACTTCGAATCCAGGAAGACCAATGCACTGCTGGAGGGATTCAACTCGATGATAAGCCTGATCAAACACAGGGCGAGAGGGTTCAGGAACATGAAGAATTTCATGGCAATGATCTACTTTGTCTGTGGAGAGCTTGCTCTTCCCAAAGCCACCATCATGTAGGGTTACCCACTCGATTCAGCGAATAACCCAATAAAAGTTCATTGAATATTCGTGTGAGAAGTGATAGCCTTCGCGCAGTGGTGGGATGAGTGATCATCCATCCATGCTGCCTGCGGTCAGGTCCACGTATGTGTTCTGAAGCCAATGTCATAAAAAAACTACATGGTTTGTCCTGTGCCTGGATCTTTTGCCTGGTACGTAGTGTGTACAGGAATTCATGTCTTTATTGTGGTCTCAACCGGCACTAACGACTTATACGTAGACAGAAAACGAGCTGATGCACTGTGTGGAATCGGCGGTAGAGCAAGGATACCATACGGTGGTGCTTCAATCGGGAGAGGATGAAAAGTCGGCAGAGACAATTGCCAGGACAATAGCCCAGATAAAAAAGGACTATACCGTAGCAGTCACCCTTTCCCTGGGTGAACGCTCCCATGAGGATTACCGACTCTGGAAACAAGCTGGAGCCGATTGCTATCTGCTTCGCATCGAAAGTACTGATGCAGATCCGTAACGTAGACTGCATGCTGACCGTTCCCTCTCCAGCAGGTTGGAGTGCCTTGAGCATCTGCGGAAACTGGGATATCAGGTAGGCAGTGGCCTCATGGTCGGTGTGCCGGGATAGACTATCTCCACGATTGTCCGCGATATCCAGTTTTTCTGGGACAAACAGTTTGATATGATTGGAATCGGGCCCATTATTCCTCATGCACAAATCCCTTTTGGCAGGTAGCGAACGAGGGGATGTCCTGCTTACCCTCAACACCCTTGCACTCATCCGCATCACCATGAAGGGCAATGGGGAGTCTCTGTTGTAAAGGTTACACGCTATCCTTGGGGGTGAGCGTCACTGTTATGGTATCGCGGTATGTTCCCTCCAACAATTTGTCAACATCACTTTTCTTGATCTGGGTCACTTTGATGTCTTTTGTGAAGAGTCCATTGGAAAGGCCGTCCCAGTCCACAGAATCCCCTGAATCAATGATAGACCCGTTGAAGAAGAGCTTATACGCAATGGTTTGGGAAACGGACGCATTCTCATGTCTCATCAGGAAGTGTTCTGTATTGGTCTGGTTGGTGAACGTGAGTCGTACTCCACAAGGCTTGGTGGTGTCTGCATTGCTTATGGTCACTTTGGCGGTAGCAAGGTCCGCCATATTAGACCCGATTGCTTTGGATATATCAAACTCCTCTTCATTATTGAGAATGACAAAGCTACTGTGAAACTTGGGATCCCCATAGGGGATGTCGTTTTGAGGGATTTCTGTTCCAGACTCCAGATAGGGTTTCGCTGGAATCGGTTGGTTGTTTTCATCCACTACAGGTTCCCATTCAGCATTCCAGAAGTTGCTGTCATCAGAGTATGAGACTGAAAAGGTGCCTACGGTTCCTGAGGTATGGGCATAGTTTGCATTTTCAATGAAAATGGTTGCGGGTTCGTACGAGATCAGATAGAAATCGATGGTGATTATTCCTGTCATCGAAGTATCTGTTGGGTTGATTGGGTTTTTGTAGCCTTGGTTGAGATTAGAGTTGTACAGTTGTGTTCCATACCTGAGAATCGCAACTGCATGGAAACCGATCGATACATCAACTGCAGGGTTGTTTTTTGTTGGTCCCTCGAACGTGAACTCATTCGATACGTTCGAGAAGAGGGCGAAATTTTTAATTGTTTCCCCATTGGTATCGATAGTGCATCGTCCCATGTGCATGGCCATGAGATTCTGGTAGTGGTTTGTTCCTGTACCCTCATACGTATCGACGTAGATGGAATTGTAGCTTTCCAGATGCAGGGGGTAGGTAGTGTAGGTGGCTGTAACTCCAGCGATAAGTAATGAAGGGAGAATGATCAAGAGTGTAAACAACATTCTTTTCTTCATGGTAAGGGATTCTACACCGGTGTTTTTGGAAAAGCAAGAAAACATTCTTATGGAAACATTTAAATGCACATAGTAGGATTATTGTCTAAGAAAAATGTCCAAAAGAGTATCAATACAGAAGCTATGGTCTTCTGCGAAAGGCTGATTGTTCCGAGTCAGACCAGCCCGATTACAGAGGCATCTGTAAGCATTTCTTTGGAATGAAGCAAAAAAAAATGTGCTTGCGATATTTCTGGGATAGGATGAGCTAACTTATTTTGCAGATTGGAGTATGCTATAAAAATGAAGTGGTTTTCCAGAACTCTTGGTCATTGTGGTTCTGAGTGGCTGTGCAACCAGCCGTACCGTTGAACCTATCGAACCTGTCCAGCCTGCACGACCTGTACTATTGGGCATGGATGGCATTCCGTAACCCGATTGGGTGTACAAGACGGTAGCTTCGCAAGATCGCTATTATGAGAGCGGATGCGGCAAGATGTCGAATCAGCAGGCATCGATCAAGCGTGCTACGGTTGAGGCAAAGAACAAGATGGCCGAGTGGGTAAGCACCAGGTGAAGGAAGCTACTCTTTTCGGTGTAACAACAGAGGTGATGTGGGTGGATGCAGATGGTGGGGTATGGGTGCTTTGTTCCATTCCCTTGGCAAGTATTGAGAGTAGCTTCGGGCCGGCAGCTGCTGCAGTTTTCCCCCAAGTGGTGCCTCCGATGCTGGGAGTGCCAAGATGAAGGATCTCTTTGCCAAGCTGCTGAAGGGTGAATGATCACTATCATCGCTTGGTTGCATACACACAGAAACCTGCCGTCTTGTCTTTGGTGCAAGGGCAGGTTTTTTTCATTGCGTTTCAGGCGTCTTCAGTCGATCTGCAAGATGTGTATTGCGTTCGAGCTGCTTCTGGTTCCTGATGGCATAGGAGATGGCTTTTTGCTCACCAAGCAGAACAAGTGCCTTTTTAGCACGGGTTACTGCCGTGTAGAGCAGGTTGCGCTGGAGCATGACAAAATGGGTCATCATGAATGGCAGTACCACGATGGGGTATTCAGAACCCTGTGACTTGTGGATGGTGGTGGCATAGGCCAGTACTACGGCACTTAGGTCTGATTTCTCATATAAAACAGGTCGTCCATCATAGGTGATGGTGAGTTCTTGGTCTTCAGTATTGACCTCGGTGACGGTTCCTATGTCACCATTGAATACTTCCTTGTCGTAGTCGTTCTTTATTTGCATCACCTTGTCATGGAGCCGGTACTCGATGCCCGATCGTTGGATGCTGGGTTTCGGAGCCTCATTTGTTGAAGGGTTCAACCGTTGCTGCAACATTAAGTTCAGGTTTATTGTCCCGACAACACCGCGTTGCATAGGGGTGAGTACCTGGATATCCCGGATGGGATCGACATGGTAGTAGGAAGGAAGACGGGTAGAGACCAAGTCCAGAATCTTCTCCAGTGCTTCCTCAGGCTTCTGTTTTTCCAGATGGAAAAAGTCAGAATCCTTGCAGTTGGAACGATCAATCGCCTTGCCTTGGTTGATTCGGTGTGCATTCATCACAATGCGGCTGTCCAATGCTTGGCGAAAGATTCGAGTCAGTTTCACCACCGGTACCATCTCGGAAGCAATGATATCGGATAGTACATTTCCGGCTCCGACAGAGGGGAGCTGGTCGGTATCGCCCACCATGATGAGACGCATGCCGTTTGGGATAGCCTTGAGAAGGTTGTACATCAGGGCGATATCAATCATGGAGCATTCATCAAGGATAAGAACATCTCCTTCCAAAGGATTGCTGCTGTTTCTCTGGTACCCCAGCGGTGGCTTGAACTCAAGCAAGCGATGGATGGTTTTTGCCTCCATCCCGGTGGCCTCAGTCATCCGTTTTGCAGCTCTTCCGGTAGGAGCGGCACATAAGACATCTGATTTCGAAAGCCGAAAGGCTTCGATGATGCCTCTGGTAGTAGTGGTTTTTCCTGTTCCTGGTCCGCCGGTGAGTACCATGCACTTGCTTGCCACCGCAGTTTTGATGGCATCAAGCTGTATCGCATCATAGATGATGGAGCCTGCTTTTGGATGCTCCAGATGTTTCAATACAGATGAAAGGTTGATCTGATGCTTGGATTCAGCTTTGAGCAACTGTTGAATTCGTTTGGCCACACCGACCTCACAGCGGTAGAGATAGGGGAGGTAGATTTCTTCATTCTCAATGATTACGTCCTCTTCTTCTGCCATCGTGCCCAAAATTGGGTCAAGTGCTTCGGTTGGTGTTTCAAGTATTCGTGCTGCACGCTCGTACAGTTGTTTCTGTGTTGCGTAGCAGTGCCCATCATCAGCGAGAGCACGGAGTGTATAGAGTAGTCCTGATTGCAGTCGTATCGGCGCGTCTTTCGCTACTCCAAGTTTCTCTGCGATGGTGTCGGCTGTTTTGAATCCGATTCCAACGATGTCATTGGCAAGCCTATAGGGGTTTCCCTTGACCACCGCAAGGCTATCCTTGCCATAGGCTCTGAAAATGAGCATCGCGCAGTTGGTGCCCACCCCATGATCTTGGAGAAAAAGCATGATATTCTTGATCTCTTTCTGCTCCAACCAACTGCGCTCGATTTGTCTGATGCGGATCTTGCCGATGCCACGGACCAGAAGCAGCTTGCCGATGTCATGTTCAAGAATGGTGAGTGTATCGGTTCCGAAGATGCTCACAATCTGTTTGGCCAAGGATGGGCCTATGCCCTTGATCAAGCCTGAACCCAGGTATCGCTCAATTCCGTAGGCAGAGGAGGGGAGTGTCTCTTCGTATGACTGGACAGTGAATTGCGGTCCGAAGGTGGCATCGGTTTTCCAGAAGCCTTGTAAACTCAGTACCGAGCCTACCGTTATGGTGGGCATGGTTCCTACCACCGATACCAGCTCCCGATAGCCTTTCGCTTTGCATTTGAGGATGAAAAATCCACTATCCTCATTTTGGAATGTGATGCGTTCCACAACGCAGCAAAGCGTGTCCATACGTAACCACCTTTTCTGAGCGAGTGTACCACAGGAAAGGGGTTTGGTTCACCTGTGTGTAAGCGTAAATGGAAGGCAGGCTAGAGCGTATTCAGATATCCATGTTCCATCAGGAGCTTCTGGAATGATTTCTGGTTCTCCTTTTTCACCACCACATTGTTGTTTTCTGCCCTGATTACCAGTTTTCTGAGTGCAGGATCGGCAAACATTTTTCGGATTTCCGGATCATCGGGAAAGGTGTACAGCAAAACCTGTTCCGCATGGGCAAACAGCGTCGATCGTCTCTGGAGGGATGCAAAGAACTGGGTCCATCGATCTGAAGGTTTGGCATCAATAAGTTGCTTGAACTTCTCGATGCGCTTGAGAACTTCTGCAGAGGAAGTGCATCCCTTGATGAAGGAAGCCTCAGTAACCCTATATCGTTCCACCCCCAGGGGAGTGCCGATTTGTTCAAGGAACAACTTCCGCTCCAGGGACTTTCCTTTGAAGGTTACCAAAAGAAGTTCTGTATCGGTGATGGTCTCAAAGACCTGTTTCTTGGGTTCCGGGCGTTCCTTGGCAAGGTTCAGGCACCAAGCTCCGAATGCAGACAACCTGACACAACTGAGCGCTTCATAAGGGGAAACCGGGACTTGCTTATCATTCTTGGTAAGCCGTAGCTCAGGAGTTGTTTCACCAATATCAAGAATACCAAGGGAAGCAAGAAGATACAGATAGGCCTTGAACAGTGGGCGTTCAAACAGCGGTCTTCGCAACACCCCCACAAGGCGAAACCCCTTGTCCTCATAGGTCAGGTAGTCGGAGTGTGGCAGGTGCACCTCTTGTCCACGGACGGAGAGTCCGTTTTGCAAAACATCCCTATTCTCGAATCGCAGGGAAAAGCCACGCACCAAGAACGACTGAAACAGGTCGTCCACTGCATACCATGATTCTCCGGCCTGAAGGTCTGAAAGGACGTTCAGCACTCCTGTGCGAGAAGAGGGTTCGATATCAATCGAATAGGAGTAGCTGGAATTCAGGCTGCAATGGTCAAGCAACGCGTAGTACTCAAAAAAACCGCTATAGGCGAGGGTGCCCTTGCGCGAAGGATCATAGAACAGTCGCTGCACCATGGTTTTGATCATAGCCATTCCGTCATCGGGTCTTTCCAGTTTCGCTGATTCAAAAGACAAGAGAAACTTTGCAAGCAGTACAAGAGGATCGAGGTTGTAGGAAGAAGCAAGCGGGAATGGGGGCAAGCCACACAGTGCCCGAAGGTCCTTGATATTGGCTTTCAGAAGACCTTTCTTAACGATGGTCGTCGCATCCCGCTCCTTGAGAAGAGGTATCAGTGACTCAACGAAGAGGGGTAGCACTTCGTGTATTTGGTTTTCAATAGTCCATACTTGCTCAGGCCCGCTCGACAGCGGTTTGGGTTTGTACTCCTCCTTTTTGTAGAGAAAAGGCAGGAAGTGGTGAGCAATGTACTCGTTCAGATGAAGTACATGCTCCCTGTAGATTTCAAACAAACCCAGCCGGTATTTGGGGTTTGCCCTGTATCTGCTGTGATGATAGTACAGTACCGGTTCTTCATGTTCAAGAATAAGGGGTTCTTCTACTCCCCAGTCCTGGCTCCTTACATCGATATACGGATCGATGCACCCTGCTAGCAACAGTTTTTGCAGATAGGGTGGCAATTTTGTGAAGAACTTGTCAAAAGTTGCTTGGTTTGGAAAATCAAGGAGTTGGGCAAGCTGTTCACATTGTTCCTTCTTCATTCCCTTCTTTACAGGGTGTCCTGTCAGGCACTCCTGAATAGCAACAAGTTCCTCCAGTGTGAACCATGTCAACGATTGGGCGATGCCCTTCGCAGACTCAGACAACGTCGTCTTTGTTTTTTTGCCTGTTTGCCATCCATAATACGTATTTGACATGCTTTACCCCAATAATTGTTCGATATCATCTTCTGACAATGCTTTGACGGCATTGGAATCTGAGGAGAGCAGAGAAGAAGCCAAATTTGCTTTTCTCTGTTGCAATTCCAGAATTCTTTCTTCGATGGTGTCCTTGGCAATCATCCGGTAACAGAAAACAGGGTTGACCTGCCCAATGCGATGTGTGCGGTCAATCGCTTGGCTTTCTGCGGCCCTATTCCACCAAGGGTCGATGATGAATACATAGTCCGCAGCGGTAAGGTTCAGACCAAGCCCTCCTGTTTTCAATGTCATGATGAAGACGCCGATGGTAGGGTCGTTTTGGAAGCGCTGGACCAAAGATTGCCGGTCAACCGTGGCTCCCGTCATGACAAGATGCCCGATGCCGAGGGAAGAGAGATCTTCACTGACCAATTCGATGGTAGCAAGGAAATTGGTGAAGATCAGACACTTATGCCCTTCCTCCACCAGAGTGGAGATGACATCCTTGCAATAGGTCCGCTTGGCAGAAATTCCGGGGTATGCACCATCGGCTTCAGGCACTGATGCAAGTCGTCTCAATTCGGTCAGGGCTTGAAGAATCATGAAGGTGTTTTTGGCAATTCCTCCCACCGATATGGCGCTGGCAACCTTCTCTTTGAGTTCTGCGCGGCGCCTGTTGTACATCGCCAAATGCTGTTCATCCAGCTCAATATAGGCAGTCTGCTCAGTCTTTTCCGGAAGGTCCTTGAGCACATCTTTTTTTACTCTTCTCAGCATGAAAGGATAAATTCTGGTTTTCAGATCCCTGAGGGCTTCCGCATCTTGGTTCTCTTGTATAGGTCTTAGGTAGGTTTGCATGAACTCCTGCGGATTGGGGAAAAAAAGAGGATTGATGAATTGGAAGAGGCTGTACAACTCTGAAAGACCGTTCTCCACCGGGGTTCCACTGAGTGCCAGGCGGTGTTCTGCTTGCAAGGAAAGCACTGCATTGGTGGTCTTTGTCTCCAGGTTTTTTATAGTTTGTGATTCATCGAGTATGATGTAGCAGAACCGTTTCTTTGCGAGATCCTTGCAGTCGTTGCGGATGGTGGCGTAGCTGGAGAGCACAATCTTTATATTCGGATCATCCAACTGCGACACCTGTCTTCCCTGTCCATAGTAGAGCAAGCATGAGAGTTCCGGGGCAAAACGAGAAAGTTCATTCTGCCAATTGAAGATCAAGGAGCGTGGAACCAGGATGAGGGATGGCGAATGCGGTTCTTTTGCATAAAGGTTCCGCAACAAGGCAATTACCTGCACCGTTTTCCCAAGGCCCATCTCATCGGCCAAGCATGCACCCATATGATGGGTCTGAAGATACTCCATCCACTGTACACCATACTGTTGGTAGGGCCGAAGGGCCCCTTCTGCCAATGCATAGGTTGCATCATGCTCGCTGAGCGTATTGAACCCTTGATAGAAAGCTTTGGCACGGTCAGGTCCTTCTCCTTGGATGGAGAGTTCTGCTTCCTTCTCCAAAGCGGGAAGGTCGAAGAACGAAACACTCACTTTCTCTTCTTGCTTTGCATGTACGTGGACCAGTCGTTCAAAGCGATGCAGCTTTTTCATATCCGGATAGACAGCCGATCCATCACTGAGTGTAATGAAGCCCTTTTCCCGATATTCGGAAAGGAAGCGAGAGAAAGAGAATGTCTCATTCTCCATGGAGATTTCGGCATCGCCCTCAAAATAGTCAATACCGCTGCCCAAGGACAGTTTCAGCTTTGGTTTGGAAAATTTGATCTTGTATTTGCCCAGTACGGAGGATTGGAAGAGGGCGAATCGCTTGACGAGCTCTCCCATATACAGCGAGAGGAAGCGTTGGGCAAAATCAGCTTCCAGGATGAAATGCCGCTCATCCTCAAATACCGCTGATTTCGCTTCTTTTCCCATTTTTGCAAGCAACATCCTAAACTCCTCGGCAGCATCCTGCGGATAGATTACCTCGGAAATGCTAATGAGCTTCTCAGTCTCATCGAGATAGACAACCTTGATAATATCCTGTTCTTCGAAAAACCCCGGGGGATAAGATTCCAGATGGATGAGTGGAAGGATATGCAGATACCCATAGGCATCGATCTCCTTGAACACTAAGCTTGAACTTGCTGTGATGGGTGGACTGTTCTTGATCGAATATCCCGTATAGTCGAGACTGAGTGTCGGAAATTTGGAGAGTACCAAGGAGAGGTAGGTTTCAAGATCAGAGGCCTGCATGGTTGCATTCAGAATGCTCCATTCATGCCAGTAAAGGCCCAAATCCTCACATTGAAAGACGTGTGTGCCAAGCACCACATGCTCTGCTGAGATTGCATAGAGTGGGGAATTGATATCCTTCTCTCCTAATTGTTCGGAGAAGCGAATCATGGGGTGAGCGGTAATATGCTGGTTTTCACAGGGTTCAAGAATCAATTGGATGCTTGTCACCTCATTGTTTGCATGCAAAGCACGACCTTTCTCGTCAAATAGGAGATGGGAACGCAGGGCAAGGTTCATAAGTCTTGGACCTGGGTCGTGTACTGTATACGCAGCATTTGTACTATCCTGGGCATCCCAACGCAGATAGTTTTGCTCTTTCTCGTGCATGAGGGAAAAAGCTCGCAATGCGCTGCGGATCGTACCCGTATGCCGATGGTAATCGGGCTCACAAGCATTCCCTTTGGAATCCTTGAGCAACAAACCCCAACCGTCAGGTTCGTGTACCAGGTGAAAGAAAAATTGACCATTGGGCTTATTATCTTCCTGTGATGACATCTCTTGGGTATTTTTTTTCGGTCTACCGCGTTTCCTATCCGTCAATTCCATAGCATCTGATTATGACCAATGGTTAGCATGGAATCAAGAGAGCAAGCAGAGCCGGTCAGTCAGATTGCCATACAGGGCGAGCCGGACAAGGTGGGGGACATGAACTGCGACATGTGCCACGGCTACCATAATCGCATTCCCCCAGGCAAGGACGACGGGAGATACGTTCCAAGGAAAGCAATTGGATTGGGTCACCGGAAGGAATCCGCGTTGGTTCCCGTGAGGGCATAGGCGACGGTAATCTGCTTGGCGGTACCTACCTTGGTTTTTCGGTAGGTTGCCGTAACAGTCGCAGAAGCGTTCTCCGGGAATGAGGCGTCCGATGCGGCGGGTGCAAAGATGAAGGATATCTTCTCCAGATTGCTGAAGGGCGAATGTTTACTATCATCTCTTGGTTGCATACACACAGAAGCCTGCCCTTGTCATACATTCAAGACGGCAGGTTTCTGCATGTTGCGCTCACGTGGCTTTTGGTTTCTGATTACATTAGCCAATACAACGGTATTAAGCTCCGACTCCTCACACGCAATAGATTGTCCATCAAAGGTGATGGTCAGATTCTAACCCTCTGGACGTTATCGGTGACGGCTCCAATGTTACCGCTAAAGGCTTTCATTTCATTGTCAATCCAAATTCATGTCACCATAACCAATCCATCGATTATGCCAGCCATCGGCTGTTCCATTTGCATTTCGCTTCGAAAATGTAGAGATTATCTATTGAAAATTCATCCATGTATTGGCCGCATCCCAATGTTCAATGTGAGGCATTCTTAAGGCTGGATCAATTCATAGGTATCCAAGGGCCATGTTTTTTCTCAATTGACCTGTCGTAAGGCCAATCCATCGTATACCTACTCATCGCTTTTCTCTTTGCTTTATTTGCAGAAAATGACTCCTTTTATGCAAATCGGCATTTTTGCATCAAAGACGCAGGTAGAATCCAGCCAAAATTGTTAATTCACACTTGCACTGCGTATCTCATCCCCCATGCCCAACAGGGATGAGCACATATGAGTATCCGAGGGAGAATCAGATGCGATCGAGTTTCTGGAAACGTTTCTGCATAGTAGCTATGCTAATTTTTTCAACACTACAGTTCCTTTCAGCGGTTTCAAGAGAATTGTCCTTCGAAGTGGGAACCATACTGGAAAGCGATTCCCCGTATCGGTACCGTTATGCACAACACCCTTGGGCGACCATCAAGGATGGGCAAACAGTCTTGGATCTGCACAGCTTCGATGACAATGATTGCTTGGTCATCCAAAGGAATGTAGAAGGAACTGCATGGGATGAGGAACACTACTACAGATTCGACAGCATGGAAGGGAAATGGCATCTCATCCAGAATCCTTTGCTGGACGTAAGACTAAGCGTCTCATCTCCGGATGCTTCTGTAACAAGCTTTCGGTATCAGGCGGGAACAACACCGAGTAAGGATTGGAAGTTTGTCGAGCAGGGGAAGACCCTCATCGAGTTACCGTGGTTCGATCCAGCTACACTGCTGTTTGTGCAACAGTCAAAGGATGGGAAGGACTGGGGCGATGTGTACCGATACCAGTATGATCCTGAAACCAAGAGTTGGAACGTGTTGCCTTTGGCATCAGCAATTGGGCGTGGCAACGATTCACACCCAAGTCGGACTCAACCGAAGAACCAAGAACCATTGATCGGCTTACGGCTGAACATCTCAGCTCCTGATACCTCTTATACCTCATTCCGATATCAGACAGGGACAATTGCCGGTACGGAATGGGTAGCTGTTGAGCAAGGTAAGACCCTCATCGAGTTGCCGTGGTTTGATCCAACCTCACTGCTGTTCGTGCAACAGTCAAAGGATGGGAAGGACTGGGGCGATGTGTATCGATACCAATATGATGCTGAAACCAAGGTATGGAGAGTGCTGCCCAGTTCATCAGAGCCAGAGCGAAGCATCTCTCCGTTCGTGATGCTGTTGAGGACGACCGAGTCTCTTCACCATATCTATGAAGCAAGGTATGGAGGTGGTGTCGAGTACATGCAGGAGAGTCCGTTGCATCCGCAATTGGTGCTTGTCGGAGACCTCGCGGTCAGTGGCGCTTCATTGAACAATATCTGGATAGAACGATTCCTAATTCTCGATGCCAGTCTTGGACTAGGTTACAGGATTCCTTTGATGAGGCAGTTTAATCTTGTGCCTTCGGTCAAGTACGGCATTTTGGTGCATATGGGTAATTTGGATTATGCAAATGATGGGAGTGCGAAAAGGCAGTTCTATATAGATCAGCAATTGCGAGGATCGTTGAGCTTTGAGTATGCGTTGACCGAAAGGATGTGCGCAGTCATTAGGCCTGAGGCATTGGTGTTCTTTGAAGCCAACCATATTGGCATGCAGTATGGGATTGGTGCCGGTCTACAGTTCAAATTATAGGGTAATCAGATGAAAACATGGAAAATATTGGTAATAGTGGTAGGTTTGATACTTGCATCATTTATCGGATGCAGCGACATGATCGAGTCATTATCCCAAATTGAATTGAAGGTTACGATTGACGACCACAGCATTCCTTTGGATTCAGTGTTCACCCTCTATGGGACACGTGAGGGTTCTCGGGATCAAGTCACAAAGGTTCTTGGTTCTGTGACAGAAATGACGCTACTCCCTTTACAAAGCGGTACCTGGAATCTTCGTGTAGAGGCAAGAGTAGATGGTATATTGAAGGGTGAAGGATCGAGTACCGTTTCGGTCAATTCGGGTGCAACCATGCCAACAACCATAAACATGATTTACCAGTATGGGGTCACGTTCGATGCTGATGGAGGTTCGTCGCTCTCGATATCCGGCAAAGATGTCATCTATGGGCAAGCGTATGGATCTTTAGCCACAGCAACTAAAACCGGCTATACATTGGAAGGATGGTATACCGAACAGAATGGGAATGGAACAAGAGTTGATGAGGATACAACTGTAAACATTGTGTCACCCCAAACGTTGTATGCAAAATGGACGGCAAACACATACACGGTGACCTTTGACAAGCAGTCAGGGACCGGTGGCTCTGATACGGTGAATGCTGCCTACGATGCCGCGATGCCGAGTGCAACAGCCCCGACGAGGAGCGGCTACACGTTCGGCGGGTACTACGATGCGGCAGGCGGTGGCGGCTCCCAATACTACTCTGCTGCGATGGCAAGCGTACGAGTCTGGGATAAAGCAACTGCTACGACGCTGTATGCGAAGTGGACCCCCATCAGCTATTTGATCACCTATGAGCTGGACAGCGGAGCCAACAACGCTTCCAATCCCTCTGGCTATACGATAGAGACGACGACCATCACGTTGCTGGCACCCACAAAAACCGGCTATACGTTCGGCGGGTGGTTTTCTGACAGCAGCAATACTACTGGGAACGAGGTTACAGCAATCCCGCAAGGTTCAATCGGGGATAAGACCGTGTTTGCGAATTGGACAGCAAACAGCTACACAGTGACTTTTGACAAGCAGTCAGGGGCCGGTGGCTCTGATTCAGTGAGGGCCACCTACGATGCTGCGGTGCCAAGTGCTGAAGCCCCGACGAGGACCGGCTACACGTTCGCCGGGTACTATGATGCGGCGAATGGTAGTGGAACCCAATACTACACTGCTGCGATGGCAAGCGCTCGAACCTGGGACAAGACGGTTGCGACGACGCTGTACGCGAAGTGGACAGCCAACAGCTATACGGTGAGCTTCGACGGCCAGAGCGGATCTGACCCAAGTCCTGACGATAAGAGCGTGATCTATGACCAGCAATACGGGACGCTGGC
>Ga0334884_1004767_pt1 | contig 13599 bp, 15 predicted proteins | sample GraSluR1_MG_7_FD_207215 | JGI IMG/M metagenome (GOLD analysis project Ga0334884, IMG submission 207215) | Sludge microbial communities from methane-producing bioreactor in Wageningen University, Netherlands - Granular Sludge_12_05 R1 | ecosystem: Engineered > Bioreactor > Anaerobic >...
CAAACAAAGCATGGCAGGGCTGAAGGTTCACCCCCACACGTGTGGGGAATACTCTTCGTTAACAAAAAAACTGCCATTCCTCCTCCTTATGATTCTACCCCACTTCCTCCTCTCCTTCTCCTGCCTCTCGTGCCTGCGTCAGCTCCTCCCGTAGGATCCGGCTCGTTTGCGCCGCTGTCAGGTCTTCCTTCAACTCCTCAACCAGCATCATCCCCTCATGATCCACTACCCGCCGCACCAGTGACCCCGACATCCTCATATTAAAATGCTGTTCATTATTGGTGCTCCACGCCTGAAATACCCGGCCTGTCTGCTTTCGATCAACACACTTATCCCACAGCAAATCGCGCACGCGCGCTGACACATGCCCAATATAAACCCCTGTTGAAACCTCCAACAACCACCGTGTCAGCTCTCCCCGCAGCGCTTTGGGCACTTTCTCAAGTGTCATAATAATCATCAGTCACCCCTTCCACCACCTGAGCGCCTACCGGTTGCCACCAGTAATCTGCCGGATCAAAAGCATCATCTTCAAACTCGGTTTCATCTTCCTTCTCTTCAAAGGCCAACAGTGCATCGATGTCGGGCAAAATCCTTGTTAACAATTTTGTTTCGCGGATTCGTTCTCTACAAGCGGCTCTCGTGCGATTACTGATGTTCGTCTCCCCTTCTGCGGTGGTCTGGAAAGCTACCGGGATGGTGATTTCGGTTTTATACAGGTCAGCAATATCATAAACAAACGACAGCTGCCAGCCTGTATGCAAAAATCCCATCCCGGCTGAATACCCGCCTGACACAATCCCCGCATGGCAAACTCCATATAACACCGCATTCGCCGCGGAAATCGCCCGGTTGATTGGGTCCGCTTTCTGCCAGTTCGTACGATCATACTTGCGTCCCTGCCAGTCAACGCCATACGAAGCGCTTGCCTCTCGATACGCATTCCGCACCCGCGCACCTTCCATCCCCCTGACTTGTTCAATAGTCAACATGGGGTCAAGTTTGATGCCAAACCTCTGCTCATACATTTTCTTAACCACCTGGGTGCGAAGAACCGGATCACTGACCATCTTCGCCTGGTGCAGCAAATGCCATGCCTTGCGGGTCTCCCCGCCCCCTTGCGCATAATAATGCGTTCCATCCTGTCCGCACCAAACAATACTGCAACCATTCTCAGCACACACACCCACCGCTGCGTGTGTAATGCTGGTGCCTGGTCCCAGCAACAAGGCGCAAAGATTAGCCACCGGCACCGGTGTCCGCCCGGTTTCTTGCAAAACCAGCAACCCGGAGTCTCTGCGTTCTATAACTGCATGTTCGATGTATAAATAACTGAGGCTGTCCCTCAATTTCGGCAATTCGTGTAAATTTTGCATTCGTCACCTCTGAATTCAATTGTTAAGGTCCCATACATCTTTCCCCCCTCTCTCCTAAATCACAACCGCGCCAGTGACAATAACCCGCAGCCCAGCCCTTTTGCCGGGCCGACCCCCTGCTCTATCGCTGTTTGCAGTTGCCCAGGGTCGACGACCTTCATCACACCGTCAAAATCTACCACATTCACTTTGGCCGTTGTCTGCTTCCTGTCTTTTCCCGATGGCAGTTTCATCTCGCGCCACAAAGCCGGTCGCACCACTATCGTTTCCGCCACCAAAACAAAGCCATGCTGTGCCCCTTTGCGGTCCAACCATTGCAGGCGCTCTTCTTCTTTATAAAGCCCCACCCGTTTGTGGCTCTCTGCATCCCGTTTCGCCGGGTTTGCCCGCAAGCGGAACCGCAAAGGCTGGCCCGGTTGCAGTGCCAGCGGCCCAAATTCCTTAATGCCTGGCGGTCTGATTAGGTAACTATCTGGTAGCCCGCCCCATTCAGGCGCCAGCGTCGATTGCACCAGCACCTCGTCCAGATGTGTCCCCTCAAGGCGGAACAGAACCCGTTCAGCCTCATGATCAAAAGGAGGAAAGGCCCGCATCAACGTGCGATGAAGTTCATACGGGTTTGCCTGGTCCTTCGCCACCTGGCGGTTGCGTGGATTCAACAGTAATTTACTCAGATACATTCTCGACCTCCTCCAAACACCTGTCCGGCACCGCAATATAACGCACCGTCTGACGCCGTTGGGTGAACGACCTTTGCCCAAATGACAGAGGCCAGTCACGCTGCAACACACTACCGGCATCATCTTCCAGTATCATCGCCAGCCTGCTGGTTTTCTCCCTGTTCTTTTCTGTGCACAGATACGGAAAAGCCTCAAAAGTCTCCTCCAGGGTGGTATCTGTTTGCAACCCATCCACCAGCCACACCGGTTTCGAAGGAGGAAACGCTCTCCGCCCCAAATACAACAGCCAGCGCGGATGCCGCAGAGCTTCATAATAACCGCGCAGTTGCACATCTGCTCCCTCAATCCCCACCAGGAACACCGCATCTGATAAATAATACCGGCTTGATATGGATGGATTGTCCGACACCCCGCCGCCAGCTTTATAAACTTCTTGTGCCGTTTGGAAATCCTTCATAACCACCCCCGGATGATCTGCCCGAACACCTAATCGAAGTGGCCCAAATTCGCTCAGGTCTCCATCCCGTGGCTTGCCCAAGGCGCAGCACAGCAGACCGATCACCCCGCTACGCGTCGGGTACCGGGCAGTATCTCGCACCGGGAACAGGCTCTGCGTCCCCCATGCCTGCATAGGTCCTTGCAATCGCATCAACAATACGCTGCTCATCGTCGTCACCCCGTCGGGAGCGCCAGCGCCAGCGCCTCCAGCATATCATCCAATGACGCCACCTTCGCTTCTCTCAGATGCGGCAGGTTTTCCTCATCTCCCAGAACGATCATCAATGGCTTCACTGGTCGTTCCCGGTCTCCATACACACTGTTCAGTTGGTGCCAATGCGTGTCGAAAGCCTTCATAGAGGCCCCCAGGATCCCATTGTCATACGTCTTGTTGATAGGCTGCTCAAAGGCGTTTGCCAGGCTCCACGCCTGCCCATCCTCTCGCACCACCACCAACACCATCGCCGGGGGGGTCTGTGCCGCGAATGCGTTTTGTTTTCCCGTAGGCACAGCCTTCGCCAATGCAGCGGTGAATCCCACCACCGTATTGCGTGCCAGTTCCACATTGCCGCCCAGGTTGTCCATCAACTGTCCCCAGTCAATGGCGGCATAGCGGTAGAAGGTAGCGGCGTTGAAACCCGTGATGCCCATCATGCCCGCGCCGGTGTCTTCGCCTTGTTGCAAGTCATCCACCGCGGTATAAAAGTCCATTTCCATATTGATGCCGTGCGTGGATATCGCATGTGCCACCTGGCAGGAAGCCTCCAGGCCCAGGTTCGGGCGGTCAGCCAGCATACGTCCAAACAGAGCAATGTCCGGCGCACTGTTCCGGTCTGCGAATTCTTTCTCATACCCCTTGATCAGGTCATCGAATTTGCCATCCAATGCCTTTTCCCAATCCGCCAGCAACCCCGCCACAACCGTTTGGATTTCTTCCTGGCTGATATAAAAGAGGACCGAACTCCGGTTAGGTTTTTTGTTGTCCATCTTTTTCAGCAATCCACCCACAAAGCCCTGCGCCACCTGCTCAGCTTCCGCCTGCGCTTTGTCTGCCTGCACCAGTTGCTCCGCGATCCTCACAGCCAACAACCGCGTCCGCTCTCCTGGTGCTACCCCGGTATGTTGCTCAAAATCTGGATGCAGGCGGATAGACCGTTTGATACACTGACTCGAGATGCGTGCCCGCCGCACCCCGCCAAACTCACAATCCTTGGGCATATTGGTGTCGTCCCGGTTCAAATTCGCCGGGGGAAAAGATTGAATACAATGAAACTCGATTTTTATGGTCATGGTAATCTCCTCGTGTGGTTTATAAATTAATTAGTTTGTTTCACTTGATTCAGGCTGGTATCCCCAAAAACCGCGGGCCCAGCTTTTTTGCACATATCGGTCTGGGTGTTCCCAGGCCAATAGGTCTTTGCGCAGTTGTTCCCAGTTGATGAACACAGTATCTTTTGAACGGATATAACTCACCGCTTGCCGCAGCAGCATCGGCAGGTCTGCCGCATCTGCCCGCAAGAGGTTCACAAAGCGCCGTTCAGTTGCCTCTACCGCCTCTCCGCATGCCCGGCGCATATGCTGCCCCATGTTGCCGCTATACCCCGCGGTTGGGTGGCTGGCAAACAAGGCTGCCAGCAAAGCATACGTGTCCAGCTCCCGGTTGCTGATCCCCGCTGGCAGATAAGGCAGTATAATCGCATACGCCTCAACGGGATCTTGCAGCGCTCGCCGTAGCGTCGCCAGTTTTCCCCGGTCTGGCGAATCCGCACTGGCGAGTGCCTCCAGCCTGAGAATGAGTGGATGCTTACTTTGGGTGTTCATTGGTGACCTCCTTATATAACAATGGTAGTTTCTCTCGAATATTCTTCTCTAATATGGCCCTGGCATGCACACCAGCCTTTAATCCGCCCGCAGAAGTGCCTGCCAACCGCAGTGCATGCTCCAGCGCCTCTCGGGCTGCTGCCCGCACAGTTTCTTGCCAGGCCAGTTCACTTGACACAACATCTCGTGGCAGATGAGTGATTAAGTCGACAAACCCGGGTTCAAGCTTTGACCAATAATTATTCACTGCGTTCAGGTGTTCTTGTATCTGTCCTTTTTCTTTTTTATTACCACCATTTTCTTTTTGTTCATAGTTGGGTAAATAGGTGGCTATCTTTTCTACCGCATAATGCAAAGAAATACCGATCTCCTCTGCAATGTTAATTTCCTTCTCAAGCGATATGACAAGATCTTCTTTTTCGATGTATTCTAAGGGTAAAGGGTAGCTGTCCCGTTTATAAAAAAATACTTTCGCTTTGTCCGATACCATCCCCAATGCCTCCAGGTTGCAAGTATGGCTGCCTATCTTAATGCCTGCTCTGGCTAATTCCTGAAGCCATCGGATATTTTCTGGTGGTGCGAGCTCGTCTTTATGCCGTAATATGGTCGCGCTATTACGCCATACCTCTCGTTCCAATTGGAACCGCAAAACAAATGGCTCGTTTTTAGAACCGCGGTAGTAATATTGGTAAGGATCACGGTTTCTCACCCCATCTAGAAAGTCACTGCTCATCCTCAGGCCAGGTGCTTCAGTGATGTTATTGATTGTTATCGATTCTTCACCAACTGTCGGTATCAACAGGACCCGTCGATTTTGCCAGGTCAAATAATCAAGAAGCCCATAAGGCTCATCCCTCTTCTGAAACGGGTCATCCATTTCCCAGCTGGGCATATCTTCTCCCGTACCGTCGCTTGGAATAGGGCGATCATCATCTCCGGTATAGTGAATCATATTCAACACCAGAGTCTCAAACAGATTCTTCCCCATCACAAAAAAGCTAATACCTCTGCATGAAGGGGCAGCAGTAAATTTTTCTGGAATACCTGACAAACCGCCTAAACCGTAGTATTGCAAAGCAACCACATACCGTGCGCCCTGGTCGCAAGTTAATGATATTCCCTCCCTCTCGGTGTTGTGATCAAATAATGTAACATTATTACCCGATGCCAGGTGAGGCATCATCTTCAATGGTGTTTTCGGCTTTACTCTCTCATCCCCACATTGATAAAAGGGGCGTTGGTCATCAAATAAATAAAAGCGGTCGTGGAACGTTTCGAGATATGCCAGAATCGCTCTCAGATCAAACTTCTCTGCAATTAACAATTCTTCCCATGCATAATAATTTTTGGGACCAAATACCCTTGCCAGAATCGCTAACAACAACCGATATAGACCGCCATCTACAATAGCTTCTTCAGAACCCAATCCCATAAAAGTATGTGCTCCTGAAAAGAGGTCCTCTAGTGATACCTTTTTTTGATTTCCCCTGTGATCGATACAGATAATCCATGGCTCGGTTATTAGGTTAAATGCTCTCATCTTTATTCCTTTCACAAAGGGTCTACCAGTAGACCAATCTCTTTATCCAGATAATATTGGTATTTTTGTGTTCTAAAGACATTGTTCTCAAACACTACCATATGAGCATAACTATTGGGGAGGTATATCACCTCATGCGATTCCATTAAATCCAACACATTTTGAATAGACGTGATCGACAACGAATTTTCCATTAGTGTTGGAATGAGATCTTTTCGTTTCCCCAATTCATCCAATTGAATATTTATTGGATCTGTTCCTGAATATATATAGATGTTTCCATCGTTCATTTGAGCACAGACAATCGTGATCGATGGTCCAATATCTCGTGTTAAAGCACGGTATCGATGATGAACCAAAGGACTGTCAGTATCAATTAATCCTATGGAATCTTGATATTGCAAGGTTAGATCGTCTGGCGAAGAGACCAAACCTCCTTTGGCGTTTTTGGCTTGTTTTCGCGTTTTGATCTCCTCGTCTGCGGCATACTTCTCGATGATTTTACTTTGTTCCTCGCTCACACCTGGCAGTGAATTTTCTCCATACACTGCCTCAATCATATTTCTTGTTGACCTCACCACCCCAATATTTTCTTTTTGGAGAACCAGGTAAGTTCTCAATAACTTGCTTTTGTCATAGATTTTCTCCGATGTTCCAAATGAGACATCTTTGTCTTCAGTATTGGGTTTCAGGATAACCAGCTCTGCCTCCTGCAATTGCTTCGGGCGTTCTTCCCCGCGATCATGGCGATGCAGCCTGCCAGCGCGTTGTAGTACCAGGTCAATCGGTGCCAACGCTGTCACCATCAGGTCAAAATCAAGGTCAAGGCTCTGCTCAATCACCTGGGTTGCCACTACGATGGCTTTGTACGGTCGTCCACCGTTACCTCGTGTAGCATCTTTTCCAAATCTTTTAACCACCTTATCCTCGATTTCCTTTCGCCAACGGAACGGAAACCGCGCATGAAACAGAATCAGGTCCTCGGGTGCCACGATGTTCTTCTCTTTAATTTTTTGATACAGTTGTTGCGCCTGTTTCACCGTGTTGCATATAACCGCCGCGCATCCGCCATCCGACAAACGTTCCTCCAACGCCGGTGCCAGTTCTCCTTCCTCAATCCATTTGATCTTCAGGTCACGTTCTTCGCCGTAATTTTCCAATGGTGTTACCTGCACCTTCCTCTGCGGGCTTGCCATGCTTACCCGTGGGTATTGCTGGTCACCTGAGATTTCCTCTTTGACATACCCGCTATAATGTGCCAGCAGCTCTTTGCGGGTATCATCTGGCAATGTTGCCGAAAGGATGATCACCGAAGTTCCCAGCGCCCGCAGCCACGCCAACAAACGGTGGAACAAGGTATTCATGTAGGTGTCATAAGCATGCACTTCATCAAATATGATCACCTTATTTTTTAACCCAAACAACCGTACAAAAAAATGCTTGGTCTGCAAAATACTGAGAAAAACCTGGTCAACTGTACCCACCCCAAAGGGCGCCAGCAATGTACGCTTTCGGTTGTTTTGAAACCAGCCCGCAGCAAACACATCCTCTTCTCCTTGCTCACCCACCTCCTGGATCCGGATAGCATTAACAACTTCATTCCATCGTGCCTGGCCATGCGCCAGTACCAAATTAATAGCCTGGCCTTGGTACCGGTTTTTCAACACATCCAATGAACGCTCATACAACTGATTGCTGGTTGCCTGGGTGGGCATCGCCACATACAACCCATTCCCATCGGTCTTTTGCAGCCAGCGATCTGCCAGATACAAAGCTATCTCTGTCTTCCCAATGCCAGTGGGCGCTTCCACTACCATGATAAAGGGTTCTTCAGGGGCAAATCCTTCATAGGCATCAATCGCTTGTTGTTGAATCGGTCGCGCCCCTCTCCATCTCTTGAAGGCGTACATTTGTCCAAAACTTACCTGCTCTCCCGTTGATCGCCACCCCACCCAGCCAGCCTTTCTTACCGCATACATAGCCGTCTGACAGGCTTTTCGAAAATAACTATCTGGGTCTTCCCATGTTTGCTGATAAGGGAAATAATCTGCATTCGAGGCAAGCCAATCAGCCACGCAGATCATGCCACTGAGCCAGGTAGCGAACACATTGCTATCCTTTGTATCATCAATGGATGGCAATACATCCTGAGGTACTGCCAGTACCTTTCGCAGTATGTCAACATATTCATCACGCACCCTGTTCCATTCATCACCGCCATAGGCCAGCGAATGTACCCGGTAATTGGTATTCCAGGTTCCATGGTGTCCGCTAATGGCAACCTCCACCTGCTTGGGTACACACTCTTTCTCCGCCAGATATTTTCCGCTGAGCAAACTATGGTACGCACTGACCAGTGTCGGATCGATCGGCAAGCCTGTTTGCTGTATCGAGGCCACCAGGGCTGGGTTGGTTTTTTCGGCTTGTTGTTGAAAAGCCGGGGTAGCTTTGCCAATATCATGCAAACCGATCCAAAAAGCCAGATATACCCCCATCGTATCCGAAGGCAATTGAAAATAGCTCACAATATCCCGGCGCACTCCCCCCGCCATGACCTTTTCCCACAGTGTTTGCGCCACCGCAGCGCTTTCCAACATATGATAGAGCAGCAAATGGTACTCTTCTGGCTTTTCCCGGTTGGTTTTTGCCCATAATAACTCAATAGGTTTCTTTTGTAGAACCATCCCCACATCCTTCATGGTACATGTCATACCATTTTTTACTTTCTACCCGCATTCTCTCACGCAGTTCTGTTGGCGCCAATACCTCGCAATCCGAACCCCATCCTCGTATCCACGGCTCCATCTCCCTGGGTTCAGCAATCCACCCCTCCCAAATGATCGATCCATCGGGATTCTCATACAGCTGCTGCGATGGATGCCAGTGCGTCATTCTCACACGTGCTGCCACTTGTGGCGAAAATTTTAATAACACCCGCTCTGGTGGTTCATTGGTATACCAGATACCCCAGGCGTCCTGCAACAATGCCTGAGGATTAAACTCTTTGGGAATCAAATACCGCTCATTCAGCAACTCCACCCGGTCAATCCTCTCAAGTTTAAAGGTACGGAGTTTTGGCTGTCCCTTTAAAGATTGGCTGAGTCCAATCACTTGCACCGAATTTCCGGCGCTATAAGGCTCAATAAAATACGGGCATAATGTGTACTCATACACTGCATTGTCACCGCCATGCAAATGATGAATTTTCACCTTGCGGCAATCTGCCCAGGCCAGGGTCAACAGTTGCAGAATTTCAGTCACCCTTCTTCCATAGTTTCGTTCATCTGCATCCATCTGGTCTGCGGTGGCTCCCATATGTCCACTGATAGTGGGTGCCAATCTTTTGATGGAAATTGACAGCTTTCTCAACGCTGAAGCAGCGTGCGGGTTGTGATCTGGTATCGAAATTGCAAGAAGGCGGGTCGCCAGATGAATAGCCATGGCTTCATGCAGAGTAAATCGAACGTTCACCAAATACGCGCTGCGGTCTATCTTCAACCTATTCCCGTCATTATCGTCAATATAGATATGTGTGGATAGGCCAACCAGGTATCGATGAATAGTAGAGCGATTAACCCCAAGACGTCTGGCAATGTCCGCCTGGGTCATTCCTTCTGGGTGTTGCAGTAACAGAGCCTCTATTTGAAGCAATCGTTCAGCTTTTGTTGCACCATCGTTCGCCATTATTTTCTCCTGGGTTAATAATAGGCAATTGCTGTTGCAATTCTCGCAACTTAATTTTTTTTTTGGTTGTCCCACTTTATATTATACAGAATATTTGGATTTGTCTGCCTCAATATCCCAGAATGATTTTCTCACCATCACCTCAACCGCATCCACGTCGCGCCAAACGCCCCCTGCTTCCGTTCTTCCACTTCCTTATACCCATAATCACACGGCAACCGCACCAAAAAACCTGTCTCCACACCCGCCGCCCCGGGAAAATCCGGTTCATACAACATCACTTCCTTGCCATCCACCACCAGCACAGCCGTATCCCCGGCTCGCTGATACCGCCGTTGAAACAACCAGGCATACACCAGCCCGGCAAACAAGCGCTCATCATGAAACCCGCTGGCACACACGAACAGGAACTGCTTTTCATAGTCCCACCAGCGCGCGCCCACCTCAATCGCCATCAACGCTGCCAGCCGGTTATAAACATCCAGTCTGGGAGTCTGCCTTCCTTTCTCAAACCGCGTCAATGTACTCACCGAAGTGCCCGCCAGGTCCGCCAGCCGTTCCCGCGTGATCCCATATTCTCGCCGCCAGGCGATCAGATCCCTGCGGAAAAATCCTTCATTTACCGGTTCGAATGCCATTTTTGCAGCCTTTCCAAAATATGCGCCAGGTGTTCCTCAGCCGGCACCCACAAACGTTCACCGCCGCATTCGCAGCTCACCCGTGCCTCACCCGTGATCGTCGCCGCGCCAACAACCAGCCGCCTGACGTCGTTGCCATCTCGGATCACCATCCCCAGCGCTTCCTTGCACCGCGGACATCGCCACACCTTTGGATATTCATCACCCTTTGCCATCATCCATCCTCCAGCCTACACCATGATCAAATAACCGGCAGGCACCGCTTGCCAGCCTGTAAGTCTCACCAGGTAACGGTCCTGTCCATACCCCCACAGCGTCACCTCTCGCTCAGCTACCTCATGCAAATACACCACCGATGGATAGTCTTCCGTGTTCCGATTAACCATCAACCCGCATTGTTCCAGGTGGATCCGCAGCGGCACCCGCTCCACACACCCCGAAACGCCGTTTATTCCCGCAACCGCAGGGGGCGGGTCAACGGAGTTTCTCAAATCCTCATTCACGTCGCACGTAGGGACAGGGCTTGACCCTGTCCACCAGTTCTGCCCCAGCCGGTCATTCTTCTTCACCCCCCTTCCTCCCAAGGAAGGGGGCAGGGGGTAGGAATTCCCCCCATACCACCACAACCCCCAATTTTCGCCAACCTCTCCGCCATTCGTTCCAAGTGGACATGCGCGAAAAAGTGGACACAAAAAATGTCCTGGTCAAGTAAACTAAAGACAAATGGAGATCAGGCATGAACGAGAGAAAATATCGAGAATACCCGTCGGAATTCAAAATTGAAGCATTGGAACTGCTCAAGCGAGGAGAGAAAAGTGCTGGACAGATAGAGCGGGAGTTAGGGATCACGCCAGGATTGCTGGTGAAGTGGCGTGCGCGTTACCAGGTACTGGAAAAAGAAGGACAGCCTATACAGATTGGGCCCAGTGATCTGGAAGCCGCGAAAGCAGAGATTCGCAGATTGCAGCGCGAGTTGTCGGCGGTGGAGGAGGAAAGAGAAATCCTAAAAAAAGCACTGCATATTTTCTCGCGAAAAAGCGGTTGAAGTATCTGTTCATGGCAGATCACGAGAGAGAATTTTCTATACAACGGATGTGCCGTGTCCTGGGGGTACAGCGGAGCGGTTATTACGCTTGGAAACGGCGTCCGGCCAGTGCGCGGGAGCAAGCCAACGCAGACTTACTCGCCAAGATCAAAGAAGCCTTCATTCAGAGCGGGAACACCTATGGCAGTGTGCGGATACGGCAGTATTGGTTGCGGCGGGGATATAGTTTTTCGCGACATCGGGTGGCACGCTTGATGAAAACAGCACAACTCGTTCCGCGAAAAGCAGAAAAATGGCATCCACAGACCACAAAACAGCATTTCGGAGACCGAATTGCCCCCAATGTGCTGAATCAGAACTTCATGGCTGCCTGTCCCAACCAGAAATGGGTAGGTGATATTACCTACATTGACACCGCGCAAGGTTGGTTGTATCTGGCATCCATTATGGACCTGTTTTCACGTCGGATCGTTGGGTGGGCAATGGCCGACAGAATGGACGCCCGACTGGTTGAAAAAGCCTGGCAGATGGCTCTCGTGAATCGGCACCCGCCAGCTCAACTATTGCATCACTCAGATCGAGGCAGCCAATATACCAGTGAGGTTTACTTGCAATTACTGGATAAAGCCAACTGTACAATTAGTATGAGCCGAACCGGGAACTGTTATGACAATGCCGTTATGGAGAGTTTTTTCGCGACACTGAAAGGAGAATGTACTTATCATAACTTCGCTACTAAGCATGAGGCCAGATCTGAAATATTTCGATTTATTGAGGTCTGGTACAATCGACAGAGGTTATATTCTTATTTGGGCTATCGCAGCCCCGTTGAATTTGAACAATCTTCAAGACATTAATTGTGTCCACAACTCTAGGACAAGTCCAATTTCGAATTTAGAGATAATGGGATTTAACGTGGATTCATTCGAACTCATCTCAACCATAGTATTTTTTTGTATAGGCATATTTCTGTTTTGGCAAGTTCCTAATTTTCATATGCATACGCACAATCCCACAGGCAATAAAGTGCAATTACCCCCCTTTTCCGTAATCATCCCCGCCCGCAACGAAGAAAAGCGTATTTTACCCTTATTGAATTCCTTAAAAATGCAGACAATTAGACCTGATGAGGTTTTGATTATTGATGACGATTCTGAAGACAAGACCGCAGAACTAGCTTTTCAAGCAGGTTTTAGTGTAATTAGGAATGCCCCTTTGCCTAAAGAAGGCTGGACAGGTAAAAATTGGGCGTGCTGGCAGGGAGCCCTGCATGCATCAGGAAAAATTTTCATTTTTCTTGATGCTGATGTTAGATTGGAAAAAGATGCATTAGAAAAATTGGTTCTTGTTCATCAAAAAAAAGGGGGGCTGATTTCTGTCCAACCATATCATGAGGTCCACAAGGTGTATGAACAATTATCCGCTTTTTTCAATATCATCCTAATGGCTGCCCTCAATGCGTTTACACCTTTTAAGGAAAAAATCAAACCAAGCGGAGCATTTGGTCCATGTTTAGTCTGTAGCAAAAAAGATTACTTCAGTGTTGGCGGTCACAAATCTGGGAGCGGAGTTGTCTTAGATAGTTTGCCATTAGGCCGCGCTTTTGGGCAAAATGGATTAGGCGTACATTTATTTGGTGGAAAAGGTGCGCTTAATTTTAGGATGTATCCAAACGGAATTGGGGAACTCGTCGAGGGTTGGAGTAAAGGATTCGGCAGTGGAGTATTCTCTGTGAATCCTCTATTTATGCTGTTGTGTGTGGCATGGGTTTGGGGATGTTTTAGTGTAAGCTCCGATCTCATAAGCAGCTTAATTACCCAACAACAAGGCTTGACGCTTTCAATTATATTCTATTTGCTCTATGCTGCCCAAGTTTATTGGATGATACGGCGTATCGGCAGTTTCCATTGGTTAACATCTTTGTTTTTTATTATCCCTCTCATATTTTTTGGGCTTATAATGGTCCGCTCCGTAATTCTTACCTTTGTGTTGCATCGCGTAAAGTGGCATGGCCGTGAGATACCCATCGACCGTTTAAGATAATGCAGATTATTTTTTTATCGACGGTATGGACTATTATCATAGATTGTGTTGCTTGGGGAATTATTCAACCGTTCATAGCATGGTTAGGTATTCAATTTCCTCCCCAGTGGATCCAACCAGACCTTTGGCTTTATAAAGAGAGTGTCAAGGTCCCAAAAACTGTACCAATCATAAGTAGACATTTTTAAAGTCCAGCCGCCAGCGCATATTCATAGGGTGTCAGATTTCCCAGGGCCTCATGCGGCCGTTGGCTGTTGTACATCATCATCCATTC
>Ga0334884_1004768_pt1 | contig 13594 bp, 1 predicted proteins | sample GraSluR1_MG_7_FD_207215 | JGI IMG/M metagenome (GOLD analysis project Ga0334884, IMG submission 207215) | Sludge microbial communities from methane-producing bioreactor in Wageningen University, Netherlands - Granular Sludge_12_05 R1 | ecosystem: Engineered > Bioreactor > Anaerobic > Unclassified...
TGGGGTGATCCTGACTACACGGACGGCGACCACTACTTTTACGACGGCCCGGCGTGGTGGCTCGGGGCTACGAAGATCGGCGGCGCATGGACGCTGGACGGCTGGCATGTCGAGGATGCGGTGGAGGTGGATCGCGGAGTTCTCGTGGTTGATCTGGATCGGAACGTCCTGTCCGACGATCTGAAAATGGAATTGTGGTTCTTCGATCATGCGAGTGGGTCGCTTTACGTTGACCTGCTGGACACGCAGAATGCGCCTGTCAAAAAGGATCTTTTCGGCAACCTGGTGTCGGGAAGCGATCGCATTGCGGCACGGCTTCTCAGGATTCCCCTGTCACAGAATCCTGCCGCCGTGGCGATCCAATTGCGGCGCGGGGAAGGGGCGGTCACCATTTGCGAAACACTCCTGTGCGTGGAAAAGACGGTTGAGGTTTCCTCGTCCCAATCCGACAAGCCGGTTGTTGCGTCAGCGCATGAGAAATCGGGCGCGACCGGTGAAGACGTGAATGGGTTGTTGGGAACCTATTTCATCGGGATGAACCTGGTTACGCAGCGTTTCACGCGAATAGATTCGCAGATCAATTTCGAATGGGGATCGGGCAGTCCGAATGCGGAACAGCTGGGCAACGATTATTTCTCGGTTCGCTGGACGGGCTGGATCGAGGTGCCGGCAACGGAGACCTACACGTTTACTACGCGCACGGACGATGGCGTGCGCTTGTGGGTGAGCGACCAGTTGTTGATCAACAAGTGGATACCGCAGTCGCCGACCGAACATTCGGGGAGCATCACGCTGGAGGCGGGGCGGCGCTATCCGCTGGTCATGGAATTTTATGAACAGGCGGGGGGCGCGGTGGCCCAATTGAGCTGGCAGAGCCCATCTCTTGCAAAACAGATTGTCTCTTCAAATTACCTTTGGCTGGTGGAGAAAGCGCCGGAGGCTCAAGGCATTTTGCGTGAATGGTGGCTTGGGATATCGGGAACGAGCCTTGGGCTGTTGCGTGGTTCCGCCAATTATCCACATGCGCCATCGGGCTCTGAGATCATGACGAATTTTTTCGAAGGTCCCGTGAACTGGGCGGACAACTACGGAACGCGTATGCGGGGCTATTTCGTGGCGCCGGAGACCGGCTCGTACCGCTTCTATCTCGCCACGGACGACGATGGCGAGTTGTGGCTGAGTTCAGATGAGAATCCGGCGGGCGCCGCGCGGATTGCGTACATCAGCGGTTGGGCTTCGAGCCGTCAGTGGGACAAGGTTGCCAGCCAGCGATCAGAACCGATCGCGCTGGTTGCGGGGAATCGTTACTACATCGAGGCGCTGCAAAAGGAGGGGACGGGCGGGGATAATATCGCGGTAGGTGTAGACCTTCCGAGCGGCGCGATGGCGCGTCCGATTCCGGCGAGCATGTTGCGGCCGGTAAACACCGCGTTAGCGCCGAACCAGGCGCCGGTGGTAAGCGCGGGGCCGGACCAGGTGGTCACACTGGCCGCGAGCGCCCTGTTGAGCGGATCCGCAATAGATGACGGACTGCCTTCGGGCACGTTGTCGGTGCAATGGAGCAAGGTGTCGGGTCCGGGCGTCGTGACGTTCGGAAACAGCGCGGCGTTAAGCACGACGGCGGGCTTCTCGACGAATGGAACCTATGTATTGCGACTGACCGCAAGCGACGGCGCGCTGTCGGCCGGCGATGAGATTAGCGTGGTTGTCGAGCCGGAGCCCTTCGCCGGTGTGTTGGTGCTGGCGCTCAACTCCGGCGGCGCGGCGAGCGGCATGTTTTCCGCCGATGCCCAGGTGAGCGGGGGCAGCACCTATAGCTCGTCCGCCACCATCAGTACTGACGGCGTGACAGATCCGGCACCGCAAGAGGTCTATCGCAGCGAACGGTATGGCAACTTCACATATACCCTCGGTGGCCTGATGCCGGGGGCGGCTTATACCCTGAGGCTTCATTTCGCCGAAATTTATTGGGACGCGGTCGGCAAACGCATCTTTGACGTAGCGGTCAATGGTGTGCCGCGCCTGACCGGGGTTGATCTCATCGCGCTGACTGGCGGAAAGAATCGGGCCGTGGTGCGTGAGCTTGCAGCCATCGCTGATGGGAATGGCGTTATAACGATCGGTTTCAGCACCATCACGGATAACGCCAAGCTCAGTGGTCTGGAAGTCTTCAGCAATCTGCCGGTGAATGAGCCACCCATCGTGAATGCGGGGATGGATCAAACGATTACATTGCCTGCGTCCGCAATGCTGGACGGAACGGCGACGGATGACGGATTGCCGTCAGGTGCATTGGCGGTTGCGTGGAGCAAGGTGTCGGGCCCCGGCGCAGTGATGTTTGGAAACGGCGTGGCGCTGAACACAACAGCGAGCTTTTCGACGAATGGGGTTTACGTGTTGCGGTTGACCGCAAGCGATGGAGCGCTCAGCGCGAGCGACGAGGTGCAGGTGACGGTAAACCCGGCGCCGGTGATTGAAGAGCGTGGGGTCCTCCGGGAGTGGTGGCTTGGGATATCCGGAAACTACATCAGCCAGCTGCGCAATTCAGCAAATTATCCGCATGCGCCTTCGGGCACCGAAATTGTCACGAACTTCTTCGAGGGTCCAGTGAGTTGGGCCGACAACTATGGTACGCGCATGCGCGGCTATTTTGTGGCGCCACAGACGGGCGCCTACCGGTTCTATATCGCAACGGATGACGATGGAGAGCTGTGGTTGAGTACGGATGAAAATCCGGCGAATGCCACGCGGATCGCGAACGTGAGCGGATGGACCTCGAGCCGCCAGTGGGACAAGTTCGCCAGCCAGCGTTCGGAAACGATTTCGCTGGTGGCCGGGAATCGTTATTACATTGAAGCACTCCAAAAGGAAGGCAGCGGTGGCGACAACATCGCGGTGGGTGTGGACCTGCCTGACGGGACGCAGGCGCGTCCGATTCCAGGCCATATGCTGCGGCCTGTTGATCCGGCGCTTACTTCCAACCTGGCGCCCGTGGTTAACGCGGGGCCTGATCAGACGATCCTTTTGCCTGGAAGCGCGGTGCTGGCGGGAACGGCAAGAGACGATGGGCTGCCGGCGAATAGCCTGGTTGTGACATGGAGCAAGGTGTCCGGCCCGGGGTCGGTGACGTTTGAGAACGCTTCGGTGCCGAGTACGCGGGCAAGCTTCTCGGCGGAGGGTGCGTACGTGCTGCGCCTGGCGGCCAGCGATACGGCACTGAGTTCGAGCGATGAGGTGCAGGTGACGGTGATCGGCGCGTCGGGAGGGGCCAATGTCAACGGGTTGCTGGCCGAATACTTCATCGGCATGAACCTGGCGACACATCGCTTTGCGCGAGTGGACTCCCAGATCAATTACGAGTGGGGTGAGGGTGGTCCGAACACGGAGCTGGTGGGCAACGATTATTTCTCCGTGCGCTGGACTGGTTGGATCGAAGCACCGGCCACCGAGACATACACCTTCACGACGCGGACGGATGACGGAGTGCGTCTGTGGGTAAACGGTCAGTTGCTGATCAACAAGTGGATTGCGCAATCGCCGACCGAACATTCGGCGAGCGTCGCGTTGCAGGCCGGCAAGCGATACCTGCTGGTCATGGAATACTACGAGCAGGCGGGGGGCGCCGTGGCCCAGTTGCGGTGGTCCAGCCCGAGCTTGCCGAAGCAGATTGTTTCATCCGACCGTTTCTGGGTTGGGCCGGAAGATCAGAACCAGGCGCCCGTTATCCAAAGCATCGCCAAATCGAGCACGGCGAACAACCACAGTGGCGGCACATTCAGTTTCATCGTGAACGCAACGGATCCGGACGGCGATCCGCTTGTTTATCAATTTAACGTCAACGGGCAGGGATGGAGCGCATACAGCGCTTCGAACCGCTTCGACTGGCAATCGCCGGAAGCCTACAGGGGGCTGGTTGCCATTCAGGTTCGGGCCAGGGACCCCGGGGGAACTGAAAGCCCTGTTGCCGTTTCACAAGCTTACGTGTTTGCCACACCGCCGAAACCTTGAGGGAGATCGCCATGAATAAACCATTAATATCCCGTAAGATCATCGCAAAGCCGATCCGCACGATCACGACATGGATTGTCACCGTCGCGGTAACCGTTTCACAGATCCAGTTTGTGCCCACGGCGGAGGCCGCGGACCCAGGCACCTCCACGCTGTCAGCCGGCACCGCGCCGCCGCCGGCCGCGACGACCGTGGAAAGCTTCCAGCCGGATCTGTTCACGGGCCGCGCGACCACCAGTCTGCCCATGCCGGTTCCGCCCGGACGCAAGGGGGTGCAGCCGAATCTCGCGCTTTCGTATGCGTCATCGGGACCGAACGGCTGGGTGGGGGTTGGTTGGGGCTTCGATCTCGGATTCATCGAACGCTCCACGCGGGCCGGCCAGCCGTCTTATACGGACGCCGACACGTTTGCGTTCATGATGCAGGGGGTGAGCTCCGACCTGGTGAAGCTCGGCGACGGCACCTATCGCGCGGAAATGGAAGGCGGATTCATGCGGCTTGAGTATCTCGGCCCGACGGCGGGTTGGGAAGTGCGCGACAAGTCGGGAACGCGATTCTTCTTCGGCCAGTCGGTCAATTCGCGCGTCGAAGAGGGCGGGAAAATTCCGCGGTGGTGTCTCGACAAGGTTATGGATGTCAACGGCAACACGATGGACATCATTTACGCGAAGCACGGCGGCCAGCCGCACCCGGTGCAGATTGATTACACGGGGCATTCAGGCGGGCTGGCGCCGGCGAATCGCGTGACGTTTACATGGGAAGATCGGCCCGACATCGGGCAGGGCTACCGGTATGGGCTCGACTCGGTTCTTTCGACACCGAAGCGGCTGAAGAGAGTAGAGACTTATGCCACGGTGGACGGATCTCTTTCTCTCGCGACCCGATACGAGTTGAATTACCGGCTGAGCGAGCGGACCGGGCGTTCGCTGCTGAGCGGCTTCACGAAGATCGGATCGGATGGCGTCACGGCCATGCCTTCCACGGCCTTCACCTACCAGGAGGCGGATGCCCCGGCCTACTCGACGACGTTCAAGGCCGGCTCGGGCGGACAGGTGGCGTGGAACGTGCGGGTGCTGAACAGAAGTTATCAGCACGACAACTATGGGCCGATCAGCCCGTACCATGGAATCCCGTACGGCTCGCCGGTTGTGGTGACGCAGGGTACGCGCAACGTGGATGGCATTGACGTGACCGTGGGCAGTAACGGCAGCATTCAAGTGCCGGGCCGCCAGGATTTCTATGTCCACGCATGGACATGCGTATTTGCCGATACGGATCGCACCGTGTCGTTCACCAAGTGGGGAACGTGGGATGTGGCGTCGCTCTGGATCGAGGACGGAACGGGATTGCGCGGACCCTTTACCTCGCCCGCCAACATCAGCATCAAGGCAGGTTGGTCCTTTGTTCACCTGGTGGGCTACAATGAAAACCAGGGATTCTCCATGGGCGTGAGCAGTGCGCTCACCTCGATGTTCACCTTGATCAGCCCGAGCGTTTTCAATGAGCCGCAAATGGCCGGAGACGTGGATGGAAATGGATTTTCGGACCTGATCAGCTACGAAAACGGGACGTGGAAAGTATCTCTTTCGCAAGGGCCGATGCTGCTTCCGCCCCAGACCTTCCTGTCCGGTTTTGGAAGCAACACGCACATTCCGATGATCGGCGACTGGAACGCGGATGGCCGCACCGACGTAGCGATTTACAAGGATGGCGCATGGCGCTTCGCGACCTCCACCGGGACGAATTTCATTTCCGACACCATTGGAACGATGACCTTTGGGAACGGCACCCCCCTGACCGGCGACTTCAACGGGGACGGCATTACGGACCTGGCCAGTTACAAGGATGGAGCATGGGCCGTTGCGCTGGGCTCCCGCACCAACTTCGCGGCGGCCTCGACATTCAATCTTCAAATGTCCGAAGGCGAGCCGGTTATGGCGCCGCACGATGTAAGATGGACCGTGCGCGGCTGGCCGCGCGATTGCATGCACGAAACGCGGGGCTGCATGTTCCCCGGCGGGCGAACGCCCACGTGCAACGAGTCACCGGCATGGACCGTCTCGACCGTAGCGGGTGGCACGAGTAAAACCGTGGGCGGAGTCACTTTCACAGTGGGCTCTACGGGCGCGCTTTCGGTCTCGCATCCTCAAGACCGATATTGGTGGGCGGAAGTGTCGGTGTATGCGAAAACGGCACGTACGATCAGCATGGGCAAATCCGGAACATGGGATATAGCCTGTTTATATTCCGAAGCGCCGGACGGAACCATTACTGCGCGGCAGCCAACCAGCATACCGCTGGCCGTCGGTTGGAATAAGGTTCATTTCACAGGCTACCATGAGCATCAAGGCGTAAGCGCAGGCATAACCGGCAACCTGATGTCGCAGGTGGACATCATGAGTCCGACCCGCATCGAAGCCAACATCACCACGGCCCGGCATATGACCGGCGACTTCAACGGGGACGGGCTGACGGACATTGCGGTGGTGAAAGATGGACAGGTCTATATTGCCTACTCGAACGGGAAGGGATTTGTGCGCCAGGCGCCATGGATTCTCCCGTTCGGCTCGAACGAATATGTCACCGGTGACTTCAACGGGGACGGGCTGACGGATATCGGATATTATGACAGGTCCACAGGAAAGTTGCGCGTGAGCTTTTCGAAGATCGGCGATTTCACGACGCCGGTTGATCTTCCTTTCACGCTCGCGCTTCGTTCGCAGAACGACAAGATTCAGTTGGCGGAGCTCAACGGCGACGGCTTGCCGGATGTGGCGGTATTCAATTCGATTACGGGCGACTCCGAGCTGGCCGTTTCGTCGGGCACGGCGGCGGACCTGCTGAAACGCATCAATAATCCGCTCGGCGGCAGCAGCGAGTTGAAGTACCAGTCGTCCACCGCCATGAACAACACGTTCCTCCCCATCGTGCTTCCGGTCGTGGTGGAGACGAGTCTCGACAACGGATTGGGACACGTCATGGCCACCACCTACAGCTATTCGCAGGGCTTGTACGACAGCGCGAGCCGCGAGTTTCGCGGATTCGGTCACGTGCGCGTCCGTGACGCGGAGCAGACAGTGTCGGCCACGGACTTCCACCAGGATGCCCAGAGAAAGGGCAGGCCATACCATGCGGCCGTTTACGATTCGGGATCGAACCTGTGGACGAAGACAGAGACCACATGGGTCTCCACCGAAGCGTATCCCGGAAGCGGGGCCTACTTCACCCGCCTGGCCCAACTGGATGGTTACACGTATGACGGCAACGCGACGTACCGGCAGATGCGCATTCAATACGGGTACGATGGATACGGAAACATCACGAACATTTACGAGGCGGGCGACGTCTCCGATCCGGGCGACGACCGCTCGACGGCGCGCACGTATGCTCTGAACACCAGTGCGTGGATCTTGAACAAACCCGCGACCGTGAAAAATTACGATTCGCAGAACCGGCTGGTTGCGCAGGAGCGGTTCTTTTATGACGGGGCCGCGGCGCTGGGCGCGCCTCCTTCGAAAGGCAACGCCACGAAGGTGGAAAACTGGCTGAACCTTCCGGCGGAGCGTTGGGTGAGCGCAAGTTCCACGTTCGATGTTTACGGAAACGTGGTTTCGGTGACGGACCCGCGCGGCAATTCGATCGTGAACGAATACGACACCACTTCGTACACCTATATAACCAGCGTCCGTAATCCGCTGGGACATGTCCGTACCACGGCGTTTGACCCGCGCTACGGCAGCCTGCTGTGGACGGTCAGCGAAAACGGGGTAAGGGATTTCAGACAGTATGACGCGCTGAACAGGCATGTTGCGACTGGATACGTGGATCCCGTTTCGGGTGCGAACCATGTGTTCGAGGAGATAGCGTATGACACGACCTCGTTCCCGCGGCGGCTGATCAAGACCGCCTACATGGCGCCGGACAAGCAGCAGCCTCATGTCGCTTATGAATTTACCGACGGGCTGGGGCGAACGATCCAGAAGCGATCGCCGGCGGAGAGCGCCGGCCAACAGATTGTCAGCGGAACGGTTGAACTGGATTCGCTGGGGCGGGTCGGCAAGGCGTGGGTGAACTACTTCGAAACGGCGTCCACATCATACAATCCGACACCCCCCGTGGAGTTACCGCCTACGACCTATCGTTACGATGTGCTCGGGCGGTTGCTCGAAATCAGGGGGCCGGACGGCAACGCTTCGTTCGTGGCTTACGACGACTGGTCCAGCATCGGCACGGACGCGAACGGGAACCAGGTAAAGATCGTGACCGACGCCTACAAGCGTACCGTGCGCGTGGAGGAGCAGTTGGGCGGACAAACCCTTGTCACGACCTATGAGCACGATTCACGTGACAGGACAACGCTGATCCGGGACGCGCAAGGAAACGAGACGAAAACAGAATACGACAGCCTGGGCCGCCGCGTCCGAAGCGTGGACCCGAACCTGGGCACGTGGACTTACACCTATGACGACACCGGCAATTTGCTGTCCTACCAGGATGCGCGCGGAGTGGTCACGACACACACATACGACCTGCTTGGCCGTCTTGTTCGTCGGGAATCCGCTCCGCCGGCGGGAAGCGGCATCGAGTATGCGGGAGCGGTGAGCTTCACCTACGACGCGGGCGCGTATGGCAAGGGCAAGCAGACCGGCATGACCGATCCGACCGGGTCGGTCACGATGCAATTCGATTATAAGGACCGCCTGGTTTCCGACACCAAGACGATAGACGGTGTCGCCCATACGATCACGCGATCCTATGACTTCCATAACCGATTGGTGAGTGCGACGTATCCCGGCGGCGATGCGGTGGATTACACATACAACAATCAGGGCGGCATCAAGACCGTGAAGTATCGGCCCGCGGCCGGCGGACTGATCACGCTGGTGTCGGACATGCAATACAACGCGCTCGGCATGGTAACCCGCGTTGTTTACGGCAACGGCACTTCGACGGATTACAGCCGGAACCCCCTGTCGTTGAAGCCGGAGCGAACCGTGACCTATGCGGGCGGTGTCGCGATTCAGGATTTGAATTACCAATTCGATCCGGCCGGCAATCTCGTCGGCCTTGTGGATGCGGCGCGCTCCACGGCGCAGACCTTTGCCTATGATCAGTTGAACCGCCTGACCGGTGCCACGGGACCCTATGGGGCGCTGGCCTACGGCTACGACGCCATCGGCAACATGACCAGCAAGGAAGGCTTGTCCATGAGCTATGGCGCCGGATCGGCGGGACCGCATGCGGTCACGTCGCGCGGCGATGGTTTGACTTTGAGCTACGACGCGAACGGCAATATGACCGTGAAGAACAATCCGGCCGCGGGAGTCCGGCAGGATTTCTCCTACGACGTGTTGAACCGGTTGGTGCGCGTGACGAACACGGTTACAGCGGCGGGCAGCGTTCAGCTTCAACCGGGCTGGAACATGGTGAGTTTTCCGCAGGCCGGCAACGGCATGTCGGTCGGGACCGTTCTGCCCCAGTTCGGAACGAAATACAATCAACTGACCGCGGCGACGCCGACGAACGACATCTTCAAGAGTTACGCGGGCGAAGCGGAGTTCGATCAATTCGCGACTGTCAATGCATCCGAGGGCTACTGGTTGTGGGTAACGGATCCGGCCGGCGCGACGCTGTCGTGGGCGAATGGCCCCGGGATGTCGGTTTCCAAGTCGCTGAAAACAGGCTGGCAATTGCTTCCCGGCCCAGCCAAGGCGATGACCACCGCTGCATGGATGAATAACCTGCAGGCAGGGGTGGATTACGGCGAAATCAAGACCTATTCCGGCAGCGCATTCGCGAATGCGACCTCCGTTGAGCCGGGCCGCGCATACATGGTTCAAATCCTGCGCGACACGACGTGGACGCCCCCGGCCGCGATGGTCGGCGGTGAAACCCGGTTTGTGTATGACGGGGCCGGAGCGCGGATCAAGAAAATCACGGCGGCCGGCACAACGACCTTCGTTGGTGCGGCGTGCGAAATAAGACCGGACGGGCAGCGCGTCGTCAATGTGTTCGCCGGCGGGCGCCGTGTTGCGGCGGTTTATCCAAATGCGCAATGGTACATCTATCACCCCGATCACCTTGGCACCCCGTCGCTGGTCACGGACAGTTCCGGCCAGGTGGTGGAACGCAGTGAATTCACGCCCTTCGGCTCGCTGAGTTATCGAGCCGGAACATTCAATGCGCCCCAGAAATTCACCGGGCAACTTTTCGATGCCGAGATCGGGTTGTATTACTTCAACGCCCGCTATTACGATCCGGATCTTGGGAGATTCCTGAGCCCGGACACCGTTCAACAGGATCCTGCAGACCCGCAGGCCCTGAACCGCTACAGTTATGTGCGGAATAACCCGCTGGTATTTGCGGATCCGTCCGGCCACTTATTCTGGGCCATTATCGGAGCGATAGCGCTGGGTGCATTTGGCGGAGCCGTAATGGGTGTGGTGATGGCGGCCGTTACCGGAGGCGACATCGGCGCGGCGGCGTGGAGGGGAGCGCTGGCCGGCGCCGTCAGCGGGCCGTTCAGCTACCTCGGGAGTACGTGGTTTGCCGGGACTACGATTTGGGATTTTGCAGGCTCCGGCTTAATGACAGCTCTTGGAAGTGCCGCCGGAGCGGCTGCCGTGGCGGCCGTAACAGGAGAGGATGTGGGGAAATCGGCGCTCAGTGCTTTCCAGACGAGCCTGATTGTCTATGCAGGAAATTATGCCGTGGGCAAGGTTTCGGGCTGGTCGGCGGCTGATCATGACCGATCGCTGGAAGTGAATACGGACAAGCATCCCGACGGCAGGTTGCCGTCCGGAGACAAAGTGAGCGTGCGGGTCGGTGGGCAGAGTGAGTCGCACGGCAGGGCGGTGGACATGATGAAAGCCGGGAAGCACGACGCGATGGTTTATAATCCGACCCGCGGCGGATTCCTGGACACGGTGGAAAGCGCGCAGTCGCTGTTGTTCGGTCCCGGCATGTTTGCGCGGGGTCTTGCCCGGGAGCTTGATACGATTGCCGCACAGGGCGCTGTCGCCTCTATCTTCACGCACAGCCAGGGGACGATCATGGGAGGCCAGGCGCTGACGCTCATGCGGCAGGATCATTCAACCTGGAACATATACTATTCCCGGGCAGCTATGTTTGAGCCTTCGGCTTATGCTTATGCATGGGATTCGGGAGTGAAGGTTACGGGTTATGCCCAACACCCGTTTGATATCGTGTCGGCGCTGGGGAACCCCCTGCTGATGATCACGGCGATACCTTATCTTCCGCTATACATATTCGGCGGCGAAAAGTTCGGCGCCGCAGCGGTGCATTGCGGAACCGCGTCGTATCAGTGAGGTCGCCTCCACCGGGCGCTGTGAACAGGCGCCCGGCGAAGGGGTATTATAATAAGCTTGGAGTGAGCGCTCTCACTGAAAGGTTCGAGTGTGTTCGCCAAGCGCACAGCGTTGCTGATTCTGCTCATGATGTCTGGAGCGGCCCGCGGCTGGGACACGAACGACTGGCAGTTCCTGGAATCCATCGAGCGCGTCAATCTGCGGTTCTTCGAAGAGCAGAAGCGCGGACCGTACAAGCTGCTGAATGACACCGCGGCGTACGACAGTACATTCAATTATCCGGCCTACGCCAGCGTGGCCGGCACCGGCTTTGAGTTGACCGCGATCTGTCTCGGCCATTATCGCGGCTGGATTACTTTCTCCAATGCTTATGAGCAGGTGCTGCTTCAGTTGAAGCTTTTCAACGGCATGCTTTCGACGAACCCGTTCGTCGGCGAGCGGGTAAACGGATGGACATGGCACACGTATTGGATAGAAGACAGCGGCACGAACAAGGCGGGAACGCGCTTCTACATGGATGATGGCCTCTCCCTGCTGGATCATTCCCTGTTCATCGCGGGATGCATCTTCGTTTCGGAGTACTTCAAGGGCACGGAAGCAGGGTTGCTCGCGCACAAGTTGTACGAAGAGACGACCTGGTCGTGGCGGCCCAACGGCGATTATAATTTCGGCTACAGCGAAAATCTTCTCGCCGTGGTCGAGTGCGCCGAGGCCCCGGCGTTCAAGAAGGGCGGCGAAGCGAAGACCATGTGGAACTCGTATGTTGTCCCGTGGCCGCGGGAGCTTCAACTTTACTTCTGGCAGTATCCGCATGCGTGGATTGATTTCCGTTTCCGCACCGACGAGCGCGGGTTCAATCATGCCGACGTCGCGCGCGACAGCATCCTGTATCAGCGCCAGCGTGCGATCGAACTGCGCAACGAAGACCCTGTGAAATACGACATGCTGGGTTCCAATGTCTGGGGCTGGACGGCAGCCGGCGCTTCCGATGGGTACCGCCAGATGGCGCCGTGGGGAATCCTCGGTTCCGACGACATTGAATGGTGTACCGACAGCGGAACCATAACTCCGTTCGCGCTTCCGCCATGCATGATCTATGCCGGATCCGAAACGATGGCAGCAATGAAGCATGTTTTTGAGCAGTATTACATTAACGGATGGGATCCTTCCGTCGGTGAGCGGCCGGTCTGGAGCCACGTGCACGGCTGGCTCAACTGCCTGAATAAGGGCCGGCCGTGGCGTTACTATTCGGACCCCGGGGTCAGCAACCACTTTCATGGAATCAATGCGGGCATTGATTACGGACCGAACGTGCTCCTGCTCGAGAACTATAAGATCGGTTCGACGTGGCGCTGGTTCATGCAGAATCCGTATGTCTCGGCCGGGATGTACACGCTTGGGTTCGGGCCGCCGTCCAGCATTCACCACGCGACCTTCAGTAATTCGGTGAATGAGTTCGGCGGCAGCATCGGGCATTGGGAGAACGATGCCACGCCGGTAACCGCGACCTATGAGGATGCGGATTGGACCAACGCTTATGTCGGCGACAAGGTGGTTCGATTCGTGGCCGATAACAGCAACGAGGGCGGATGGATTGACCTTGGCGACAGGGATCAGCGCGCAAAGGCACAGGTCACTTTCTGGATTCGCGGCGGCACCGGGCTGGAGCGGATGGATGTCGGCCTCAAGGATCAGTTCAACCTCGAAAACAAGGTCGTGTTGCTCGATTATACCGGTGGCGTCATGCCTACCAACTGGACCGAAGTGAAGATCCCCATCGAAGCCTTCTGTCTCACGGGCAACGTCACCAACGATGTTTGGCCGGGCAGCCTGCGCCTGCTGTCATTTGCCTTTACGAATCCTGAAGGCGGAACACTGGACGTGGATTACGTGGCGTTTACGCGCGACACGATTTCGCCCGCGCGCCCGACCAATCATTTCGGATGCGCGATGGTGGGCAACCGGCCGAGGGTGCGATGGGCTTCGTCGGCCACAGAGCCGGATGTGGTCGGATATCATGTCTGGCGGCGCCATGACGGCACCAGCGGTTTTGTGCGTGCGACATCCGCGCTGGTTCCCCGGCATGTCGAAACGTGGGAAGACACCAACGTGTTTGTCGAGGCGGGAAGCGAGATTCGCTACGCGATCCAGGCGCTGGACAATGCGGAACCGGCCAATTCGAGTCCGTTTGCGTTCGAAATAATTGTGACCGGCGGAAAACTTGATCTCGATTGGAACAACGGCGCGAACCCCAATGC
>Ga0334884_1004770_pt1 | contig 13577 bp, 9 predicted proteins | sample GraSluR1_MG_7_FD_207215 | JGI IMG/M metagenome (GOLD analysis project Ga0334884, IMG submission 207215) | Sludge microbial communities from methane-producing bioreactor in Wageningen University, Netherlands - Granular Sludge_12_05 R1 | ecosystem: Engineered > Bioreactor > Anaerobic > Unclassified...
AATCATGAGCGTATAAGCAACCGATGAAAACCACAGCCGCAATTGATTGGCACGCATGGTGGCGGCACTGGTGCGGTCGGCAAAGAGCCAGAGTTGCTGTTCATTAATTCAGTTTTCCATATGGACTGCCGCTTGTTTCAATCAGATTAACCATTGCCCGGCCCATTGCCTCGCCGACGTCCATGTAGGTCTCGGCGTTGCCGTTATAGTGGCTGTTGGAGGCACCTCCGTGACAGAGGGGGTGGCTGTAAACCGTGGCGACATTGCCTTGGAACTGGGGGTACTTACCAGTCTTGCCGTCTACCGCAAGCTGGGCTTCGAGGATCAACCCTTCGTTACCTGTGGCGCATGTCGCAGGTTGCTCATAATGATCTCCTTGATTCGCGATTTATAGCTTAATACCTCTACGATTTGCCGCCGGCGTCTTCCTGCCGTGTTACAATCGGCACATAGCCGACTTCCAGGCCTTTCGGCGGCGTCACCAGCAAGTTCGGGTCGAGCTTGACGAGCGTCCCACGGCTTGGCGGAGACATGTAGTCGCGGTCAATCGCCCAATTGGCATGAATTTTTTCGACGAAGGCCTGCAGTTTCGCCTTCTTCTCTTCGCTCCAGTTGTATTGCTGAAATGATGGCTGATCTACAAAGCGATACCATGAATAAGTCACCCGAGAACCATCTTCCAGAGTCACCGTAAAGGGGCCTTTCGCCGGTCCCGGATTGGTCCAGGCGCCGCTGCCGGGCGACGTGTAGGGCTGACCACGATCTGGCAATTTGAACTCCTTATCCAGAAGTCCCGTCTCGGACGGCACCTCCGACGCCGGGACAGCCACGCGCTTATCGCCTACAGCCTTGAAGTACTGAGGGAAATTGGCCATTTCCCCGGCCATACCATTGTTCCACTGCAGTCCCCAAACATAGGGTCCAAATACCTTCGTGTCGAGGACCTTGTCGACGTCGGCTATGGCCTGGCGATTCTGGTCGAACCGCGGCGTACGCGTTGTCAGCGTCGCCTTCCATGAGCCCTCCTCGGCAAACTGTCCGGAGCACGCCGGGCCGCCGTCACGCCAGGTCTTGAACGCGTCGTATAACGCTGCTTTGGAGTAGTAGATCACATCCTGCACGAGCAGGGACTGTCCCTGCTCATTAACCGGGAACTGCAGCCTCGGAATTTTCGAGTATACGACGCCCTGTGCATCGACGCCGTCGAACCGAGGCACCGTATTGATCTCCATGGCGCCGCCGCCCATTCTGCCCGGCCTGGCATCCAGTCCGCGCCCGTAGATAAACGGGTAGTTGAACAGCTTGCCGATCTTGCTCCAAGTCTCAGGAATATAATAGGCGATCGGTCCTTTGAAGTTGGCGGTGCTGATGAAACACGTCCATGCCTGATCGCCGGTCGGCGGGTCGCCAGTGGCAGGCTCAGTAAACGGCAGCGCCATGTACGTATAGCCCATAAAGGCGCCGTTGGGATTGCCCTCGAACGGCAAGGCGTCCGGCGGAATTAACAGACGGTTGCTGAGTTGCGCGATGCCTAATCGATCATCCGGCAGGGCCGTGCTGCTGTAAAAGAATGACCACCCCGGCGATCCCACCTCGTAGTCGTAGCATTGCGGTGTGGCGTTCATACTGAACTTGGGCGGCCCATAACGAAACCGATTACCCGCCCAGTAGCCCATGCCGCCTTCGACGGTCTGGAAGACGCTGTCCCATGTTGGCCCTCGCGCCGGCCAGTGATCCCGGGCGAGCGTGCCGACCGGGGCCAAGGGCTTATCCTTGTTGTCGGAGTTGTCCGGTGTGATCCACGCGCTGGGCAGACCGATCTGGAAGTTTGCCAGCGGCCTGTCGATCAGCGGCCAGACCGCCGCATAGAAGCCCATTCCCATATTGTATTGAGCTTCGACGGGCGGGCGGGATGTACTGTAGCTGATGTATCCGTGCAGACCCCCGGAACGCAAGACAACGATACCGGGTTCCAGAGGCTCCTGGCCAAGTGTTTTCTCCTGGCTCTTGCACGTCCAGGACAGTGTGACGAGGGTCATCACTGCTAACGATACACTCTTCTTCATAATACTCTCCTTCCGATAGGCATGCCGAAGTGTAACCTCCGTAGTCAGTCGCCCCCGCTTTCATTAAACACACGTGCGTCTGCCCAATTGCCCAGCGCGTTATTGCCGTCGAAGACAAGCATGAGGCACTGTACACCCTTCAATGCTATGTCAATCTCCTTTGGAGATGATTCCTTCTTCATTTGGCCGCTGTCCCAAAGGACCTTGTTGGCGAAGAAGTCTTCGTTGCAGACGCGGAACCGACCCGCCGCATCTTGAGGGCTGGCGTTATCTATCGCCACCGTCGCCCGAAAGCGATCCGCATAACCGTTAACCATGAACATCAGGGCACATTTGCCTTTCACGCCTATCCCCTTGGTAAACGTGTGACCGGCCGTCTGGATCGGCCCTCCGCCATAGGCGGTGTCGTAAGTCGGCGTGCTGCCCCTCTTCCAGATGTAGTACAGATCACTCAGACAGGTTTCGCCACGACGGGTCACCGTGTATTTCTCCAGCGGCATGGGTGCGGGCCCCGGCAGGGGCGGCCCTATTCGACCCACCTTGATCACCCTGTGCTCATGTTGGCCCAGGTCGCAGGCCGTGAAGGCATCCGTGAATTCTCCGAGTTCCTCGCGGGCCCAGAGGTCGCGAACCGGCTGACTGCCTGACAGGCCGATCTGGTCCCAGCGGACGGTAATATCCGCCTTATCACGTTTCTTGTTCAGAAGCAGGACGGCGGTTGTTCCGTCGGCCAGCGGCTTGTTGTAAACCTCTCGGCCTTCCTCGTTGAAGACCCTGTACCCCTGTATCCCTCGCGGGTCCTGGTTGACGGCGATGAGCTCGGGAGCCGTCAAGACCTTCCGCGTCTGCTCACTCATCGTGCGAAGGTCGTTGCCCGCCATCAGCGGCGCGGCAAGAATGCACCACAGGCTGAAGTGCGCCCGGTCGGCAATATCCCGCCGGTCGGCGTCTATATGTTTGAGGTTTCCTACCTGCAACATGTCGGGGTCGTTCCAGTGGCCGGGACCGGCAAACTGCCAGAGGCCGTTGAACGCCGGATGAATGGCTTGGTCCCCGGCGGAGGTTTCTGCACATGCGTAAACCGAATCCATCCAGGGATAAATGTCATTTGAAGTCCGCCACAACTGGGCATATTCCATGCCGCCCCACGCCCAAGCGGCGTTCCCGAAATCCGAGATACTTAAAACGATTGGACGCCCTGTCGCCTCAATGCACTTGCGAAAGAGGGCATAGTCCTCTGAACTCATTCTCCCGTTGCTCTCGGCAAAGCAGCTATCCATCTTGATGTAATCCACGCCCCATTCGGCGAACGTCTCCATGTCGATCTGCTCATAGCCTAAGCTGCCCGGCAACTGCTGGCAGGTCAATTTCCCGCGATCCTCGTACAGGCCGAATTTCAGTCCTTTGCTGTGAACGTAGTCGCCGATTGCCTTCATACCGCCTGGGAACTTCACGGGGTCCGCGACGAGGCGGCCGTCCTTGTCTCGGTCCTTCGCCATCCATGCGTCATCAATGACCAGGTAAGTATAGCCCGCCTCGCGCATACCGGAGGCTACCATCGCGTCGGCAATCGCTTTGATCTTGGCCTCATCAATATCCTTTTCAAACGCATTCCAGCTATTCCATCCCATCGGTGGTGTCGGGGCCAGGCCCACATCTGTCTCCAGCGCTTTTGCCAGAGCGTAGCCGATCAAGGAGTAATTAGCGGCAGAGCCGTTATAGTGACAATACCAATGGCCGCCCAAACGCCGATATTCATCGCTTAATTCTTTTGTTGGCAACACATTATCAGGGGTGCTCTGAATCTTCTGCTGCTTTTTGACTCGGTCATATCGTTCGGCCATGACTCGCAGTTCTTCCAAACGCGTGTCCCAGAACTCAAGCGTCGGCACGAACCTGACGTTCTTGAGCGATGTATCGTCGGCCGCTGCCTTCTGGGCTTTTCGGAACGCCACCATAGCCACTGCCTCACGGTCGCTGGGATCCTCGGCCCTCCTAATCATCTCGTAACCGCCGACCCCAAGCTCGCCGATTGCGACCAGCAAGTCGGGCACACCAAGGTCCCTGCGCACGTCGCGAATCAGGTTCGCCAGGTTGCGCGAGTACGCCTTGATGATTCCGAGGCCGACCTGCTGCTCGTCAACACGGACAGGCCACTGGCAAAAATCGTTCCAGCCCTGGAACCAGGCCATCCCGACAATCTCGTAGCCTTGGTTATGGTAGCCGGGCACAACGTCCTGAATGTTGGCCAGGCACTCTCTTATTTCAGAAATCATCTTGTGGTAGTAAGCGCCGACCTGGCGATTTCTTCCTTCCGACTGCTCCCTTTGCAGAAGAGCCGCCTCATCTCCGGTTGGCTTGCCTGCGCTCGGCGATCGAAAGTCGCAGAATACATCCTTTCCGCCCCAAGCCGTCTTGACCAGCAGAACGTGCTCCTCATAGCGCAGGCCCATGATCGTGCCGAACATCAGCTCCGGGCCGATCTCATTGGCCGAAGCCCCCCAGCCGATAGTCAACGGTCCCTTCTGGTCCCTTCTTTGCTGGGCCTTATATGAAATGGTCACGTCGTCGCGGACCACCCATGAGCCGTCGTCATTCTTCAAGAGATCGAGCAAATGTCCGTACTTTGGATCGTCGCCGAGATGATCGAGGCTGCGAATCTGGCCATGACCTTCCATATTGGACTGTCCCGCCAGGATGAAGACCTTCACCGGTGCGTCGGGGGCCGCTTCCGACGTATCGGCGGAGCCAATGCCGGCGCCCGTGCACAGGATGATGACAACCAGAATCTTGCTAAAATCATTCATCAGTGTGCTCCTTTGTGAACAAAATTGATCACGACCAGAAACGTCGCCGAAGCCGCGATAGCCGGCTCACCGACGTTAAGTGGGCATCGGTCTGGAGAAAACTGGCACGAACATGCCGATGGCCATGTACTTGTCGAGCATCAACAAGACGAGTGCGATGTTTGTCTACATACAGTTGGACAAGTCGACTCTTTTTTGATTTTAGAAACTCTCGAACAGGGCCGACTGCGGTAACACTCATGGCCCGCTTCAAATCGATCCTGCTGTTAGCTAAGGTGTGTTCTACTGCTCGTTGAGTCGCCAGTCGTATTTCCGGAACTCTACGGTGTAGTCCTGGCTTTCCAGATATCGCACATCCGCCTCACTGATATATTGGATCGCAAAATTCAAATAAGCCAGTACAGGCTGAGGCTTGTCGCGGAACCTGCGAACATCACCATACTTGCCAATGAAGTCTTGTTTGTACCAGTTGAAGACATCAGACAGGTAGACCGTACGTGCATTGTGGTCGATTTGAAAACCTCGCCTGTCAGCCAGAAACCTGCGACACTGGTCGTCGAGCTGCTCGTCAAGCCTGTCGGGGTAGTACGGCTCATTACGGAGCATCGCCCCGCCCATCGATGCATACGACAGTGCCAGGCATATCCTGGGGTCCTCGAACCGCTGCAATAGAATCTCTCGCTCGATCTCACGCAGGGTGTACTCAATGCCCATCACTCTGAAGTATTTCTTTGTCCAGGCGTCTTTCACGTGTACGATGCTGTTTCTGGGATAATTCAGCATCACCTTGACCCAGCTCGATTCTATCGGGTAGTTATCGACAACAACCCTTAGCGTGAACATGTTATAGGCGTTCAGCCAGAAGGCGATCTTATCATTGCGTCCCCACGGCAGATACTCTCGAGGATCAAGGTTATCGAATTCACGGACAATACGGTAAAGTTCAGATCTTCTACGCCGCAGTGTCGCGTAGTCGACATTGCCGTGCTTGTCGACATATGTGGCAAGCAGGTCTTTGCAGTCGGCAAGAAGTCGGGCGCCGACGAGTGTCAAGTCCGACGCTTCGTCGTTAACAACGGATGCGTCACTGTCAGGTGCGCTGGCGTCCTCCATAACTTCCAGATCATCCCCCAATTCTTCATCGATATCGGCGTTTATGCCGGCGTCTGCCCCGTTTTCGACAACGGGTTCCTCCAAAGGAGTCTCGGCTGCCGAACCCGACTGCTCCGCGATTGTCTCCACAGAATCCGCCTGAACCGGCTTGCCGACCTCGGGCGCATCAGGCTGCCGCGGCGAATCGCCTGCTGGCGCCTCCTCTTCTGCGGCGGGTTTCTCAACGATGTCAGCACGGGCCGATGGTGTCGCCTCAACCTGCGGCAATTCATCCATAACGATACGATTGCCGTTGGAGATTGCACCGTCGCGTGTCCCCGGCTGGCAACCAAGAAAGACAGTCGTTAAGATAGCTGTTAGTAAAAATACATAATTTATCTTTTGCACTGTGATATATTCCTGATGATGTCAGACCAGACACGATACCATTTTTGTCGCTGTATTTCAAAGGTAATTCCACACAAGGCCCAACGCATCAGCAACTGGTCGGACAGACGCCTCAATCGTGTTGTACCGACTCCACAATTTGCAAGTTCATTTCCATCCAGCATTTATTATTGTGAAGGCTCTGAATGCAGCGCAAACTACTATTTTAGTTCGGCAAACCTGCCGGGCCGCATAACCACTGTCCCCGTCAATAACGCATGTGCAGAGTGGGTAGAAGCTTTAAGCGCGACCGTTATGGGACCCTGTTGCGATATGCAGATTCGATTTCTCTGTCACCGATCACAGGCAATCTCACGGGGATGAATTACCTTGACATAATTCGGATAATCGGTTAATCTGATAGGTAATTAGTGCCGATTTTTTGACTCACTACGCAGTTTTTGGAAAACCACACAATGATCTTTGATAGAATCAGTTTTTGTATAGGTGTAACGGCCGGATTGCTTCTGTTGGCTTCCGGCGCTCATGCGGTAAATTCGACGGATATCGAGGCTGTCCGCAGCCGGACGCTCGAATCAAAGAGCGCTCTTAGCCCGGCTGACGAGGCCGTCGTTGAGAAGTTCATTCGGGATGGCTTCGCGGAGATGATCCTTGAGCCGGACCCCTGGCGAGCCGTGGACGTGCGCGAGGCAATTCTTGCTCAGAAGGGCGGGCCGGGGCCCAGTCCCTATGCCGCCGCCTTTGCAGGCGCTGCGGCAAGACACCTTAAGGTTGCTCTTGAAGATATCTCGAGACTGCAGGATCCTCAGCGTCGCAGCAGAATGACCCTGAATCTTGTTACACTCGCTGCCGGCCTGCGGACTACCGAGGTCGTCCCGTTCGGTTTGGATATGATCGCCCATAACGACAGAACCGTTCAATACTGGGCGGTCAAAACCGTTACCAACCCGGGCGTAGCTGCGCAACTGACCTCGCAGATCCTTGGTGACGAGGAACTCACCCGCCGAATCATAAGCCGCCTGGACCAGGCAGTAGCCGACGGTATTATTCCCCAGACCATGCGAATGATCGTTGAGTTCGCCGACAGCATTAACACCCCGGAAGCCCGAGCGCTCATCAATAGGATAGCCGACCTGAGAATCGCCCAGTATGCCGACTGGACGGTCGAGTATGAACTCCTGGAAGCGCTGGTGCTGTCGTCTCTTGGCAAACAGATACAGGCCCAGAACGCCGATGCCCGCCGAGCCGATCTTCTCCGCCGCTTTTCGCAGTTGTATTCCTATGTGATTGAACGTTACGTCCTCGGCGAGCAGACCTTGGACGAACGTCGCAAGACGCAACTCGTTTCCGTCATCGCCGAAACGGAGAATGGAGCGATAAGCGAGATTCTCAGCCGGCCGCAAAACCGACTTCGAAAGGCACTGGAGGGCGGCAAGGCCTCCGTCGTTGAGGCGGAGCGGCAGATTCTGTTGGGTAGCCCCACGCAGCCGGGGCAGTTGGCCGCCAGGTTTAATTACGACTATGGCAAAGCCGCCGGCGGTGCGCCCATAACGGAACCGTTGCGGTTGAAAGTCCCTGGCTCGCTGCTTGCCGGACAACAGAACTGACTCACGTTATCAGACCAGATCCCTTGCATGTCTGACCCGACTTAGTATTAAGCTCGGGTTTTTTCCGCCTTGCGAGGCTTTTTCCTTGACTCCGAGGTTCGAAACTGCTTGATTGAGACGGCGCCGATCTGTCGGAGTATTCAGGAATGGATTCTGCGCGTCATTATCGGAACAAAATGCTGACTGTTTGGGGGGGATCAAGAATGGAGATTTGATAACATGACCAGATCGCCCGTACAATTTGCGGCCGTGCTGTTCGCGATCCTGCTGACGCTCGCCGGATGTGGGAGGCAGCCCGCAGATTCCGACGCCGGGGCTACATACGATCCGGCCAACGATCCATTAGTCAATCCGCCGTCCATGTTGGCGCCTCCGCCAGGCGACCCTGCACAAATAGCTTCGGATGAAACGCTTTTCATTCAGCTCGACGGCAACCCAAATACCCTCAATCCTCTTTTCGCAAGCTCCACTTACGACATGACCGCCCAGAGCGCGCTCTACGACGGACCGTTTACGTTCGACATGGATATGAACTGGATGCTCAACGATGAAATGGTCGAATCGTTCGACGAATCCGACGACCACACGACATTTATCCTGAAGATCAAAGATGGACTGACCTGGCACGACGGCCATCCTTTCACTGCCGACGACATAGTATTCTCGTGGCAGCAGATACGCGATCCCGCCGTTCCCTGCCTTGCCCAGAAGCCGGGCGTCGAACCTGTCACTGAATGCGTCGCGCTGGACCGCCTTACTGTAAAATATGTCCAGGCCGAACCCTTGGCTACAAGGCTCTGGAACCTGCACTTTGCCATCATACCCAAACACATATTCGAAAAGGACAAGCAGAATAATCCCGACCTCAAGACCGGCGACTACTATGTAGCACAATCGCGAAATCCCGTGGGCAACGGTCCGTATCGCCTCGTCGAATGGAAGGAAAACGACCGTATAGTCGTCGAGCGATGGGATGAATACAAGGGCGCGAAGCCCTGGTTCAAGCGCATTATCTTCCGCATCATCCCCGACAACAAAATGGCGCTGCTGGCTTTTCAAAAGGGGCAGGTCCACGTCATCGAGCAGCTTAGCGCCCAGCAGTTTGCCCGTGAAACCAACACCGAAACCTTCGCAAGAGTGGGGGCCAAGGCATGGGGAATGCAATGGACGTTTGGCTATATTGGCTGGAACATGGATGGCAGCAACCCTTTCTTCAACGACGGCAAGGTCCGCAAGGCTATGACTCACGCGCTCAACATCCCACTGATCCTCGAAAAAGTCTACTACAACCTCGCCGCCCCGTGCCACGGCGTCTATCATCCCAATTCATGGATGTTTAACCCTGAAGTTAAACTGCTGGAATATGATCTCAAACAGGCCGCTGCGCTGCTGGATGAAGCCGGTTGGACCATCAATCCCAGAGACGGCTGGCGATACAAAACCATCGACAAAACGAATGTGCGATTCGAGTTCACCCTTTTGACGCCCGATGGCTCGCCCATCGCCCCGCGGATTGCCGCCATTTTCCAGGAGGACCTCAAAAGGCTGGGCGTTGACATGAAGACGCGCAGGCTTGAATGGTCTGCATTTCTGGAGAAAGTGAGCAAGCATGAGTTCCAGGCCTCCACTGCCGCCTGGGGCACCGGCACCGATCCCGACACAGGCTGGAATCTCTGGCGAACCGAGCAATACGATGTGGGACGCAATTATATCGGATATTCCAACCCCCGGGTCGATGAACTGTTCGAAGCCGGCAGGCGAGAATTCGACCCAGAAAAAAGGAAAGCAATCTATCAGGAAATCCACAAGATACTCTATGATGATCAGCCATACACCTGGATTTACAATCGCCCGACACTTTCGGCGATCAATAAGCGCATTGGCGGCGTACAGTTCAGTCCGAGAGGCATTTACAATTTTCATCCGGGTTACTACAACTGGTGGATGCCGGCCCGGCCGTAATGTGCAGGTGAACCTCTGACATGTTGGGATACGCAATCCGCAGACTTATACTTGCCGTTCCGACGCTCTTCGGCATAACGCTGGTGACGTTCTTCGTGATCAACCTTGCGCCGGGTGACCCCGCTCAGCTCCAGACGCAGGGTATTATGGACAGTCAGGTCTCCGTCCGCGTCTACGAGGAGCTGCGCCAATACTACGGACTGGACCAGCCCGTACTGAAACGATACGGCCAGTGGCTCTGGCGCCTCGCGCGCCTAGATTTCGGCCCGTCGATGTCCACGGATCGCCGCCCCGTCTGGCACAAGATCCGCGAACGACTCTGGCCCACGATGTCACTGGCCATACTCTCCCTCGGCATCAGCCTCGCCGTTGCCATCCCCATAGGCATCTACTCGGCCGCCCGCCAGAACCGCTGGTTCGACACCGTCAGCAGCACCGTCCTCTACGCGCTCTATTCGGTGCCGAGCTACGTCATGGCCGTACCGTTAATACTGCTTATAGCCGTCCAGTGGAACCTCCTGCCGTTTCAGGGCATGAAATCCGACGACTATGAGCAACTCACAGCATTCGGAAAGGCGGCCGACCTCATCAAGCATTACACCCTGATCACATTTTGCTTCAGCTACGGAGCGCTTGCCTATTACGCCCGCTTTGTGCGCCAGAACATGCTTGAGGTTCTCAGGCAGGACTATGTCAGAACCGCACGAGCCAAAGGCCTTTGCGAAAGGCACGTCATTATGCGACATGGTTTCCGCAATGCCCTCATCCCAGTTGTAACGCTCTTCGGTCTGCTTTTGCCCGCCGTCATCGGCGGCTCAGTAATCCTCGAGGTAATGTTCAACTGGCCCGGCATGGGACGCCTCTTCTTCGAAAGCATGATGAGCCGCGATTATCCGACCATCATGGCGCTGACGTTTATCACCGCCTGCCTTGTCCTGCTCGGTACTCTGCTTGCCGACCTGAGCTACCCCCTCGTGGATCCGAGGATCGCCTATGACTGAACCGACGAATTTGCCCAGTTTGCCGGATCGGTCCGAAGGATACTGGCTGTCGGTGTGGCGAAGCGTCCGCCGGAACCGTCGCGGCCTCGCCGGCCTTATCGTCGTCGGGCTCATGTTTGCCGTCTGGATCTTCAGTCCGCTCCTGGCGACCAATCAGCCCATTGTCTGCAAATACCAAGGTCGCTGGTATTTCCCCGCCATTGTCGAGCTGTTCCAGGCCCGCCGCACCGGACCGCAATGGATCAACAAGTCCCTGCCATTTAACCTCCCTCAGTTCGATGCCAAAAAAGAGCTTTCATCAGAGGACTTTGCCATTTGGCCCCTGATTCCTTATCACGAATACGAACAGACCAGCGACTTCCTCCAACCGCCCTCCAGACGCCATTGGCTCGGTACCGACGAACTCGGCCGCGACCTTGCCGCCCGCATGATCCACGGCACCGCCGTATCTGTCAAAGTGGGCTTCGTTTCCATGGGCATAGCCGCGGTAATCGGCATTATACTCGGCGGCCTCGCCGGCTACTGGGGCGGAATAGTCGACATGATCATCAGTCGCATCATTGAGATCGTTATCTGTTTCCCCGTGTTCTTTCTTATTCTCGCGATAATGGTGTGGCTGGAGCCGAACATTCTCAACGTCATGATCGTCATCGGTCTGACCCGTTGGACCGGTATAGCCCGCTACGCGCGAGGCGAATTCATGCGCATCAAAGGCCAGGACTACGTTGTCGCCGCGCACTCTCTCGGTATAGGCCACGCTCGCATCATGTTCCGCCACATACTGCCCAACTCGCTTGCCCCGGTCCTTGTCAGTATAACCTTCGGCATCGCCAATGCTGTTCTCGTCGAAGCAGGCTTAAGCTGGCTCGGCTTCGGGGTTCAGGCCCCCGACCCGTCATGGGGCAATATTCTTCGCACCGCGTACGACTCGCTTAGTATCGCGCCGCACATGGTATATCCGCCGTGCATAGCGATCTTTCTGGCTGTCCTTGCCTATAACCTCGTCGGGGACGCCTTACGAGATGCCATTGATCCGCGACTGAGGGGCGCCGCATGAGCAAGAAAGATACTCTTCTTTCTGTTCGGGGTCTGACAGTCAGCTTCCAGACCGAAGCCGGTGAAATCGCCGCCGTAAACGATGTCAGTTTCGATGTCGGCAAGGCCAGAACCGTAGCCCTCGTCGGTGAGAGCGGATGCGGCAAGAGCGTAACGGCCCTGTCCATCCTGCGCCTCATACCGGACCCGCCGGGCAAAATCACTCGCGGCAGGGTATGGTTCAAGCGACAGGACCTGCTCAACGCCAAAGAAAGCCGCATGCGCGCCGTTCGCGGCAACGACATCGCAATGATTTTTCAGGAGCCGATGACCAGTCTCAACCCCGTATATACCGTCGGCCGGCAGATCGTCGAAGTCATTCGCTTGCATCAGAACATGAAAGAAACCGATGCTTGGCGCCACGCCGCCGATATGCTCAAACTCGTGGGTATCGCCGACCCCGAGCGACGCGTCAGAGAATATCCGCACCAGATGTCCGGCGGCATGCGCCAGCGCGTCATGATCGCCATGGCCTTAAGCTGCAGCCCCGCGCTGCTCATCGCCGACGAACCCACCACGGCGCTTGATGTAACCATCCAGGCCCAGATCCTCGAACTCCTCCGCCGCCTCCAGCAGGAGACGCAGATGTCCGTTCTCCTGATCACACACGATCTCGGCGTCGTAGCCGAAAACGCCGACGATGTGGTCGTCATGTACGCTTCGCGTGTTGCCGAACGCTCCGACGTCGAGGCCATCTTCGAAGAGCCGCTGCACCCCTACACACAAGGCCTGCTTCGTTCCCTGCCACGACTCGGCGCCCGCTGCGAACGCCTCGACGTCATCGGCGGCGCGGTCCCCGATCCACAGTGTTTTCCTGCCGGCTGCAAATTTCATCCGCGGTGCCCCATCGGCGCTAACGACCGCAGATGTCAGACCTTGGAGCCCGAACTGCGCATGGTGCGCCCGGGCCGATCCGTCGCATGCTGGCACGCTCCCGACTATGAAACCGAAGACGATGAACCTTATAGCGAGTAAAATGATCGCTCTGCAGAGAAATCTGGTTGAAGTCATCAATCTGAAGACGCACTTTCCGGTCCGCAAGGGTATGCTCCGCCGCGTCGCCGGATGGGTCAAGGCCGTTGACGGCGTCAGTTTCCATATTCCCGCCGGCAAGACTCTCGGCCTGGTCGGCGAAAGCGGCTGCGGAAAAACAACCGTCGGCAGAACCATCCTGCGCTTGATTCCCGCCACCGACGGCAGCGTCATGTACTCCGGCCGCGACGTCTTCGCGCTTCGCAGCGAGCAGATGCGCCTTCTTCGCCGCCGAATGCAGCTCGTCTTTCAGGACCCCTACGGCTCGCTCAATCCTCGACTGACCGTGGAACACATTGTCGGTGAAGCCATTGCCGTTCACGAAGGTCTATCCGCCCGCCAACGCAGGGATAGGGTAGCGGCACTCCTCGAAAAGGTGGGACTGGCAAGCAATCACCTCCGCCGCTATCCGCACGAGTTTTCCGGCGGGCAGCGCCAGCGCATCGGCATCGCTCGCGCACTTGCGCTTGGCCCGCAGTTCATAGTCTGCGACGAGCCTGTCAGCGC
>Ga0334884_1004778_pt1 | contig 13561 bp, 10 predicted proteins | sample GraSluR1_MG_7_FD_207215 | JGI IMG/M metagenome (GOLD analysis project Ga0334884, IMG submission 207215) | Sludge microbial communities from methane-producing bioreactor in Wageningen University, Netherlands - Granular Sludge_12_05 R1 | ecosystem: Engineered > Bioreactor > Anaerobic >...
CAGGGCCTTGAATCCACTTCCTCCGCAATCCCGGAGCACCGGGACCACGAGCCCCTCCGGGGTATCCATGGCGATGTTGACATTCACCTTGGAGTAGCTCATCACCTTGCCTTCGCCCAGCCAGGAACCGTTCACCAGGGGATGGGCCGCGGCCGCATGGGCTAGAAGTTTGGCGAGGATGACCGTGAGCGATACGGGCTCTCCCTTTTGTTTGAACTCCGCCGCGAGCTCGAGTATCGCCTCGGCCTCAGCCTCGTCGTAGAGGGTAAACTGGGGAATAGTCTTCCAGCTTTCGGTCAGGCGTTCGGCGGAGATCATCTGTATCTTCGAAAGCCTGATGACCTTGCCATCTTCGGCCAGGGGCTGCGTAATCTCCGAAGCGGCCTTTTCAGGTAATTTCGGTTTTTCGTATGCCGGCAGGGAAGCTGGTTCGGCCCGAAGCAGGTCTCTCCCGACGACCGCGCCTTCCGGCCCGGTTCCCCTGATCTCGGCCAGGTTAATGCCCAGCGCTTCGGCGGTTTGCCGCGCCAGGGGGGAGGCAAGCACAAAGCCGTCGGCCGGGGGCGTCTTTTGCTGGAGCGCCGCCGCCTTTGCCGGGGTCGTGGCTGCGGGTATGGCGCTTGGGTCGGCCGAGGGCCTATGGTCTGCTAAAGGGACCGCTTTTACGGGAGCGACAGGGGCGGCGCTCGCCGCGGGGGCGTCCGCCTTGCCGGGCTGGGCAGCTTGGACCTTCGCGGTTTCCGCCTCGATCTTCTCCCCGGCTGCGGCGATCAGGCCCACCACGGTGCCCACCGGTACGGTCACCATCTCTTCGACAGTTATGGCCGCGAGAATACCGCTGCCCTGGGCTTCCACATCCACTGTGGCTTTGTCGTTTTCCACCGAGAAGATGACATCGCCCTTGGCTACGGGCTGCCCGACTTTCTTCTTCCATTCGGCGATGAGCCCTTCCTTCATGGTCAGGCCGAGCTGGGGCATTTGGATATTGAGCGCCATCGCTTAGCCCTCCCTATACAGAACGCTGCGCACCGCCTTCTTGATATCGTCCTGGCCTGCCGCTATGAACTTCTCCAGCACCGAGCTGAAGGCGATAGGCAGGTTCTTGGCGCCCACCCGCAGGACCGGGGCGTCCAGGTAGAAAAAGGCCTTTTCCTGGACCTGGGATGCGATCTCCGCCCCCAGGCCGCCGGTCACCACAGCCTCGTGGGCCACCACGCAGCGATGGGTTTTCTTCACCGAATCGATGACAGTTTGAATATCGAAGGGCTTTAGGGTGAGAAGATCGATCACTTCCACCGAAATGCCCTCCTTCTCCAGCTCCATGGCCGCCTCTTCGCATTTCTGAACCATGATGGAATAGGTGACAATCGTGACATCCTTGCCGGGCTTTCTCACCTCGGCTTTGCCGATCGGCGTGAGGTACTCCTCTTCGGGCACCGGACCCTTCTGGGGATAGAGGACCTTGTGCTCGAAAAAGATCACCGGATCATCCTGACGAATAGCCGATTTGAGCAGGCCCTTGGCTGTGGCCGGGCTGGAAGGCGCGACAATGATGAGGCCGGGAATGTTTTGGAGCCAACCTTCAACGCTCTGGCTGTGCTGGGCCGCCGCAGAATTGATGATTCCGTCCGGCGCCCTGATCACCAGGGGGATGTTGGCCTGGCCGCCGAACATATAGCGGTTTTTCGCGATCTGGTTGACGAGTTCGTCGAAGGCGACGCCGATGAAATCGGCGAAGTGCATATCCGCCACGGGCCTGGTGCCGGTGAGCGCAGCGCCCAGGGCGGCTCCGACGATCATGGTCTCGCTGATGGGGACATCCCGCACCCTACCGGGGAATTCCTCGGGCAGGCCTTTGAACTGGCCGAAAATGCCGCCCTGTCGGACGATATCCTCTCCGTAGACGAAGACGGTGGGATCCCTCTGCATTTCCTCGCGCATGGCCTCGAGCGTGGCCTGGGAAAAAGTGATTGTCCTCATTTGACCACCTCCGGGAATTCGCTGGGAGAGAAGGAGAAGAGATCGTTGTAGGCGTCTTCCTTCTCGGGCAAGGGGCTTTCCTCGGCGAATTTCTCGCCCTCCGCCACTTCTCCTTCGGCCTCGGCCCTCATGGCGGCGAGGACCGCGTCGTCGATCAAGCCCTTGCCCTTGAGCCAGCCGGCGTAGCGGGTGATCGGGTCGTTTTCGGTAAAGTGTTTCTGCACTTCCTCTTTGGTTCGATACTTTTCCGGATCCCCTACATAGTGCCCCTTGATGCGATAGGTGAGGCATTCCAAAAGAGCGGGACCCTTGCCCTTCCTGGCTGCTTCGATCAAGGCCGCGGCGGCGTTGTATACTTCGATCACGTTGTTGCCGTCCACGGTATAGCCCTCCATTCCGTAACCCTTGGCCCTGTCGGCGATGCGGGCCGCCGAGGTGGCGAAGGATGTGGGCGTCGTGGAGGCCCACTGGTTGTTTTCGTTTACGAAGATAACGGGAAGCTTCCAGACTGAGGCGATGTTCATGGCCTCGTGGAAGGTCCCGCGGTTGGAAGCCCCGTCGCCGAAGAAGCAAACCGCCACCTGGTCGGTCTTCTTGATCATGGACGACATGCCGGCGCCGACGGCGATGTTATAACCGCCGCCCACCACGCCGTTGGCTCCGAGCATGCCTACGGAAAAGTCGGCGATGTGCATCGATCCGCCCTTTCCCTTGCAATAGCCGGTGGTTTTCCCGAAAAGCTCGGCCATCATTCGGTCGATCCGGGCTCCCTTGGCTATGGCATGTCCGTGGCCGCGATGGGTCGATGTGATCCAATCCGTCCTATTCAGGTTTGCCATAACGCCCGAGGCGATGGCTTCTTCTCCGATGTAGAGATGCACAAAGCCGGGAATTCTTCGGTTGAGGAAGAGCTCCTCGACTCTCGATTCGAAACTGCGGATCCTGACCATGGTTCGCAGAAGACCGAGCTTGTCATCTTTGCCCAGCGCCGCGAACTTGTCAGGGAATTCTCGTTTTTGGAACGGCATAGATTCCTCCCCCGATTAATATGCAATAATCATGCCTACCCTGCGTATCCGGCTCCTGCCCTGTGCAACTCCCGGGGCTCGGTGCGTTTTAACCCTTAATAATTGGATAATCCCCCCAGGCGGATTTTTACCGGAGCGCCGCGATCCATGTTTTCCGATGGAAGGGACTCCTCTTCGCGTATAGAAGAAAGGGTTTTTTATTTGACTGTTCCAAAATATGACACTAAAATATCTCAAATGTCCCGAAGTGAGGCAGTGCATGATTCCTTGGCTGAATAGCACGTTGACTATCGATGTTGAGAAGAATCGAGAATCGATAGGCGAGGCTGGAATCGCCGCCTTCGATTCTCACCCGGTGCTCAAGGCGCTCATCGAATCCCTCTCCACCGGCATCCTCGTGCTGGATAAAAAAGGCATTGTCGTTTACATCAACAAGATAGGCGCCCAGATACTCGGCCAGGACCAGCTGCAGGCCAAGGGTTGCCACGTCACTAAAATAGTGGATTTCCGGCCTGTGATTCTCGACGTTCTCGAGAGCGGCCGCGGGTACCTGGAAAAGGAAGTGCTGATCCAAAGCCCCAGCAGGGGAAGGCTCCGTTTTATAAAATCGGCTATCGTCATACGAGACAGGCAATCTCGGCTTGTGGGCGTCATCGATACCTTCAGACTGGTGGAGACCATGAATCGGCTCCATCCCAAGGCTTCCAAGGCCAGGGCGAAATATTCCTTCTCGGATATCATCGGGAACCAGCCGGTTTTTTTGGAAGCCATCAACCTCTCCCGGGTGGCCGCCCAGAGCGATGCTCCCGTCCTTATCGAAGGCGAGAGCGGAACGGGCAAGGAAATGTTCGCCCACGCCATTCATCAGGCCAGCGCCAGAGCCCAGGGCCCCCTGGTGATAGTCAATTGCTCCAGCCTTCCCCGATCTCTCATAGAAAGCGAGCTCTTCGGTTACGAATCCGGCTCCTTTACAGGGGCGAGGAAGGAAGGATATCAGGGAAAATTCGAGCAGGCCGAGGGGGGGACCATCGTTCTGGACGAGATCGGAGAAATGCCCCAGGATATGCAGGCCAAGTTGCTGAGGGTGCTCCAGGATCTCAGTTTCACCAGGATCGGCGGCGACAAGCTCATCACTGTCGATACCCGGGTTATCGCGTCCACCAATAAAAAACTCAGGGAGGAGATTCAAAGAGGCGCGTTCAGGGAGGACCTTTACTACAGACTCAACGTGCTCCGCATACAGCCGCCGCCCCTGCGGGAGAGGCTGGACGATATCCCCCTCCTTGTCTCCCATTTCGTGACGAAGAACGCCCTGCACCATGGCAGGGCGATTCCGGAGATCGACAAGGATGTGGTGGCGGCCTTCAAGGAATATCCCTGGCCGGGCAATGTGCGGGAATTGGAGAATGTCATAGAGCGGGCGATTCTCATTTCCAAGGATGAGCACATCACCATGCGCGAATTGCCGGACTACATCTATACGAGTATCCAGGGGAAGCTGCTGGAGAAAAGCCTGGCCAAGTCCGAGGCCGGTCCGGAGCCCCGGGTGATGGATTTGGAGAGCGTCGAGAAAAAGGAAATCGCAAAGGCATTAAACGAGAGCGAAGGTAATATCTCCGCCTGCGCCAAGATGCTGGGGATAAGCCGCAATACCTTGTATAGGAAAATGAGGCAGTACGCGTTGTAGAACGTCGATTCCAGGGGTATCGGAAGGGAATCCGGAAAGAAATGGGAACAAAAAGGTCGCCCGGCTGAGCGGGCGACCTTTTTTCGTATCGATTTATCGATCGGCTCAGAACCGCGGCGTGTAAAGTCCCGAGGCTGCGGGCAGCCAGAGCGTGAGCTGGGGGAAGAGGGTTATCACCAGGAGGGCGAGGATGGAGACGATGACCATGGGGAGTACGTACCTCACCATTTCGTTGGTGATATTGCTCTTTATGATATTCGCGGTGACATAGAGGTTGACCGCCACCGGCGGGGTTATCTGGCCGATGGCCAGAGCTACCACCATCACGACGCCGAAGAAGAGGGGGTCGATCTGCAACTTCAAAAGAACCGGCAGGATGATGGGCATGAAGACGTAGGTGATCGAAATGGCGTCCAGGAACATGCCGGCGATGAGCATGACCACGTTGATGAGGAGAAGGAATACGAGTTTATTCGTGGTAAGGCTCGATACGAGGTTGGCCGCCGCGTCGATGACCCCCAGGGTGGAAGCGGCCCAGGAGAAAATGCCCGCCATGGCGACCACCAGCATTACCGTGGCCGAGGCGACGACGGTATCCGAAAGGGCCGAGATCAATAGCTTGAAAGTTATGGTCTTGTAGACGAAGAGCCCCACGAAGAGGGCGTAGAAAACGCCCATTATGGCCGATTCGGTGGGGGTCGCGACGCCCGCGTAGATGGAGCCCAGGATGATCACCGGCGCCAAAAGGGACCAGAATGCCCCGATAAAGGCCTTGCCGATTTCCTTTAGGCTGCCCCTCTTCATCTCTCCCCTGAAATTATGCCGTTTCGAGCTCAGGTATACCGACAGGATAAGAAACATGCCGACGATGACACCCGGTACGATGCCGCCCAGGAAGAGGGCGCCCACGGAAACGTCGGTAAGGTTGCCGTACACTATGAAGGCGATTGAGGGGGGTATGATGATGGACAGTCCCGCTCCCGCCGCTATGGCGCTGGCCGAAAAGTACTTGTCGTATCCTTGCTTGATCATGGTGGGGATGAAAACCAGACCGAGCGCCGCGGCGGTGGCGGGGCCGGAGCCTGATATGGCTCCCCAGAAAATACAGGTTATCACCGCCGCGATGGCCAGGCCGCCTGTCGCCCTGCCCACCACAAGGATGACGAACTTGGATATGCCGTCCACGATCTTGGCTTTTTCCATCAAGACGCCGGCCAGAATGAAGAAGGGTATGGCCACCAGCGGGAACTTGGCGATGTTCGCCTCGAAGTTCCTTGAAATCATGGCGGTGCCCAGGTCGAAGTTCATGATGGCGCCCATCGCGGCCGTAGCCAGCGATATGCCGATGGGGGTTCCGATGAAAATGAGAACGACGAAGATGCCGAATACGATTAATGCGGCCATTATTTGCCCCCTTCAGCGGCTTGGGCGCTTTCGGCTGGAGCGTTGTTCTTTTTGATTCCCCGTAAAGTGCTCGAAACGATTTCTTTCAAAACGAAGAGCGAAAACACCGGGGTTCCGAGACTGTAAATCCAGGTGGGAATGCCCAGGGCGTCGGATATGGTGTGATAAAATGTCATGTTCTTATATATTTCTTTGCAGGAGTTGTAGATGAGAAAGGTAAAGATCGCGACTCCTATGACGCCGGATATCCCGATGGAAATGCGCTTGAGCTTCGGGGGGAACTTGTCGTAGAGATTGGTCATTTGAAGGTGGCTGCCCCTGCGGAAGGCTATGGAAACGCCCAGGAGGGTTATCCAGACAAAGAGGTTGACCACCACTTCCTCGCTGAAGGCCAGGCTTTTGGAAAAAAGGTAGCGATTGACCACATTGACGAAGGTGATGAGCGACATGATCGCCAGGAAAAAGGCGCCTAAGAGCTCATCCAGATAAAATCTTTTCTTTTCTGCCATTACCAGCTCCGGGTATGAGGAAACCCTCGCCAATGGTTGCACGCGGAGCGAAGGTTTGGCTCAGGAATAGGCGGCGGGAAGATTTTTCCACAAAAATCTTCCCGCCGCCGAAACGCGAAGAACAGAGAACGCAAACTATTATTTCATGTCCTCTATCGCCGCATCGACGATAGCCTTGCCGACCTTGGGCACCCAGGCGTTATAGACCGGGGCCAGCTTGTCCTTGAATGCCTGGATCTGGGCGGGCGTAAGGTCGGTGATGACCATGCCCTTGGACCGGGCTGCGGCATAGGCATCTTCCGCCGTTACACCGTACTTGGTCTTCAGGAGGTTAGCGGACTTGGTCCCGTCCAGGTACGCCCTGGCCAGGGCTTTCTCGTATTCGCCGGCCTCGAGAGCGGCTTCGGCGATCGCCTTCTGGATATCCTCGGGGAAGGATTTCCATACCCTCGCGTTCACCACGAATACCAGAGGATCGAGCACATAACCCCAGTTGGTCAGGTATTTGTGGTATTCCCAGATTTTGACGACGGTGAGCACGGACTTGGGATTCTCCTGCCCGTCGACGACTCCCTGCTGGAACGCGGTCACCGCATCGGCCCAGGACATCATGGTGGCGTCGGAACCGAGGGCCTTGAACATATCGATGAAAATCGGGGATCCGACGGCGCGGAACTTGAGCCCCTTCATGTCGTCAGGGTGCTTGATCTCTTTTTTGGAGTTGGTGATCTGCCTGTAGCCGTTCTCGCCCCAGGCCAGGAACTTGAGTCCGCCTTTTTCAAGCTGCTCGATGACCATCTTGCCGGCCTTTCCGTTTTCGATCTTGTCCACAGCCTCGTAGCTGGGCATGAAGAAGGGAAGGTTGAAGAGGTTGAGGGCGGGGACAACGCCGGAAGCGTTGATGGTGGATTCGACCGCGAAATCGATGGCACCGTCGGCAACGGCCTGGTACCAGTTAGTCTGCTTGCCCGCCAAAAGCGAGGATCCGAAATAGGGCTTCACGTTGACCTTGCCGTCGGTTTTTTCCTTGATGAGATCGGCCCAGCGCTGGGCTCCGGCACCCCAGTCGTAGAGCGGGCCGACGTTGACCTGCATCGTGTACTCCGCCTTAGGTTTGAAATCCGCGGCGAAGGCCTGGGTGGCCAAAAGGACGAACACCAGGGCTATGCCAAGTGCCAGAATTCTCTGCGAACGTTTCATTGTCGCCTCCTGAAAGGGATTGTAGTGCCGCCCGGGGCCAATGTCAAAGCAAAAGCCTTACGAACGACAAGTGCCGTGAATACGCATGCAAATAATGTGCCTTCCTCCGATGAATAACAGATAATTGCAGATAATTATTGAAAAAAAGCGAATGCGGGGCTCAGGAAAAGGAACCCGGGGCGATTGAAAGCCGCATACTGCCACACTTCAGACCTATCCGGGCTTTCCGATCTTGGCATGTATTTTCCCCACAGTGGCAAAAGACGGAAGATTTCTGCTCAATTTCGTGACACTTAAGACCGCGCCTGTACCGGATTGTAGCAGCGATTTGAAGGATATCTTTTCGGTTTTTTATTGCGGCCCGACGGAGGGCAGGATAGACTCCGTTCAAGGAGCGATAATGAATATTGCCACCTATCGTAGACCTTCGAACTTGGACGAGGCCTATGATCTAGTTGTCAAGCAAGGGGCTTACCCTCTTGGGGGAGGAGCCTGGTCCATGAGCGTCGGGAGACCCATAGCCTCGGCGGTGGATCTCTGCGATCTGGGACTGCGCTATATCAGAGTCGAAGGCAAGAATATCGCCGTCGGCGCTATGGCCACCGCGCGGGACTTGGAAAGATCCAGTCTCCTGGCGGATGTGTTCGGCCCGCTCTTTCCCGAGGCTTTGGGGGGAATCGCCGGCGTCCAGGTCAGGAATATCGTGACCGCCGGGGGGAGCGTGGCGGGGCGGTATGGTTTTTCCGAGCTTCTCGTCGTGCTCCTCGCCTTGGATGCCAGCCTCGTATTTTATAACGATGGGACCAGGCCACTCTCGGAATACCTGGGCGCTCCCCGCGGCGGAGCCTTCCTATTGGAAAAAATTCTACTCCCTTTGGACAAAAAGGCCTCCTATCAGGGGCTGCGCCACGCCGCCACCGACTTTCCCGTTTTGTCGGTCTGCGCTTGCCGCGCCCGGGCAGGCTGGAGGATCGCCGTGGGCGCCAGGCCGGGAGTGGCGGCGATCTGCCCGGGGGCGGGCGCATCCCTCGGTTCGACCGGGAGCCCCGGCGAGCAGATGGCTTTGGAAGCGGGGCGGATCGCCGCCGGAGAGCTTTCCTTTGGCGAGGACCTTCGCGCCGGCGCCGAATACAGGCGTTCCGTTTGCTCAGTGCTTGTGGCCAGGGCCATACGGAGGATTTCCTATGATTCTTAGCTGTACTGTCAATAAAAAACCGGTCCGCCTGGAATGCGAGCCCGGAGAGGCGCTGGCGGATGTCCTGCGGGCAGCCGGTTATAAGGAAGTAAAAAAGGCCTGCGGTACGGGCAACTGCGGGCTTTGCACGATACTCTTGGATGAAGTTCCCGTGGCATCCTGTTCGATATTCGCCGCGAGGGCCGAAGGAAGGGCGATAACCACAATTCAAGGCCTCAAAAAGGAGGCCGAGGAACTGGGTGCCTATATCGCCGCCGAGGGCGCCGAGCAATGCGGCTATTGTTCCCCGGGTTTCGTGCTCACCGCTTTGGCGATGGAGAGGGAATTCCGCGCCCAGGGCATGGGACGATTCGACGAATTGGCGGCTCGGCATTATCTCGCGGGCAATCTTTGCCGTTGTTCAGGGTATCAGGGGCATATGAGGGCGCTCAAAAAATACTGGGAGGCCCGCAATGGATAAATCCTATTCCGTCGTCCACCGGAGCCTGGCGAAAATTGACGCCCTTGGCCTCATTCAGGGAAAACCCGCCTATACGGACGACCTGGCGCCCGGCGATGCCTTGGTGGTAAAGCTGCTTCGAAGCCCTTACGCCTTCGCCAAGATAAAATCCATAGATAAAAGCCAAGCCCTCGCCGTAGGAGGAGTAGCCTGTATCCTCGATTGGAAAGATGTGCCACGCATCCCCTATACCCGGGCCGGCCAGGGCCATCCCGAGCCCAGCCCCCACGATCGGTTCATCCTCGACAACTATGTACGTTACATAGGAGACGAAGTCGCCATCGTGGCCGCCGAGGACGAGGCGACCGCCGAAAAGGCGATTTCGCTCATAAAGGTGGAGTACGAGATTCTCGAGCCTCTCCTGGATTTCGAAAAAGCGATCGACAATACCGTGGTCGTCCATCCAGAATCGGAAATCCACGACATGTTTCCCATCGGCTTCGAACCCGGACGGAATATTGCCGCTTCTTATAAGATGCGCATAGGCGATGTGGAAAAAGAACTGAACGCCAGCGATGTCGTGCTTCGGCGCAGTTTTTTCACCCAAGCCCAAGCCCATGTGGCGATGGAGCCGCACGCGGCCTTCGCCTCGCTGGATATCCACGGTCGTCTGGTCATAGTTTCCAGTACCCAGAATCCATTCCACACACGGAGGCTCCTCGCCCAATCCCTGGGCATTCCCATACGGGATCTGCGCGTTGTCAAACCGAGGATCGGCGGTGGTTTTGGCGGCAAACAGCATATCCATGTGGAGCCCTTCGTCGCCCTCGTCGCCCTGGCGACAAAACGCTCGGCGCGCATCGCCCTCACTAGAAAGGAGGTGTTCGAGTCCACGTTCACCCGCCATAGAATGAGGATCGATATCGAGGCCGGAGCCAACCGGAATGGTGTGCTGAACGTCATGGATGTAAGGGTGTTGTCCGATACGGGCGCCTATGGCGAGCACGCGCTGACGGTTTTCATGGTGGCTGGCTCCAAGACCCTGCCGTTGTACAACAAAATGAAGGCGGTAGGGTACGGGGGCGCTGTCGTCTATACCAACCATCTGTCCGCCGGCGCTTTCCGCGGATACGGAGCTATCCAGGGGAATTTCGCCCTGGAATCCATGATGGACGAGATCGCCCACGAGATACATATGGATCCGATCGAGTTCCGGGAACGCAACATGATTCGTGAAGGCCAAACCAGCGAAGTGTTCAAAATCATGGGCGAAGGGTCGGAAGGTGTGGAGATGGTTATCGAGTCCTGCAAGCTCGATCGCTGTATCGCCAGGGGAAGGGAGCTTATAGGATGGGATCCGAAGCGTCTTTCCTGGGAGGTCTCTCCCGGGATCGTTCGGGCTCATGGAATGGCCATCGCCATGCAGGGTTCGGGTATCCCGCTTGTCGACATGGGTTCGGCAACCCTGGAGCTTCAAGACGGGGGCTGGTTCAAATTGAGGGTGGGCGCGACCGACCTGGGAACCGGTAGCGACACGATCCTGGCGCAGATCGCCGCGGAAGCTCTTGGCGTGGGGCCCGAGGATATTAAGGTATATGCCTCCGATACCGATCACAGCCCTTTCGACGTGGGAGCCTATGCCTCCAGCACAACCTATGTCTCGGGCAATGCGGTGCTCAAGACGGCCCTGGCCATGAGAAAAGTCCTGGTCGAAGCTGTGGCCGAGAAATATGCCCTGAAGCCGGAGTGCGTGGAATTCGACGGTAAAAACTTCTTCGGACCGGAAGGCGCCATGCTGACGAACCTGGTCGATTTGAGCTTCGATACTCTTTACCACGACCGGGCTCTCATGAAAACGCTCAGCTCAACGGCTTCCTTCACGGGCGGGAAAGCCCCACCCCCATACATGGCGGGCTTCGCCGAGATAGAAGTGGATCTCGGTACCGGTAAGGTAAAACTTCTCCGTTATGCCGCGGTGGTCGATTGCGGCACGACGATAAACCCAAATCTGGCCCGGATACAGGTCGAAGGCGGCCTTCTCCAGGGGATCGGAATGGCCCTGTTCGAACGGGTGGTTTTCGGCGATCGGGGGAAACTCATGACGAACTCGCTTTCCCGGTATGCGATACCGTCGCGGGAGGATGTGGGCGAGATAATCGTGGAATTCGCCGAGAGTTACGAGCCCTCGGGGCCGTACGGAGCCAAGTCGGTCGGGGAGATCGGGATCGATACTCCTCCCGCGGCCATCGCGAATGCCATATACAACGCGATCGGCGTTCGCCTGCCTCAGACGCCCTTCACTTCCGATGTGGTGTGGAAGGCGATTTTGGAACACGACCCAAGGCCAACGACACCAAAAAACCTAAGGCCACAAACACAGCTCCCACGATAAAAGATAAAGACGATGCCCTCGTCGGGAAATTATCCTTTATGTACGCGGTGATTTGCGGCCCCACGACACCGCCGGCCGCCCAGGCGGTGAGCACCACTCCATACATTACCGTCATTCTGCCGGCGCCGAACAATTCCGATATGGTGGCGGGCATGGTACCGAAGCCTCCGCCGTAGCAGAGGAGAATCCAGCAAAGCAGAATAGCGAATATCCAGGGGTTTCCCGTCAAGGCCAGGGCGGCGAAGACCGCCAGCTGACTTCCCAACATGATTCTGAAGGTTTTTATCCTGCCCGCCCGGTCGGAGACCGCTCCCCAGAGGAAACGCCCCAGGCCGTTAAACAGGGAGGTTATTCCGATCAATGTGGCGCCCATGCCGGCGAGGGTCGCGCCGGATAGGCCATTGTCGGCTTTTCTTAACAAATCCTGGAACATGGGCGACTGAAAGCCGACCACTGCTATTCCCGCGGTGATGTTGCAGAAGAACATTATCCACACGAGAACAAAGTCCTTCGAGGCGAGGAAGGGTTTCGCGTCCTTGAATGCTTCGGATGGGCGAACTTGGTTACCGGCTTTGCTTGCCGTCGGGTTGGAAAGTCCGAGCGAAGCGCCTATGGTCAGCACGGCGAAAAAGAGGGCTAGATACTGGAAGACCTTTACCAGGTCACCATTCGTCCAGGACAGAAGGCTGGGGGCCAGGATTTTACTCATAGCCAGCGCGCCGAAGCCGAAGCCCATCACCACGATGCCCGTGGCCAGGCCTTTTTTATCGGGGAACCACTTAGCCACGGTGGCTACGGGGGTTACATAGCCCAAACCGAGCCCCGTTCCCCCGATCACGCCGTAGCCTATGTACAAGAGCGGAAGGGAGCGAAGCGAAAGCGCGAAACCAGCCAGGGCATATCCCAGGCTGAAAAGAACGCTGCCCGACAGCGCGAGGGGTCTGGGACCCAGCTTGGGAAGAAAAATCCCTCCCACCGCGGCCGAAGTACCTAAGAAGAAAATGGCCAGGGAAAAGGTGAGGGAAACCTGGGTATTGTTCCATCCGTACCCTTCCATAATAAGTGCCTGGAAAAAACTCCAGGCATAGACAGTCCCCAGGCATAGCATCAATAGGGTAGCCATCACCACCATGGCCCATCTGTTTTTTCCGCCCTCGTTTCGGGCTTTTTCGCTCATACCAAAGCTCCTTTTCGGCGATTTCCTCCGTTTATCGGCGGCGGCCGAAAGTTTCACCCCAGTGTTGCCAAAGGACCCCGGCCTGTCAAGCTAATAGGGGATAGGAACAGTAGATTAAAATGACGTTTTACATTTTGAACCTTTTTTGCGCTTTTTCGTTGACTGCGGGAAGAAGCTGTCCTATTATGGCTGGAAAGACACACTGTCGAGTCATCGGACGGATGAACGGGGAGCGGTTTGCGACAGCTCACGCAGTAGGGTCTGTGTATCACTGTGCTAAGGAGATAATCCAATGTCGGAACTGATGGAGCAGTTGGTGGGGCGGGCGCGGGCGGCGCAGGAAGAGATTGAGTTTTGGAGCCAGGAGCGGGTGGACGAGATGGTGGCGGCGGTGGGGTGGGAGGTGTACAAGTACGAGCACGCCCAGGCCTGTGCGCGGCTTGCGGCGGAGGAGACGGGGATGGGGGTCTACGAGCACAAGCTGTCCAAGCATCAGAAGAAGGCGTTGGGGACGTTGCGGGATCTGGATGGGCTTAAGACGGTGGGGGTG
>Ga0334884_1004782_pt1 | contig 13555 bp, 12 predicted proteins | sample GraSluR1_MG_7_FD_207215 | JGI IMG/M metagenome (GOLD analysis project Ga0334884, IMG submission 207215) | Sludge microbial communities from methane-producing bioreactor in Wageningen University, Netherlands - Granular Sludge_12_05 R1 | ecosystem: Engineered > Bioreactor > Anaerobic >...
TTCTTGTGTCAACAATAATATCTTGTTTTTGTACGGCAGTGTCTGACGCCTCTATTTCCCCAAAAGGCCCTGAGAGCTCACCTTCTTGCATATGTTCGCCCCAATTTTCTTTTTCCTCTTGATTGTTTTTGTTTAAATTATTAACCATATTTTTTTTGAAATTATCAAAACATTATATCATTCTTAAGCTAAAAAATCAAACAACTGTTCGGTTTAAATTATCTTTTTGTACAGATTTTAGTGTGTTTTGCGTTAGCCAGCAGAGAATTTATAAAAAGTGAGGGCACTTTGTCGCCTCCGACTTGACTAAACCAACTTAGCACTCTATAATAATGAGTGCTAAAAATCAAAAAATATAACCTCAATATTTATGCAAATAGGAAATAATTTTACCCTAAAACTACAAGAATTAATCTCTCAAGCAAGCCAACTTGCCGATTCTAAAAACCATCAGGCAATTGATAGCTTGCATCTTTTTTCGGCAATGCTTGATCAAAATGAAACAATAATAGATCCTCTTTTTCAAAAACTAAACATTTCGAAAAACGATCTAAAAACCGAAACAGAACATCGCCTAAAACAAATTCCACAAGTAAAATCCGATGAAATAACTCAACAATACGCATCAAATGAGCTTCGCCAAATTTTAACTCAATCCTCAAAAGAGGCCCAAAGCCTAAAGGATCAATTTATTTCAGTTGACCATGCTTTTTTATCCCTTTTAAAGACAAAAAATCAAGTTTCAGATTTGCTAAAAAACATTTCATACGACGAAGTTTTAAATGCAATTAAAGACATCCGAGGAAACGAGCCAATTACAGACGAAAACCCGGAAGGAAAACTTCAAGCTCTCGAAAAATACACTCAAAATTTCACAGACCTTGCACGAAAAGGAAAAATTGACCCAGTAATTGGACGAAACGAAGAAATCAGAAGAATTATGCAAATTTTGGCTAGGAGAAGTAAAAATAATCCTGTCTTAATTGGAGAACCGGGAACCGGAAAAACTGCAATCGTTGAAGGCCTTGCAAATCGCATTGTTCAAGGCGATGTTCCCGACACATTAAGATCAAAAGAACTTCTTTCTCTAGATCTCGGAGCTTTAATTGCAGGCACAAAATATCGCGGAGAATTTGAGGAAAGGCTTAAAGCTGTACTAAAAGAGCTAAACAAAAATCAGGACAAATATATCCTTTTCATAGATGAGCTTCATACACTCGTCGGCGCAGGTGCAGTTGAAGGCCAAATGGACGCTTCAAATATGTTAAAACCAGCTCTCGCAAGAGGCGAATTACATTGTGTCGGCGCAACAACACTCAAGGAATATCAAAAACACATTGAAAAAGATCCGGCATTAGAACGCCGTTTTCAACCAATTTTCATAAGCGAGCCAACAGTTGAAGACACAATCGCAATTCTTCGAGGAATTAAAGAAAAATACGAGCTTTATCATGGAGTTAAAATTCTTGATGAGGCAATAATCGCTTCCGCAACGCTTTCCGATCGCTATATCACAGATAGATTTTTGCCAGACAAAGCAGTCGATTTAATAGATGAAGCGACAGCAGTTTTAAAAATTGATCTCGAAAGCTCTCCAGCCGAAATTGATGAATTACAAAGAAAAATTATGCAACTTGAAATTGAAAAAGAGGCTTTCAAAAAAGAAAAAACAGCAAAAGAAAAACTCGAAAACACAGAAAAAAAGCTTTCAGAACTTAAAGAAAAACTAAATGCATTAAAGCTAACATGGCAAAATGAAAAAGCGGGAATTGAAAAATTAAACGACTATAAAGAGCAAATAGAAGCCTTAAATTTGGAATCTCAACAATTTGAAAGAGAAGGCCGTCTCGATAAAGTCGCAGAAATAAGATATGGAAAAATTCCTGAGCTTGAAAAATCCCTTAAAGAACAAGAAAAGCTCCTTTCCGAAAAACAAACTGGAAATATGGTTAGAAGCGAAGTTACAGCTGAAGACATAGCCAAAGTTGTTTCAAAATGGACAGGAATCAAACTAAACAAACTTACTTCCTCAGACACAGAAAAGCTTTTAAGGCTTGAAGACGAGCTTAAAAGACGAGTAGTCGGACAAGAAGAGGCAGTTAAGGCTGTTTCAAATGTCATAAGGCGCTCTAAAGCTCAAATTTCAGAGGAAAATAGGCCAATCGGTTCATTTCTTTTCCTTGGCCCAACAGGAGTTGGAAAGACTGAGCTCGCCAAAACAATCGCAGAATTCCTTTGCAACGACGAAAAGGCCTTAATTAGACTAGATATGAGTGAATATATGGAATCTCACGCAGTTTCAAAGATTATTGGCTCACCACCAGGATATATTGGTTTTGATGAAGGCGGTCAATTAACTGAAAAAATCAGAAAACGCCCATATTCAGTCGTTCTTTTTGATGAAATTGAAAAAGCGCATCCGCAAGTTTTCAATATACTACTTCAGATACTTGATGAAGGCAGAATAACAGATTCTAAAGGTCGACTAGTCAATTTCAAAAACACAATTTTGATCATGACTTCAAATATTGCCTCAAGCGAAATCCTCGGATTTAAAGGTGAAAAGAAGGCCTTAGACTTAAAAATCAATTTAGAACTCCAAAAGCATTTCAAACCAGAATTTTTAAACAGAATTGATCATACAGTAATCTTTAACGCACTAGAAAAAGAACAAATCAAAGAAATTGCCAAAATTCAAAGCAAGAAATTAATTAATCGTTTAAAGAAAAAAGGAATCGACCTAGAAATAACAGAAAAAGCATACGAACAAATTGCAGAAGCCGGTTTTGATCCAATTTATGGCGCTCGCCCTCTAAAACGCCTAATTCAAGACCAAATCGAAAACCCACTCGCAATGGAAATTCTCGAAGGAAAAATTCTAGAAAATTCAAAAATTAAAATTGACTATGCAAAAGAAGGATTTCAAATGAAGAAAGCCAAAATTTAAGGGCTTGATTTTTGTGAATATTTATAGGCTTGTTGCATATTTTCTTAGAATTCTTGCAAATTTTGGTTCTAGAAAATCACTTAATTCGCAAATAGCTATATATGGATCAAGATAATTATCTTCATTATGAACACAAATCATTCTTGGAACGATAGATCTAGGCACAATATCATTTCGTTTATTAAAGTTTTCCATACACTTTTTAACAAATTCATGATTTATAGGTTCACTGCTTGGAATTTTCAACTTTTCTAGAGTTTTTACAATTTCAGATCTTTTCATTAAGAAACCCCTAGTATTAAGTAAACAAAGAGATTTAAATAAAAAAATTTCCATTTCTTTATCATTTTGGCTTAGTAAAAAGTCGGAATCGAAAGAGCAACTAACTCTGTAAAAAAAGTTATTTCCAACTCTTATTTTTGAATTGGAGTTTTCAAGAAAAAACTCAATGGCATTTTCAAACACCTCTCTAGGTTCATCTTGAACTATTGATTCCTCCCTTTCTTTAGGCAACACTTTAAGTAAATCAGTCTTTATGGAGGAAGTTATTTCTTTGCTTTCATGTTCAAGCCCCCCTTTTATTAAGGTAAACTCTCTTTTTGGGAAATTTTCTTGATTTTTCATGTATAATCTTTCCTAATAATAAAATATATGCTAAAATTATACGATACATTCATATTCGTCAACAAAAATGTTAAATAAAAAACCAATAAATATTGTTATAAGGACACTCATTCTCTCAGATTTTTTCTTTTTCTTTTCGCTAGGTTTACTTGCACCCCTTTATGCTGTTTTTGTTTTAGAAAATATTAGTGAAAACATTGAAGTAATTGGCTATGCAGTATCAATTTATTGGATTTCAAGGCTCGTTTCAACAGTGCCTGTTAGTTTTTTTATGGATAAACTAAAGGGGCACAGAGATGAGTATTATTTTTTAATATTTGGAACATTTTTTGTTTCACTTGTGCCAGTATTATTACTTTTTGCAACTAATGCATTGCATATTTATTTCATTCAGATCTTTAATGGTTTGTCAGCCGCAATGGCCGTTCAATCGTGGAGAATACTTTTTACAAGCTATATTGATAAATCAAAAATGGGTTTTGAATGGTCATTAGAAGATGTCGGAATTTGTATTTCAACAGCTTTAAGTGCGAGTGTAGGAGCTTTTATCGTAAGTCATTTTGGTTTCAAAGCTTTATTTTTATCAATGTTTTTCTTGGGACTTACTAGCACTTTAATTTTAGTTACTCTTTTCAGGGTAAAAAAATTATTTAAAATTCCAATATTTCACCAAACAAATGAAACATCTCCATTTAAAATGGATTCAATTAAGTAGCATTGCAAATCGAAGCTTCAAATAAACAAAATCCGCCCCCTAAAATTCCTGCCGGCAAGAATTTGCTGTTCCCGAAATCGCTTTCCAACTCCACAAATTTCCTGCAAATTCATGGGGTCCAACTCCACAAATTCCCATCTCAAGTGGTCGGTTTTATTTTAGAACTTTCACCTCTACAAATATTCATTACAATATTTACTAAAATAAGTTAAAATCACATCAAAACCCAATCAATATGCCCTCCAAAATTTCCCAAATCATTGAAAATATCGAAAAGTCCTATGCAGAGCTAAAAATTGAGTATAAAAAGGCCATGGACAAATACGGCTTCAAGCTCAAAGGAAAAAAAATTATTTTTCTTAATAACATCAAGGAAAAGAACAAAGCCTTTAAGACAAGCCTTATTCGTCATATCACGCACGCAAAAATAAGACATCTCCTTTCAATGCCTTTTATCTACGCGATGATTTTCCCAGCATTATTTCTCGATTTTTCACTTTTTATTTATCAGTCATTTGCCTTCCCCCTTTACCGCATTCCAAAGGTAAAACGAAGGGATTACATCGTTTACGACAGAAAATTTTTAGATTATTTAAACATTATTCAAAAAGTTCATTGCCTTTATTGCACTTATGTAAACGGATTATTCGCCTACGCAGTAGAAATCGGAGCTCGCACAGAACGCTATTGGTGCCCAATTAAATCAGCTTCCCACCCCAAAACCCCTCATTCTTTTTACAAAGAATTCGCGGATTATGGCGATGCCGAAGGCTTTCAAAATGTTTATAACAAATTAGATAAATAATTCCTCAGAAAATTTTATCTATTCAAAAATAAACAATTTCTCAGAAATATCCAAATCCATCAAAAATTCAAGCCCTTCATAGCCAAGGTATTCTTTCGACAATTTTATTACAAAATTGCAGTTTTTCAGTCTTTCTTCATTATCCAAAACAAAATTCAAAATATTTCCACCAATTGGATTTTCTGTTAAATCAATTTCTTCAATTTCATTTAAGTTTTTTGAAGAAAGAATAATTATTAGTCCCTCATCTGTAATTTTATTTTTTCTTAAAGATAGCCTTTTTAAGCGAAAAAGCTCTTCTGAAGAAAACAATGCAGATACACCATCATTTCCAATCTCATTTCCGTCAAGATATAGCTCATTTAGTTCAGAAAGATTTCGTGCTTCACTTAAATTGATAAGCCCATCATCTCCAATACAACAATATCTCAAATCAAATATTTTTAATTTCGGAAAAATACTTTTTTCTAAAGCGTTTATAGTTGTTTTAGAAAATTTATTATAACGAAGGACCAGTTTTTCGAGATTAGGAGCAACAAATGCACTAAAAAGTTTAGACAGTGAATTTCCTTCAAGCCCATTAAATGTTAAATTCAGATGAGTAATGTTTCTTAAAATCTTTTGTTGAAGAAGTGTTTTTACACCAGAATCCTCCATCCAGTTTCTTGCTAAATTTATCATTTTTATTGACTTAGCAATTTCTGAACTAAAAAGCTTACTAATGCCCTTCTCACTTAATAAATTATGAACCCAAATAAAATTTTGAATTTTATTTAGTTTTGGAATTTTTATAAGTCTTTCAATATATTCATCTGTTAAATGAGGTCCCATTTGCAAAGTAGTAACATTTTTTCCAAGAAAATCTCCATTTTCAAGAAAAATAAAAACATCTTCAGCTTCTCCGCTTATTTTAAGACCACCTTCAATATCGGGATCATTTCGAATTTCAAGCCTTTCTTCTAGTATTGCTTCAAATAGTTTTTGCAAAAACGGACTCATTTTGGTGTAAAGATCATTTTCAGGGAATATGCGCCTGCTTAGAAGGTGTAAAACTCCGACAATATCTTTTTCTTTAAAATATTCATACTCAGATAAAAAAGCCTCACCTCTAAGTGTCTGTAAATATTCATAACATAAATTACTTAGTTCATTTCCAATCCTTGAATACGAATCAAAATTAAAGGCAGAAAGTTTGTGAATTTCTGGATCAAATTTTGCTTCAGTACTATCTTTTTCTTTTTTTGTAAAAGATAAAGCTTCTTTAATTTTTAAGCCAAATTCTTGCCAAGAGGCCATTGGCGGTTCATTTTCATTAAAAGTCTCAGGCGTTTCATTTTGAGGAAGAGCTCTTTCAAACAGAAATTGATTTATTTTATTTCTTAAAACATCTGTAATTGTAGAAGGATTTTCATCCAAAGAGCTATGAAAAGAAAGGTTTTGTTTTGATAAATTATCTTGATAGGCACGAACTCTTTCTAGTTTTTCATTTTGAGTAGCATCACAAGTTTTTCTTAAACAACTACGGATAAAACTTGAATCTTTCCCCATAAACCTTCCTCCAATTGATCCAGATGTATTTTTTCGCATAAATATTTTTTATAAAGAGATAATATTTACTAAAAACTTAACTAAAATGCAAATTAAAAAAACCCATAAAAGTGGCAAATTAAATCATCAGCTAATTTATTAAAAGCCAAAGGCTTATTGACAATGGTCTTTATTTTTAATTAACATATAAACATCAGTAACTATGTTTTTTTTATGAAACTCATCCGCCCCACAACTTGGCCTGAAACATTCGAAAACTGGAGCTCAAGGGAAGCCTCTGATCCGGGTTGGATTCACTGCGCCACTCAAATAAAAGGCTGGCCTGATTGGCAATCTTGGCGAAATTTTACAGCTGAGCAATTTGATGCACAAAATCTCGATTGGAATCTTTATGAATTTGACAATCCCATGAAAGAAATTCCAGAAATGCTAATGGGACCTTTTCAAGGCTGGCAAAGTCGTGTCAAGACGCCAAATACAGCAACTTTCAACGATTTAATCGACCTCCCCTCTCAGATGAAATATTGGTCTTCAGTAGAAAAAATCCGATCTCTAATTGAAAACTTTCCGCAGGGTACAGAGCTTATCGGCCTTATCCGAGAAGATATCGATAAAATTATCTGCCTCGAAGGCCACCACAGAGCGGTGTCACTCACAATTGCAGATCGAATAAAACAACCAATAAACTTCGAAAACCCACCCAAAATCGCCCTCGCCAAAATCACCGGCGACATCGACAAAAAGCTCACAGACATTCTAGAACGAGGCACTTCGAAAACTTTTTAATTACTTACAGTTTTCAATTTTTTTCAGTAAATCCAAAAAATATGGAGTCGTTTTAATAAAAGTATTATAGGTTTTTTTCTTTGAATCAGAAAGATTATCATATTCATTTCCCCATTTCCAAATTTCTGGAATAGAATCCAAATACCTATCATAAATTATCGATGCGCTCTCTTTGTCTCCATAAGAGCACAACATATCTCCAAAAGCTCTTAACCAATTTGGATTGTTTGGATTTTTTTCAATAGCCTTTATATAATATTCACTCGCTCTTTCCGGGTCAAAGTTGGCAAAATAATTACCCATCCAAGCCAAATAATTGCCAGAAGCTCCTTCTGTTTTTCGAATATTTTCAAGCGCCCTTTTCATACTACTTTCATCAACCATCATCATTTCATACCATAATTCTGAATAAAAAGGTGCATAATATTGAGACTCTTTTAGGTGATACATAGCATCCGAGTAGCTCAATCCAACCGAATTTGTATATTTGAAATAATTTAATTCACACATTATAGCATCAAATATTTTCATTTTTGCCAAAAGTATTACTAGAGGAATAAAAAGTACAATCAGATATTTTTTTATTGGAACAGTTTTTTTTGTTTTGCTTTCTCTTGCAACAATTATTCCTAAAATAGATACGACTAAAAACAAAATTGACGCATCAGAAAAAGCAAACTGGTTCTGTACCATGTTAGTTAAAGGAATTAGATAAAAATATGAATAAAGAGGCATCTTCTCTTTAAAAAAACCAATGGACAAGAAAATAAATAATAAAAAGTACAAAATTAAACCAAATACGCCTAAAGAAAACAAAACTTCCAAGGATTCATTATGAATTCTGTCAGCGTTAATATTTATATTTTCTTCCAGAGTCAAGAATGTTTTTGAAGCAACCTCAGGAAAATACACCTGAAAGTTTTCAAGTCCATAACCCAAAAAAGGACGGTCTAGAATCAATTCAATTGTTCCTTTCCAAATTTCAACTCTTGAATTTAGTGATCTTGTAGCCAAATCTGAAAAAGAAAAACGGTCAGAAAAACTTCGAACACCTAGTGCCGATATCGAAATTATTAATGCAAAAAGCAAAAGAATGATTTTATTTTTAACACAAAATAAATAGATTCTTTTTAGATTTTTTACAGCCAAAAACAAAAATACGAAAAAAATTCCCACCATTGCCGTACGTGTCTGTGTTAAAACAATTACCGAGAAAATTAACAAAAACAAAACTAAAAAAACACTCATTTTCTTTAATTTTCTTTCAGTATGATGTTTAAAGATAAAATACAAAACTGGTATCAATATCAGCGTTAAAAATTGCCCCAAATAAGCAGGATTTCCTAAAAATGAAAAAACTCTTCCATCAAAAAATTTTGTATTGAAAGCTGAAAACAGAAAATCGAATCCGAGAAATTGAATTATGCCATATATAGAAACAAGTGTTCCAGAAATAATCGGAAATAAAAGAAAATTTTCCGATATTTTCCGATTAACAAAAAGGCCTATAAATGAAATGTAAAAGAAAAGAATAAGACAGTACAACACACCTCCACCTCGTATAAAAGTTCCCCAAAAATTTATTCCTGGAGTGGGCGTTGTTAACGATACAATCAATAACAAGAAAACAATTAAGAAAAGTATTTTGTAAACAGGAGAACCGAAGATGTTGTTTATTATTATTTTATGGCTTTTGTCCATCATTAATTTGAAAAAAAACAGAACAAGGCCTAGAAGTAAATAACAATAAACAAAGATTTCCTTTCCCCTTACAAAAGAATTTGAAAAACCAGAAAAAAATACAAAAGGAACAAAAAAGAGACCAAGCCCAATATAAACGAACAAAGTCTCTTTTTTTATTTTTTTAAATTTATCCCTAAGAAAGTACACTTACTATAATGTTTTACTTTGTTTAAACATTTCAAGTATTCTCTTTTTCTCTGAAACTGGCAAGACAAACTTTGAAGGGTTCTTCTTGAACTCTTCTTTTGCAGCACTTTCAAGGAAAGAATTCGTAAGTGTAGGAGGTTTATCACCACCTGTATTTATATTTGGAGGTACTAAAACAGCTGAAGCAACTGGAGATGTTACTACCGAAGGCACTTTTGAAGTTGCAGCTGGTGAAGTAACATTTGATACAACAACAGACGAAACAGGACTTGTAACGAGAGAAACTATCTTTCCTTTATGTAGGAAAAATTTTGGAACCTTTTGCACATCAACCAGTTTCGATTGCCTTTTAACCATGAAGCCTTGCATTAGGTCGGTCTGTGTACTTACAACAAGTCCCACAACTAAAAGAACAGCAATTACACCCACCCAGATAACCGTTTTTTTCTTTTTCATTTTTGTTTAATAATTAATGATTAAAGTAATCATCAAACTATACCATATTTTATGCTCAAAAATCAATATATTGTTCGGTTCCATAGTCTTGAGTACACCTCCTGAGGACGGGAGATGTAAAATTTATTAAAATATACCGCACAAGGTGGCCTAAAACTAAGACTTTCGTGAGGTCTTTTGATATTGTACTCAATAAGCCATTTTAGAAGTTCTTGATTAATTTCAGAAATAGGTTTTTCTAAGTCGCACCTCCAATAAAAATCTCTTTGAAGTGTTTGATCAAACCTTTCACAAACAGCATTATCTTTCGGTGTTCTTGGTCTTGAAAAGAAATGTTCACTATTTTATTCGAAGCACCCTCTGAATCCTCCTCACTATCTCCTCGGCAATAACTTCATTTCCCGCAAAAATCACATCGTTTTGGTCATTAAATGTAAACGGAGTGTCTCCCAAATCTTCTCCCTTAAAATTCACAGCAACACCTCCAGCCCCTTTTACAACAGCATAACCCATTCCCGATTCGTGTTGTTTTTGCTGATCGCAAATATGTGCAAGCACTTGCCCAGAAGCCACACTCGCAATCTCCCATGCCGCCGACCCAAAGCTTCTGAGATAACCTTTTTGTCCTTCAAAAATCTCAGACATAAGCCTTCTATTCGAAGGATAATACATTTCCCCCACAAATATGTCCGATCCCAAATTCAGCTTCACCGCATCTGAAGGCTTTTGAACAATTCCATTAAATGAAGTCCTAAAGTTGCCATCTTTTCGCTTTTCCGAAATCCAAGTATCACCATTTCTAAAATCCATATTTGCCCCTAAAACTACATTTGAAAAAGTCGCATCATCAAATCTATCAAGCACAGTCATGCAAATTGTATAAGGCGCACCAAGTGAAAGCCCTCTTTTTCGATAATTCAAAGAACCGTCAAGTGGATCCACGCAAAACCATAAATTCGGATTTTTTCCCTCAATAGTATCAAGACCTTCCACAGATACAGAAGCCTTTCCATTAGTAGCTTTCCAAATTAAATCTCGAATTTTCTCCCCAATTTCCTTGTCGAGTTTTATCTCAGTATCGTTATGCAAATCACCAAATCCAGCTCCTTGGTGGATGATTTTTCCTCCATCGGAAATATTATCGTGAATATATTTTGCTTTTTCAAAACACGATTTTACAATATCTCTATGTCTCATATTAATTATTAAAAGATGAATTTATACCAAATTCATCATCCATTGTCAAAAAAAACTTGTTGTCTTTACCCAAACAACAGAAAATTATTGCAAAAAGCGCACACACTCAACATCTTGGAAGAAGAACTAGATATTTATTTTCATAAATTTATATTTTTAAAATATCCTTAATTTATATTTAATATTCAAAATGGAAAAAGAAAAATTTTTAGAAATTGAAACAAAATACAAATCAGTATCAAGGGAATATATTCCGTCGGGATTAGGAAATCATTTTTATTCCTCTCAACTCCTTTCAAATATTGTTGATCAAAATATTCCCAGCATAAAGAGATATGCAGAAATATTATATCCGGGTTTTATTGAAAAACTAGAAAGATTAATTATTTTATTTGTAATAATTAGTACAAATAAAACACTTTTAGAAGTAAACGAAACCGCAGAAACAAACGATTATTTTGATGAGTATTTTAAGATATTTTCCGAATTAAATGCTTTCTTAAGTAAAGAAGGAATTGCCTGTTTTATGTTTTTTGAAAAACATTTAATTCAGCTCGCAAATGATTACAAAAACGAAGCAAATAAATTTCCATTAAGCGCAAATTCAAAAAACTATTCATTGCCAGAAAAATATCGAATAAAAATTTAAAAAACATGAAACTCTCGAAGAACCTCTTTCACATCTTCCAAAGAATTCACTTTCATAAGCGCCATTCGAAGCTCTTTTGCGCCTGCAAAATCATTCGCATACCACGCCAAATGTTTTCGAATATTTACAAACCAAATTTCAGGATACATTTTTTCAAGAATTTCCGAATGTTCCAAAATTGCATTAAGTTTATCCGCAATCGAAGGCGAAAAATCACTAAAAAACCATGGATTTCCCATTACCGCCCTTCCAACCATCACCCCATCAACTTCATATTCCGAAATCTTATTCAAAGCATCACCCATACTAGCGACATCTCCATTGCCCAAAAAAACTATCCCAGCGTCCCTCACAACGCGAGAAGCTCGCTTTATCGATTCCCAGTCAGCTCGACCAGTATAAAGCTGTTTTAGAGTCCTTCCATGAAGCGTAATCATATCTGGTTTTGTCACAATCAATTCTTTCATCCATTCTTCAGAAATATCTTTGTCATATCCAATCCGAGTTTTCAAAGAAACCGGTATTTTTCGCTCACGATTCACTCCTCCATGTAGCAATGTCATTTCTTTAATTTTATCTATCAAAAGCGGATTAACATTTGCCTCCTCAAGACTAATTCCATTCAAAAAATCCTTAACACCATCTTTAACAGTTAAAACAATCTTTCGAGCAAGCTCCGGAGTTTTAATTAAGCCAGCACCAGATCCTCTTTTAGCAACTTTACTCATCGGACAGCCCATATTTATATCAATCCCATCAAAACCAAGAAAACAAGCAATGATTGAAGCCTTATAAAAAGATTCAATTTCCACCCCATAAATTTGTGCAATTATAGGCCTTTCTCTTTCAGAATACATAAATGCATGAAGCATTTTTTCGCCACCTCTAGCAAGCCCCTCAACACTCGAAAATTCCGTCATAATAAACGAAGGTTTGCTATGCCTCGCAATCATTTCTCGAAAAGGCGCATCACTAACGCTATCCATAGGCGCAAGCCCAACTACTGGTTTTTTCAAATCTAAATATTCAATCATAAAGTTAAACAAGAAAAATCAGCACAACTACACTATAACAACAAATGTTATTCAATATTTTTAATACTTACAGCAATTCTTTGTAAATCTTGTAAAATATCTTTTCCGCCTTCGACTAAATATTTTGTTTCTTCATCTCTGTTTATAAAAATCAAAACTTCACTACTTGACTCAATAAGTTCTTCTTTAACAATTGAAACAGAAAAATCAACAATTATTTCTTCTTCTCCAGAAAAATCATTTTTTGAAAAATCAACCTTCCAAAGGTATCCACTATCTTTTAATGTCCCAGCAATTGTGTTGTTCCAATAATAAATCGAAGGGTAGGCAACTTTAAATTTGTTAACATTTTCATAAAAATACGCGTATGAAGCCAAAAGAGTTCCTTCTCCGTCTAAATCAGTCGCAATATGAAGAACTAGAGTTTCTTCCTCCGCTTGATCTTCATTATTTTCTTCAATTATTTCTTCATTTTCTGTTTTTTCTTTTTCAACAACAGCTTCATTTTTCATCAGTTTCAACTCATTTTCTAGTTTTTCAATTCGAAGACTTGTTAAATAAAAAAGCTTCGCAGCCTCTTCTCTTGTAATATTTTTCCCAACACCAAAAGTGCCGTCAGCATAACCATTAAAAAAGCCCTCCTCGCTCAAATCCATAATTGCCGAATAATACCAAGCTCCTTCATTAACATCACTAAAAGATTTTGAATACTGTTTTGTTGCATAAACTCCAGAAGAAACCGCAACAAGAATTAGAACCAAACAAAACGAAGTCACAAAAAATTTTGTTTTCATTTTTTTATATTAAAAAATTCTCAAAAATTATACATAAAAAGCTGAAAACAAACAAAACGAAAAGATTTTTAATTATTCGTAAAGCTTGGTCTTTTCGCTAATAAAGACAC
>Ga0334884_1004785_pt1 | contig 13541 bp, 10 predicted proteins | sample GraSluR1_MG_7_FD_207215 | JGI IMG/M metagenome (GOLD analysis project Ga0334884, IMG submission 207215) | Sludge microbial communities from methane-producing bioreactor in Wageningen University, Netherlands - Granular Sludge_12_05 R1 | ecosystem: Engineered > Bioreactor > Anaerobic >...
CCCGGGAGCTGGGCTACCACGTCCACAAGGAGCGCAAGTTCGCCTGCACCCGGGCCGTGGCCGGCCCCTTCAGCGAGTGGCTGAAGGCGCGGGGAGCCCGCTGCGTGGTCTATCCGGTGTAGCCTGGCCCCGCTACTTCACGAAGCGGATCAGGAAGAAGCCGCCGAGCAGCAGGATCGTGAAGACCACCGTCAGCAGGTCGAAGTACTTCTCGATGAAGTGGCGGACGCGCTCGCCCAGGAAGTAGATCAGCCCGGCCACCAGCACGAAGCGGCCCGTCCGCGACAGGGCCGAGGCCAGCACCAGGGTGCCCAGCGGCACCTCGAAGACGCCCGCCGCAATGGTGAAGACCTTGTAGGGGATCGGCGTGAAGCCGGCGATGGCGATGGCCGCGAAGGCGTTGCCCTGATACAGTTGCCGGACGTGTTCGAACTGGGCCTGGAAGTGATAGAACTCGACGATCGGCCTGCCCACGGTCTCGTACAGGGCATGTCCGATCCACCAGCCCACGACGCCCCCCAGGACGGAGCCCAGCGCGCAGACGCCTGCGAACAGGAAGGCCCGGCGGGGCTTGCCCAGGGCCAGGGCGATCAGCAGGACGTCGGGCGGGATCGGAAAGAACGACGACTCGACCACGGCCAGGATGAAGAGCGCCAGCAGGCCGTGCGGGCTCTCGGCGTAGGAGAGCACCCAGCGGTACATCTGTCGGATCTGGCGGATGCCGGGGAGCGAGTTGTTGGGTTCCTGGGCCGTCGGGGTCGGGGCGGACATGGTCTCCTCCTTGGAACGCCGGCTGTTAGCGATCCCGTCTGGGAATCCTGCTCGATGCCTGCGGCTTCCGGAAAGGAGAGGCGGGCTTCTTTCGGGCCCCTGGGACCTCTCGCCGAGAGGCCTCCCGGTGACGTCCGAAGGCCGCACCCCTCGCCTGAGGCGCCAGGGTCGACTATGCTGGGGGTGCACTCGAGAAGGGAGCGCCACCTTGCTGGAAATCTTCGATTCGCACGCCCACTACGATGACCGGCAGTTCGATGCCGACCGGCAGGAGCTGCTGGCGGCGCTGCCCGGAGAAGGCGTCGTCGGCATCCTGAACTGCGGATCGGACTGGAAGGGGAGCCTGGCGACCTACGACCTGTGCCGCCAGCATGACTTCCTCTACGGGGCCGTGGGCATCCATCCCGGGAACGCCGGAGAGTGGAACCTGCAAGTCCGCCAGCAGCTTCTGGAGATGCTCGAGCACCCCAAGGTGGTGGCGGTGGGGGAGATCGGCCTGGACTACTACTGGGACTCTAATCCGCCCCGAGAAGTCCAGCAGGAGGTCCTGCGCGAGCAACTGGTCCTGGCCCTGGATCGGGATCTCCCGGTGGTGCTCCACGATCGCGAGGCCCACGGGGACACGATGGGCCTGCTTCGGGACTTCGCCCCCCGCGGGCTGCGCGGGGTGCTGCACAGCTTCTCGGGCTCGGTGGAGATGGCGCGCGAGGCCGTTCGGCTGGGTTTCTTCCTGGGAATCTCGGGCGTGGTGACCTACAAGAATGCGCGCAAGCTGGTGGAGGTGGTGCAGGAGGTCCCGTTGGAGCATCTGCTGGTCGAGACGGATGCCCCCTACCTGGCGCCGGTGCCCTTCCGCGGCAAGCGCAACCAGTCCGGCTACATCCGGCATGGGCTGGAGAGGATCGCCGCGATCCGCGAGATCCCGGTTGAGGAGGCGGCGCGGGTGACGGCGGCCAATGCCCGGCGGTTCCTGGGGCTGGCCTGAGCGCCCGGCGCGCCTGCCCTGATCTGTCCTGGGCCCAGGCCCGATTCAGCCGTCGGCTGCAGAAAAGTCGGTCAGCCCGGTGGCGGCTTTCTGGGCCGAGAGATGGAAGACGATCTCCTGGACCCGCTCGCGGAATCGCTGCTGCTGGGCGGCGGCCTCGGCCTCCTTCTCGAAGCGCGCGAAGGCCTCCATGATTTCCAGCATCCTGCAGGCGGGGACAGGGCGCGACAGGTCCTTCAGGATGCGCCGACGGCTCTCGAAGTCGCTGTGATAGAACTCGTCGGGAGGCTCGACGTCTTCGATCTCGCTGGCGATCTTGCGGCACAGGGCCTCGACGTTGCGCCCCGAGAAGCCCAGCTCGACGCAGCGCCGGCCGACATCCTGCCACTCGTGTCCCGACAGGGGTAGCAGCTCGCACCACTCGTGCAGCAGCTTGTCGCGCATCAGGTGGATGAAGTCTTCTGGTGTCGTGGGGCCTGACACGCGATAGGGGTCCTGGGTGATCCGGCTGAGTGTGGCCTCGTCCATGTTCAGGAAGTTGGCGTCGCACAACAGGAACCACTTGCCGTTGCGGGGGATCAGGGTGCCGTCGAAGACGCCGAACGAGGCTCCCAGGATGTTGCGCTCCTCCGAGCGCAGGCCGGGATCGGTCCGGGCCGCAAAAGCCGTGTCGATGTCGGGCCAGTAGACGCCGACGACCCCGGGGAAGGCCTGGACGTCCTGGCGGAAGATCTCGATCAGCTTCTGCGCCGAGGCGTTCTGGTAGGACGAGGCCCAGTCGGTGCGGCGGATCACCAGGAAGCGGGCGGGCACCCCCCGGGCTCGGCAAAAGGCCAGGAAGTGGTTGCCGATGGCGTGAGCGGTCACGGTCTTGCCGCAGCCTGGCGGCCCCAGGGCGAAGAGGACGGGGTTGATCCGCTTGGGGTTCTGCCCCTGCTCGAAGTCGTACCCCGCCACGTCCCGGGCCAGGCGCATGCCGGCCCGCAGGTAGTCCTGGTTGCCGACGATGTCTTCGGGCGTCACGGGCAGAAGGTTGCCGAGCTCTTCGGCCGGCAAGGCGGGCGCCGACTCCAGGCCCCGGAAGACCCGACCCGAGACCTCCAGGCTGAACCCTTCGGCGACCTGGCGATAGGGCTCGAAAGCGGCGTCGGTGGCCATCTCGCGGGCCCCTTGTGCAATCAGCATCCACCAGGCCTGCACGCAGGGGACCACCTGGCGGGGTTCCTGGATGCGCCGCGCGGGGTCGGTGTGGTCCCGGTGACGGGACAGGAACTCCGAGAGGTCGTCGGCCAGGCGCCAGGCCAGCTCCGGGTCTCCAGGGGCGGTGCCCAGGAAGCCGCCGATCCGGGAGGAGGGGAAGCCTGCGCGGACCTGCACGGGGGCACCGCCCAGGGTGGCCAGGCGGTCGGATGCCAGGCTGCCTGCGGCAAAGAGACCGAAAAGGGTGCAGAAGTCGACCGCCCGGTCGCGAGCCACGCCCACCTGGCCCGGCATCCGGGCTGCCAGGCGCTTGGCGATTTCCAGGGCCAGGGCGCCGGCGCGTTCCACCTCGGCCAGGGTCTGCAGGTGCAGGAGCGCCAGACCATAGGGGCCCGGGGCCAAGGTGCGCATGAGTTCGGCCACGCCCGCCCGTCGAAGCGCGGTCTGCATCAGGGGGATCTCCTGGCGCAGATCGTTCTCGTCGAGGGTGAATCCGGAAGGGCCCATGAGCCGTCGATTTCGGTTGGAGGGAGCGGGCGACCTGCCGATCAGGTGGGCTGTGATAGGCCTGGAGCCAACCGGCGGATTCCAGGAGAGGTCTCGGAGCGTCTCCTCTCTTCAATCTTGACGAACGAGCCCTTCGGCGTGATACTTGGTTGACTGGGAAGGCTTGGGCGAGGTGTGCCCGCCGGCCCGGGTTGCCCGAACCGGCGTGAAAGAGAGGCTCCGATGTACGACGCGATCTCCCGGATCTCAGGATTGCAGACCCCAAGCCTGACGGGTGTCGGGGCCATCCGAGGGCGTTTCCTGAACGCCCTGTCGGGCCTGAGCACCCGGCTGGTCGGAGCCATGTCCTACGGCACCCCGTCCTCGCGTTGGCAGACCGTGAATCTGTCCGCCGGGCTCTCGGGCTACCTGGGCGCCGGAAAGGCGACGCCCACCTCGGAGGCCTCGCGCCTGGTTCCGGCCCAGTCGGGCCCGGTTCAAGGGGAAGTGGCCTCCTATCAGGCCAACTGGACCGCCGGCGGCCAGCATTCCTACTGGCACACCCTCGGGGGCCGGACGCCGACCCTCGACCGCGAGTCGGAGGCCGGTTCCTTCACGGGAGGACGGGCCACCCCCAGCGACGCCAACCTGGGATACCAGACCGGAAGCAGCGTGCCCGCCGAGGGCCAGGGCAGCACGATCACCCTCCTGCCCACGCCCCCCGGTCAGCCGGGCACTCCGTCGGCTCCGGGAACGCCAGCCGCACCGGTGACCCCTGGTGCGCCCGAGTCGCCAGGACTTCCGCCCACGGCCTACCCCACGCCGAACCTGGGCGCTCCGGCGACGGGAATTCCGGGCAGCTACGTGGACAACGGGAACCCGTCCAACGGGATCCCCTCGGCCTACACCAACCCGTTGGGCTCGCCCGGGATGCCGAACCTGGGCGCTCCGGCGACGGGAATCCCGGGCAGCTACGTGGACAACGGGAACCCGTCCAACGGGATCCCCTCGGCCTACACCAACCCGTTGGGCTCGCCCGGGATGCCGAACCTGGGCGCTCCGGCGACGGGAATCCCGGGCAGCTACGTGGACAACGGGAACCCGTCCAACGGGATCCCCTCGGCCTACACCAACCCGTTGGGCTCGCCCGGGATGCCGAACCTGGGCGCTCCGGCGACGGGAATCCCCGGCGGCTACCTGGACAACGGGAACCCGTCCAGCGGAATCCCTGCTGCCTATCTGGACAACGGCAACCCCGCCACCGGCATCCCGGGGGCCTATCCGGTCGGCATCCCGGGCGGCTATCCGGGAGTGCCCTCGACTGGCATCCCGGGCGGCTATCCGGGCATGCCCTCCGCCGGCATTCCCGGTCCCTATCCCTTCTTCTTCATGTAGTCTCCAGGACTTGGGACCTCCCAACCTGACGTGGACCCGGCTGTCCGGCAGCCGGGTCTTCTTCGTCTTCCGGCCCGCCCACCACTTCCTGGGGTTCTCGCGCAGGGGCTGCCCGGGAGGTTGCGAACCCTGGGGCATCATCTCTCGGAGGCCCTGATCGTGCTGCTGCTTCCTCCCCCCCTGGCCACCCTCGTCGAGGTGGCCCGAGCCTTTGTCGCCGGGCAGGCCGACCCCGACGAGGTTCGGCAGGCCATGCCCGCAGCCTGGTGGTTCGTCTGGAACGGCGCGCGTCTTCTGGACCAGCTCTCGCCAGGGGTTCTTCGCACCGGCCGGGTCCAGGAACTGCTGCGCTCGGCGCGTCTGGAGTCCGAGGCCCAGTGGCGTGCCCTGCAGGCTCTGGAGAACGCCCTGGCGGAGGGCAGGAGCGTGGGAGTCCAGCGGGCCCTCGAGGACCTGCGCCTGGCCACCGACCGGCTCCAGGAGGCCCTGCGTGCCTTGCGCTCCGAAGAGCAGGAGGCCGATTTCTTCTCTCCCGACCCCGAGTTGGACCACTTCCTGAAGATCGGCCGGAACGTCCTGGACGGTCACGTGGCGGCTCAGGCCCTGCAGGCCGACTTCCCCGGGGTGGCTTCGCGAGTCGCCCGACGGCGGGCGGCGGTGGCGCGGTTTGCCCTCTTCCATCCGGATTCCGGACTTGGCGCGTCGGCGGAACCCCCTCTGCAGAACCTGGAGGCCGGGATGGGAGCCGCGGCGGAGTTCCTCCGAGGGGGGCGCCGGGAGACATTGGAGGATTGCCTGCGCCTGGTGGCGCCGGCGTCCGTCGATCTGCAACCTCTCCTCCAGGAGATGGAGGCGTGGGCCAACCGGCACCGGCGCCACGCAGCCCACCCTCTGGTGGAGGAGCTGGCTCGGGCTCGGGAGGTGGTCCTGCCCGGGGAGTTGCTGGAGCGACTGTGGGAGGATCTGGCGGCCCTCCTGGAGGATGAGGCCGCCCGGATCGAGACCCTGCGCCGTCATCCGTTGCGAGTGCTGGCCGGCCTGGATCCGGAGCCCGCTGCGGTGCTTCACCTGGCGGCTCGTCAGGCTCTGTCTGAGTCCCGGTCCACAGGACTTGCCGGCGCACCTCTCGAGGCCCTGGATGCGGCCCTGACCTCGCTGCGCAGGGAGCTGGCCTGTCAGGCCGAGCTTCTCGGGCAGGCCACGGCTCCGGTCCAGGGAGCTCCCTTCCTGGCGGAACTCCAACTGGGCCTGGGACGGGCCATGCAGGGGCAGCTCCCGCGGGAGGAGCTGCATTCCGTGGTGGAGCACTTTCAGGCACTGCAGCAGGGTCTGGCCGACGAGCTGGCGCAGTCCGCCGGCCTGGTGGATCCCGAAGAGGAAGAGGCCCTCCACGACTTGCTGACGCGGCAGGGCGAGGCCGGGACCCTGCTGGAGCTCTGGTGTCAAGGTGCACAGGGGGAGAACCTGGTCGAGGCCTGGTCCATCCTGGCTGAGACGGCACCTCGGCTGGTGGCCCTGAGCGAATCCATGCGCCAACGCCTCCAGAACGCGAGCTCCACTCCTTCGGGCACGGTCTGCATGCGTTGTGGAGCCGCCAATTCGCCTTCAAGCCGCTACTGCGGGACGTGCAGCGCGGTCCTGCCGGTTTCCGCCCAGGGGCCGACGGAGTTCTCGGAGATCACCGGCGGAGGCGAGTCGGCTCCGGCAGCTCCGGCCCATGTGGTCCGTCTGGAAGACCTGGTCCGCCGGGTCGAGGAGGAGCAGGCCGGACCGGCCGAGGTCCAGGTTGAGGTGGAGGACCTGCTGGCACGGGCCGAACAGGTGGCTTCGACCTTTCACGGACAGGTCCGGCCCCGCCTGCTGGCGGACCCCGCGCTGGTCGAGTATGCCCGCTTCTTCGAAGAGCAGATGGAGGTCTATCTGGAGGGCCTGCGAGCCATCCTGTGCTTTGCCCGGGAAGGGCGTTCCGACCTGTTGTATCGGGGCTTGGAGTCCTGCCGCAGCGCCGGGGTTGAGTTGATGGCCCTGCGCAGCGTGGTGGATCAGGCGGACGGGCCTTGAACTCAAACGCAATTCTGACGGAGTTCTGATCAAGATCTGGGGATCATCGGGTAGGATGGATCCAGGCGGGGTGCTCTGCAGCCTCCGCGAAAGGAGGCGGAAGCCTTGCGTTGGTCCTACCGGATGGGGAAGCTTGCCGGCATCGATGTCTACGTCCACCTGACGTTCTTGCTGCTGTTGGCCTGGATTGGCCTGAGCCGGCTCTTCTCGGGCCAGGGGGTGGCCGGGGCCACCTTGTCGGTCCTGCTGGTGGTCATGGTCTTCGGCATCGTGGTCCTGCACGAACTGGGCCACGCCCTGGCGGCTCGTCACTACGGCATCCCCACCCGGGATATCACCCTGCTTCCTATCGGCGGGGTGGCTCGCCTGGCGAGGATGCCCGAGCGACCTCTCCAGGAGTTCGTCGTGGCGGCGGCCGGGCCCGCGGTCAACCTCGTGCTGGCCTGCCTGGGCGCCCTGGGGCTCTTCGTGTCGGCTGGCCTGCAGGCCAGCCTGCCGGTCATGCTGGTGGCCGAGTTCGTCGAGTGGTTCGTGATCGCCAACCTGGTCCTGCTGCTCTTCAATCTGGTCCCCGCCTTTCCGATGGATGGCGGACGAATCCTTCGGGCCCTTCTGGCTGTTCGGCTGCCTTACCTGAAGGCGACCGAGATTGCCGTCAAGGTGGCCCGCGTCCTGGCCGTCGGCCTGGGCATGTATGGCCTCTTCAACAGCCCCATGTTGGTCCTGATCGCGGTCTTCGTCTGGATGGGCGGAGGGGCCGAGCTGGCCATGGTGCGCCAACGCTTTCAGCCGGCTCCGGCCTGGGGCCCCGGTGTCCCACCCTTCGCAGGGACTCCGGGGATGCCGGGCGGACCTGTCCTGCTGGTGCCTGGTCCCTCGGGGTGGAGGGCCGTCCGGATCCCGACGCCCCCGACCTCGGTCCAACCCTCGCCTCCGTCGGTGCGGATCGTCGACATCCGATGACCCGAGCCGAAAAGGCGTTGCGGGTCGGGCGGATCCTGGACGAGTTGTATCCCGAGGTCCCGATTCCGCTCGACCACCGAGACCCCTACACCCTGCTGGTGGCGGTCATGCTCTCGGCCCAGACCACCGACGTGAAGGTCAACCAGGTGACTCCGGCCCTCTTCGCCCGGGCTGCGACTCCCCAGGCCATGGCGGCTCTGGAGGTCGAGGAGATCCTGGGGATGATCCGCAGTCTCGGTCTGGCTCCGCAGAAAGCCCGGAATCTGAGGGAACTCAGCCGGATTCTGGTGGAGGAGCATCAGGGGCAGGTGCCCGCGTCCTTCGAAGCGCTCGAGAGCCTGCCCGGAGTCGGTCACAAGACGGCCTCGGTGGTGATGGCTCAGGCCTTCGGTATTCCGGCCTTCCCGGTGGACACCCACATCCACCGGTTGGCGGCACGCTGGGGCCTGAGTTCGGGCAGGAACGTGCAGACCACCGAGCGCGACCTCAAGGCACTCTTCCCCGAGGACGAGTGGATCCGGCGCCACCTGCAGATGATCTGGTTTGGCCGTCAACACTGCCCGGCCCGCGGCCACGAGCCGGCCACCTGTCCGGTCTGCTCCTGGATCCGGCCCTGAGGCCCGATCTCCGGGTCAGCGCTGCTCCCAGGAGGGCGGCTGGGTCATCCAGGCATCGGGTCCGACGGTCGTCTGGACGTCGCGAGCCAGGTTGCGGTCCAATTCGGCTGGCACCAGCGTCCGCACCACCGGCCGGCTGCCGGGGGCCTGCCCCAGGAGCTCACCCGGAGTGCCCAGTTGCATGGTCCGCAGGGCCTCCAGGCAGCGGTTGAAGTAGCCGGCCCGCTCGGAGTATTTGATGGGGTCGATCAGGGCCAGGGGCCCCAGCGATCCCAACTGCTTCTCGGTCCGTTCGATGTCCTCGGTGCGGGTGTCTTCGAAGCGCTCGCGCAGCCAGGCCACGCGGGCCGAGTCGGGGGCCGTGCGCAGCCAGGCCTGGTGCAGCATCTCCAGGGCCTGAAGGCGGCGATTCCTGGAGGTCTCCAGTTCGGCCCAGGCCACGAAGGCCGCGGCGTGCAGGTCCATCGCTTCGGGACCGGTGTAGTCCAGGGTCTGGCGGATGGCTGCCAGGCGCTGTTCGTGACTGCGCCCGACATAGGCGCGGTACAGGAGATACCGCGGGTTGCGGCTGACGCGGACCAGGGCCTCTTCGGGCTCGGGAAAGGCCTCGATGGCGTCTGCACGGTCGCCCTGCTCCAGCAGGATCAGGGCCCGCTCCATGTCGGCCTGGGCCCGGTCCAGTTCGGAGACCCCGGGCAACTCGCGGCAGCGCAGGAATTGTTGGATGGCCTGGTCGGGCCGGCCGGCCTCACGCAGGATGGTTCCCAGCCGGAAGCAGTAGGCGTAGCTGGTCGGGCGGGCCTGCACGGCCAGCGCGTACTCCTCGGCAGCCATCTCGGTCCGGCCCGAGCGTCGGGCCAGTTCGCCCAGGGTGGCGTGGACCCGGGCGTCTCCCGGTTTGAGGGCCAGGGCGGCGCGATACTCTTTCTCGGCCTCCTCCAGGTGGCCTTGCATCGCGTAGATGTCCGCGATGTAGCGGTGCAGGGAGGGGTTCCGGGCGAACATCTGCTGGGCTTCGCGCAACTGCTCGAGGGCTTCTTCATGGTTGCCCAGGGCGGCCTCGGCCAGGCCCAGCCACATGGCGGCGTAGCGATTGTTGGGACGCATGATGCGGGCCACCCGGAAGCGTTCGTGGGCCCTCTTGTAGTCGTGGCTTTCAAAGGCGGCGATGCCCGCCAGGATCTCACCGGTGGCCGAGACCGGCTGAAGCTCCCGACAGCGCTTCCAGGATTCGAAGGCTTCCCGGCGTTCGTTGTCGTCCTCGTTCTGGCGCCAGCGCTCGAAGAGCACCGCCCCGCGGGCGAAATGGGTTCCCGCCTCCTCGGGCAGGAAGGACACGGCGTCGTTCACCAGGACCAGGGCTTCGTCCAGAAGCCCCTCGTTGACCAGCTCGTTGGCTCGATGCTGCACCACCGTGGCGTAGCTTGTCCGGGCCGACGTCATGTCGGGACGCTGGTCCAGGCACAGACGGATGTGCTCCAGGGCCTCGCCGTAGCGGCCCAGTTCGTTCAGCGAAAGGCCCAGGGCGTAGTGCCCGTCGGGGTCGTCGGGTCGGGCCGCCAGGTGCTTCTCCAGAAGCTCGACCGCCTGCTGGTACTCCTTCTTCTGGTAGGCCTCGAAGGCGCGAGTCATGAGGTCTTTGGAGGGAGCCGCCCAGGCCGGCATCGCGACGAGCAGCATGAAAACCACGAACGACCGGATGAACTTCACGTCTGGTTCCCTTTCCGGAGCGAGGATCAGCCCCTTCCCCTGGAAGCCCTGCACGGACGTCGTCCAGGAGCCTCAGAGGGCCTGCAGCGATCAGTCTTTTCGGGCCCATGTCCCTGAACCCTTCGCAGACTGACCGTCTTCCCGACCCTGCGGGTTCAAGCTGGAAGGCCCCGACCGAGGCGGGGAGGAATCTCCCTCGGGGCGTCCACGCCTCAATCCAGACTTGCCAGGATAGACCCATGGAACCTCAAAAGGTTACGCACGTCCTGTATCACGCAGACTGTACCGATGGCTTCGGGGCCGCCTGGGCCGCCTGGAAGGCGCTGGCCGATCGGGCGACCTACATGCCGGTCTTCCACGGTTCGCCGGCCCCCGACCTGCCCGGAGAGGCTCGAGTCCTGCTGGTCGACTTCTCCTATCCGCGAGAAGAACTGTTGGCCCTGCGCGAGCGGGTTGCCGACCTTCTGGTCCTGGACCACCACGTGTCGGCGCAGCGCGAGCTGGAGGGTCTGGATTTCGCCCGCTTCGACATGGAACACTCCGGCGCCGCGTTGTCCTGGGATTTCTTTCATCCGGGCCAACCGCTTCCTGAGCTGCTGGCCTACGTCGAGGATTGGGATCTGTGGCGCCACCGGCTGCCCGAATCCCGCGAAGTGCACGACGCCCTGGCGTGCATCCCGTTCGAGTTCTCCTCCTGGGAGGGGCTGGACATCGTCCTCCTGCGAGCCGAGGGCCGGGTCCTGCTGCGCTATCAGGAGATGCTGATCCGCAATGTCTCCGATCGAGCCGGGCTGGGGCGGGTGGGAGGCCATGAGGTTCCCGTCGTGAACTGCCCCAACAGCCTGCGCTCCGAGGTCGGGCACGAGCTCTTGAAGCGCCATCCGCAGGCACCCTTCGTGGGGATGTGGTCGATCGACGCGCGGGGATGGCAGGGGTGGTCGCTCCGGTCGCGCGGGGACTTCGACGTCTCGGCCCTGGCAGCCCGCCTGGGCGGAGGCGGGCACGTGGCGGCCTCGGGCTTCCGCTTGCCTCCCGGAGAGTGGATTCTGGCCCCCCTGGGTGAAGTGCCCGACTCTTGAGACTCTTGGAATCTCCCTTCTTCTGGCCCGACAGCCAGGGGGGCGTCAGGGGGGCAAGAAGACGGCTGGGATGGGCCAGGCGATCCGGTTGGTGTTCTTCGATATCGGGGGCGTGGTGATCCAGGCCGACCTGGAGCGCTACCTCCATGTGGGTTGCGCCCTGTTCCAGACCACCCCGGAGGCCCTGCGCCGCGAGGTGGCTGCCAGGGTTCCGGATCTGGAGAGGGGTGCCCTGGACTCGCAGCTCTTCTGGAAGCAGGTCAGCGAGACGCTGTGGAGTCGGGGAGAGGGCCGGCTGGTGTCCCCCGAGGCCTGTCGCCATCTGTGGAGGGACCTGCTGGCCTCGACGGCCCAGGTCGATCTCGAGGTGATGGCCCTGGTCGGAGCGTTGCAGCAGGCGGGCGTCCGGGTCGGGGCCTTGAGCAACACCCTGCACGACCACGTGACGGTCCTGGAGGGACGGGGAGTCTACCGTGCCTTCGACCCGTGCGCCCTCTCCTGCCGCATGGGCTGCCGCAAGCCGGAGCGGGAGATCTATCTCAAGGCCGCCGAAATGGCCCGCCTGAATCCTCGTGACTGCCTGCTGGTGGATGACCTGGGCGAGAACATCGAGGGAGCCCGCCGCGCCGGAATGTCCGCTCTGCTCTTCCGTGGGGCCGCGCCCTTGGCCCAGGACCTGCTTCGGCTGGGCCTGCTGCGTTGAAGTGTCGGGGGAAGGCCGGCTCGGAACCCTGGAGAAGTCCGCCGAGGAGTGTCCTGGGAGGGGGCGTGAGGATGGCCTGGTCCTGCCGACCACGTTCTGGGAGAGAGAGCAGCCTTTGAGTCGCTCGGGCCTGGCGCACCGGATGGGAGGACTTCTCCAGACCTGCGTCTGGGATGGCCTGCGCGAGAGCTTCCTGGGTCTGTGCCTGGCCTGGAGGCTGGGAGAGTGGGGGCTCGGGGCGGGCCTTCTGGCGCCGGGCGGCCTGGTGGCCCTGGTGGCTGCCCTGTACCTGGCGCCCTGGATCCTTTTCCTGCCTGCGGCCGGGCAACTGGCGGACCGGCGGGAGACGTCGGGGTGGGTCCGCCGGATCCAGCGGGCGGGATTGGGGGTCTCAGCCCTGGCGGCGCTGGCCCTCGTGACGGGTCACCCGGCGCTGCTGACAGCGTCCCTGGCGGGCCTGGGGCTTCATGCGGCCTTCTTCGGGCCCGTCCGCTCCAGCCTGTTGCCCCGGATTCTGGAGCGCGAGCAACGGGTCGCCGGCAACGCCCTCCTCCTGGCGGCGACCTCCGGGACGTTCCTCGCCGGGGCCTTGGGGGCCTGGATGCTGGCCTGCCGGGACGGGGATGGAGGGGGCTGCTGGGCGGCGGCCACAGCCGGCTTGCTCCTGGGGTTCATGGGAGAACGGGCCTCTTGCAGGATCCCGGCTTTCCCCGCCGCCGACCCCAAGGTCGAGGTGCTCTTGAATCCGCTTCGGGCCGCCTGGCGAACGGTTCGCCGGGTTGCGCGAAGGCGGGTCCTGCACCTGTCCATGCTGGGGGTGGCCTGGATCTGCCTTTTCGGATGCGTGATCCTGGGGCTTCTGGATCCCTGGACCCGTCAGGTCCTGCACGCGGGCGACGACGTCGTCGGGGTCTTCCTGGTGCTGATGGTGTTGGGACTGACCTGCGGGGCGCTTCTCTCCGAGCGGCTCTCCTACGAGCGCCTGGAGGTGGGATTGGTCCCCTTCGGCTCGCTGGGAATGACCGTTTTCGCCTTCGATCTCTTCCTGGCCAGCCGCTCCTTCCCCACGCCGTCCCCCTCCGCTCCGCTCCTGGGGCCGTTCCAACTCCTGGGCCTGCCGGCGGGCGTCCGCATCCTGGTCGACCTCCTGTTGTTGGCGACGTTTGCGGGCGTCTTCGTGGTACCGCTCCTGACCGCCATCCAGCAGCACGCAGACCGGGCCTGGCGCGCTTCGGCCCTGGCCCTGAGCCTGGGCCTGAACGCCGTCTTCTTTGGGGGAGGCGTGGTCTTCCTGGTGGTCCTGGCCTGGTGGGAGTGCCGCGTGGGCACGATTTTTGCCGTCCTGGCCGCCCTGAACGGCCTGGTGGCGGTCTACATCTACACCTTGACACCCGAGTTCTTCCTGCGCCTGCTGGCCTGGCTCCTGGCCCACGGGGTCTATCGTCTGGAAGCTCGGGGCCTGGAGGAGATTCCCCGGGAAGGTCCCATGCTTCTGGCCTGCAACCATGTCAGCTTCGCGGACTGGCTGGTGATCGCCGCCACGGTCAAGCGTCCCGTCCGCTTCGTCATGT
>Ga0334884_1004792_pt1 | contig 13533 bp, 11 predicted proteins | sample GraSluR1_MG_7_FD_207215 | JGI IMG/M metagenome (GOLD analysis project Ga0334884, IMG submission 207215) | Sludge microbial communities from methane-producing bioreactor in Wageningen University, Netherlands - Granular Sludge_12_05 R1 | ecosystem: Engineered > Bioreactor > Anaerobic >...
GCCCTTGTCGCCCCGGCCCTCCCCTCAGAGGCGCCCCTCGGCCCACCCCGTGGCCACCACGCCACGGGCAATGGCCAGCGCCCGGTGCCCCCACAGGGGATGCAAGACCCGCGACCGCGCCTGGGCCATCTCCAGGGCCACCGCGCCTGGCGCCCGCTCCGAGCGCTGCGCCTCGGCAAAGACCTGGAGCGCGTGCTGGAAAATGCCCTCCTCCCATTCCCGGCTCAAATGGGCCGCCACCACCGGGTCGGGCACCACATAGCCCGCTTGCTCATCGGCGCAATTGACAATCCCCATCCGATTGACCAAAAAATCGGGCACATAGAGCACCCCACGCTGCGCCAAGGCCGCATCGTCCCGCGGCGGGTCCTCGAGCTGGTTGTTGGCAGCACCACACACGATCATCGCCCGCACCGTCGGGATGGTCCGCGCGTTGAGCACGGCCCCCACGGCACAAGGCGCCAAGATGTCCACTGGCTCTGCCAAGATAGTCGTGTCTTCTGGATCCACCTGCCTGATTTCTACCCGTTCTGGAAAACTCCCTTTGGCCGCCCGACATCGCGCCGCCTCGACGTCCGCTGCAAGAACGGCTTTGACACCTCGGGACAGCAGCTTTTCAATCAGGAAGGAGGCCACCTGCCCTAAACCCTGCACCGCCACGGTCTTGCCCTCGAGCCCTCCCAAAGCCAGATGGTGCAGCGCCGCCTCCATCCCCACCACCACGCCCGACGCCGTCGGCTCTGAGGGGTTGCCCGAGCCACCCAAATGCGGCGGGATGCAGGTCACGAAGCGGGTGGTCTTGAACACGGCGGCCATGTCCTCAGGCAAGGTCCCCACATCCTCAGCCGTCACGTACGCCCCGCGCAACGTGGTCAAAAAGGCCCCATAATCTTCGTAGATGGCCTCCCGGTGCCCGCGCACGTCGACCCAGGCCGAGTCCAGGGCCATCACCCCTTTGCCCCCACCCCACCACAGACCCGCCAGGGCATTCTTGAGGGTCATTCCCCGGGACAAACGCAGGCCATCGTGGAAGAAATCGGCCAAGCTCGGGTAGTCGCGGAAGCGCACCCCGCCGGCGGCCTGCCCGCGACAAGTGCGGTGCACGAAGGCCGACTGCAGGACCCCCGTCCGCGGCGAAATCTGGAGGAAAACCGCCTCGTGGCCATCGAAGTCCGGCGACGCCTCATTCATCCACGCCGCCAGCTCCCGGCCGAGCACGTGGGTGGCCACGATCTGCTCCGACACCGCGTCGCGGATGAAGGCCAAACGCTGAATGCCCGCCATGCGCATCGCGCCACACAGATAGCCCGGTCTTTCTTCGAGAAATGTCATCGCGCCCTCCCATCCACAGTAGACCAGCGGACCCCGGAGGACAGCCCATGGCTGTCGTTGACAGAGACCGCGCAGGTGTTCCAGGATTGTCCCCGTTTCCGTGCGCCCTGGCAATGGCGAGCCCTGTCACGGGTGTCAAGTCTCCCCTTCACTGGCCCGCAAGACGAGCATGCCCATGACCGACCCCATCACCGCTCCCAGCCATCCCCTCCGCCTCGGCGTCAGCGCCTGCCTCCTCGGGCGACCCGTGCGCTACGACGGCCAACTCCGAAGCTTCCCCTCGGTCATCTCTCTCCTCACCCAACCTTTGGAGCTCGTCGAAATTTGCCCCGAATGGGAGCTCGGCCTCGGTGTGCCCCGCGCCGCCATCGATCTCCATTACCGGCGCGATGGCAGCATCGAGGTGGTCCGACGCGACCCGCCCAAGCCCCTGACGGAGTGCTTCGCCCGCTGGTGGCACCACCGCCAAGCCGCCTTCGTCCAAGCCCCCCTCGACGGCCTCATCCTCAAAGCGCGCTCCCCGAGCTGTGATCCCAGCGGCCGCGTCCCCGTGCTCCTCGCCCCTCCGGGGACCACTGCCCCGGGCGTCTTCTTTGCCGCCTACCGCGACGCCTTCCCTCACACCCCCAGCATCACCGAAGAAGGGATCGCCGACGAACGCACGCGCGACGCCTTCATGGCCGAGGCTCGGCAACGCTGGCGCCACCGGGTGGGGATGGCGCCACCAGCGTAAACGGGAACTTGACCTCCACCTCCTTGCCCCCCTTGTGATCCACCACCCGCACCTGGGCCACGTAGTCCCCACGGGGCAAGGCGTGGGGCAAGGTCAAGAACGGCGCGACCTGGGCCCGATCACTGCGCTTGGGCAGGGTCGCCGTCCGCCGCGAGGTCTCCGCCTCGGGCGGCAGGGGCATCGCCTGGCCATCGGGCCCCAAGAGCACCACGAAGAGCTCCAGGTCCACCTCATAGCCCTGGGCGACCTTCTCCGTGCTCACCCCCACCATGCTGAGATGGATATCGACCCGGGTATGTCCCGGCTCCACCCGCGTGCGCAGGGAGCTGTTCTCGATGGCGAAATCGCGCCCGACAAAGAGCGCCAGCACATCACAGGCGCTCACCCCGTGGGCCAAGATCAGCCACATGCTGACCACAGCCAAGCCACGCAGCCACTCGCCCCAGACGATGGGAGATCGCCCAAAGCGACGTTCAAATCGATGCAAATCCAAAGACATGGCGTCAACCTCCGCCCCGTGGACCACCCCGCGTGATGGTCCACACCATGATGCCAGGCGGCGATGCGTGCTACAAGACAGCATGGGTCGATCCCCCACGGGCGTCAGCCCCACGCGCGCTGCACTGGAGAACACACATGTCCCCACCGCTCCACGTCCGCCCCCTGACGGTCCACGCCTGCCTCGAGCTCCGTCACCAGCTCCTGCGCCCCCAGCAGCCCCCGGAAACCCTCATCTTTCCTGGTGATCTGGACCCGCGCAGCGCCCACTTCGGCGCCTTCCTCGACGCGGTCCACGTAGGCATCGCCACGATCATGCCCCAGGCACCTCACGAGCGCGTCGATCCCAGCGCCTGGCGGCTGCGCGCCATGGCGGTCCAAGGGGCGCTGCGCTCTCAGGGGATTGGCGCCAGCCTCTTGGCCGCCGCCTTGGACCACGCCCGCCACCACAGCGGCACCTGGGTGTGGTGTGACGCCCGCATCGCCGCCGTCCCCTTCTACGCGCGCCACGGCTTCGCCATCCAAGGGCCCAGCTACGAAATCGCCGGTGTCGGGCCCCACCACTTCATGTACCGCCTCCTGGGCGACGGGTCATCCTGAAGCCGTGCGGCGGCGCCGCCAACCACAGCGGCCCAGCGCCGCTCACAGCCACTTCTTCTTCTGCACGGTCTTCATGAGGGCCACGAAATCCTGCCGCTCTTGGCTCTGCTCGATGGCGGCGCTGGCCAGAGCGATGAGCTGGTCGATCGAAGCGTCCGGCCGCAGCTCACTGCCGCGCAGCAACTCGGCGAAGGTCGCCACGGCCACGGCAAAGCGGAAGTCCCCGTGGGCGCTGTCGAAGCTCGGCGCCAAGTGTCCCCGGGTGATGGGGAAGGTGCTCTCCTTGGCCACGTCGCCATCGGGCGCCTTGTAGCGCACCCGCAGGGTCGCCAAGTCCGCCATGGTGGCCCCCGAGGCGAGCTTGATCTCGTAGAGCACGGTCACCCGATGACCAGCGCCGATCTCGCCGGCGTCGACCTTGTCATTGCGAAAGTCCTGGTGGGCGATCTGGCGGTTCTCGTAGCCGATTTGCCTGAAGGACACCACCTGAGTCGGGTCGAATTCGACCTGGAACTTCACGTCCTTGGCGATGACTTGCAGGGTCCCGCCCAGGGTCTGGGCGAAGACGCGCTTGGCCTCACTCAAGTTGTCGATGAAGTAGTTGTTGCCGTTGCCCTGGTTGGCCAAGCGCTCCATCATGTCGTCGCGGTAGCGGCCGATGCCAAAGCCCACGGTGCTCAGGGTGATGCCCTCATCGACGTATTGTTGGATCTTGCTGAGAATCTTCTGCGGGTCCCTATCGCCCACGTTGGCGTCGCCATCGGAGAGGATGATCACCCGGTTGACGCTGCCCTTCTTCTTGCCCTTCTTGGCCTGCGCATAGGCCAGATCGATGCCGCTGCCCATGGCGGTGCTGCCACCGGCCTTGAGATCCTCGATGGCCGCGTGGATCTTGCCTCGCTCCGTCAGCGACGTCGGCGGGAGCACCACCCGGGTGTTGCTGGCGTAGGTGACCAGCGCCACCGTGTCGCCCTCTTCGAGCTGATCCACGAGAATGCGCAGGGCCTGCTTGGCCAAGGGCAAGCGGTTGGCCGGGTTCATGGAGCCGCTCACGTCGACCAAGAAGGTCAGGTTGGTGGGCTTGCGCCCCACCTGCGCCAGGCTCTTACCACGCACGCCCAAGCGCAAGTAGTGCGACTCGCCGCCGAAAGGCGACGGCGCCGCCGCGATATCGATGGTGAAGGGCTCAGAGTCTTCCGCCGCCGGAGGCGTATAGCCATAGAGGAAGTAATTGACGAACTCTTCCGGCCGGATCAAGCTCGCCTCCGGGCGCTGTCCGTTGTTGATCTGGGTTCGCGCCAAGGTATAGGACGCCGTGTCCACATCGGCGGCGAAGGTCGACAGCGCCTCCTGGCGGGTCTCTTTCCACGCGTTGACCACCATCTCCGCACCCGCCAATGGCGACACCTGCGGCGACACGGGCCGTGCCGGCGAAGGGGCTCCCGTTCGGGTGGCGCGACTCCTCTCCACCCCACCGCCGCCATATCCGATCCCACCGCCGCCCGTGCCGATACCCTCCACGCCCAAGCCGCCGAGGCTATCGACCATGGGCGCATCGGTGGCGGCCATCACCTCCCCAAGGGTTTTCAAGGCCGCATCGGTGTCGACGGCCCGCTCTTCTCTGAGGGGCGCCTCACCCGGACGGGCCACGTTCGGCGCAACCTCCGTGGCCGTGGCCTCGCTGGTAGCAAGGATCGGCGTCGCTTCGCCCTTCTGCTCGAGCTCTGCCTCTTGCTCTACCGGCCCAGACGCGGCCTCAGCCTCAGCGTGCGCCTGGCCTTGCTCCGCCTTGGGCGGCGACGTGGCGGGCTCGCAGCCCACCACCAGACCCAAGAGCACCATCCACCCACACGCACCCAACCCTGCTCTCGATGGGAAATCGACCATGACGCATCTCCTTGTTGTGAACCACATGGGTCCGACACGGGGTCTCCCCCAGGCTTGAAACACCTGCGCCATCGGTGCCGACATCGCCGCCAAAGCGAACACATGCGTTAGTTTTTCCGCCTTTCCGCCGGAAATCAGCCGCCAACCCACCACCAGAGCAGAGAAAAGACCAAGCCGACGGCGAAGAGGGTGCCGAAGATGCTTTTGTTGTGCTCTGCCAAAGCGTGGGGGAGATAGATGTCGAAGTTGGCGCGGCGATCATCCGTGTAGCGCGCGGCGATGTCCGTCAGCGGACAGCGCCACCGGTTGATCAAGAGCACCAGGCACTCGACGAGAACCAAGCCCACGAGAGCGGCGACAAGGATCCACCGCTGCAACACGGCGAGGATGGGGATGGCGATGATGGCCACCACGAAGAGGGCCCACACGAAGGTGTGGGTGACCTTGACGATCTGGAGCTTGTGCTTGGGCTGGAGCATGGTCTGTGGCTCTGAGTCGCGCGCCATGGCGTCGATGCGTCGCGCCCTCTGTCGGTGGCGGCCTCGCAGGCCCTGCGCACCTGCTTTCTATGCCAGAACTCCTCTGGCGGGCAAGCGGCGCCGCGTGGGGATCCCTCCTTGTCAGGTTGACCCTTGGCGCGCTTGCGCCACGAAGCGTCGAGCGTCCTGTAGCACCTGGGTGACCAAAAGGTCCGGCACTTCGGGGGTGGAGGCCAAGCTCATGGCACGAATCAGACCATTGACGTCATTGGGGCTCAAGAGGCCGCGAGGAATCACTTCGCCATAGACCCACAGGGGAATCTCCGTCAGCGGTGGGATCTCGGCCTTGTCGGCGCGCACGGCCACAGCGGCGAGCATTGCGCGGAAGAGCGCCTGCAGACACAGGGCGCTGTCGCCTTGTTCGGCAAGCCCTTCGGCTCTCGTGAGGTTGTCCTCGGCCTTCACCAAAAGTGGATGACGACGCGGCGCCGCAAGGGGCAACGCAGGGAAATCGATGGCTGGGGCGCCCAAACGCTTGAGCACGTGATAAGCCCGGGTGTCTATGGCGTTGAGGGTACTTTCAGTGTCCAGGGACTCGATAGCCGCCTCGAGCGTTTCGGTCAGGTCCTTGACCACCAACAGCAGTCCGCCTGGCACAGCCAAAACCTGCTCCAGGGCTTCGCCGAGAAGCTGCTGTGCCCGGGAAATCGTCTGGTGCAAGGCCCGATTCGCCATCGCCTCGGCCTCGGAGTCTTCAGTGGGGACACCCTTATCCTCTGTAACGCGTGGTCCCGACTCGCTGGGAGGGGGCGGAGCGGGTGGGTCGTCGGCGACGGCCACAGCAGAAGATTCGGAGCTGCGCTCGGTGGCCGTTTTCAAGGCATCCAAAAAGACTTCCAAGTCGCGCTTCGAGATCCCAACCACGTCCTCCGTCGAATCGCCAGAGATGGTCGCACCGAAGAGGTCACGTTTACCTGCGGCGATTCTGGCGACCTCGACTTCGTAGGAGTCGGCAGCCATGAGCCGGATGACCTGAATCGGCTCTTTTTGGCCAAGGCGATGAATGCGCCCGATGCGTTGCTCCAGCACGGCCGGATTGTAATGCATGTCCAAATTGATCAACACCGAAGCGGCTTGCAAGTTGAGACCTACCCCTCCGGCATCGGTAGAGAGAAAAACCTGGACCTTGGGATCAGTGGTGAAGCGTTTGATGAGCGCATCCCGCTTCTGGGTGGGCACGCCACCGTAGAGCCTGACCGTTCCCAAACCCAAGCCCTCAGCCACCTCCTCAGCCATCTCCGTCATGCGGGCCCACTGGGAGAAGACCACGACTTTGCGCCCTCTCTCGACACAGAGCTCGACCAAGAGCCGTTCAAGCTCCTCCAATTTTGGCGATCCCTTGCTCTCCTTGTCGACCAAGCCGGCAGCATTGCAGGCCATCCTCGCCGTTTGCAACAGGGAAAGGAAGCGTTTCTCTTCGGAAGGGCTCAAGGGTCGGCGACCCATGGTCTCGGCAAGTATGGCGGCGTTACGCAACGCACTTGCGTGGATCTCGCCTTGTCGCGCCGTGAGGACCACATCGAGCTGCAAGTCCGTTCGCTTGGGGAGCTGCTCTTTGACCAAGTCGCGGTTGCGTCGCAGCATCACAGGCGCAATGCGCTGCCGCAAAGCATTCAAATTCTTATAGCCTCGAACTCGCCCGTTCTCGTCGAGGATGGTGTAGTCCAGGTTGACGCGCCACAAGGGCCCCAGAATCCTGGGATCGACCACCTGCAAGACACTGTAGAGATCCTCCAGGCGGTTCTCGAGGGGCGTCCCCGTGAGGACGAAAGCATAAGGGCTCTCGATGCGCTTGATGGCCGTGGCGGTTTTGGTACGCCAATTGCGGATGCGCTGGGCTTCGTCGAGGATGAGGAGATCTGGCCGCACCTCTTGGTTGATGATGCTGAAATCGGCCATGACCAGCTCGTAGTTCATGATCACAAAGGTCGTGTCTCGACGATACTGCACCAAGCGGCTCGCCGGGGGCCCCTGAATGACCACAGCGGAGCACCCGCTGAAGCGCTCAATCTCGCGGGCCCACTGCCCTTTGAGTGAAGCCGGGCAGACGATGAGCACGCGCTGCAGCCGGGCTTTCTGCTGTAGCCACACCGCCGCGGCAATGGCCTGCAGGGTTTTCCCCAGCCCCATGTCATCGGCCAAGAGGGCGCGTCCCGTCGCGGCGAGAAAAGCGACCCCTTCGACTTGATAGGGAAAAAGACGCGCATTGACCCCGGGGAGTTGTTGGCCAAAGCGAACAATCTCTTCCCTGATGCTTCGGGCGTCCTCCCGTTTGATCGCACTTTCGGCGAGGCGGCGGACATGATCTATGACTTCGTCGCCAATGGTGACATGGTCTTCGTAGCCCTCCAATTGCCGCTGCAGCGCGAAGAACGCCTGTGGCAGCACGCCATCGAGGTGTCCACGCTGGTTGAAAGCCTTGTTGAAGATTCCTGCCACTTGCGCCGGGACACTTGCACCACGGCGGACGCGGATCTGGGGCGCAGGCAGGCTATCCCAAGCGAGGTAAATCACCGAAACGGGTGGGGCTGCATGCGTGTCCTCACCGCGTTTCTTGAGGTCGCGCCGGAGACGGTGAAGCACCGCTTCGATGTGCTTGCACGTGCCGAGGGTGTTGGTGGCAAAATCGGGGCAGAGGCAGTGATTGGAGCGCTCGGTTAGCGAGCGAATCTGCACCCGATAGCTCTGGATGTAGCGCGGGTCTCCTTTGAGAGACTGTGCCGTCCAGGTGCCGAAATGCGGCAAACCCGAGACGTGGGTGACTTTGATCTCCGATCGGCCGCGCCTGATTCGTTCAGCGATGGCCTCCTCGCTGGCATTGGTGACGGCGACGTTTTTGACCCCATTCGCTTTGTAATAGGCGGTGAGCGTCGCCACGGCGTGCTTACACGTCAAGCCCCCGTCGTAGGGACAGGTGCATTGGGTCACAAGGCTGCCTTCTCGATCCAGGTGGATGGTGACGGCATAGGGGTTGTCGGGTTTGGAGCCTTCGACCAAGGCCCGGACTTCGTCGCCATGCCGCTCGACGCTCATCACCCGATTCTCGGCGTCATAGGCCAAAGCGCGCGCAATGACCCCCTCTGGCGCAATCTCACGCAGCATATCGAGATCATAGAGGAAGGGATCAAGACCCGGCGCAGGTGCCGCTTCGCGTGGGCTAGTCGTGAGATCTGACATCAAAACTCCTCCGTATGAGCTGCGACTTGGGCCGCCTCTTCGTACATCCCACAGACACTTTCGTCTGCGACGTCGGGTCAACGCAAGGCGGAGAAAGGTCGATGTGCCCCGGAAAGGGCGCACCTGCCACGGCATGACCCACCGCCGAATTTGGCTCGGCATGCCTTTCTGGTGTCGGCTCGGCCCCCTGACACGCTTCGCTCGCATGCCCTTCGGCGCAGCACATCATTGAAGCGCAGCTTGCAAGCACAGAGGGCGCTCTCAGGCCTGATGAATTTGGTCAAGCCGCGTTTGCACTTGGTGGTGGCTGGTTCCGCACGGCCAAAGATGGGTGGCTCACAGAAACGGCCTTGGAAGTACAACGACCACAACCTTGGGTGATCCTTGGTCCAAGTCCCCGGCCAACACCGCGAAGCCACTCGCTGATAGGCAGCCCGGCCTAGGCCCCCGAATCCCGCAAAGCGTAGCGCTCACCCACCTGCCGCTCCACCTCGCCCTGCAGCTCCAGCCCCAGGAGCGCCTCGCACAGTCCATCGTGATCGCCGTCTAGCCGCAGCAACTCATCGCGCACGGCCTCCCCCTGGGCCAGGCGCTGCCACAGCAAGCGCTCCAATCGCCCCATGGCTACGGGCACCTCGCGCCGCGCAGGCCCTCGGGGGCGCTCCAAGGGCAGCAGCGCCTGGCCGCACAGGGCGTTCGCGCCATCGATCTCTGCTGCCGGCCCAGGCGGGAAGTCTTGCGTGTCGCGCAGCACCTGCACCCCCGGCTGGCCATAGAGGTCCAGCCCACCGGCGTAAGCCCAATGGAAGGCGGGCCCCGCCACCACCCACAGGGGCCGACCCAAGCGCAGCGTCGCCCGCGCCGTGTGCAGGGCGCCGCTCCCCCGCGGGGCCTGCACCACCACGCTCCCGCGCGCCAAGGCGGCGATGGTCGCGTTGCGCCGTGGGAATATCTCCCGCCGCGGCGCCGTCTCCAGCGGAAACTGACTGACGATGAGCCCACGCCCCGCACAAGCCTCATAGATGTCGGCGTTGCGCTTGGGATAGCGAAAGTCCAAGCCTGTGCCACAGACCACCACCGTTGGCCGGCCCTCGGACAACGCCAGGCGATGCGCCAACGCGTCGATCCCCAGGGCGCCGCCGGAGACGATGACCCAGCCCGCCTCGATCAGGTGACGGCACACCCGCTCCCCGAGGGAGCGCCCCATGGCATCGGGATGGCGCGTACCCACCACGGCGATCTGCGCCGCCGACAACAAGCCAGGACAGCCCACATAAGAGAGCACTGGCGGCGCCCCCCGGTGGGAGCCCATCTGCGGCGGATAGCCCCTCTCGCCCAACACCAGCACCTCGGCCCCCAGCGCCCGGTATCGCCCCAGCGCTGCCTGCCCCAGGGCCACCCAGCCCGCGGCCTCTCGCTCGGCCGCAGCCGCCAGATGGGGCACGATGAGGTGCGCAAAGCCGGCCTCCAGCGCCTCGCCTTGATGCACGGCGGCCAGGAAGCGGCGCAAGGCCGCCTGGCCACAGGCCCCGTGGTGCCAGAGACCCATGACGCAGTCGCGTGTTGCCTTGTCTTCCATCTTTCCCTCCCTGCGACATCGCAATTGGCACAGCGCACCCATCGCAGGCGTGCCGGCGCCTTGACCCAGGGGTTATCGCTCCCAGGCAGGGAAAATTGCGTCGCTCCCTCCATTATTTTCGCCCCCAGGCAACCCTTGAACGCCCGCCCCTCCCATGTTCAACTGAGCGCCGCACGCCCCCCGGGCGGCGGCGTCAGCCGCCCGACGGCCGCGCCCATCACACCACGCAACCACTTCCGCTGAGGCTGCCCATGCCGTGGCTGTTCAAGACCGAACCCAGCGCCTTCTCCTTTGCCGACCTCTGGGCGGCGCCGCAGCGCCGCGCACCCTGGGATGGCGTCCGCAACTATCAAGCCCGCAACCTGCTGCGCGACGCGGTCAAGCTCGGCCACATGGTGCTGGTCTATCACTCGTCCATCCCCCAGCCCCATGTCGCGGGCGTGGCCCAAGTCGTGGGTGAAGCCGAACCCGACCCAACGGCCGTGGATCCCCAATCCAAGTACTACGACGCGCGCCCCTTGCGCGGTGAACCACGCTGGTTTCAAGTCCACATCGAGGCCCTGGCCCCCCTCCACCTCCCCGTCAGCCTCGCCGCCATGCGCGCCGAGCCCGCCTTGGCCGACCTCCCCCTGTTGCGCCGCGGTCAGCGCCTGAGCATACAGCCCGTCAGTGAAGGAGAGTTGGCGGTGATCTTGGCCATGGGCAAGACGGCGCTCTAGCCCGCCCCACGTCGCCACTAGAGGTGGCAGCGCACGCCCTCTTCCATCCGCGCCACACAGAGGTTGCACTGGTTGCAGCGCGACGCGAAGCCTGCGTCGGCGCGTACCCGCTGCACCAGATCGGGATCGGCGATGAGGGCGCGCCCCATGGCGACGGCGTCGAAGCCCGCGGCCATGGCCTGCTGGAGTGAGGCGCCGTTGCTGATGCCCCCCAACAGCACCAAGGGCAAGCGTGTGGCGGCGCGAACTCGGCGAGCATCGTCCAAAAAGTAGTGCGGCACAAAAGGATAGGGCTTGACCAGAAGCGGGCCAAAGAGGAAGAGCGCCGCCTTGGTGGCCCAGTTGCGCTCCGCCTTGATCATCGCCCACAGGGGCCGATGGCCGCGCATCAAATAGTACGCCGAGCGAGGAATGAAGCCGCCGCTGGTCACCAAGGCGTCCACCCCGGCGGCTTCCAAGCGCGGCACCAAGGCCAAGGTGTCCGCCAAGTCCCAGCCGCCGCGCACGCCGTCGCGTAAGTTGATTTTGGCCAAGACCGGGAAATCGGGCCCCACGGCCGCCCGCACCGCTGCCAGCACTTCCAAGGGAAGGCGCATCCGGTTCTCCAGGCTGCCCCCGTAGTCGTCGCGGCGGCGATTGGCCAAGGGTGAAAGGAACTGACTCAAGAGGTAGCCGTGGCCGAGGTGGATCTCCACGGCGTCGAAGCCAAGCTCGCGCGCCTGCTTGGCTGCGCGGGCGAAAGCCTCGACCAGGGTTGCGATCTGCGTCGTCGTCAGCGCCCGCGCCCAGGGCAGCCCCGAGAGCACCCCGTAGGGGTTGAAGGCCCAAGAGGGCCCCCGCGGCAGGCCGGCGGCGCGGTTGCGGGAGAAACGACCACAGTGTCCGAGCTGTACTGAGACCGCGCCGCCGGCCTGGTGCACCGCCTCGGCGAGCTGGGCCATCCCGGCGTAAGACCGCGCTTCCATGGCGAGCTGGTCCGGAAAGGTCCGCCCACCAGGCTCGACGGCGCAGTAAGCCAAGGTCGTCAGGGCGACCTCCTTCTCCGCCAGCTCGCGGTGATGGGCAATGAGCGCCGGGCTGACCTGGCCGCCAGGGCTCATCCCCTCGAAGGCGGCGGTCTTGATGAAGCGGTTTTTCAGGCGAAGCTGGCGCAGGTCTAAGGGTGTGAAGAGCATGCACGGCCCCCGTGGCCCATGGGTGGTGGCAGCGGCTGCGGCACGTCCACGCGCCCGTGGAGCTTGCGCAGCGCCATGAGCGTGCCAAAGTACACACGCCGCATGGCACTTGCCCCGCAAGCGTGCCTGGGCACCTTGCCTCACTCCACCTCGCACATCAAGGCCAGCCCCCATGGCGACTCACGGCTCACCCCTGCCCTTTGCTTTCTGCCACGCCTGCGGCCACGCCTATCCCCCTGAGGCGCCGTGGCCGCGTCTCTGCCAGCACTGCCAGCACAGGGTCTACCGCAACCCCCTGCCAGTGGTCGCCATCCTCCAGCCTTGCGCCCGTCACGACGGCGCCGTGGGTGTCCTCCTCATTCAACGCGGCATCGAGCCCTGCCGCGGCCAGTGGGCCCTCCCGGGTGGTTTCCTGGAGTGTGGGGAAGACTGGCGCGTCGGCGCCGCCCGCGAGCTCTTCGAGGAGACGGGTCTGAGCATCGCCGCCCCCGAGAGGGAGATCACTGCGTGGCACGTCGCCTCCAACGGCCGCGCCGACCGACTCTTGGTCTTTGGCCTGGCGCCCACTTTGGACCTCGACACCCTGCCTCCCTTCACGCCCAACGCCGAGACCCTGGCGTGGGCCGTCGCCTTCGATCTGCGCCATCTGGCGTTCCCCGCGCACACCGAGGCCCTCCAGCGCTACTTCGCCCAGCCTCATCGGGGCCCCTGTCCTGCGCGATAAGTCACTTTATTGACAGCGGCAGCAAAGCAACGAAAGTTGAGCTGGACCGATGAGGTAGCGTTGTGCCCACGAGGGAGTCCGTCCATGGCGAGATACTTGGTCAAGACCAGCCATCTGGTCGTCAATTTGGAGAGCACTGAAGAGCTGCGCAAGCTGGCCGAGGTCGGCACGGTGCAAAAAGACGCCAAGGTGCGCACCCTACCCGACGGCGCCTGGGTGCCAGCCGCGGAGCACCCCGACCTGGCCGACCTGTGGGGCGGTACCAGCAACGCCGCCGCGTCACCTGCCGCAGCCAAAGCCGTGAAGAAGGGGCCCGCCCCCCCTAGCCTCGAGACCACCATCGCTCCACCACCCACCCGTGACGACGACGACCTCATCGACCTCGACGTGAGTGAAGAAGATGACGACGCCGTCGTGGTCCACGACCTGCGCCTGGCCAGCGAGAGTGAGGTTGCGACGGAGATCTCCGTCACCTCCGCTCCTCCAAGTCCCGAAGCCGCGGCCCTCCGCGGCGATCCCATGGAGCAACTCGACGAGCTGGCCCTCCTCGCCGCGGCCCCCATCCTCACC
>Ga0334884_1004796_pt1 | contig 13528 bp, 8 predicted proteins | sample GraSluR1_MG_7_FD_207215 | JGI IMG/M metagenome (GOLD analysis project Ga0334884, IMG submission 207215) | Sludge microbial communities from methane-producing bioreactor in Wageningen University, Netherlands - Granular Sludge_12_05 R1 | ecosystem: Engineered > Bioreactor > Anaerobic > Unclassified...
TGCCTGGACGCGAATCACCTCTGCTATCGCTACTGGTGAGGGTGTGGATGTTTTCCAAGTTGGAACAACTTGGAATCCTCAATTTGCAGCAACCGGAGGATTAACTGAAATTGACATCAATGAATTTGGTGGAGCCGGTGCTTTTATGAAAGCCAACTATATATCCACTACCTATCAAGAAAAAACCTTTGGTGTCCCTTGGTTTGCTGAAACTCGAGCATTATTTTATAACAAAGATATGTTTCAGCAAGCTGGGATGGAACCACCTCAGACCTATCAGGAACTCTACGAAGCTGGTGATCGCATTAACGAAAAATTTGGGAAAGGCCGGGCAATTTCAATTGCTGGAACCAATGCTTGGGATCTTCTTCATAACTGGGCGATCGTTCTTTGGGCTCATGGAGGAGTGTTGGTTGATGAACAAACCAAGACTGCCCGTTTTAATGAAGCTCCTGGTGTGGAAGCTATGAAATGGTATGTTGGCCTGGTGGCAAATGGTTATGCAGATGAAGCGTGTGCCGAGTACAACCAACCCCAAGCTGATTCAGCTTTCATCAATGGGAACGTAGCAATGTGTTTCATGGGTCCCTGGAATATTGCCAATATTGAAGTAGAAAACCCTGACCTCAACTATGATGTTGTAGAACCTCCTGCTGGACCTGCAGGTCGGGCTTCTTTCTCAGGGGGAAGCAATTTAGTTATTCTCAAAGCCAGTTCCAATCAAGAAGCAGCAAAGAAATGGATCAAATTCCTTTTGGAAAAACAAAAGCTGGTTGATTACACTCAAAATCTTTCTCATATGTTACCTGCCCTTTTGGAAGCATATGATGATCCCTATTATGAAACAGGAGTCTGGAAAGTTTTTCAAACAACCCTATCCTATGCTACTGCTTATCCACCTTTAGCCAGATGGGGCGATGTTGAAAATGCCGTTCAAGAAGAATTTCGAAATATTCTAACCGCTTATATTGCAAAAACTTATTCTGATGAAAAAGTTCAAGAATATCTTGATACTGCTGCTGATAGGGTGAATCGAGCATTAGCCCGGGATTGATTATCATGACACTTTGTTAACGGAAGGTAAGGTTATCCAGGTAATGAAAAAGGAGGAAGAAATCCTTGCTTTATGGATATTTTGACGATCAAAATAAAGAGTATGTTATCGAACGACCGGACACCCCCCAACCTTGGATTAATTATTTAGGGGAGGAGTCATATTTCGGTATTATTTCTAATACTGCCGGTGGATACAGTTTTTATCGAGATGCTCGCCTCCGCCGGATTCTACGCTACCGCTATAACAACATTCCTCAAGACAAAGGAGGTCGTTATTTATATATCCGTTTTTCTGATGGGGATTTCTTCTCTCCTACCTGGCAACCGGTAAGAAAAAAGTTGGATTTTTACCGTTGTCGGCACGGGTTGGGTTATACTATCATCTCTTCTCTTTATCGAGATATCGAAAGCGAGATAACCTATTTCGTTCCAATTGGAGAAGAACTTGAGATTTGGTCGGTTAAACTCTTTAACCGGGGAAAGGAAACACTGGAACTTGATGTTTTTTCCTTTGTCGAGTTCTGTTTATGGAATGCTCTTGACGATGCTACAAACTTTCAACGCAACCTTAATATAGGAGAAGTTGAGGTTGAAGAAGGAGTAATTTACCATATCACCGAATATCGAGAAAGACGAGACCATTATGCTTTTTTTGGTGCGGTGGGAAATATTGTAGGTTTCGAGACGGATCGGGAGAGTTTTCTTGGTCCTTACGAATCTTTGAGCTCCCCTTATTCAGTAAGGGAAGGAAAAACCTCCAACTCAATTGCCTGTGGTTGGGCGCCTGTTGGAGTTCATCAGATAAAGGTAACCCTTCCCTCTCAACACGAGGAGCGTATTCAATTTCTGTTGGGGTATAAGGAAAACCTAACACAGCATAAATTCACTGCCGAGAGACGGGTGAATAAGGAGGGGATCCCGTCTCTTCTACAACGTTTCACCAATCATAACGAGGTAGACCGGGCTTTGGGGAAGCTCAAATCGTATTGGAAAAATATTCTTGAACGTTTCCAGGTTCAAACACCCAATACCCATTTTAATCGAATGATCAATGTTTGGAACCAATACCAATGCATGATTACCTTCAATCTATCCCGCTCGGCTTCTTATTTTGAATCGGGAATTAGCCGGGGAATAGGGTTTCGAGATAGCAATCAAGACCTGTTGGGATTTGTACATCTTATCCCCGATAGAGCCAGAGAACGTTTGCTGGATTTGTCATCCACTCAATTTCAATCGGGAGGTGCCTATCACCAATACCAACCACTTACCCGACAGGGGAATGATGAAATTGGAGCTGGTTTTAACGATGATCCTCTTTGGTTAATTTTGGCTGCCGCTAGTTATCTCAAAGAAACCGGAGATTTTACAATTTTAAATGAGGTGGTTTCCTTTGCTGATGGTGGGGATCCTGCACCTTTTTATCAACATTTGCTCCGATCTCTGGAATATACTCTTCACAATCTTGGACCTCATGGTTTGCCTTTGATCGGACAAGCCGACTGGAATGATTGTCTTAACTTAAATTTAGTTACCGAAAATGAAGGAAAAACTGCTGAATCAATTCTCATTGGAGAGATGTTTATTGCAGCTGGAGAAGAACTGGCTTGTATTGCTGAGATAATCGGTAAATCAGAAGATTCTATCCGATTTCGAGAAGAAACCAGGAAAATGATTGATAAAATAAACCAATGGGGTTGGGATGGTGAATGGTACTTGAGAGCTTTTGATGATAGAGGGTTGCCTGTGGGCTCAAAGCAAAACCAGGAAGGGAGAATTTTTTTAGAGACTCAACCTTGGGCAATTATGAGTGGTGTTGCTAATCTGGAACGAGGGAAGGTTACTATGGATTCGGTCGAAAAATATCTGGCTACCCCTCACGGAATTATTCTCCAGCAACCGGCTTTCACTCAGTTTTCTTTACATTTAGGAGAATGTACATCCTATCCGCCTGGTTTAAAGGAAAATGCCGGAATTTTTTGCCATCCAAATCCTTGGGCAGTAATAGCTGAGTGTAAATTGAAAAGAGCTGAAAAAGCCTGGAATTATTGGTTAACTATATGTCCTTCTTGGAGAGAGAAAGTTTCTGAAGTACACCGACAGGAACCCTATGTTTATGCCCAGATGATAGCTGGACCTGACCATCCACACTTTGGTGAAGCAAAAAATTCTTGGTTGACCGGAACCGCTTCCTGGGCTTTGATATCAGCTACTCAGTGGATATTAGGGATTCGTCCGGATTATCAAGGTTTAATCGTTGACCCTTGTATTCCTTCTGATTGGAAAGGTTTTCAGGTACAGCGTTGGTTTCGTGGTGTTCAATTTACCATTGTGGTTGAGAGAAAACCGAACGAGAAGTATTTATTAAAAGTAGATGGAAAAACAATTTCGGGTAAAACTATTCCAATTTTTTCTCCAGGGAGCGAACATCTGGTAGAAGTTATTTTAGGAGAAGATTAAAAGACAGATAGAGTGAGGGAGAGAATGCGAGAGGGCGAAAGCAGAAAAGTTCTTTAAATTTTTTAAGAATTTTTCTTTTTTTAAATTTTCCTTATCATTTCAATAAAATTGAAGACTACCTGATTTTAAAAAAGCTCAACCACTACCCTTTCACTCTCCTCTCGAAATTTGACAAATCAAGACACCTCATATAACATAATAACTACCACGGATTCTGAGGAACTCTAAGACCGGAGGGTTAGAAAAAAGAACTTTTAACCGCAAGGAAGAAAGTTCGAAGTTTTTCCGAGAGGAAAAATGGAAGTCTGATCCTGAAACACTGAAGAAGTTTATGAATAATAACCTTCCCAGTGAGATGAAGGCAAAAAGGTTCGTTAGAGTCCGTGGTTTTTTGTTCTCTTTTACCTCACTTCTGATATAACAAGAACAAGCACACTTTAAAGATATTCACCCCTAAAATTAAAGAAAGTAAACCCACTTCATGGTTGTTCGATATTTAGACTTTAATTCTCTCCAGCTTCGATCTTTAAATTTTCGCTTAAAAATATTGTTGAAAATAGAGAAAATCCCATTATTAGCTAATTAAAAAAACATCCTAAGCATTGAATAGCTTTTGAAATTTAGATCACTTGAAAATCTTCCTTTTTGGCCAATCAAAGACCAAACAATAATTTATACAATTTTTTCCTGTCATAATTTTTTTATTAGAAAGAGATTGCAGGAGATCAGCATATGAATAATGTATCAAAATTAAAAAGTTATAATTAACATTATTCTCTAATATATTGATAATTCAGAATTAATACTTAATTTTTATTTACATACAGAATATATAATGGTAATATGCTCCTAATACCGAATTAATTTGAATTAAGGAAGAAAAATGTATTGTGGCAATAATTCTCGATCATATTGATAAAGCAATCTTAAGAGAATTGCAGGAAGACGCTTCAATATCAAATCTCAATTTATCAAAAAAAATTGGGCTTTCGCCATCAGCATGTTTGGCAAGAAAAAAGAACTTAATCGAAACCGGTGTTATAAAAAAATTTGCCACTATAGTTGATGAGAAAAAATTAGGTATGGAAGTCCTTGCTTTTGTTTTTATCAATTTATCACCTCTTAACAGAAAAACCATACATACCTTTTTAGAAGATGTTCATAAATACCCACAGATTCAAGAATGTTATACCCTTACTGGAAGCCATGATTATTTAATTAAAATTGTGGCAAAGGACATGATAAGTTATAGGAATTTTATCATCGATTCATTAATGCAGAATGCTTCGATCAGTTTTGTTGAAACAAGTATGGTTATAGGGGTAGATAAAAGGACTGTTTATGTACCCATTCATGAGGACGAGTAAATAAACCAAAAAAAGATTTGAATAGGAAAAAATTATAGGAGACACGAATTAGATATGAAAACCATGAACCCAGAACATATAAAAGTTATTCTGGACATAATAAATCAAAGCCCTTACTTAAAACTCCTATCAGTAAAAGTCTATGAATTACATTCAGGCTATTGTAAGGCTGAAGTTGACCTGGGGAAAAAGCACCTCAATTCTTTTGGAGGAGCACATGGTGGAGTATATGCTTCCTTGATAGACACTGCTACATTCTGGGCGGTTTATTGTGACTTAAGGGAAAATTTGGGTTTGACTACCATCGACCTGAAGGTAGATAATTTAGCCACGGTTAAAGAAGGAAAGTTAGTTGTGGAAGGGAAGCAGATCAAGGTCGGGCGTAGCATCTGTTTGTCTGAAGCGACAGTTAAGGATATCCACGGCAAACTTCTGGCATATGGTACATCCAAGCAACTGATACTCGAGGGAATTCAATCATTTAGCCAAGCTGCAAGCATCATAGGATATCGATCGTTGCCTCCTAAATTTTTAACCTGAGATTTATTGCCAACTTTACTGTTTTCTATCCTTTAAATTCAATAAAGTTAAAAAATGATCATATAAAAATGAGAAAGGAAAACCACCTAAATCCCGTTCGATGGGGGAATGAATTTAACAATTCCCCTCCTCGGAAGGGAATTTCTCATCGTCATTCTGAGGAGCGTCCTGTGCGACGTGAGAATCTCTCAATATCAATCTTTATCTTCTTCTTTAAAAACATTTTTCTATCCTGAAAATACCAGAATGATTTTTTATAGGTAACTTATATTGAGCAACTAACCAGGATCTCATTCCAGGCTATCACCCTCATCCTCACCTTCTCCCATTAAGGGAGAAGGAATCATAGTGATACGTCATCCTAAGCCCTCGCTTATTGAGGATGTGAGTATCCCATCCTTTAATTATTTTTTAAAAGAATTTTCTAAATGAGATTGCCACGTCATCTAACCAAAAAAGCGGTTAGATTCCTCGCAATGACGGATTTGGAATGGGTATGATCAATCAAGCTCCTACCAAAAGAATTAAAAAAATTCTGTCATCCTGAGCGGTGTCTTTCCGCGAGAGGATCTCATCCTGTAATTTTTTCTTTTATCCTTAAATTCTTTTTTCATTCGCCCCCTCTCCCTCTCTCCCCCTCGGCCTTTTTTACGCCCGATTAATGTAGCGACATGCCATGGCATGTCGAATCTTGGGTTTTCACCCTCATCTGGTACTGCTAGGCAGCATGAGGGTCTATCCTTGAAAATACTGGAATGATTTTTTATAGGTAACTCATATTGAGCAATGAATCAGGATCTCATTTTTTTAGGCTTTTTCTTCATAAATTTTTTAAAGGAAGAGATCCTCACGTCGGTTGGTAAAATTCAACCAACCTCCTCAAAATGATAGAGAACGTTTATGAGAATCTCTCGTCATCTGATAAAAGATACCTGGCCCTTCAAAATAAAGGATTGGGTTGTTGATAATCATAAATTCTTAATAAATTCAATAGCCTGCTCTAATTCCACATCTTCGCCTTGAGCTATGCGTAAGGCATTCTCCAGAGTCATCGGGATGCGAACCGAAGGAACAACTCCACCAATTCCATCACGGCTGTCTATCTGCACTAGCCGGTTTTTATCGAGAGATTGTCCATAAGGCCAACGAATTTCAATTCCTCCGGGCATTTGTGCCCCACTCCCCACCAAACCAAACGATCCATTGGTTCCGTAAAAGCCCAGTGCTTCACCATTGGGTAAATTCTTAATTCCCATCGCCAAGCCTTCCCCTGAGCTGATACATTTTGAATTAATAATTACCACTATGGGACCACCGAAGAAGGGTTCGTCTGGTTCGATGTATAAACCCGGATCAGCAGGATTAACTTCTCGTGTTTCATCAGGACGTATTTCCCAGGAGCCGGAAAGAACATTGTAGCAACTTTGGTATTCATAAAAGGTTTTTTCGGTATAAAATGAAGCTAACATATCCGCTACCATCGAATCTAAACCACCTACATTATTACGGATATCGATTATTAAACCTTTAACCTTCTTTTGATTAAATTCCTCAATAGCTACTTTAAATAAGCCCAATGTTGAAACAATTTCACCTGAATCCGTTAAATCAGCATCGAGCAAACCCCAGATCTTTAAGTAGCCAATATTTCCATCCAGTATTTTCTTCTCAACCATCGATTCTGGTGGATTCTGGGGATTCTCTACCCCTAAGATCAATTCTCTTAATCCATCGGAAACTATCGTTGCAGGATAGGTCTTTTTTAAAGATTCACCATGATCATCATAAGCAACCAGTGTTGCCTTGATTATTTTTTCATCATTCAAATTTTTGAACGAAAGAGATAGTTTGGTACCAATTGGGGCCCGGGTGAGATATCTCACCCTTTGGTTCATACTATCCTCGTCGGTAGCCGAGTTGTTGTAAAAAATGGTTGACACTTCATTCAAAACTGCTTGAACCGGACAACCATTCCATTCTACCAATTCTGCTCCTGTCCTCATCCTTTGAGTATAAGCCTCACTGCTTTCATCAATCCAAATAACCACTATCTTTCCATCGGTTAATTTCACAATCGAAAATCCGAAACCACCTCCAATATAACGGTTATCAATTTCCGATAAAGAATTCATATGAACATGCCCATCAGGGATAGAATGGACATATTCTCTTAAGGTGAGGTAATAAGCTGTGAAATCATTCGATTCCTGGGATTGGTTCATTCGGGGTTTGAATTGGTTATAAAGAGCTGGCCAATCAATCTTCTTCCAGTCCGTAAACCCATATTCACGAGAAAACTTAGCCTGGAGTTTATCAAATGCTTCGCTCCAAATCAGACTACTAAAATCTTCTGACTCCGGTGCCTGAAAGTTATCCTGCTGTTCATCTGCCAGTAAGTTGACTGTTAATAAATACAGCGTACAAATAACAATCATTACCACCATAAATCTCTTCAACTTGGGATCCTCCTGTTTGCATCTCGTTATTTCATAATATATCGGTCTTTCTTGATTAAAAATTAATATAGAAAAGCTGATTTTTCTTTATCAAACTTATAAATGATTTAATTTAAGAACATTAATGAAATTTCGTTGATTCTGGATAGATCCTCATACCATGTTGTGGCGCCAGATGATGATTAAAAATACTTTTTATTAAAAACTTCACTACAAGTAGCATAACTGTTCTTTGGTTGGACGACATGGCAATCTCATTGCCTAATTTGTTATTCTAAGGAGCTTATTGTGCGACGTGAAAATCCTATCTTTTAAAAAGTTAGGAATCAAAAGGAAGAAAATGAGAATTGGGGTATAATTGTAACATCCACCTTTCATTCCTCACTAATCACAAATTTATTAGGAGGCTATCATGAAAAGTAAAAATCGGTTGTTATTGTTAGTAATATTCTTTTTAATGATTTTATTATTAGCCAATCCCTCAGCCAATGCCTGCAGCAGAGTGCTCTACCATGGACTGGAAGGAACGGTAATCACCGGCCGGACTATGGATTGGACGGAAGACATTGGAACCAATCTCTGGATCTTCCCAAGAGAAATGGAACGAGAAGGAAGAGTGGGACCCAATTCTTTTAAATGGACTTCTAAGTATGGGAGTGTTATTGCAACTGGATACGATATCTCCACTACCGATGGTATGAATGAGGAAGGCTTAGTAGCCAACGTGCTGTGGTTAGCCGAATCAGTATATCCTAAGTGGGATGGTCAAAAACCGGGTTTAAGTTTAGCATTATGGGCTCAATATGTCCTGGATTCTTTCTCCACTGTTGAGGAAACCGTGGAAGCTTTGTCCAGAGAAGAATTTATTCTAGTTACCGCCGACATGCCAGGTCTTGATAAATTAGCGACCGTTCACTTGGCAGTTTCCGATTCTTTAGGTGATAGTGCTATCTTTGAATATGTTGACGGTAAATTGGTTATTCACCATGATTCTTCTTATCTGGTCATGACCAATTCTCCGACTTATCAGCAGCAGCTCGCTCTGAATGAGTATTGGAAGGAAATTGGCGGGATGGTTGTGCTCCCTGGTACCAGTCGAGCTGCCGATCGATTTGCCCGGGCTTGGTTCTATATCAATGCCATTCCCAAAACCGCCGATATTCAGGTAGCAGTGGCCTCAGTGTTTAGCGTGATTCGGAATGTGTCGGTACCTTTTGGTATCAGCACTCCCGAGAAACCGAATATTTCTTCTACTCTTTGGAGAACAGTTGCTGATCATAAAAACAAAATATATTTTTTCGAATCCACTTTGACCCCAAATATCTTCTGGGTTCAGTTCAATAATATCGATTTCTCTCCTTCGGCACCTGCCCGAAAACTGGTTATCTCTCCGAAACAATTTTATGCTGGAGATGCCGCTGATTTATTTGTGGAAACCAAACCCTTTGAGTTTATGGGCTTGGAATAAATAAAACCAAGTATAAAACAGAACTAGCTTTTTTAAAATTGATTAAGTTTAATTCTGGGAAGCTTTAATCAAAAACCAGTCGATATTCAAGGTAAAATCTTACTATCAAGATATTGGCTGGTTTTTGATTTCTTGTAACCCAATTCAAGAATCAAAGCCTGACCTCCTATGATTTTCGCAAACGTTTGTTATTATTATTGTATTAAAGTTTTTTAAAATATTAAAATTATTTTATAAATAATAAATAAAGTCCATTTGACAGAATAGCAAACGTTTGTTATATTTAATTAATCCTTCTTTGTGGGGTATAAAAATGAGAGCTACAATAAAGGATATTGCCAAAGTATTAGATCTTTCCCCAAGTACTGTTTCACGTGCACTTCGTGATTGTTCTTCGGTTTCAAAAAAAACCCGCGAAAAAATTCTTCATATAGCTCAATCAATGGGTTACCAGCCGAATCTTACCGCTCGAGGATTAGTTTCTGGAAGAACCCAAAACATTGGTGTTATCTTAAGTATTGAAACCAGAGATTACAATTCTCTACAAATTTTTAATTCTATTGTGGTTAATGGAATATTTGAAGTGGCTGATGCAGCCAATTATAATCTGACCTTTGCCAAAGAATCAAAAAAACATCAAACCGGTGCGCTGCAAAGAATCATTGAAAATCGAGATGCAGATGGAGTATTAATTGTAAACGTAGTGAGCGAAGACGTATTAGCTAAGCTCACTATAAATAATATCCCAGTTGTTCTTATCGACAATCATTTCGACAATCTTCAATCTTATGCTGTCAATAATAATGACCGTTTGGGAGCCTATCTTGGCACAAAGCATCTTTTATCTCTTGGGTATAAATCAATTGGTTTTATCGGTATTTCTGAACAAGCTTTTAATCGTGAATGTGAAATGGGGTATTTTCAAGCTCTTTTAGAATCTGAAATACGAACCGATCCAAATTTTTTAGCAAAAGGAAATGGAGACCTTGGATCTGGTTATGATGCAATGATGAAGTTGCTCAAAATAAATCGACCACCCCGAGGAGTTTTTATTGTTAATGATGAAATGGCAATCGGTGCTATTAAAGCAATAAAAGACTTTGGGCTTTCAGTTCCCGGGGATATAGCCGTTGTAGGAATGGATGGTATGCCGTTCATGGAATACTTTGACCCACCTCTAACAACTGTTAAAATCGAAGTTGCTGAACTCGGTCGTACTGCGCTGCAAATGCTTTTAGGACTTATTGAAGGCAACTATAATGGAAATCGTCAGATTGCTATTTCACCTCGCTTGGTCATTCGTAAATCATGTGGTTATTTTCTTAATTCAACTGTTACGTAAAAAAATTAGTACTATCTTAAAAAAAATTCTTTTTTAAAAAATACTAAATAAGGAGGCCTAGGATATGGCTTTTGATGTTTGTTCTTTCGTTAAAAACCTTGAACCAATTGATCTTGAAAGAAAAATACCCAAGTCAGAATACGAATCTCGGATAAAAACTCTCCAAGAAATACTGAATAATCGCGGTTTTGATGTTGGAATAGCTTTTGGTAATGAACTACGACCAGGCGATACTGGCTGGTTAACTGGTTATGACCCCCAAATCGAACCAACGGCAGCGGTTATTGGGAAAAAAGGATTATTTGTTTTGGGTGGGCCCGAGGGTGAAGCTTATGCGAAAGAAACTATGATGGCTGGCACTTTCATCAATGTATTGGAGTTCAAAATACCAGAAGAAGATTACCCTGGATATGAATTTATGCCGTTAAATAAAATCCTCTTTGAAGCAGCGGGAATTGAACCTAAAAAAATTGGCATTCTCACACTGCCAAGTATCCTTCCATTAGAAATTTTTCAACTTCTTAAAGAAATCCCCAATACTGAAATAATTGATGCTAGCGAAATCCTTTTAGATTGCAGATACCAGAAAAGTCCTCAAGAACTTGAAATGATGAGTATTGCTGCTCGAATTTCCACCTATGCTATGAAAGCAATGATCGCCGCTATCCGTCCTGGATTGAGAGAATTGGAAGTAGCTGCCTGTGCTGATTATGTAATGAAAGCAATGGGAGCTGACCGAGTAGGCATTAGTACCATTGTTTGTTCAGGTTGGCGAGCACCAAATGTTATCGGAAGAGCTTCTAACAAAATTATTGAAGAAGGGGACATGATTGACCTTACGGTTAGTGCTCGGTATGACGGTCTTGCCTCCTGCATGGGAAGAACAGTTATCGCCGGGAAAGCCCATCCGGACCAGTTAGAGTTTATTGATATTGCGATAAAAGCATACGAAAAAGGCATTGAAGCCATTAGTTATAGCAAACCTGCGAGCGAAGTTGATCGTATCGTTCGCTCAATTCTTGATCCCCAGGGGTTATCCCCCCTATACAGTTTAGTTCATGGTATCGGTTGGACCGAAGCCATGGAAGGAAAAGGAGCCGCTACCCAGCATTCAACCTGGAATTTCCCCAAAGGAATAGCTTTTATGCTTGATTTAGGAATATTTGGCCGTTCATTCAAAAGCCTTGATAAAAACCATGTGGGTCTTCGGATTGAAAATCCATTTATTATCGATCATGAAGGTAATACCAAATGCTTAACCGTCGACCTTCCGCTTTACTGTGAAACTGGTAAAATTTATTAACTCATTTGACCAATTAAGGATAATAAAGGGCAAAACTAAGTCAATTTAAGTTTTGCCCTTGAATAAAAGGAGGAAAAAAATGAGAAAGTATTTACTTGTTTGTTTAATATCATTGGTAATGCTTACCCTTTCATTTGTTGCAGTATCACAAGAAAAAGAGATCAGTGTTCTTCTTACTGGATCACCCCTTGCTGATGTTATGGAAACCCTACAAGATGATTTTGAAAAAGAAACTGGTATCAAGGTTAATGTTGAAATTGTCGGTTACGAGGATACCCACACTAAAGGCATTTTAGATCTTGTTTCCGGTACCAATAACTATGACCTCCTGATGGTTGATAATCCTTGGATTGCCGAATATGTCCAAACCGGTAACTTGTTAGTACTCGATGAATTTATGGCAAAAGAAGATCCCGAATACTTAGCCGGTTTTGACAAAGCAGTTCTCGATGCTTATGGTTTATATGAAGGAAAATATTATGGTTACCCAATCATGTTAACCACTACTATCCTCTTTTATCGAAGCGATCTTTTTGAACAATACGGAAAGAAAGCTCCCGAAACCTGGGATGAATTCAATGAAATTGCGAAATTCTTTACTCAATCCTTTAATCCAGAATCTCCTGTCAAATATGGTATATCCATTGCTGGAGAAAGAGGAGATGGAGCCATAAGCCAATGGTTGCCTTTGTTGTGGGGATATGGAGGAAGTGTTTTTGATAAAGATTGGAATGTGACTCTGAACACACCTGAAGCATTAAAAGCACTTGAAGCATTTGTAGAATCTGCTCAATACTCGGCCCCAGGCTTTGGAACCAACTATTTCCCAGAACAAGTTGCTCATTTTACCAATGGTGAGATAGCAATGATGGAAAACTGGGATGCCTTTGCCGGAGATGTTGCTGATCCAGTCAAGAATCCCTATGCAGAAAATACTGCTTATGCATCTATCCCAGGGAAATACCCTCTTTTAGGAGGATGGGCTCTATCCATTAACAAGAACTCAAAAGATCTTGATTCAGCATATACCTTTTTGCGATGGGCATGTGGGCCTGAAGTAACTAAAAAATCACTCGAAGTATCTATCTCAACCCCCATCCGGATTGATGTCGCCCAGGATCCAGAAGTAAAAGTAATCGTTCCTTGGGTAGATGTTGTTTACGAAGAATTTAAAAATATTCGAAAATATGCTGAAACCTATCAAGGCGGTCAAATTCTTATACCAGAAGCTGAATACCATGTTTTATTAGGAACCGCTATCAATGAAGCTTTAACCGGCCAGCTCTCTGCAAAAGATGCATTAGCTAAAGCACAAAAAGACATTGAAGATCTCCTCAAGAAACACGGATATAAATAGAAATAAAAAGGAAGGCGGGGAAGTCTATTCCCCGCCTGATGCCTTATTTGTAGGGAGCAGAAAGGGGTGAAATATTTCATATGATTAAAATGAAATCCAATTTAACTCCCTATTTTCTTCTTTTACCGGCGCTAGTCGTTCTCTTTGTTATAGTCATTTACCCTTTTCTATATTCTCTT
>Ga0334884_1004800_pt1 | contig 13519 bp, 9 predicted proteins | sample GraSluR1_MG_7_FD_207215 | JGI IMG/M metagenome (GOLD analysis project Ga0334884, IMG submission 207215) | Sludge microbial communities from methane-producing bioreactor in Wageningen University, Netherlands - Granular Sludge_12_05 R1 | ecosystem: Engineered > Bioreactor > Anaerobic > Unclassified...
TATTCCTAAAATCTTTCTTCCAGTCTTCTTCGCACTTTAGTCTTGCTGTTCAGTTTTATCAGATCCAGTGCGCTTCGGCTTCCCGCCGCGCAAGAGTTATCTTATCATCCACCGGACTAATTGTCAAGCTAGTAGGAAATATTTTTAATGCCATTTATAGCCAGATGATAGCCATAATTAATTCAAGTTCCATAGATATTCACCGGAAAAACAATATAATCTCCCTGAGACAGGCATAATCATACAGGTTGCTTATCCGAGCATTGCAGACTACTTATTTAGCAGAGGATACATCCACTCTGACTCTCCTAGAAAATTAACGTAGGTTTCCGGCACCTCTCCCACAATAATAGTTTCTGTCATGGGAATGACAGCCATTACTTCACATTCTCTTTCCAGGAATGGTACCGCCAAGGTGATGTTGCTCCGGACTTCAAAATATATCAGGTGCCGGGTCTGATTGATACCTGCCTGCTGAAATTCATTTATTACATTTACGTTAACCTGCCCGGCAGGAATGACGGTTACTTTTATCCTTGGTCCCCGGGCTGCAAGCAGATCTATACCTGATAATTGACCTAGGGGTATCTCTATGGTATTATCCTTCATCTGTCCCAGATAACGAGCTATTTCCATCATGGTACTATTCATAACACGATTCAGCATAATGGTATTGGGTTGAATCAACACTATCCTGCCCTGCCCGTCTTTATGAACTGTGACTATATCTTCATATTCAAGTTCGGATGCCACCTGGTCGTTGATTATCATATTTATGGTTTCCACCCCGGCGGCTTGAGCCTCTGCACCAGCTAAAGTCAACAGACTCCTCTTTATTCGCAGATCAGCCATAACCATAGAGGTAAGCAGGATAACTATTAAGATGATGCTCAGAATCGGCATTAACCTGAATCTGGGACCATACATGAAACCACCTCCGTACCTTATTAATATGAAAAGTAGTTTCATTTGGTTCACTATATTAATATAATATTAACTCAAGAGTTGTTTTGTTGGCATGAGATTGTAAACGTCCCTGGAAACCATACTAAGAAAAGCTGCGGTGGGTTCCAATTCCCTTCCTTGTCGCAGCGGTAAGGAAAATGAACTTCCTTATACTTTTGAACCAGCGGAACCAAATAGTGGTCCTTTAAGAGTGCTATGAAGTTTAATGAAAGAAGTGTTTTTATGGAGCAATGCCTGGGCAGTTATTTCCTGAAAAACGGTCAACCTCTATCTGCCGCCTGTTTTGAACAGCATCTGGGGGAGATATCTGATTCCCTATATGAAGTAATCCGAATCATCCGAGGTGTACCCTTGTTTTGGGAAAAGCATGTTGATCGATTCTATAATTCCGCTTCATTAGCGGGGATTGCCTTGACCCTATCCCGGCAAGATATAGCGGAAGGAATTCAAAGGCTGCTCCAATTCAACTCCACAAGCAGCGGCAATTATAAATTACTGATCAAATCCTTGCCGAACAACCATGATATCAGGAAGGATTGGTTTTTATACAGCATCCCTTATAGATATCCCGGCATACGGGATTACCAGCAGGGGGTGACAGCCATCCTGTTCAGGGCTGAACGAAAAAACCCCCGAATAAAAGCAGCCGATTTGGATTTGCGAGCTGCAATAGACCTGGAACTGAAAAAGCACGGGGCATATGAAGCTCTGCTGGTGGATGCCCACGGTTATGTAACCGAAGGCAGTCGTTCCAATGTACTCTGGGTAAGGGACGGAGCTATATACACTGCTTCATCAAATCGCATACTGCCTGGTGTTACCCGAGATGCGATTTTAAAATTATGTTCATCTATGGGCATACGGGTTATAGAACAGGAGATCTCCCTTGATCAGCTTATTTTAATGGAGGCGGTTTTTATCACCGGAACTTCTCCTAAAGTGTTGCCGATAAAACAGATCGACAATCTAGAGTTCGATTCTGCTTCGCATCCGGTGGTCATAAATATTATGGAGGGGTATAATAGAATGATCGATGACTACTGTGAGGATAACCCCTTTGAATAATATCTTGCTTAATAAAAAAGGAGTGATAAAGTGGACCATATAAGAGTACGCTTTGCTCCCAGTCCCACTGGAGCTTTACATATAGGCGGGGCACGCACTGCTCTTTTCAACTGGCTCTTTGCCCGCAAATACGGCGGGAGGCTGGTACTCCGCCTGGAGGACAGTGACGCCAGCAGATCTGACCAGGCTTCCGCCCAGGGCATAATAGAGGGCTTGAATTGGCTGGGATTGGATTGGGATGAGGGCCCCCAAATCGGAGGAGAATACGGTCCCTATCGCCAGAGTGAACGCCTGGATATCTACCATAAATGTCTGGACCAGTTATTAGCGCAGAACAAAGCTTATTACTGCTTCTGTTCTGCTGAACAGCTAGCTGAAGAAAGAGATACCGCCCGGCGAAATAAAATTGACTATAAATACCCAGGTCATTGCAGCAATATCAGTATAAGCGAAGCTGAAGAACGGATTCATAAGGGTGAACCAGCAGTAATTAGGTTCAGGTCGCCTGAGAACGGTGTGGTAGTGGTGCCGGATCTGATCAGGGGTGAGGTGGAATTCAACAACCAATTGCTGGATGATTTCATTCTGGCCAAGTCTGATGGCTGGCCTACCTACAATTTCGCCGTGGTGGCAGATGATCACTATATGCTGATATCCCACGTTATCAGAGCAGAGGAACACCTCTCCAACACCCCCAAACAGATTCTGCTTTATAGGGCACTGGGCTGGGAGATTCCTCATTTTGCCCATGTTTCCATGATATTGGCTCCAGATCGCAGCAAACTATCCAAGCGCCATGGCGCTACCTCGGTTCAGGAATTTCGCGGGCAAGGATATCTGCCGGAAGCATTGATCAATTATCTGGCCCTGCTGGGATGGTCGAGCGGAGCAGATCGAGATTTTTGGACAGTGGAGGATTTGCGGGAAAGCTTCGATCTGGCCGGGGTTTCTCGGTCCCCGGCCATATATGATATGGAAAAGCTGAGCTGGATGAATGGTCATTATTTAGCTGAAGCAAGCTCTGAACGAATAGCCAATCTGCTCCATGATGATGCTGTAAAACGAGGTTTCATAAGCGATGCTGATCCGGGAAAACTATTGAAGGTGGTATCACTCCTTAAAGGGCGGGTTAAGACAGTCCAGGCTATCCTGGACGAAGGAGCCTATTTTTTTCGGCCAATTTCCGCTTATGATGAAAAAGGCTGCCAGAAATATTTCCTGCCCAAAGATTCTCTGGTTCTCCTTAAAGAGGCCTTGATAATCTATAGAAAAAGCAGCTTCGAATCTATTGAAGGGCTGGAACTGGAGCTGCGACAGCGAGCTGAGGAGTTGAATATAAAGGCGGCCAAACTGATCCATCCCCTGCGGCTTGCCTTGTCCGGTCGCACTAATACCCCGGGAATATTCGAGCTAATGGAAGTTCTGGGAAAAGATGAGTGCATACAGCGTATCAGCAATGCTATACTATATGTGGAAAATTTATCGAAGTAAATTCCGTTAGGCCTTTGACAAGAGGCTCACCCTATATTATAATAGTTTTCGCACGGGTAATATACCCTTCGCTGCCGGTTGGTGTAAGTGGTAGCACGACTGACTCTGGATCAGTTCGCCAGGGTTCGAATCCTTGACCGGCAGCCATTTATATTTCTGGCCCCATCGTCTAGTGGCCTAGGATGCCGCCCTCTCACGGCGGAGACAGGGGTTCGACTCCCCTTGGGGCTACCATGTTAGAGCCAAGTAAAAGCCGGGAAATATCCCGGCTTTTTTCGCAGATTACATAGTATTAGTCTGCACAGGGAGGTTAATTATTGTCATCAGCTCCCCTTGTATTCAGATATTCTTTTGATCATCATCCAGAATAAATAGGCGGGAACTGCCTGGGCCAGTTTATCTGCAGTACTCCAATTTTCCGGATTATTCACCAGTCCTTTGGCGCTCAGATCCTGCAGAGCTTCCTGCCCCCCATCTATCATCCATTTTTCCAGGGTCATTTTAATCACATCCTTGTCTAATTTTGCGTTCAGTTCTGCCCAGGGAAACAAAGCACCCGGACAGGCGGTGGCCATAACATCTTGGTGGCCGATTATCGGTATTGACGGATATCTCTTCCATATGTCCAGTACCAGCTCCGGCAGGCTATCCATCTGCTTGCCGGTGGGCGGTTGCTGATCGAAATTCCCGATCAGGCAGATCCCGAGCCCATTGCTGTTGGCCTCATGATCAGCATCCTGATAGGCATGGGCGCCCATGGCCAATTCAGGCCGCCCCCGATAGATATCTCCGTCGGCATATATGACATAATGATAGCCGATTCCTATCCAATTCCTGGCCAGGTGCCAGCGATGAATATCCTGAATAGTAGTATCCAGGCTGCTGGCCGAATGATGTATTACTATTCTCTCGGTTCTTGGCCGGTTTTTAAAACTGCCATTAAATATAAGCTGATTCTCTATTATTTTCGCAGACATGCCATTCTCCTTCCTGCTGTTTTTCATTCCAGGATTTATTGAACAACCTTTCATCAGAATTCCTTTTTATCCAATATATGCTTAAATCAACAACAGTTGTGATAAGATATACTCTAATAAATACAGCGGCATATGGTATTGTCCCAAAATTATTATTGGGTGCTATAATAATAATTAGGAAGTTTTTGTCGAGGGATTCTATTATGGAGGTATATATGGAAATGACAGCTCCTCTGCATATTGGTCTCGATACCAGTGCAGCTCAGGCATCAGAATACCTGCTGCAACACCAGGTTAACGGGGTTAGAGTGATTGATGACAATATGAACGTGGCCGGCCTGATCAGCTGGACTCATCTGCTGAAAGTGTTGGCAGATGATCTGCCCCGAGATACACCGGTGAGCAAAATAATGTCCTATGACCGTGACAGTATTGCCATTCTGGATGAACTGCAGTCTATGGCCGGCAAGTATATTGAAGAGGGCGGAGAAGCTGACCGGGAAGAAAACCGGGCTTTATATAACCTGACTATGTCCTTTTTTGATATCCTGCAAAGAAAACAGCAGGAATGGGAGGTCTGTATCAACTCCATATATAATCCCCTGTTGGGTGTAGATACCGAAGAACGTATCACCATTTTCAATAAATCCCTGGAAGAGGTATCCGGGATCAGCGCTCAAGAGGCTTATGGCCGGCCTGTTAACGAGGTCTTTGATATGAGCAATCTGGGTACTATCCTAAAAAGCGGCCAGAAGCAATCACTTCATAAAATCATATATAAGGATAAGATTCTGTTGTCCAATCGGGCCCCAATTACCGTTGATGGCCAGATAACCGGTGCAGTAGCCTGCTTGCAGGATATTTCAGAGTTGGAAAACGTGGTACAAGAATTAGAAGTAACCAGGAAACTCAACCAGCAGTTGGATGCTATTTTCGAATCTTCTTATGATGGTTTATATATTACCGATGGGGAAGGCAATACCCTGCGGTTGAATAAGGCCTTTGAGCGCATTATGGGAGTATATGCTGAAGAGTGTGTGGGACGCAACATGGCGGAATTAGTAGAGGAAGGCTATTTCACTCGTTCAGGAACCCTGCTGGTATTGGAAAGAAGGCACTCGGTTACCATACCTTTACAATCCAAAACCGGCAAAAATGCACTGGTTACCAGTAACCCCATATTCGATGAAGACGGCAACATTATTCTGGTAGTTACCAATGTACGTGATTTAACCGACTTAATTGATCTGGAACGACAGCTGCAGGATGTAAAGGTCCTGAGAGAGCGGGAATTGGATGCCATAGTTGAGTCTTCCTTCGATGGACTATATATTACTGATGGACAGGGTAAAACTCTTCGGGTGAATAAGGGCTTTGAACGAATTACAGGCATAAATGCGAAAGAACTTACCGGTCGTTATATGTCAGACCTGGTTCAAGACGGGGTTTACTCAAGCTCCGGCAGCTTGCTGGCTATAGAAAAACGGGAAACCGTCACTGTTCAGCTTAAGGCTAGATCCAAAAAGGATATCCTGGTTACCAGCACTCCAATTTTTGATGATGAAGGCCAGGTTGTCATGGTAGTAACCAACGTCCGGGATATGTCAGAACTGATGGCCCTGGAACACCAGCTGGAACGAGTGGAAGGATTAAGACGAAAAGAACTGGACGCAATTTTTGACTCCTCTTATGATGGACTGTATATAACCGACGGGGAAGGCTATACCCTGCAGCTTAATAAGGCTTTTGAGCGCATTATGGGGGTTTCCGCGGAGGAGTGTGTGGGACGCAACATGGCTGATCTGGTCAGAGATGGAGTATTCACCCGGTCAGGAACCCTGCTGGCTATAAAAACCCGGCAGCCTGCTACTATCCCGCTGCAATCCATAACCGGCAAGAGCGCTCTGGTAACCAGCACTCCCATCTTTGACGAAGATGGCCATATTGTTCTGGTAGTTACCAATGTCCGAGATATCACCGAGCTCAATGATTTACAGGGCAAGGTGGAGCAGTTGGAGGGCTTGAGCCGAATGTATCAGGTACAGTTGAATCAATTGAAGAGCTCCAAAAGCTGTATACTGCACTCGGATAAAATGCGCAAATTGCTGAAAATGGTCAATCATGTTTCAACTGTTGACTCTACCGTTCTTATCCTGGGTGAATCGGGAGTGGGCAAGGAGGTCATCGCAGACACCCTGCATAACAGCAGCCCCAGGGTCAACAAGCCTTTCATAAAAGTAAACTGTGGTGCCATCCCGGCTAATCTTCTGGAATCGGAGCTATTTGGCTATGAGCCCGGCGCCTTTTCTGGAGCCAGCAAAACCGGCAAGGCGGGTATGTTCGAATTGGCTGATGGCGGCATCCTCTTCCTGGACGAGATTGCTGAAATGCCTTTGGATCTTCAAGTAAAACTCTTACGAGTGCTGCAGGATAATAAGATAATGAGAATCGGCGGAACCAAAGAGCTGGCAGTTGATGTCAGGATTATTGCCGGCACTAATCGAAATCTGCAGGATATGGTAGCCGAAAGCCAATTTCGCAAGGATTTATTTTACCGGCTTAATGTTGTTCCCATATTTGTTCCTCCTCTGCGGGAGCGCCGGGAAGATATCCCGGTTTTGGGCAGGCATTTTATTCAGATGTTCAATCGGCGCCACCGGATGAACAAAAGCCTTTCCGCTGATGTTCTGAAATACTTTATCTCCTATGATTGGCCGGGTAATGTAAGGGAGTTGGAAAATCTGATTGAGCGTCTGGTAGTTACTACCCAGCAGGATGTCATTGGCATGGATGACCTGTCGGCCTGGGTGGAGTTAGAGGCATCTGCCCGGCCCAAGACAGAGATCATACCACTGAACGCAGCTCTGGAGAATACTGAGCGCAGCCTGCTGCAGGAAGCTTTTTCAGTATATAACTCCACCTATGCTGTAGCACGAGTGCTGGGAGTAAGCCAGCCCACCATCGTTCGCAAGGCTGCCAAGTACGGTATTGTCAGAAGCAAGTAACCCTTAAATACGCCAATACAACCCAATCAAGAAGGCTCCACTATTTGGCCCCATATATTAACTCGAAAAGCTAACGGCAGGTGAAGCACCTGCCGTTAGCCATTATATTTGCCGAAGCAGACTATTTAATTTTGTTCGCTTTCCGCCAAATGTTCATGTTCTGAGCTTCCTTGATCAATTCATCTCTGAAGTCAGGATGAGCTATATTAATCAGTGCTTCAGCTCTCTGCCAGGTACTTTTACCTTTCATGTTGGCTATACCGTATTCGGTTACCAGCATATGAGTTGCTGTTCGGGGATCGGTCACAATGGCTCCGGGGCTTAGTATCGGCCGAATCCTTGATTTGACTTCCCCTTTGCTTTCAATGGTGGAAGGTAAACAAACAAAGCTCTGGCCACCCTTGGACTTATAAGCACCCTCAACAAAGTCCAATTGTCCGCCCGTGCCGCTTATGTGACGAGTACCAACACTTTCTGAACAAACCTGTCCGAATAAGTCTACCTCAATGCAGGCGTTTATTGACACGAAATTATCCAGTTGAGCTACCACATAGGGGTTGTTGGTATAATCAACCGCGTAGGAGGCCAATCCGGGATTATCGTCAATAAATTCGTACAATTCCTTGCTGCCCATGGCAAAGGAATAAACCTGTTTGTATTTATCGATATTTTTCTTGGCTCCGGTTATTTTACCAGCTTTGGTCATTTCCAAATAGGCATCTACGTACATTTCCGTGTGAACTCCTAGATCCTTTAGGTCCGAAGCCGCTACCATGGTTCCTACCGCATTTGGTATACCACCAATTCCCAGCTGTATACAGTTGCCATCATATAATTTTCCAATTATGTTCTGGGCGATTTTCACATCAGTGTCGCTGGGAGCTGCCGCACCTAGTACCAGCAGGTCAGGATTGCTTCCTTCAATGATATAGTTCACCTGAGTTACATGAACGCATTCCTGGTTGCCGCCCAGACAGCGGGGCATCTTTTCATTCACTTCTATTATAATACAATCAGTGTTTTCCATAGCTGCCCAGGTAGTAGCCGCGCTGGCACCAAAATTGAAATAACCATTTCGGTCCATAGGAGTGCACATAACCACGGTTACGTTGTTGGGTATGATATCTTTTCTAGTCATCATAGGGTTTTCATGAAATTTCATGGGAATGTAGTAAAGATTCTTGCCAATAAATTTCTTGTCATGGCCGGCTACATGCCAGCTGTTCCAGGTGAATATTTCTCCGCTGGGATCAGCTTCGGCAGTAAAATGCTGATAAGCTCCGATGTCACATTTGATGTTTACGTCATAAAGTTCTTCTTTTCTTTCGGCCAATGCTCTATCAAAATCATAAGAGCAGTTAACCCCAAACGCATATTCGACCCAATCGCCGGATTTTACTATTTTGGCGGCCTGCTCAGCGGTAACCAGTTTACTTTTATATTCTTCTAACCATCTCTGATACATGAAGTTGCCTCCTCCATTGTATTATATAAACAATAATGTTGACCATTTCCATTATCAGGTTATTACAGATATTGATTAAACTGCCCGGTTTTTATTCTCTATGATGTTCCCCTCAAATAGATAATATTTCCTTGGCTGAATATGGCTCGGCAAAAGTTCCTCGTTATTGCTACCCACGATCTTATCTACTTGAGATATGTGAATGGATTCCTGATCCTTGCAGCCTTCCAGGATACGCTCATTGATTTCCAAAATGACATACTCCGCCATCTCGTAATACTGCCGGAAATTATGCTTCTGGGATTTGCTGCAGCCAAACCAGAAGTGCCCGTTTTTATCCATAGGACTGACTGTTGCCATAAAAATATGTCCTGTACTGTTTCCGCCCTTGAGATATTTTCTGGTCAATGGCTTATCTGTATTGATTGTTCCTCCCTCATGCCGAACACTTTCACGAGCTCCAGGGCATATCCCCTCATAGAACTTAAAATGATTTCCGGAAATATCACTATCCATTGCATAATACCGGCAGGAGATATCATTGCATATTACTTTTACCTCCTGAAGCTCATTCTTGCGCGCAGCCAGGGCACGATCCAGCTCATTTACACTGCAAACTCCGAAAGCATAGATGACCCGATCACCAGATTTTATTACTTTTACCGCTTCCTCGGCAAAGGTAAATTTGCGGCTGTATTCATCTGCATACTTTAAGCTCATATCTCTAGTCTCCTCCATAATAACCGCCCGGTTAAGGTTTGATTATCTGAGAACGGAACCAGAACCGGTCCCGTTCTCTTAATGGCTATTTCAGTTTCTTCTATCCACGACCGAATATTTGATATTTTAGTCATTCGCTATTGTTACTTATCACCTATTGCCACTAGCTTCATTGTCTTACTGCACCCGGTGATGGTTTTCGGTATATTATGCTTTTTTACATAAACGCTTCTTCGGCCAGGTCAATACAGCTGGTGTCAGGATTCTCCATGGCTTTCAATACACCAAATACTTCTGGCACAACATTCATAACAAAGAATTTGGCGGTAGCAATTTTGCTCTTGTAGAAGTTGGCATCGAAATGATCTTCGCCTAATTCCGCCAGCTTCTGGGCAGCTATAACGGCTTGTTCGAGCAGGAACCTGCCGCCGAGAACCTTCGCAGCCGAATGCAGTATCCGGGTGGCGTAAAGCTGTTTAAGTTCAAAATGTTCCTTAATCCATGCTCCATTCAGATCCATCATGGTTTTGAAAGCGGCGAAAGCATCTGCCATCATGGCAAATTCTTTATCGAGTTCCGCAATCTTTTTGTTGTTAAGGAAGTCTTCGATCAGCGCCATCCATTTCTTGAACGGTTCGCCGCCCTTCATAGTATACTTACGGCCGGTTAAGTCTTGCCCGTGCATAAAGTTGGTGCCTTCCCAAATTGAGTATATCTTGCAGTCGCGGGCCAGGGAGGCCGGTGCATACTCTTCCATGAAGCCGTAGCCGCCGTGTACCTGCATCGCTTCTGAGGTCATAGCCCAAGCCATGTCAGATATAAATGCCTTGCAGATCGGGTTTTGAATCATGAAGAAGTCTTCAGCGAGATCTCTTTCTTCTTCAGTGGCAGCTTCCTTGCCCATATCAATATAGTAGTAGGAGGAGTAGACCATCGCCCGGCAGGCTTCCATGATGGACTTCTGCAGCATCAGCATGCGGCGGACGTCTTCATGCTCAATGATCCGAACACTTGGCCCTTTGGGATCGGTGGCCTTTTTACTCTGCACGCGGACTTTGGCATAATCCAGGGCTGCGTAGTAGGCTGCGCCGATAACGCCCTGAGAAAATAAGCCGGTGTTGATACGTTCTTCATTCATCATCTGGAACATCTGTGCCATTCCTTTGCCGCGGCCGTCCACCGGTCCGTCGCCGATCATCCAGCCATAACAATCGTCGTTTTCACCGAAGGCCAGGGAGCAAGTAGCAGAGCCGTGGATGCCCAGCTTGTGCTCGATGCCGGTGGTGGTTACGTCATTCCATTTGGTGATGTTGCCGTCATCATCAACCCAGAACTTGGGAACCATTAAGCAGTTAATGCCGGCGGTGCCGGGTTTTGCATCCGGAGCCTTGGCCAGTACCAGATGGATAAGGTTGCTTACACAGTCATTGTCTCCAGTGGTGATGAAGCACTTTTGGCCTTTGATCTTCCACAGTCCCGGAGTGTCGGTGGGGAAGCATTTGGTCTGAACAGCGCCCACGTCGGATCCTGCGCCGGGCTCGGTCAAACACATGGATCCGCCCCATTCGCCCGTGTACATCTTGGGCAGGTAGAGATCTTTAAATCTTTGGGCGGCATTATACTGGATGACAGTGGTAGCACCCTGGGTAAGAGACCACAGCATTACCATAGCCGGTGATGCACCGGACTGCATTTCCAAAATGGGAGCGTACCAGGCCAAGGGCATGCGGCCTTCTACTTCGCGATCACCGAACTGGGGTCCCAGACCGGCTTCGCAAACCGTATTGTAAACCGTCTTGAAGACATCTGGACTTTTTACGGCATTTTCGTTGCCTCCGACAAACTGGAAACCGACTTCATCAGATTCTTTGTTAGCCGGGCAAAGCACGTCGCGACAGATTTTAAAGTTGACATCCAGGAACCCGTCCAGATCGTCAACTCCGTAGTAGTCTTTGTAGCCATCGCAAGACAGGAGTCTTTCCATGTCAAGCCATTCCTTCATCTGGAACTTAATATCCCTCATTTGATATAAATAATTATCATGTGGCATACACAATTACCTCCTAGTTATTTAAATGATAATTCCAGCCCAATACCGGGCTGCTATAGCTTGACCTGTCATATCCAGGCGTTTAACCACAAGACGCCTTCTGAATAATCAAACTACAACAGCTCCAGTACCAACTGCACGCTTTTCTACTTGTTTACCACCTGGTTTAGAGCATTTCAAAGATAGTGGTACATCCCATACCGCCGCCTATACACAGAGTTGCCAGGCCGGTTTTGAGATTGCGTTTCTGCATTTCATAAAGCAGGGTTACCATGATCCGGGCTCCGGATGATCCAATGGGATGGCCTAGAGCTATGGCTCCGCCGTTTACGTTGACCTTTTCCATCTTGTCCGCCCATCCGCAGTCTCTGGCTACAGCTAGTGACTGAGAAGCAAAGGCTTCATTAGCTTCGATAAGATCGATATCATCTACAGTCATGCCCGCTTTGGCCAGGGCTTTTTTGGTAGCCGGAATTGGTCCTAATCCCATAACTGAAGGATCCACTCCGCCTGAAGCGTAGCTGACGATTTTAGCCATGGGTTTGATTCCCAGTTCATCAGCTTTTTCTTTGGACATTACGATCATAGCTGCAGCACCATCGTTTATTCCGGAGGCATTTCCGGCAGTAACGGTTCCGCCTTTTTTGAAAGCAGTACCAAGTTTAGCCATGGCTTCAGGAGCACTTAAACGGGGATGTTCATCGGTATCAAATACCTTGTCACCTTTTTTGCCTTTAATAACTACCGGTACGATTTCATCTTTGAATCTTCCAGAGGCAATAGCTTCGGCAGCCCGAACCTGACTGGTATATCCAAAAGCGTCCTGTTCTTCCCGGGTCAAACCATATTGCTCTGCTACATTTTCTGCGGTTATACCCATATGGTAGCCATTGAAGATTTCCCACAGTCCGTCATAAACCATACCATCTATGAGATCGCCTTTTACCATATTCATTCTGTATCCCCAGCGGGCATTAGGCAGATAATACGGGTGGGCACTCATGCATTCCATTCCACCCGCCATAACAATGTCAGCATCCCCGGCTTTAATAACCTGGGCTGCCAGCTGAACTGCTCTCATTCCGGAGGCACAGACTTTGTTGATGGTGAAGGCAGTAGTTTCAATGGGGATTCCTGCATGTATCATGGATTGGCGGGCAACGTTTTGTCCCTGTCCACCCTGTAATACACATCCGAATATTACTTCCTCTATCTGTTCCGGTTTAACTCCGGACCTTTTCATAGCTTCTTCCATTACGATTCTGCCCAGTTCCACGGTTTTAGTATCTTTCAACGTACCCCCAAAGGTTCCTAAAGGTGTACGACATGCTCCTACTACTACTACTTCTCTTGACATTTGTCTTCACACTCCCTCTAATTTAACTTAATCTTAATATTTGAAGAATCCTTCACCGGTTTTACGACCCAGTTTGTTGGCCCGAACCATCTTGACCAGCAGCGGGCAGGGCCGATACTTGGGATCGCCAAACTCTTTGTATAAGGTTTCCATAATCTTCAAGCATATGTCCAGTCCGATCATGTCAGCCAGTGCCAGCGGTCCCATGGGATGCCCGGCGCCAAACCTCATGGAAGTATCGATATCAGCAGCGTTGGCTACACCTTCCATCAAAGCATACATACCTTCATTCAGCATAGGAATAAGCAGGCGGTTGACAACAAAGCCCGGAGCTTCGTTGATTTCAACCGGAGCCTTACCCATTTTTTCAGATAATTCCTTGATGGTGTCGTAGGTAGCTTGGCTGGTGTTAGATCCCCGGAT
>Ga0334884_1004807_pt1 | contig 13494 bp, 12 predicted proteins | sample GraSluR1_MG_7_FD_207215 | JGI IMG/M metagenome (GOLD analysis project Ga0334884, IMG submission 207215) | Sludge microbial communities from methane-producing bioreactor in Wageningen University, Netherlands - Granular Sludge_12_05 R1 | ecosystem: Engineered > Bioreactor > Anaerobic >...
GAACGGTCTATTCCGCGCGGAAAACAGAGAAGTCCGTGCGCTCTCGGTATCCGAACGAATGAAGAAGGCGCTTGCGACGAACGAGTTCAAGGACTGGAAGATCGACTTCGACGCCTGTCCCGATGCTTTTGTCGGGGAGATGATCGAGAACGAGGGGATTAATCCCAAAGAGCCGCTCGGCGGATGGTAACGAAGGAAACTCGCGTAATCCCTTCCGGAACGCGCGTCCCGTCCTCAAACCGTTTCCCCGAAGTCCCCGTCGAACCCTTTTCTCCCCGGAATTCCGATCCTCGGATCATCCAAAAGAGCGAAGGCGTCGGCAACGGAGACAGGGGAGTAGTCCCACGCGTCGACACCGACGTTGACTATGGAGCCGAGCTTCCGGAAGACCGTATGAACGTGGCCGCAGAGCCACTCTCCTTCGATTCGTTCGTTTCCGTACTCAAGCGTCAGGAGGACGTCTGCGTAGCCGGAGGGAAGATCATCGAAACCGGGGCATATTCTCTTGCATAGGCTTTCGGGGGAGTGAACGCACCGTACCTCCCGCCCGCGGAGGCGCACTGTCAAAGGAACTCCCTCGGAAAGCACGGCGCCGAAGACTTTGGAATAGAGCTTTACGAGAGATGCGTCGTGGTTGCCCGCGAGAAGAATCTTCCTGTCTCCGTGAAGAGAGCGGACAATGTCCCTCCAGTCCGTTTCCCTGTCGCCCTTGGGGTAGAAGAAGTCGCCGAGGAAGATAACCGTCGCGCCGTGCTCCGGTACAGTCGCGTTGTGCTTCATCACAATGTCGCGCTCCATCTCGTCGAGATTCGCGTACGGACGCCGGTCGAATTTCAGCACGCTCCGGTGGCCGAAGTGATGGTCCGCGCTGAACCATGTCGTGTCGTTGATATCGAGAACGGGAAGTATTCCGTGCGTTTTCTCCATATCCGTCACTCCTTCAACAGTTCCCTCAAGATGAAATCAAGCCCGTCGCTACGGTAGTTCAGAACAAGCTCTTTCGGGAAGCCGGTCTGCTCGATCAGCGTCTCGCAGTTTTCGAGCGCCCCTGCGTCGCCTCCCCAGTGCGAATCGCTCCCCATGACGACGAACGCGTCGCAGCGTGCACACTCTTTAAGAAGTTCCTTCGCATTGGCGACGCCGTTTTGCCGTCCGTGTTTCTCGCGAAGACCGGCGTTGTTCAGTTCAAGAGCGACGCCTTTCTCCGAAGCTGCTTCAGCGAGCAGCCGGTAATCGACAGGAAAACGCCCGTCCTCCGGGTGTCCGATAATCCTCACGAAGGGGTTTCGGCGCATCGTTTCGATGTAGGCCAGAGTAGTCTCATTTTTCGTAATCGCTCCGGAATAGTAAGGATACGGGTGGAGCGACGCAAAAACAAAATCAAGACGTGATCCAAGGTGTTCGTCGACGTCGAGCTCTCCGCATTCGTTCAAAATGTTGGCTTCGATTCCGTTCACGATGCGGACACCACAGATCCGCGAAGGAATCTCCTTGAAGTTGAGGAAGTACGTGCGGGAAGGAGCCCCCTCGACTGTCCACGCATGTTCGGAGAAGCCGAGCACAATCAGTCCCCGCTCTGCGGCTGCTTCGGCGGACTCGCGGATTGTTCCGTACGCATGGCCGCTGGCCAGAGTATGGTTGTGCAGGTCGAAGAGAGGCGTGTCCGAGAGTGTTCGCATCGGTTACAAACCAACCTTTCCGGCAAATGAAGACCGCATCCGCATAGATGCGTGACGGCGCCTGTTTCCTTGATTTACCGCTTATTCCAGGAGCCTGTCGGACTGGTCTCTAAATCACTCCGTATCATAATCGAATTGATTTCAGACCCCCTTGACAGGTTTGGGAAAGAGTGATATTTTTTTGAAAACAAATAGATTGTGATACGAATACGCTTTGATAGATACCTTTGATTCTTGCCCGGATGACTACGTTCTTTTATCCGAAAGCGCGAACAGTCGCCGGAAACTCATTTCAATCTCAGACGAGAAAGCGTCACACATGATTGTACCGCATGTTCTGGAACAAAGCGGACGCGGCGAGCGGGTGTGCGACCTGTAAAGCAGTATTCTGACAGAATCGTCTTTCTCGGCGAATGCGTGGACGAGCATACGGGGAATATCGTGGCGGCGCAGTCGCTCTTTCTTGAGAACGTGGAGTCGATCGACCGCATCATCGAGACATCGTCTCCCTTTTCTTGATAGTTCCGTACGTTGCGGTTACTTCGACTCGACAGAGGGGACCTCTTTTGAACACCCTCCGGTATTTTGCAGAAAAGCGCTATCCCCGGGAGAGCGCGGAAAGGAGCCGGTCCAATGAAAAAAAAGAGGAAACAGCAGAAACAACGGAAGAGTTCGTCTCCCCGCGCGGACGTTTCCTGTCCGGAAAAACCAGTGCGTGCGGGCAACGACGATTCGGAGCGCCTTCTTCCCGGTGTCCTGCAAACCATCTGGGATGTGGAACTGCTCCTTCTCTGCACCCTGCATGCCTTTACGCACGACAGGGATCGGCTCCGTCAAATCCTTCTCAAAATTGGCGAGCGCCTTGTCTCGATTCCTTCGGAGACGCTACGACCGGCGTTGAGGACGGTTTCGGCGGAGGTCGACGCAATGCTTCTCTTTACCAATCCCTGGGGGGAAGCGAGATGGAGTCTTTTCCTCGATTCAGACGACACTATTGACTACAGCTATTTCATCTCTCCTCCCATGACCCCTTATCTGGCCTTTTTACTGGCGGGGACGGACTTCCCGTTCACGAAAGATGAGCTGACCGGCATACGCGACGATAACGGCATAAGTGTGCAGGAAGTCCGGGAAGAAATACGAACATGGAGAAAAAGACCTGATCTTCGGACGGAAGCGGGCGGGAAAGCGTTCCCGGAAAAGGGGGGCGGAGCCTCATGATCGGTGCAATTCTCGGAGGGAGTTCCGCGGCGCGGCTGGGATTTGCCCTACGGAGCGCGGAGATCGCCTCGATGTGCGGCTTCCGCGTGGTCGTGGTGAGCGGAGTGCCGGAGGTTTTTCCTATCGGGGGAAAGCTCCCCATACTCCTCGCGCCCGGATACGAGGGTACGCGGGATGTGGACATCCTTGCGGAGTGCTGCGCGGCGCAGCCCGGACTCGACCGTGCCGCGAAGTTCTTCTCCGACGCCGCTCTCTACGCCGAGGGAGCGAACATCAACAAAAGCAGCAACGATCTCTACTGGAGCGAGAGTATGCGCACCGGCCTTGAAAGCTACTTTCAGGCCGCCTGTTATCTGGCTGCTTTGGAAGGGCGCGTCCGCTCCCTGAGCCGTATCGTCTGCGAGTGTGCCGACGATTTGCGCGCCAGATTGTTCGAGAACAAAAAGAACGGTTCTCAGGATGCTCCTTCCTGGATGAGCGAGCTGCCGAGGAGCGTGAGTTTTTCCTTGAGATCCCTCTATACCGGGACGGACTCCCAGACTGCGGACAACCATCATACGAACGTCGCGCCCGTCATATCGGCGGTGCGCGCCCCGGCGCCGCAGGAATGGACGGTACCGTTCGCAGCTTCGTCCGAAGGCGACCACCTCTTTATTCATACTCCTTCATGGGGAAACGCACCTTTTTACACCCTCCTTTCGCTTTGCCTGAATGCGGGAGATTACTTCCTCTTTCCGGAGGCGCACAGCTGGACAACGAGCGAACAGCGCCGGGTCGCCTACTTTCTGCATTGCGAGAGACAGCGGGTGCACGCTGTGTGGACGTCTGCGTCTGTTCCTGCGCAGTTCGTCTTCGGGAACGACTGGGAGGCGTACGGACGGAGCGAGGATTCGGGCGTACTGCGCTGTTTTGAGAACAGAGTGATGAAGGATGACCTCCAAAGCGCCGCCCGTCTGAAAGAGCTGAAATACGAAACTCCCGCTTCGCTGGACAATGATCGATTACTTCTCGGTTCAGCCTCCGGTTGGTCCGTTTCGCACTGCGCCTTCCTCGACAGAAAATCCGTTCGTACGTTGAAGCCCGTCAGGAGGGAAGACTCCGGCGCCGACTACTTCGGGAGAAATATGGAGGAGGCCGCTGCTTTCGCGCTGGAGGAGCGGCGGCGAAACTTGGAGGAAGAGATCGAAATGTACGAGGTTCGCATCGTCGAAGGCGTTCCGCAACCTGCCGGCCGGGACGGTTTACACAACGCCTACGCATTGGAAGGGGAGACGATTCTTCTCTCCTTCGACCTACCGGCGAAGAAAAATCACTTTGCCCTTGTAGGAGGAGAAACAGGGAAACCGCGGGAGCCTCTCGCCCTTTACGAGTGCGTATGGAAAGCGGATACCCTGGCCGGGCGCGCTCTGCGACGGCCTTTGCTGGACGCTTTTCTACCCCTGCGGCTTGATCCGGGAAGTGCCCTCGAACCGGAGAACGACGAGATCGAACTCTACTCCCCGCTCTTCGGTCAGTTCATCCGGCTCGTCGTGCAGGGGGAGCAAAAAATATCGTACCACCCGTCCCTCGTCGCTTTCGGTACGTGGATCACTCCGAGAAAGCGCTTCCTGGTACGCTCGCTCCTGAAGCTGTTGCTTCCCTCCCCGAAGATCATCACCGGAGGGGATTCCCGGGTAGTTTCGCCGCGAACAGGTCTTATGACGAGCGCATCGTTCAACGAACTCCGAAACTTCTCGTTGGCGCTTCTCTCGGAGTTTGAAAAAGAAGGCGATCTCTCGGTCGCGCGCAGGGGAAGAAAGCAATTCGCCGCAATCCGCATGCTTCAGGACGAATATTCGTCAAAGACTATGGACCGCTATTTCAGGGACGGGGAAATGTTGGGTCGCATCCGGAAGGGCGGCTTTCTGGCTGCCGACCTGACGCATCTTCGCGTTGAAGAAAGACCGTCGGATGTCTGTTCCGCCGTCGATGTGGGATGGCTGCCCAGGTCGGACTACCGGAAGAACGAACTGTCGAAGAAGTTCGGGACGGAGTTCGTGCATGCATTCGACCGGGCTTTCGCCGGAATGATGGCGAACCTCGATTGGCCGGAAGAGGAGTAGAAAAACAACGGATGCTTGCAGGATTTTTTTCCCCCGTATTCTGTCCGGGTACGCAGAGAGAATGGTAGTAAAGAATGATCGATATTGGATGAAGGGAGGCGCCGCTGCGAGAACAGGGAAAATCTTCGGTGGTCGTTTTATCGATCGAAAGAGAGAAGAACGGGAAAGGAGGCGGCGAAAATGGCCGGACGGATATTTCTGACCGGAGACGTGCACGGGAACGTGACTTCGGCGAGACTCGGCAAACGGCTCTTTCCCGAGGGGGAGGGGCTGAGCAAAGAGGATTTTCTCGTCGTGCTGGGGGACTTCGGACTCTTCTGGCACAACCCTCGGACACCCGAGGAGCGGCGCTGCCTGAGAAGCCTCTCCGACAGGCCGTGGACGACGCTCTTCATCGACGGCAACCATGAGAACTTCGACCTGCTCGACGCCCTTCCGACGGAGGAGCGATGGGGCGCTCCGGTCGGCGTCGCCGCTCCCCACGTCTACCATCTCAGGAGGGGATTCGTCTATGACCTGGCAGGCCTCTCCTGCTTCGTCTTCGGAGGAGGGAGAAGCGTCGACAAAAGCGTCCGTACTCCGGGAATCGACTGGTGGGAGAGAGAGAACCCCGGCCCGGAGGAGCGAAAACTCGGATTGGAGAATCTCGAACGGCGAGAATGGAAAGTGGACCTCGTCTGGACGCACGTCGCACCGACGAGAGCGTGCGACAGACTGCTGAGCGACCACTACGCCTTTGCGCACACGGGAATGGGGATCGTCCATGATCCGTTATCCGACTACCTCGACGACATCGCCGAAAGGCTCTCCTTCAAACTCTGGAGCTTCGCGCACTATCATGTGTCGGCGCGTCCCTTCTTCGCCGGTTCAAGCGGCTTTTTCACCGCCGAGTACGAAACCTTCCGTGAAATCCCGGTCCGTTCCGCCCCCCTCCCCGAACCGAAGGAAGGACGCGCCGCGAACGTCGAAGAGATGGATATGCAGCTTTTCTTCTTCACCCACAAGGGGAATGTACGCGAAGCCAACCAGGACGCTCTATTGGCCGGAGAACGGCTGGTAGCGTACGAACCCGGAAAGCCCTCGCACTGCATGGAACGTGTCGCGGCGGTCCGTTCCGACGGAAACAGCGTTCTTCTCGCGGTGATCGACGGAATGGGCGGATACGCGGGGGGCGAACTCGCCGCGCGTGTCGTCGCGGAATCCCTGTTCGACCGCCTTTCGGAGGTGCTCTCAGCCGCATCTGCGGAAGCTGCCAAAGAGTACGTCGTTCGGGCCCTCGGGACGGCTGCGGAGCTGATGAACGAACTTGCGGCGGAGTATGAGTCTCTCGAGTCGATGGGTGCCACGCTTGCCGGACTGGTTCTCGGAAAGGAGCGCGCGCTTCTCTTCAACGTGGGCGACTGCCGCGTCTATCGCCTTCGGGGAGGCGTTCTCGAAAGGGTGAGCCGCGACCACTCCGAGGTGCAGAATCTTGTGGACGCGGGGGTAATCAAAGAGGAAGAGATGCGGTTCCACCCCCGGAAGAGCATCGTCACATCTGCCATCCAGGCCGGTGTCGGTCTTGCTTCCACCCCTCTTTTCTTCAAGGAGTTCGTTCCGCGTGAGGGGGACGCTTTCTTTCTGTGCAGCGACGGCGTCTGGGAGGCGTTGCCGCGGGAGGAGATAGAGGAGTGCCTCCTCATGCCCGACGAGACGGCGGCGTGCGAGGAGCTTCGAGAGAGACTGCTGGGAACCGAGTGCCGGGACAATATCAGCTTCGTCTTCGCGCGGATGCACACCCGAAAACCATGAACGGATGAGAGAATCACGCTTGCCGGTTTGCCGGCAGTCGAATATCAGAAGCGAAGACGAGTCACTCGGACCTGTCGAGCGGATAGATCCATATCCTCTTCCCGGTCTCCGGATCGCGTGTGGCTTTCAGCCTGCGCATCCTCTCGGCATGGAACACGATCAGCCCGAGGCGCTTCTCCTCCGTTCTCGGAAGGTGATCCGGCGGAGGAGCCTGCTTCAGGCGATCCCGCGCCAGAAGCGCCCGCAGAAACGGGCGGTTTTCTAGGGCTCGCGCCTTCACATCTTCGTATCTTCGGACCTTCATGCGTCTCCCTCCTCCTCTCTCTCCGAAATCGCGAGCACTTCCTTCAGCAGGCTTTCGAACGCGACGCACAGCTTCTCCGCATCCTCCTGCTCCGAAAGCTTCCGGCGGATATATCCGGTGTCGAGGAGCGTTTCCGGTCCGAGCGCTCCCTTCATCATGGCCTGCGCCCAGAGCGCGCTTTCCCGATGCCCCCAGTGAACAAAGGCGAGAAGGCGGTCGATGATCAGGTCTTCAAGCGAGATTATGGAAAAAAGCATCGTCCCCCCGACGAGCATGGCTTCGACCCGCGACGTCGCCTCCGGATCGCCGTTCACATCCTGCACTCCGAGCAACTCCACGTAGAGATCCATCTCCGGGCGATAGAATGACCTCGAGAATTCCGCACTCGAAAAATCCCATCCGGTAAGAATTTTTCGCGCTATCGCCGCGTCGCAGATCAGATCAAGGTCGCCCGTGACGTAGCCTCCATGAGTATACACTTCAACCGCTCCGCCGCCGACAAGCACTGGATTCTTTCCGGAGAGCCCTCTGTACGCCTCGCTGAAAAAACCCAGGAAGAGCGAGGATCGATCCGTCTTGTCGGCATAGCGGGAAAGAACCTCGGCTATTTCGCCCCAACTTCTCACAGAAAACACCTCATCTTGATTCCAGATCCCCTTGACAGGTTCCGGATAGCATGATATTGTTTCGACCACATACAGCTTGCTATAAGTAAGCGCATTGATAGATACCTTTGACTCTTGCCCGGACGGCTTCGACTGTAGATCGTAAAGTGCGAACAGCCGCCGGAAACACATCGCAATCACACAGGGGAGGCGCCACACATGATTGTACCGCATGTTATTGAACAAACCGGACACGGCGAGCGGGCGTACGACATTTACAGCCGACTTCTGAAAGACAGGATCGTCTTTCTCGGCGAAGGCGTGGACGAGCATACTGGAAATATCGTGGTGGCGCAGCTGCTCTTTCTTGAGAGCGAGGATCCGAAGAAGGACATTCATCTGTACATCAACAGCCCGGGAGGGTACGTCTCCGCGGGGTTGGCGATCTACGACACCATGCAGTATGTCAAGTGCGACGTCTCCACCATCTGCATCGGCCAGGCGGCGAGCATGGGCGCGCTTCTTCTTGCAGGAGGAGCGCCGGGCAAGAGGTTCTCCCTGCCGAACTCGCGCATCATGATCCACCAGCCGCTGGGGGGGATACAGGGACAGGCGACCGAGGTGGAAATCCACGCCCGCGAGATTCTGAAGCTCCGCGACCGCCTCAACGACATCATGGTCAGGCATACCGGACAGCCAAAGGAGAAGATCGCCGCAGACACCGAGCGCGATTACTATCTCTCCGCGGACGACGCGATGAAGTACGGGATTATCGACCGCGTCATCGAGACGCGCTAGAAAGGACGGGGTCGCCGTGAAGCGGAAGGACGAAAACACCGCGCATACTCCCGGAACAGGCGGAAGTCCGCTCTCTTCCATGCCCATTATCCAGAGCCTGGGGAGGCTGATCGAGCCCGAAGATTCCGAAGGCTCATCGGGCATCACCCTCCGCCGGGAGATCGTCGACGCGATGGTGGTCATCCTCAACTCCTGCGAGCGGAGGAACGTCATCCTTCTTGGAAAGGCGGGTACGGGCAAGACCACGCTCTTGCGCCAGCTCGCTTCCCGCATGAAAGAGGGAAAGGCGGCACGAAAACTCGACGGAGTCCTCCTTGTCGAACTCGACATCAGTCTTCTGAAGGGAGAGGGCGCCATAGAAGGCGGCATCGAGAAGAAGATACGGCACATGTGGTCGGAGGCGGAGAAATCCGGCAAAATCATCTTCTTCATGGACGAGGCGCACAAGATCATGACGGGCGGCTCCGGCAGCATCGGGAACATCCTGAAGCCCCTCGTCACCAGCGGAAGAGTGCCGATGATTCTGGCGACAACAGACGACGAATACGTTTCCATCGAAAGAGACGCCGCGATGAAGCGCCGCTTCAGTCCGGTGCACGTTCCGGAGCCGGATCGCGACACCCTGCTGAAGATCCTCGCCAGCAAGGGAGCGGTCTATGCGAACGATTCCGGGGTTGCTATCGGACGGGGCGTCTGCGAAAAGACACTCGAGCTGGCGAAACGCTTCATTCACGACAGCGCCGATCCGGACAGAAGCCTCAGAGTGCTGGAAAAAGCCTGCTCCATCGCCTCCCTTGAGGGTGGAAAGCGTCAGGTGACGGCGCCGCATCTCCTCCGCGCGGTCGCCATGATTACCAACGCCCCCGCTCTATCCGAGGAAGAGGAGTGCGGCCTGGAGCGGATTCTCAAAACTCTCGAAAAGACCGTAAAAGGGCAGGAACCCGCTCTGAAGAAGACTGCGGACTTCCTCGTTCGGGTGAATACCGGCTTTCATTTCAAGGGAAGGCCGAAGGGCGTGCTGCTGCTCACCGGCCCCGCAGGCTGCGGTAAGACGCTTCTTGCGGAATCGGCGGGAGCGCTGCTCGGTTTCAAGCCCGATGAAACGGTGCGGATCAACCTCTCGCAGCTTGGCTACATGCCCGTGCAACAGCTTCTGGGGTACGGCGACTTTCCCGGAATCCTCACCTCGCCCCTGCGCAAGAACCCCTGCCGCCTCGTCCTGCTCGAAGACGTCGACAAAGCGGACAGAGATGTGTATCCGGTGCTGCACAGGATGCTGGATGAAGGGATCCTCCGTGACGCGCTCGACCGGACTGCGGACTTCCGGCAAAGCGTCGTCGTCATGACTGCCTCTTTCGGGGACGCCGGACTCGAACCGCGGCGCGGGATCGGCTTTGCATCGCGGACGGCGGAAAGCGGCGACGATACAGAAGAGCATCTGCTGCACTGTGCGGAGAAAGTACTGCCGAAAACCCTCATCGACAGAATCGGCGGTGTCGTCGCGCTCAATCCGCTACGGGAAGAGCACCTTGCGGACATTTTCCGCTCGAAGTTCGAGCCGCTTCTGCAAGAGATGGCGAAGGAACGCGGATATCGCACGGAGTTCTCCCCCGAGGTGGAGCGTCTGCTTGCCTCCGGGGCGGTGCGTAAAGGGGGGAGCGCCAGAGAGCTCGAAAAACTTGTGGTGGAGCGGTTGATGACGCCTCTTGCCGGTTATACCGCCGGCGCTCCTTCCGGAAAGACGAAGCTTCTCGTCGAAGTGAAAGATGGTTCCTTCGTCATCCTCCCTCTCGCGTGCCCCCCGCAGGAACTCGAAGAGAGGGGAGCGGCGTAGCTGCAAACGGCAATTTCTTTGTAGTTCTCCGAAAGAGTTTTTTACTGCTCCTTATTCTGACCTGGTGACCTTGTAGGATGGTCTGCAAAGAGAATGATCGTCGAGAAGACGAAGGGAGGCGGCGTCATGCAGGCGAAATACACAGCGATGGACCGCCTGCACGAAGATGGAAAGCCTGTGAAACGCCTCGAAAACAGGGGAGTCGTCCGTCTGGACATGGAAGCCTTGAGCAACCGGGATGAAGCGTGGGAAGCGCTCTGTGCGGCGGACATCTCCGGATTCCCTCCCGCCGACTACAGGGAACGCCTGAAAAGACGCGGACTCCACGAAAAGTACGCCGGAGGTATGGACGCTGTTTTTGCCTCGCTGCTGCTCAATCTCGACCTCAAGAGCATCGAAAGTACGCGATGAAGCCGCTGAAAGCGGGCGAACCAACCGCCTATGACGAAAAACAGGAGGTATCGCCATGAACAAGGAAAATTCCCGCACACTCTTCGAAGACTTTCCGGAGCTCTACCGAGGAAGGTTTCTGGGTATGAAGGAAAACTTGATGTGTTTCGGCTTCGAATGCGACGACGGCTGGTTCGAACTGCTGTACGACCTTTCGCGCGAAATTACCGAACACTGCGCGGCAACGGGCGAACCCGTCCCGTTGGTCGTACAGGTGAAAGAGAAGTTCGGAACGCTCCGCTTCTATGCCGACAATACGTCCAAAGCCGTCGACGACATTATCGTGAAGTATCAGAAGAAGTCCGGCGAAGTGTGCGAGCTGACAGGAGCCCCGGGGAAGCTTTGCCACAGAAGAGGGCGGTTGAAGACCCTCTGTGATGAAGAAGCACGGAAAGACGGCTACATCGCCGGGGAGAAAAAAACGTAGCTCTCTTCACCGATCGCAAGCCACTTGACAAGTATATATCATAATGATAATCTTTCAGTATCTTGGAGAACGCAAAGGAGAGGGTATCTATGGCGCGAGGAAAACTCTGGAGTGCGGAAGCCGTCCGAATGGAACGGGCGGATGAGCTGTGTACCGGAAAAGTCTGCGTTCTGGGAGAGAAGCGAAGCGTCGCCGCGATCATGAACGCTCTGCTCGCCGAGTGCTCCGTGGATGTCCCGACCGTCGTTCTCTGCCATGACTCCGCCATAGCGGAACGCTCCGCCCGGAAAAAGGATTCCGTTATCCTCATGGGCGACAGGCCGGAGGCCGGTGAGCAATTCCCCGAACTTCTGGAGCCGTGGCTTCGCAGTCCGGAGTTCGGCGGAAGCCTTGACTCCATCGTCGACGCACTTTCGGGAAAACTGACCGACGATCTGCCCGTCCTCACCAGCAACGATGCGTACTGGACGGCCGGAGCGCTCAGACTTTACGATGCCACGCTCCGCGCCTGCCTTCTGGGGATGAAATGGACAAAGAGCTTCAGTCTGGCCGACTTCGCCCGTTTCCATGAAGAGATCTGGAACGAATTTCCGGCGATGGTGGAAAACGATCCCGGGAAAAACACCTATGTCTATCCCCGACATTACGCCTGGGTGAAGGCCTTCAAAGCCCTCGACGAAGAGATCCCGTTCAGCGGATTGCTGGCGGATGTTCATGTAAGCACCGCTCAGATCACCATGAATAGCTGCTATTCACTGACGGGCGGTTTCAGGAAACTGCTCAAAAAATTCACCAGGGAGGACGAGGGGGGAGAGAGTTTCTTCTCGCTCTGCGACTACCTGAAAGACCATCGCGGAGGAAGGCTCTTTCTCGTGCTCCCGCGACGGATGAAATCGGTCGCTCCGGCGCTCTTCCGCTTCCTTCTCGCCGGATTGGAAATCGCGCACCTGAACTGCGGAGAACCCGCCGCACGACTGATCATCCCCGACGTCTCCGCATGGCGGGAACCCGCATCTCTGAACGCGCTTCTCCGCGAGGGGGCCGAGAGTCTCTCCATCATCTGGGGAGCCTCCAATCTGATCCAGCTGAACACTCTCGGCAAGTCGAAGATGAACATAGCGCAATCGATGGTGATGTTTTCGGAGACGCGCGTCTGGGCACGCTCCGGCGACCCGGCGGCCGAAGAGATCTACCGGATGCTGATTCCGGCATCCAGAAGACTCTACTCCCTCGCTGAGATGCCGCGTTCGCAGTGCTTTATCGAGAGTCCCTACGAAGAGTTCGCCGGTGTCGCGATTCCGCCCCTTCCGGAACTTCGGTCCAAAAACGCGGAAGGCGAAGGAGGCGGTTCTGCACAAACGCCCGTCCTGTGGATTGAGGCTCCGGAAAGAGGCTTTCCGGAAACGGATGCCGAGGAAGAAGAGTTCACATTCACGAACAGCGAGTATTTCAGCGGTGATTGTCCGCCGTTTTAAGGCTTTTTTTCAACATCTTATTCCGTTCTTGTCGCCGCGTATCATCGACCAGGATGATACCGAATACAAATTCAGGAGGAGTCTCCATGATCACATCGTGTGACACAGTACTTGCGGATATTCTGTTGAAGGCGGGAAGACGCGGTGGACTCGCCGGAGAGACTAAGATCGACGCCGCAATGATCCTCCGCGAAGCGGGGAAGTATGCAGGCCTCCCGCTTCCAGCTCCTCTCCCCGATGGAGAGAGCCTCTCCTGCCCCCGTCTCTCCGAAGAAGTCAAGGAGTGCCTCGCCGCCGCCGTCGGCGATTCCGTCTCCGGCGTCGCCGGAGTGCGCGAATTCCTTCTCGCGCTCTGCCGCAGCGAGCGTATCGGGGACGGCTTCTTCGCCGCCGCAGGAGTGGACGACCGTAGCGCCCTTCTCGACCGCATGCTCGCAGAGCAAAAGGAGAAGGAGCAAAAGGAGGCCCGCCACCGCGCCGCGGACTCCGTCATCGGGCGCAACGGACGCGACCTCACCGCTCTCGCGAAGGCGGGGGAGCTGCACATGCCCCTGATGCGCGGCAAGGAGATTGCGGAGACTATCGGCGTACTCTGCCGGATGGAAAAGGGGAATCCCATACTGCTCGGCGAGGCCGGAACGGGCAAGACCGCCGTCGCCGAAGGGGTCGCCTGCCTCGTCGCCTCCGGGAAGGCGCCGCAGACGCTGTTCGGCGCGCGCGTGGTCGAAATTTCCGCCTCCGCCTTCACCGACTCCTTCCGGAAAGGGACGGGCGAGGAGTTCGTACGGAGGCTCGCCAAGGAGATCCA
>Ga0334884_1004811_pt1 | contig 13490 bp, 8 predicted proteins | sample GraSluR1_MG_7_FD_207215 | JGI IMG/M metagenome (GOLD analysis project Ga0334884, IMG submission 207215) | Sludge microbial communities from methane-producing bioreactor in Wageningen University, Netherlands - Granular Sludge_12_05 R1 | ecosystem: Engineered > Bioreactor > Anaerobic > Unclassified...
CGACAAATCGGCATCGCGGAAATCCAAGGTGAACCGGGTCGCACGCGGAACGGGCCGCACATCGAAATCACTGCCGAAATTGCCCTCGATATCGATGCGCTCGCCGTAGTCGATCCGCTCTTGACCCAAAGCAGGCGTCGCCGGCGTTGGCTGCGCGCCGCCAGCGCCTTCCGGCGTCACCGGGGTGGGCGCCGTGCCCTGATCACCACTCGGCCGCTCGCGCTGCACCACGCCCGGTCGTGAGCCGCGTCCTTCAGGCTCGAGCACCTTCACCCGGGTGCCATCATCGTCCCCGTCGTCGTCCTGCCCCAAGACCAGAGAAGTCGGCGTCAACCACAGCCAAAACAGCAGCGCCATCACCACCTGAGCATAGCATCGTCGGCCCATCGACCAGCCCTCGCCTTTCCACATCAACGTCCCATTCATGCCTATTCCTTGCACGGGCGCATCCAGGCGCCCGATCATCTCAAATCCATCCCCTAAGGCGCTGCGCGAACCAGCCACACATCACCTCTCTCCTCCACCAAGAGTCCCTGCATTGACAGCGCGGCCATGATCATGGCCTTGGCCTCGGCCATCGAGACCGAACGCCCACCCACGATCTGGACCCGGCGCTGACCGATCTCAGCGTCGCCAAGTACGAAACCCAGCTCAGCGTGCTCCGATAGCCACAACATCAGCGACAACACCGAAGCATCCGCCACATCCAGGCGATACCGCGCCTCATCGGCCTGCACGGGCGAGGCCATCCACAGCATGAGCCACATGCCGAGCACGACCATCGCCACCCTGCCACTGCCTATGCGTTGCGTCTCCATCGCCCCGTCTCACTTCATCTTGTAGGTTATGGTTCGGTGGCGACCGAAGCGGTTCACTTTCACCCCCACATCCTGCCCTGGCCCAAGCTGATCAAAGAAAGACAAGGCCTTCTGCGGATTGTCGACGATCTGTCCGTTGACATCCATGATGATGTCGCCGTTCTGGACCCCCAACATGGCGTAGATTGAGCCCGGCTGAACCTGTAAGACCCGGAAGCCATTGACCACCCCGCCGCGATACACAGGCTGAATCTGCGGCGGCTGACCAAACTTCGGGTCCTGCAACAGCTTGGGATTGTCCCGGACCATCTCAGCCATTTCCCGCGGTATTCCGTAGGTATCCGCCCCTAGACTCTCGATCGCGCCCGGATCCAAGCCTCCAGCGCTCGCCACCCGCTGTGGCGCCGCCACGGGAGGCGCCGACTCGTCTGCTTTGACATCTGCCGGCATCGCCGCGCTCACCCGTTGATTCGGTCGCGGCTCCGCCGGGCGGGCCCGCGCCATCAGATCTTGTGCCGTCGTGTCGATGTCGATGTACTCCAAGCGATTACCATAGGATTGCCGCCGCACATAGACACGATGTCGGTCGATCCGCACGATGACGCCATCTTCCAAAGCCACGCTGCCAACGCCCCGGTAAAGGGTATCTTGATTCGTCGCGTCCAGGGGCTTCAGGAGCGCCAGAGAATAGCGGGCGTCCCCCGCCACCTGCGTCCCGATCAACAGAACCCTCAAATCAGAAGGTATCGGGACCCCCGCAGGAAGCTCGGGGGGCAGGTCCTCAACGGCCATCTCCCCATCCTGTGCCAAATCTTGCGTGGATTGGACCACCTCTGCAGGCGCCTCACCAGCAGATTGGTTGAACAAGTTGCGATTGTAGACCAGCAAATTCTCCTCGTGTTCCGCCCCGAGCTTCGCTGCCTGGGCCGGTGGAGTCGCCGCCGGCACCACCATCGACGTCGCCTTGACCAGCCCAGCAGCGACCATCCCGTTGACGCCATAGGCCACGAGAAGACCCAGCACCACCGCGACCAGCACCTCTGACCCCAACACCCACTTGCGCACACGTGATTGCATCACCTCTCCGCCCAAACCTGTAGCTGACGCACCGTCCCACCTCGCTCAACACTCAAAGTCACCTCACCCCGACGCCCCAAAATGCCAACGAAAGCCAGCGAAATCTGCTCCGAGTCTGGCGTGCGGCCGTTGATCGTCAAGATCGCATCACCTGGCTGCAGACCCACCGCCGAAAACAACGTCGCGTCCGGCACCTCTGTAAAGCGAAAACCCTTGACCTGTCCACCCATGAGCACCGGCGCCATGCCCAACTCGATCGCCGCCCCGGCAAGCGAACGCTCTTGCTCCAGAACCGCCCCCTGATGCAGCACGAAACCACCCGCAGATGCCCGGCTCCACTCCGGCTCGAAACGAACCAGCGAGGAGTCCGGGTGACGCATCATCCCGAGCGCGCTCTCAGGCAACGAGCCCACACTGGACTCGACCTCTTCCGAACCCTCGTCATAGGCAACGACATTCCTAGCCTCTTCATCCCGGGCAAAATCATGGCGCTCAGAACTACCCAATGCCAACACACTCAGACCACCATCCGCTTCCCGAAGCACCACATAAGTGCGCGCGATCTGCAACAACGTCAGCCCCCCTGCCAGCGACTCCCCTTCCCTGACCACCACCTCGCTCGACCCCGTAGCCCGCAACTGGGCCACCGACCACTGCGGCTCTTCAGCCACCATCGTCCCCACCAAAGTATAGCCCAACCGCGACGCATGCTCCTCGCCGCGCAACGGGCGCTCTCCCCCATCGGCCAACGACACCCGCTCCTCGACCCCCGCAAAGACATCCGGCGCATCTACCGCCGCAGGGTTGAAGAGATTGCGATTGTAGGCCAGCACATTGATGTCATCGCGCCAGGCGCGCTCCATGGGCGAACTCTCCATCAAGACCACATCCAAAGGCGTCTGACTCACCAGCGTCGCCGCGATCAAACCGTTCACCCCCACACCCAAGAGCATGCCGGCACCCACCATGGCCACCCACGGCATCGCACTTATCAACACACGCTCTGGTAACCGCATAGCCTCACTCCACCACCCGTGAACCACGCCTCCACGCCACCCAACTTAGCACAAAACGTGCCCGCAGGCATGTGGCTAATATTGTTGCACTTGCATGCAACCAGATCCATCTTGAACGACATTTTGTCCAGGCATGGGCACAGCGCCGCATGGGCTTCTGACATTTTGTCACGAGGACACCTGCAGGGTACCCTTTTTGCTCCGGCCCGCGTACAATCCCCTCCGCAGTGACATGCGCACCCCGTCCTGCTCATGACTGCAACGACAACCACCATGCCCGATCCCAACCAGGTCCAGCGCCACAGTGTCGAAACCAAGCTCGACGTCGCGAAAGCCAAACTGACACTCTCAGACGTCGGCGTGGCCGTGGACTACCTCATCCCCGGCGAAGTCATCGCCGATCGCTACCAGATCGAGGGCATCATCGGTGAAGGGGGCTTCGGCGTCGTCTACAAAGCGCAGCACAGCGAGCTGGGCTTCGACGTCGCCATCAAGACACTGCGCCGCAACCTCGTGGAGTACGACGAAGCTGAACAGCGCTTCCGCCGCGAAGCCCTTCTGGCGCGCCACCTCACCCACCCCCACACCATCCGCATCTACGATTTCGGCGAAACCTCCCATGGCATCCTCTTCATCTGCATGGAGTTCCTCAACGGGATCACCCTCGAAGAGAAAATCGACACCGACACCCATCTGCCCCTCGACAAGGTCATCCTGCTGGCCATCCAGATCGCCAAGAGCCTGACCGAAGCCCACCAGAACGGCATCATTCACCGCGATCTCAAACCCTCCAACATCTTCCTCTGCAAAACCGCCGACCAAGAGGACTTCGTCAAGGTCCTGGACTTCGGCATCGCCAAAGTCACCCGCCCCTGGGACGAACTAGGCTACTCGGACAAACTCACCCGCACCGGGACCTCCTTTGGCTCTCCTGCTTACATGAGCCCCGAGCAGGTGCGCGGGCTACCCATCTCGCCCGCCGCAGACATCTACGCCTTCGGCCTCATCCTCCTCGAGGCCATCTTGGGGGCCCAGATCGTCGATGGCAACTCACCCTTCGATGTCGCCGTCAAACAAGCAAGCCCCAGCCCCATCGAGATCCCACCTTGGATCGCCCAATCCCCACTCGGGCCGGTCCTCGCGCGCTGCGTCGCCAAAAACCGCGATCATCGCTACCCTAGCGCCTCTGAGCTCCTCGATGACCTCGAGGCCATCTCCCTGGAGGAGGCCTGCGCCTACTACCAGCGTCTCGTCGACAATGACGAGCTACCTAAGCTCATCGCCACGGGTCCCCGCGATCCCATGCTGACCGACCCGGCCATCCACCCCGCGACGGCGCAGAGGCCCGCGTTGCCTGCCGCACCCCGCCGCGGAAATTGGTGGCGCCTGGCCATCGTCGTCATCGCCTTGCTCGCCCTAGCCATCCTCATCCGGGTCTACCGCAGCCAACCACCCGCCACCGAGTCCGGCCAAGCGCCCGGACACCTCGCTCCCGCCGACGCCACGACCACCAACATGGACAGCGCTCACGAAGTCGGCGAAGAACCACCTGCGCAATTGGACCCCATCGAGACGCCCCCACCCGCACCTGCCACCCAGCTCTCTCCACAGCTCGCTGCCACCCTCGACCAGTCGCTCCATGGGGCCAATCACGGCTTCAGCGCGGGCGCCATGCGCTTACAGCGCGTCAGCTTGACCTTCCACGCTGAGCCCCGCGCTCAAGTCTTCGTCGTTGGCTCTGACCGCCCCCTGGGCCGAACCCCCCTGACCCTGCACCGAGTCAAAGGAACCAGGCGCATCACCTACCGCATCGAAGCCAGAGATCATCACGTCGAGTTCCGCACCCTCACGCACGACCGAAACTACGAAGCGTCGCTGGTCCTGCGCCGGCGCACCTCGGCCATCACCGTTCCTGACTGAGAATTGGCGCAAAACAAAGTGGCAAGACTCTCTTATCGCCCTATAGGTCATCCGCTTCCACCTGGCGCAACCATCCCTGATGACACCCAAAGGGCCCACTGCCATGTCGCCCAGGCCCGGGATGAAATCAATAGGGGTTGGGGTGAATCCTACGACGAAAGAGTCAAGAAAAAAAACAAGTTGACCACGCGGGAACGACTGCAGCTCCTCGCCGATCCTGGCACGGCTCTTCTCCCCATTGGCACCTTCGTCAACCACGGGCGACACTTCGGCAAGCCGCCGCGCACCGCCCCTGCGGCCGGGGTGATCACCGCTTTCGCCGTGGTGCATCAGCGTTACATCGTGGTCATCGCCAACGATAACACCGTCGCCTCCGGCGCCTGGTGGCCCCAAAGCCCCGAGAAAATCCAACGCGCGCAACAAATTGCCCTCCGCTTGCGCCTACCCGTCATCTACCTGGTCGACTGCTCCGGCCTCTTCCTCCCGGAGCAGGCCAACACCTTCCCAGGCGCCCTCGGCGCTGGACGCATTTTCAAACAAAACGCCGAACTCTCCGCCGCCGGCGTGCCTCAACTCGCTGCTGTCATGGGCGACTGCATCGCCGGTGGGGCTTACATGCCCATCATCTCCGACAAGGTCTTCATGACGGAGCAGGCCTACATGGTCATCGCCGGGGCCGCTCTCATCAAAGGAGCCAAAAGTCAGGCCATCACCTCCCACACCATCGGCGGACCCAATGTTCACGTGCACCGCTCGCTTTGTGCCGACCAGCGCGTCCCCGATGACCCGGCCGCCATCGCCCACCTCCGCCGCGAAATCGCCAAGCTGCCTACCTCGGCCGTGCCCTTCTACCGTCAGCAAGATCCGCCGCTCCCTTCCCCCTACCCAGCCCAAGACCTCTACCACCTCCTCCCAGCCGATCACACGCGCAGCTACGACATGCGCCAGGTCTTGGCGCGCCTCCTCGACGGCGCCCTTTTTGCCGAAGTGCTCCCTGAGAGAGGCCAAGAAATCATCACGGGCATCGGCCATATCAGCGGACTCGCTCTCGGCATCGTCGCCAACGACCCTGAGCTCACCGCCGACCCCGACCGACCAGGCCAGAGTCGCCCAGGGGCCATCCTGTACCGGGATGGCATCGACAAAACAGCCGCCTTCGTCCGCGCCTGCGACGATGATGGCCTCCCCATCCTTTGGCTTCAAGACGTCGCTGGCTTCGATGTCGGACCCGACGCAGAGAGCCAAGGCTTGCTCGGCCACGGCTCTAACCTCCTCTATACCATCGCGACGCTCCAAGTACCCGTGCTCACCGTTCTGCTCCGCAAAGCTTCAGGTGCCGGCTACTACGCCATGGCCGGTCGGCCTTTCGACCCGGTACTGCAATTGGCCACCCCCCTGACCCGACTCGCCGTCATGGAAGGGCGCACCCTGGCTATCGGAGCCTTTCACACCAAGCTCGACGACCACTTCGAGATCGCCACCACCGACCCCCAAGAGCGCGCCACCATCGCCGCGGCGATGCACGCTGTCGAGGCCCAAATCGAAAGCGACATGGATCCCCTTCGCGCCGCGGCCAACCTCGACGTCGACGAGCTCGTCGACCTGGCGCAAATCCCCGCCTATCTCAACGCGATGCTGCAGATGTGCTACCAGAGCACGGGCCACCGCCGCATCAAAAACCGCCGCATCTGGTCACTGAACACCCTCGCCCTCTACCCGCCCACGGCGAGGCCTTGCGCCGCTGCAGACCTCGAACCAGCCCCTCCTCCCCCTCACCACTGCCCAGCCCAGGACGAAATCCTGGTCTGCGCCCCCATCGATGGGCTCTTCTTTCGCCGCCCCAACCCCGACGCGCCTGCCTACCTCAATCCAGGCGAGACGGCGCAACCCGGTGCTGTCCTAGGCCTCATCGAGGTGATGAAGCTCTACTACGAGGTCCGCTTTCAGCCCGCCAATGGGCACCCAGCGCGCTTGGTCACCTGCTTGGCCGAGGACGCCGTCGCCGTCACCGCTGGCACCCCCCTCTTCGCCTTGCGCAGGCTCGATTCACAGCCCGTTGATCAGGTTTAGCTGCTCTGCATCGAAGACGAAAACCGCGTTCGAACCCGCTGACGCCGCGACCAAGAAACGCCGCTGCGGCGTCGTCACCAGCACCAAGTCCTGCGTCAGCGCCCCCAAACCTCTCCCTTGCGGCGAATAGCCCGGGTTGAGGACGAACTCAATCCGCGTGTTGCGGCGAACCGTCAACATCTCACCCCGCAGGGTCAAAGAAAAGAAAGCGTTCTCATAGGACGCACCCATCGCAAAGCGCCCAGGTCCCAAGCGCGTCTCAGGCTCCAAGCATTGGTTGGCCACCTGCCGCCGTGCATGCAGCGATGTCCGCTCCGCTGCCACCACCCAACGCTCAGGCGCCCGCACCTCGAAGTTCACCCCAAAGGGGAAACAGGCCCGCGTGGGCAGCACCTCGGGGTGGCCGCTCTGTCCCGTCGCGCGCAAATACAGCGCATCTCCCCGAACATGGGCGACCTCCCACTCCAATGTCTCCGCCGCGCGAAAAACTTCGCAGTTGTCGCCAACGACCCAATCACCGCGGTTGGGGAAGACCACCCGATCCCCCACCTCGACCCCCAGGGCACAGAAGCTCGCGCCCGAACTCAGCCTCCCACCATCAAGACTCACCACACCATCGCTACGATCAGAGCCCGGCAACACCCCTTCATAGGTCAGCCGCCACAGCTCCGCCGTAAAAATCTCATCGGCAGGGAGCGTCGCCTGCCGACCCTCGCCGTCCACCTCGACCAGTTCACCGCCCTGGCCTAGCAAAACCGCTGGCCGACGCCGCAGCTCAATCCCAGGGAGCCCTTCGGCCGTGCAAACCTGGTCCACGCAGCGCATACCCGTCACCCGCGCCGTAGACTCACTGGTATCACCCACGCGCAGCGTCGGCAGGCTGAGCGTCTGCACCACCTCACCCCCTACACTGCGAACGAAGCGCTGCTCAATCGAAACCACATCGAGGCGTCCACTCGCCGTCGCCACCAGCGCTAAAGTCTCCTCGCGGGTCAGACGCACGCCACCTGCATCGTAGAGAACAATGCGACGGCGATCCCCGACCACGCTCAACGGCAACGGGTTGACCTTCACCCCAGCACCCAAATGCTGCGGATTGCGCGCCCCGGCATCGACCAGCGACACCGTCTCCAGATCGACGACCAGCAACTCCCAGTTCGACGGATCGACCACATAAAGCCATCGCCCCTCGGGGTCCAACCCCAATGGCCCCCAGCCCACCCGGTCAAGCTCCAACTCGCTCGTGCCATTGACGCCATAACAACCCGGGTCGGCCAAGTCCACCAAGCCATCCCCGTCGTTGTCCAGGCCATCACTGCAGGGTCCAGGTGGAGCCACCTCCGAGAGGTCGTCCGGCGATGCGCAGCCAGGATCATCCATATCCACCAGACCATCACCGTCGTTGTCCAAACCATCGGCGCACGCAACGCTCGCATCTTCCGTGTCGTCGTAGCGACTCTCACAGCCGTCATCCTCGGGGAAATCGATGAGCGTGTCGCCATCGTTGTCGATACCATCGTCGCACTGGGACACGTGACCGCCCCCGCTCTCGTCGTCGTCGTCAGGCCCCATGCAGCCAGGATCGCGATTGTCGATCAGGCCATCACCGTCGTTGTCGATGCCATCGGCGCAGACACTCGGCGTAGGCCGCTGCAGCCCCTCGACTTCACTCGCGTCGTTGCCATCGACGCAACCCGGGTCGAAGGCATCGACCAGGCCATCACCGTCGTTGTCGATGCCATCATTGCAGGCCGTCGTCATGAAGCGGCCCACACCGTCGGCGCTCTCAGCGCCCCAGCGCGAGTAGCACTGCGGATCCTGTGCATCGATCCAGCCATCGCCGTCGTTGTCGATGCCATCGGCGCAGCCATAGGTCAGCCCTACGCGTCCCGCTTCGCAGGGCACCTCACCCCCATCGAGACACTCCCCCTCGCGCAACGCGATAATCGAGGCATAGGCGCGATCCGCGTAGACGACATAGATCTGACCACGCGAGCCATCCAGAATGAAGTGCCGCGGTGAGCCGCCCACTTGCAGCGCCTGTACCTCGCGCAAGTTCACGTCACTCGCCTGGAGATCACAACCATCACGGTATCTCCCACGACCCAAGCCACAGTCGTAGTCCAAAGACAACGCCTGCAGCCAGCCGTCGGGATAAAGCGCCCAGAACAAATCACTGGCAGGGTCGTGGAGCAAGTCCAGGACGGGTGCCTCGACGGAGAAGTAGGTCACCTCCCGCGCGCGAGCCACCTCGACGACCGAAAGATCCTGTGACGCCGTGCTACTCACCAGCACGAAAGCACCATCCGCCGTCGCCGCCATCGCCCGCGGCCGATCGCCCACAGGCACCCCCGTCGTTCCAGGAACGGCAGCCCGCGTATCCACCAGCTTGGCCCCCTTGCCGACGAACTCCGCAAAGGCAACGGACGCACTCTGCTCGTTGGCGATGTAGAGGCGGCGCTTCAGGTTATCTTCGGCGCAAGCCGACGCTTCCTGCCACTCGCCAGCAACCACACAGGTCGGCGCATAGACCAACTTCCGCGGCGAACGCAGCGATGCCACCGTCACGGTATCATCTTCGGCGCAGCCCCACAGGGGCATCAACGACAGCACCACCCCCACCCAAACCATCCGCCTGAGGCCCTTGGCCATCATCCTTCTCCTCTTCTTCCACACACCCTCGGGGCGTCGCGAAACAGCATGATCGCTCATGGTTGGCGGGCCCCAGGCCCGCCAATCGTGCTCACCACCACCGGAGCTCTGCCGTCGCTCGTGTCCAGCACCGTCACCCCATGATCGCGAAAGGCACCGACGTAGGCCCGCTGCCGCGCACCATCCACGATGATATCGAAGGGCCCGTCGCCCACGGGGACCCGCGCCACGACCGCCAACAACTCCGGATCCACCACCGCCACCACATCCTCTCTGAAGGAAGTCACATAGAGCCAACTCTGGCCTGCACTATCCTTGACCAAAGCCATCCGCACGGGGTCCCGCGGCAGATCCAGGATGCCGATGACCCGCGCCCGCGCCCCGCTGACGGGGTAGGGATCGCTGGCCGAAACATCGATGACCATCAGAGCATCCGGACCTTGACTCAGCAAATAGAGGCGCCGCTTGTCCTCACTGAACTGCAAAGCCCGCCCCTCATAACTGGTGAAAGGCGTCGGCACACCAATCACCGACTCCGTATAGATCCCCAAGACCTTGGCATCGGGGCCAATGCCCGGCCTAAAGCCGACCACCGCCGTCGCCACCCGCCCGGTCACATAAAACCGCTCGCCATCCAGGTGCACCACATCGCTCCCACCTTCGATGAGCGCAGCGCTCTCGAGGCTGAAGGCTGGCGCTCGCACCCCCTCGGCGTCACCCACGGTCACCACCGAAACCATCCCGTTGCGCAAATGCGCAAGGGCCAGCAAGTCGAAGTGACGCTCGACCACCAAGGCCTCGCCATCCTCTCCCAACAAGGGACGACCCTGACCATCTAGCAATGGCTGGCGCCGGCTCGTGCGCGTATAGGCGATCGACGTCGGCTCGGCGGGCAGCGTCACGCGGCACGCTCCCAAATCGCGCGCATCTGGAGCCAGGGGACAGAAGATCTCACGACCATCTGGAGAGATGGCAAACCACTGCAGGGCGTTGTCACCACGCGCCACCACATAACCGCGCGACGCATCGTGATTCAACGTCAGCAGCGTCGCAAAAGAGCCCATGGTGCGCGAGCTCTCCGCCAAGATCTCGCCTGCCTCGAGGTCCACCACCGACAAGATCCCGCCGTCCTGAGCCCGGTAGCGCAGATCGAAGTTCGCATTGACCACATAGAGATAACGGCCATTCGGGTGCAAGGCCAAGCCAGACGGAAACTCGAAACGGCTCGTGTCTGCCCTGTCACCGGGAATGTCCGTCGCGCAACCCGGCACGAGCGTGAGCCCAATCAAGAGCCCAAGGACGCCCAGGCTTGCCCATCCGCAAGCGACCAAGCGCTGCGTCGGCACCCGGCTGCTGAGATTCTTCACATCGACTCCTTGAGACATGGCCATACCGCGCTACAGACGCCGGACATCGGCAAAAGCATTGAATAGATTCTGAATGGCTGCCAACAATGCGTGCCGATTCTCTCGCCGCGCCGCATCATCGCAGTTGACGAGAACCGCGTCGAAAAAGAGATCGACTTGGGATCGCAATGCCACCAGACGTTGCAAAGCCTGGCCAAAGTGGTGCCCCTGCATGAGTCCCGCCACTTCACCTTCCACTTCCTGGAGGGCAGCGTGCAGGTTTACCTCTTCGACCACCTCGAACAGCGCGGCATCCACGCACGCCCCAGCGCAGGTGGATCCCGAAAGGATGTTGGAGACGCGCTTGAAAGTCGCCGCAAAGGGCTCAAAATCGGCACTCTTGCGCAGCTCGCTCAGCGCCTGGACCCGCCCCAGGACACCCGGCAAATCCGCCAACGCGTCCCCCACGGCGGTCACCGCATCGACCACCTCGACGGGATGGGTCTCGGCCAAAAAGAAGCGCAGCCGCGCCTCGATGAACACGCGCAGCCGCTGCTCCACCTCGGTGGCTCCCGGCAGGCCATCGGCCACCCGATGCTCGAGCACCGCGGCCACGGCCGACGCAATGGCCGCCCCCAGGGCCCAGCGCTGTTCATGCGCCAGCAGCGTCCGCAACAGACCCACGGCCGCACGGCGCAGCGCAAAGGGATCAGCGGCCCCTGTCGGCACCCGATTGAGCGCAAAGAGAGAAGCCATCGCGTCCAGCTTGTCGACCACCGCCAACACGGCTCCCGCGGCGCTCTCTGCGACGGCTTCTCCCGACTGCCGCGGCGCATAATGCTCGCGGATCGCTTGGCACAGCGCCGGCGTAGCCCCTTCCTCCGCCGCATAGGTGGCACCCATGACGCCCTGGAGCTCGGGGAACTCGCCCACCATACCCGTCACGAGATCGGCCTTGCACAAGGCGGCAGCGCCGAGCACCGTGTCGCGATCCACTGGCGTCGACCATAGGCCGGCCACGACCTCGCTCAGACCGACCAGCCGCCCCACCTTGTCCGCCACTGAACCCAGACCCTCGACATAGGTCACCCGCTCCAGGCCTTTGGACCACTGAGCCAGCGGCCGGCGCCGATCCTCGCGAAAAAAGAAGGCCGCATCCTGCAGGCGCGCTCGCAACACCCTGGCGTTGCCGCGCGCCACCAGCCCGCGATCACGGACCTCCGTGTTGGCGATGGCGACGAAAAACGGCGAGGTCTTGCCGTCGGCGTCAACCACTGAGAAATAGCGCTGGTGCTTGCGCATGCTCGTCACGAGCACTTCCGCCGGGAGCGCCAGAAAGTCATCGTCAAAGCGACCCACGATGGGAACTGGCCACTCGACCAGATGAATGAGCTCATCCAGGAGCCCCTCGTCCTCGCGTAGACGCCCCCCCACCTCACGCGCTGCCTGCCGTGCCAGCTCTAGAATCTGCTGCCGCCGCTCATCAGGATCCACCAAGACACGCTGCTGCCGCAGCGCCTCGACATAGCTGGCGGGTGTGGCCACAGCAAAGAGGTCCGGCGCATGGAAACGGTGGCCGCTGCTCGACCCGCCACTGGCGATGCCGGCAAAAGAACAAGCGACGACCTCCTCGCCAAAGCGCGCCAGGAGCCAGTGCACCGGGCGCGCGAAGACCACCGGGTTATAGGCCCAGCGCATGGGCTTGCCCCAGCGGATGGCAGCGGGAAGAGCCGACAAGAGGTCGCCCAGAAGGTCCATCGTGGGGCGCCCCTCTTCGCGGACCTGTGCCGCAATGTAGTCGGCGGCTTTGCCCTTCTTACGCTCCTGGGTGACGGTGAACACCGCCTCCGGGCCCAAGCCCAGGTTGCGCAAAAAGCCGAGCGCCGCTGGGGTGAGCGCCCCGTCAGCCCCGTAAGCCGCCGCCGCCGGCGGCCCCACCTTGGTCGTCTCCAGATCTTCCTGACGCTCGGCCATTTGGCTCACCCGCAGCGCCAAACGTCGCGGGCTGAAAAAGCGCTCAATCGGCCCGTGACTCAAGCGCAGCGCCGCTGCTCTCTCAGCAAAAGCGTTGGCCAGGTCTTCCACCGCACCGCGCACCTGCATGGGCGGCAACTCTTCGCACCCTATCTCGAACAACAAATCTCGCGCCATGAAGCCTTTCCCTGCTTTGGGCCCACCTGGGGACCATCATGCCTCTCGCGTCGTGACGACATCCTCGCGCGCCGCCATGAAGGCCTCGCGCGCCTCGCCGCGCAGCAAAGGATAGCCAAGCGACTCGCGACACTGCAAATAGGCCTGCGCTGCCGCGCGGGACAACGCACGCACTCGGTTGATATAGGCCTGCCGCTCGGTCACGCTGATGGCCCCTCGCGCGTCGAGCAAGTTGAAAGCGTGGGAGCACTTCAAAACATAGTCATAGCCCGGGTAGGCGAGCCCCTGGGCAAAGAGCCGCCGCGCCTCCCCCTCGTAGGTCTCGAAGAGCGTCGTCAATAGCGGCACGTTGGCCTCGTCGAGGGAGTGCTTGCTCTGCTCGATCTCCGCCTGCAGATGCACATCGGCATAGGTCAGCCCAGGGATCCACTCCAGATCGT
>Ga0334884_1004814_pt1 | contig 13485 bp, 9 predicted proteins | sample GraSluR1_MG_7_FD_207215 | JGI IMG/M metagenome (GOLD analysis project Ga0334884, IMG submission 207215) | Sludge microbial communities from methane-producing bioreactor in Wageningen University, Netherlands - Granular Sludge_12_05 R1 | ecosystem: Engineered > Bioreactor > Anaerobic > Unclassified...
CTCGGGATCCCAAGCAGGCGACTGGCCAGCGGCAGCGCCCGCGAGCCGTGGCCGAAGCTCACCGCGCAGACGCAATTCCGCATGGCGGCGGCCAGCGCCGCGGCGCGTCCCAGGGTGCCGCGCACTTTGTTCCACATGCCTTTGCCGTAGACGCCGCCGACCTTGCGGTAGGGCAAGCCGTAGAGGTCGAGCAACTCGCAGGTCCGCGTGCGGTCGCGAGCGGTGAAGATCACCGTGTGTCCGCGACGCACCAGCTCGCGGACGAGCGGCTTCATGATCAGCACATGCGGGCCGTTGTCGGCGTCGAACCAAATCTTCACGCCGAACGCTCCTCGTGGGCGATGCAGGCGCAGATCGCGTTGAGCATCCAGGCCTGGGACCAGCGCAGGAAGATCGCGCGGTGGGCGGCGATACGGCTGCGTTGATGAAGGAAGCCATGTCGCGCAGGGTCGTAGAGTCGCGCAACGCCGATCTCCAGGACGCGGCGAGCGCAAGTCGGCAGCTCCGGGTCGAATTCGCTCAGCGCGAGCAGCGTCAGCGCGGACTGGGCGACGGTGTGGCTGTCGAGCGTTCCGGGACGATCGGCGTAGTAATAGGGCGTGGCATCGGTACCGAAGCAGTGCTTACGATAGAAGGCGAGCCCCCGCTCGAGGGGTTCGCGCCAGCGCGTGGACTCGCCTAGCATATTGGCGATCGCAGCGATCGTCTCGAGCACGAACCCGGTGTGCAGATTGTCGATCCATTGCCAGTGATCGGCCTCGCCGTAGACCCAGCCGCCGTCCGGTTGCTGGCGCGCGATCACGTAGGCCACAGCGCGGCCTGCTTCTTCGCGCAGCGCCCGGGCCATGCCGGCATCGGCAATCAGCGCGGCCCGGGCCAGAATCTTGGCCGCGAAAAGACTGGCGTTGAAGACCCGGGAGCGATCGTACGGCGAGTAGCTGAAGCACACTCCCGTCGCATCCTCGTGGCGGTGCAAGTGCCCTTGGACGAAGCCGGCGGCAGCGCGCGCCACGGCCGCCGCCGCGGCGTGACCGCAGGCGGCGAACGCGTCGACCACGAAGGCGGTCACGACCACGGTCGGCGAAAACGGAGGCTGGTGAAATGCCCTCGCCTGCCAGGGGAAATCATAGCCCCAACCGGCGGCAGCCGGAGCCTTCTCGGCGAACGCGGTGGCAAGCCCCGGCCACGGGCGCCGGCCCGGGAACACCGCCGTGCCATCGGGGTGCGAAGCCAGCGCGGCGAGCGAATAGGCGAGTTGGCGCCGATCCTCCGGCCACGCCAGGCGCGGCAGGCGCGAGCTGGCCAGCAACAGCAGCGCAAGACCTTTCGGATTCAGGCCCGGCGTGATGCCCAACCAAGGCCGCAAATCGAGCGGGCAGCGTTTGACGCCCTGGATCACCGCCAATCGCAGCATGCGCGACCGGTCGAGCAGCGGCGCCAGGCGGCGGCTCTTAAGGCCATCGTACGGGTCGAAGCCGCGGAAACCCGCTTCTTTGCATTGGCGCCAGACGTCGGCGGCCACGGCGTCGAGGTTGTGCCTGTCATCAGGGGAGGTTGTGATCATACGCCGTCCAGCAGTGACTCCGGATTGACGGTCCGCGGCCGGCCGGTGCGCAGGCTTTCGACCGCCGCCAGCGTGGCGAGCGTCGTGGCGAACTGGCTCGCGGTGGAGATCGCGGGTACACCGCTGCGGACCGCAGCCAGGAAGGCGGCTACTTCCTGGTCCTGGCCCTTGCCGCCGCAGCGCACTTTACGAGTGCGTCGGCCGTATAGCCGCACAGCGCCGTAATTGTCGATGACCGCGCTGCGACCACGACCCATGATCTGCAGTTCTTCCTTGGGCATGCTCTTGCCGCCGTGCGCGCAGTAGAGAACGGTGCCTGCCGAGCCATCGCCGAAGCGCAGCGTCAAGATCACGTTCTCGGCGGGCTGGTCATCGCGGCCGCCGCCGGCGGCCTCGACGGCGTACACCTCGGTCGGTTCGCTGCCGCTGAAGTACTGCAGCAAGTCCACAAAGTGGCAGACCTCGCCGAGTATGCGGCCGCCGCCCTGCCGCGGGTCCTGGAGCCAGTGGTCGGGCGACAGCGGGCCTGCGTTGACGCGGTAGGTCATGGTCAACGGTCCGTTCGCTTGCCCGAGGTGCCGCCGAGCCAGGTTCGCGGCCGGGCTGAAGCGACGGTTGAACCCGACCTGCAAAACCGGCGCGCCGCCGGCCGCCGCCATATCGCGCAGCTTCGCGGCAATGGCGCGGAGTTCGTCGAACGTCAAACACAGCGGTTTCTCGACGAAGACGTGTTTGCCGGCTGCGAGCGCCGCCAGAACCAACGATCCGTGCTGATCGTGGCGGGTAGCGATCACGACGGCATGCGTGGATGGGTCGTTGAGCGCCGCTTCCGGCGAGTCGACCGCGCGCTGGAAGCCCGCGCGGCGGCCGACATCGGCCGCGCTCAAGCCGGTGCGCGTGTGGATGGCGACGAGCTGAGTTCCGGCCGCCTTGCGAAACGGCGGCAGCAGGTACGACTGCGCGTACGAGCCGCAACCCAAGAAACTGATGCCGAGGACGCCGGCGCCGGCCGGCCGGCCGCCGCAGAGGACCTCTGTAGAACGCGGCATGCGATCGGCAACCGGGTAGTCCAGAAGGATGCCGGCGAACGGCCGGCCGCTGTCGCGCAGCAGCGCGTAGGCCTGCGGCGCGTCGACGAACGGGAAACGGTGGGTCACCAGGGCCAGCGGATCGCATTTGCCCGCGGCCATCATGTCCAGGACGGCTTCCAGGTTGCGCTTTTCGGTCCAGCGCACGAACCCCAGAGGATAGTCGATGCCGCCTTCTTCGTACGCCGGGTCGTAGCGGCCGGGTCCGTAGGAGCAGGATACCGAAAACGCGATCTCCTTGGCGTAGAAATCCTCGCGCGGCAGATCCATCCCGACGGCGCCCACGACGATGACGCGCCCGCGTTTACGGCAGATGCGGGCCGCCTGCACGACCGGCTCGTTGCTGTTGGTGGCGGCGCAGATCAACACGAGGTCGGCGCCGTACCCGCGCGTGAACGCCTGCACAGCGGCCTCTAGGTCGTCTCGGCCGGAATGGACGGTCTCGTCGACGCTGCCGCTGTCGCAAGCCAGGGCCAGCGCCGGTTCGGCGATATCCGCGCCCAGGACCCGACAACCGGCCGCCCGGAGCAGTTGTGCGGCCAACAAGCCTACGATTCCCAGACCGATGACCACAGCGTTCTCGCCCAGGGTGGGCAGGGCGAGCCGTTGCCCCTGCAGCGCGATCGCGCCCAGCGTCGCCATGGCCGCGGCATCCGGCGCAACTCCGGCGGGAACCCGCGCGGCGAGGTTCACCGGCACCACCACCTCGTCCGCGTGACAGGCGTCGCTGCCGGCACAGGCCACCACGTCGCCGACCTGGAACTCGTGGACATCGGGCGCCACTTCGGTCACGAGCCCACTGAGGCTGTAACCCAGCGACTGGGCGCCTGCTAGCTGGGCGCGTACTTTTTGCAGGGTGCTTTTCAACCCCGCTTGCCGGACCATGTCCAGTACCTGGCGGACCTGATCCGGCCGGGAACGCGCCTTGCCCAGTAGACTCTGGCTACCCGTGCGCACCTTGTTGCCTTCGGTGCCCGGGCTGACCGCCGAATGCAGGGTCTGCACCCGGATACAGCCGTCGGCCAACACCGGGGCCGGCGCCTCCCGAACGGCGACATCACCGTCGCTGAATGTCAAGGCCAGGATCCGCAAAGGTCGACTCCCAGGATGGTTTGCGCGTTCCAAGCTTCGTGTGTATTCTTGACACGTCGTGCCGGGGTCAACTATAATCATTAATCGTCCAATTTGACAGTCGGTTAAATGACTTTGGTCCCTCCCATCACCGAGGTTGGTCGCACGCACATTCGCTAAAGAGTTTTGAGTTTCAGCCGAATTTCGCAAGGGTGAAGTGTCGTCGAAGAACCAACTTCGGGCAGCCGGGCCGCGCTCCTGCCGCGCCTTTCTCCCGAGCCCACAACAATAAGTCGGCCGCCATCGCCAGGAGAACGTGGCAGGGCGGGCGCCGACACGGCGAGGCGTGAGCAGTCATGAGCAAAATCCTCGATGCCATGCGCGATGACGCCGGTGAACGCTTCGAGCAGATCGAATATCGGCTGGGAACGCTGGATCAGGTCGGACTCTTCCCGCCGCCGCCGGAACATCTGCTGCTCGAGTTGGACAACATTACCGGGTCGTTGATCAGTCGGCGCTCGTCGGAGCGAGGCATGGTGCTGGTTTTCACCTCGGCGGCGGCCGGCGAGGGCACGAGCTTCGTGTCGTACTGCGTCGCCCGTCATCTGGCTTACTTGCTCGATGGGCGCATCGCCTGGATTGACGCCAGCTATCTGTCTCCCAATCCGCGCTTGCTGGGCCGTGAACCGAGCTACCGCACATTGTTGTCGGATCCGGAGCACGTGTCGCGGTTGCCTGTGGGCGCAGGTCTGACGGTAGTCGGGCACGGGGACCAGGACATCAAGCACACCGAGCTGTTGACCTGCGGGAACTACGAACGCCTGCTCACCTCGCTGCGCGACAGTTTCTTTTTCACGATCATCGACGCGCCGGCCATTCTCAACGCCATGGAAACCGCCCACATGACCCGTTATGCCGATGGAGCGATCATGGTGGTGGAGACTCGCCGGCTCAAATACGAGGTAGTGCGCCACGGGATGGAGCAATTGCGCTCGCAAGGCGGCAAGATTTTCGGAACGGTGCTCAACAAGCGCACGTACCAGATTCCGGGCATTCTGTACCGGAAACTATAGTTCGTGCGGACTGAGATCCAGCGGCGGGATGGTTAATTTATGACGGGCGTCTTCCACGTTCATGTTCCGCAGTGCGGAAAGCTGAGACTGATAGCTGGTGCGGTTGTGGGTTTGCCGTGCTTGCTGCTGGCCTGCATGGGTTGCGGGTCCAACGGCCCAGGGCCGGCGGTTCAAACCGCGCTGGTGCCGTTTTCTCTGGACCAACAAGCGGAGATGGCTCAAGCCCAAAGCGCCGAGTATCGGCTCCGACCCGGCGATCGTCTCGGCATTGATTTCAAGTATGAAGACGAACTGGATCGCGCCAACCTGCTGATACTGCCCGACGGTCGATTGACCCTGCCGGGGGGCGTCTCGCCGGTTGTCGCCAAAGGACAGTCGGTTAGTCAGCTCGAACGCATTTTGTCGGAACTCTATGCGCAGGATTACCGACATCCCGAGCTTTCGGTGATCGTCGAATCGCTGGCGGACTTGGAGGTCTATGTCTTCGGCTACGTGCGTCGCCCGGGACAGGTCAAGCTGCCGGCCGGCGGCATGAGCGTGCTGCAGGCCGTCGCCGCGGCTGGTGGTTTTGAAGCTGCGGGCAAGCCCAAGTCTACAGTGTTGATGCGGGTGACGCCGGACGGTTTCGTGTTGCGACAAATCGACCTGTCCCATCTGGAGCGTCGTGGATACTTCGATGTGACTGTGCTCGATCTACAGCCCTATGATGTCATCTACGTACCGCGCTCGGCCGTCGGCGATCTCAAGCATTTCTCTGACACAGTGCTTTCCAGCATTCTGAATTTTACCAGGTTGTTCTGGGACATCCACGCGATCAGCAATCTGGACAAAGTCACCAACATCTGGCGTTAGGGAGTGGTGGATCATGTCGCAAGCGAATCTTCCGGTGCCACGGCCGAGCGAGGATCGCATGGACCTGCGTTCGCTGGTCGAGGTGTTGATTCGCCGCCGCTGGATCATTCTCTTGGTGGCTATGCCGGTGATCTTAGTCGCGACGATCGGCACCTTGCGCACGGCGCAGATGTATCTGGCCCGCACGACCATGGCGATCGAGGTCGCCGGACCGCAGAGCCCGAGTTTCGGCCGGGGTCCGGTGAACTACGATATGGTGCTGAGCGCAGCCGCCGAGTTGGTCATGAGCGTCCCGGTTGCCGCCAAGGCGGCTCTGGCCCTCGCCGACTCCTTGCCGGCGCTGCAGCAGCGGTATCCCAAGGTTTTTGCGCGCGTTCTGACCGTTGCCGACCTGCAGGACGTGCTGCACGGCGGCGTCAACAGCCGGCACGTGGGCGAGAGCAACCTGATCAGCTTGAACTTCACGCATGCCACACAGGGCTTCGCCCTCATGGGAGCCGGGGCGCTGGCGGACGCGTTCATCGATTTCAATTCGTATTCCAAGCGCATCAGTCCGGCGGTGGAGTACTACGCCGAACAGATCGCCGTCACCCAGGCGGAGATCGATACTCTCATCGCGCAACGAACGAAGGTGCTGCAAGCTACCGGTCTGCTGGGCGTGCAGGCTGATCTCCGGGTGAGCTTTGAACAGGTTCGCGGTCTGGAAGGTCAGTACTTCCAGGCGCGATCGCGGCGCGAGGGCATGGAAGCGAGGCTGCGCGGTCTGGAACAGGCCATCGCCGCGGATCCGGATTTCGTGCCTACCGTCGGCTCCGCCGAGGCAGCGAGTCTCAATCGACTCAAGGGAGAACTGGATACGCGTGTGGCGCGTTTGACGACCTTGCGCCAGAGCTATCGCGACGATTCGGTATTTATCCAGCGCGAGTTGAGACAGCTTGACGAGTTGCGCGGGGAGATCGACCGCGAGCGCTCGCGGTATCTGCAGACTCTGCGGGTCAATCTGGCCGAGGCACGGAGTGTGGAGAGGTCGTTCTTGGACGCCTCACAGTCGCAAACTCAGAACCTCGATGCCTATCCGGAGGTCCGCGGGCAGATCGAGAATCTTGACCTGCGCATCGACGGTTTGCGGCGATTCATGCAAAACCTACAGCAAAAGCACGGCGAGGTCCGCCTAATCGCTGATGGCGATTTACGCATCAGCGACGTGATGCTCATCGAAGAGCCGGTCCTGGACGTGCCCGTCGGCCGCGGCCGCCGCATCTTGTACCTGCTCATATCGGTCGTTCTGGCTGTGGCTTTGGGACTGGTGGTTGCTTTCTTCGTCGAGAGCAACGATCACCGGATTTACGATCGCCGGCGTGCGGAGCTCTATCTCGAGGTTCCGGTGCTGGGGAGCCTGCCCGACACTTCCACGCGAGCGAAGTCGTGAGTCCGCGCTCGCGAACGCACGCCGATTATCACGTTACCCCCGGCATAGAATCGGGAGGTTCTCAGGCCGTCGCCGTCATTGCCGTCGTCTTCGGCGTAATACTTGGGGTTATTGCTTGGTTCATCATGGGCCGCACTGGCCTCGACACGGTCATGATCGTGCTGGGGGTCATCATTCTCGGCGCCGTCCTCAGTTATGTATCTTGGCGCAATCTTTCATTGCTGGTCGTGATCTGGCTGTTCACGATGTCGGGTTTTCGCTCCTTCGCGATGATCCACGTACCGTTCATGCCGGATATCTCGGTGGAACGGGTGATTGCGGCCTGGCTGGCGGTGCTATTCTCGTTGCGGCTCATCATGAAACGCGACACGATCCAAGGGCCGTACACCCTAGATGTGATCCTGTTGTTGCACACGGCTTATGTGCTGGCCAATGTCATGTACATCGGAAATTCGATTCGCTTGCATGAATGGGCCATCAGCAGCGTATCGCCGTTCGTCGCCTATTTGGTCGGCAAGTACATGCTGAAACGCGACCGGGATGTGCGGATCCTGTTCTTGTTTTTCTTGGTCGTGACGGTCTACTACTACGTGCAAAGCATCGCCCAGAAATACGACCTGGATATCCTGATCTGGCCGCGCGCTATCCTCGAGCGAGAAAAAGGTCTGTGGCCGATGGGAAGGTCGCGCGGGCCGTTTCTGCATCCGCCGCTCTTCGGCCAGATGATGGCCATGGTTATGCTGGTGCAGTTCTATTTCTTTCATCGAATCAAATGGCGAGCCGGCCGCGTGCTGCTATTGGCGTCGATTCTGCTGTCTAGTCTGGGCCTGTTATTTACGTATACCCGCGCCCCATGGCTGGCGGCCGCGTTCGGAATCCTGACTCTGGCGATCATGCGACCAGGCTACCGGCAGCTCGTCCTGACGCTAGCCGTCATCGTATCCCTAGCCGTATTTTTTGGCACCGTTCGTTTCACCGAAGAGAAGCTCTTTCGGGAGCGTTTTCAGAACAAGATGACGATCGAGAACCGTCTGGCTGCCATGTCCGCCGCGCTGCGGATGTGGCGGGATAATCCGCTGCTGGGTGTCGGTTACTTCAACTGGGACCAATACTACGGCCGCTACCAGCGCGGTGAGGAAATTCCGTTCTATGGCTACATTTCTCGCGCGGCAGCCCGCTACCTCGTGCCGCACGACATCTATTGGGGCCGTCTCGCCGAGGAAGGAATCGTGAGCCTGGCCCTACTCTGGGCGGCCCTTGGTGTGGTATGGTTACGCTTCCGACGGCTCTGGCGAATCGTTCCGGGCCGCTCTTGGTTGAATCGAGACGGCTTGGCGCTGTTTGCCGGAATCTTCGTCTGTTACATGGTGGGCGGGACCGGTATCGATTTCCGCTACTTCGACCTCGTCAACGTCATACCTTATCTGTTGGCGGGTATTCTGTACGGATATCAGGTGCCGGAGCATGATCCACTGCCACCGCCATATCGGCTCTGGGCGCCGCCGACCTTCGTCAGCAGTTCAGACCAGGCGGAACCTACCGCTTCCCACGTGTAACGAGACCGAACGAGATCGCGCGCGCAGGTGACCAACACGCTCCGGCGAGCCGGTTCGTCCAACAGTTCGAGCACGATCTCAGCGAAACGCATTGGGTCGTCGGTGATGCGGCCGTGCACACCATCCAGAAACGGCAACGCATCGACGCCGAGGCTGGTCGAGACGACAACTTTCCCGGCAGCCATCGCCTCGAGCACCTTGTTTTTCAGACCCGAGCCCGTGCGCATGGGGTTGATCATCACTGGATACGGGGCCAGGTATTCGAAGAGGTCACTGACGAAACCTGGCAACGAGATCTCTTGATGGCGAGCCGCCAGGTCGCGGAGTGCAACGCCGGCATTCGGCCCGACGATCGCCCATCGCACACCGGCCGGCTGCAGACAAGGCAGCCAAACCTCCCGATAAAAATACTCGACGGCCCTACGATTGACGGAGTAACCGAGATCTCCCCAGAATGCCACGCCCCGTAAAGCCGGAACGGAATTGGAATCGTTCTGCAGCAGACGTGCTTGCACGCCGTTCGGCATCAATTCGATTGGCGGACCGCCGGGGTTCAGTTCCTGCAAGCGCTGCTGATCGGGCGGGGCAATGGTGGTCACAGCGTCGCAGCGATGCTTCAAGTCCGATTCTGTGGCGCGTATCTGGCGCAGCCGATGCCTCCGGTGCAGTTGCCATAGGAGGTTCTGGCGGGTGGCCGCCGCCAATTCACGCTCGCTTGCCAGCGTGCTACAGTCATACTGATCCAGGATCTTTGCCACGCCACGCAATGGCCGCATGAATTCCTCACTGGCGCTCAGAGTGGCGACAACCACATTGATCGCGTTGCGGTCGACGAAGTTCTGCAGCGTCGCGACCGCGGCCGCGAAGTAGCCCGGGTAAGCGAATCGATGGTAATCACGATCACCGTGTCGCCGCAGGAACCTGCGCCAGTGACGTCGCGCCGGCAAGGGCGGCAGCACGGTAATCGATGCGAAACACCGTTCTTGTTGCAGGCCGGGCACGTGCTCGGAACCGCGCGGCAGACAGGCCAGATGGCAGGTATGGGCCGCGTCGAGATGGCGAGCCAACTGGAACACGCGCAGGGCATGTCCGTCTTGCAGCGGCCACGGGACTCTCTGGCAGATCACGAGGATTTGCGCCATCAGCGTTTGTTCCGAATGCCCTGACAGAGCTGATTGAGGTTCACGAGTGCGAGGTCTCTGATACGGGGATTCTGCTCCCTGATGGTGGCGCGCCAACTGCTGCACTGGTTTGTGCAATCGCGCAGGAACGACGCCAGAGCTCCCGGCGAGAACAGGCGCTCAGGATCGAGGCTTGCTCCGGTCAGCCCGAAATGGACCCAGAGTCCTTCGAATTTCCCTTGGTAGGTTATGCCGGCCGCGGGCACCCCGGCACCCAGCGCTGCGATGGCGAGATGCATGCGTCCGCTGACCACGAGATCAAGCTCGGCCGCGATGGCTTTCGCTTCGGCGGCGCGCAAGGGCTGGTCGATGAGACGCACCTGGGGCGTGAATTCGCCGGGCAGCCTCCCCGCGATCATCCGCAGCAGTTGCAGGTCGTCATAACGCCCGGCCATGCGCCGATAATCATGCGGGATCAGTACGAGGCAGACATCGCGCCGACTGCGCAGGAACTCGGTGAGGCCGGCGGCGTACGCAGCGACCATCTCCTCTCCTCTGTCCTCGCGCCGATGATCGGGCGCCACAAGATAGTTGGCGTTGATACCGACTATTTGCCGGCCTTCCCTTCGTGCCGTCGTCAACCAGGTTTGCAGCGCGGCAACGACCGGCGTTGCCGCCGCCGGCTGCAGTAAAAAAGCGATATCTGCGCCTAGCGCGACATGGTGGGCGATGCGGTGCTGGAGACGCCGCTGGCTCACGGGATCTCTTGCGATCAGCGCCGTCGCGGGATCGAGTGACTTCAAGGCGGCAACACTGCGCGGATGGGGTGAATCGTTGAAGCTGAAGCTTCCGATTGCTGTTTGCAGACCAGCGGCTGCGGCGATCCGCGTATAGATCACTCGTCGGACGGCTTCATACGGATTGTAGTATCCGTCCATGACGTCGGCACCGAGCACCAGAAAATGCGTCGCATCGCGGAAATACGTTATTAATTCTCTGCAGGTCGTCCAGAAATCGGTTTGATACCGCTGGCCGAACGGTACGACTGCGCCAAAAGCGCCCAACGTCTTCCAGTCCTCGTTCGGACCGTAGGAAACCACCGTCAACTTGTCGATGCCGAACCGGCTGAGTATGTCGCCGGCGGCAACGAGCATGGCTTCATCGCCGAGGCTGCCAGGTCCGGCGGCCGGCAATACCAGGGCGTGTCGGTGTCGCCGTGGCTGTGCCGCGAATCGTTTTGCCTCGGCAACGAGGCGTCGCGCTAAATACTCGTCGCGCCAGGCGGCTATGGTCGATTTCACGGCTCGAACGGATCTCTTTGGTTGCATGATTCGCTGTCGTTTCCCGCAGGCGGTTTGGGGCGCGTGAAGAACAGTGCGAACAGATCGCGGGACTCGCCGGCAAGACGCCGATCGAAAATCAGGCAGGCAAGCACATAGGTTGCGCCGCCGACTGGCAATCCGCATGCCACAACGGCCGGTGCCGGCCACGCCGCCAGGACCTCCGCCCGCAGATAGGCCAAGACCAAAGCCATCAATCCAGCCGCGACGGCTTGCGCGCGGACGGCGCGCAATAACCCGCGGAAATCGACCGCGCCGAGCCGGCAATTCAACCAGGTGTCGAGCGGGGCGAGCGCATAGGCGCGGATGGTGTACGCCGCCGCAACGGCCACAATACCATGGCGATAAGCCAAAAGAAAGCCGATGACATTACCGGTTGAATGGATGGCAAGTAGCGCCAGGCGCAGATTCGCGCGCCCAACAGCCATCATCGCGGCTCCGTTGACGTATTGGATCGCCTGGATGATGCCGGCGAGCGAGAGCAAGCGCAGTACCGGCGCACTGTCTTGCCATTGCTCGCCGATGATCGTCACGATGAGTTCCTCGGCCAATGCATAGAGTCCGACAAAGGCGGGGAATGCCACCAGAGTGATGAAACGGCACGCTTTGTTGAAAGCCGCCCGGAAACGCGGCCTATCGTCTTGCAGCTTGGCGAAGGCTGGCATAGCGACCTGTGAATAGCTGCCGATCAATAGATTCGTCGCAAGAGACATCAGCCGGTGGGCGCTGTCGTACAACCCCAGTGCGAGAGTTCCGAGATAACGTCCAACCAAGAACTGGTCAAGATGCTGGTTTAGGTAGTTGAGCATGCGGTTGCCCATGACTGCGAGCCCGAAACCGGCGACGTCGTTGAAATGCCGGCGCGAGAATTCCCACTGGGGGCGCCAGGAACTGAGCCGCCAGAGCATGATGACGGCGACAACCCGGGAAACCAGGACCCTGAACACCAGGGCCCAGACGCCGAATCCGATCAGAGCCATCGCGATTCCGACGACCGCGCCCGCGCTCACCGAAACGAGCGCCTGAGTAGTTAGGGCCTTGATTCGCAGCTCGCGTCGCAGCAGGGATGCCTGCACGCCGCACACCATCTGGAGGAGAAATCCCAGCGAAAACCAGCGGATGATCGGCGGCAACGCATCCGGTTCGCGCAAAAATACCGCGACTGTCGGCGCCACGAACATGCTGATCGTTGTCAAAACCAGACCCAGCGCCAGGAAAGCCCAGAACACCGCGTTGATATGCTGCGGCGCGAGGTCCTTGCGCTGCTCGATGGCCGCTCCGAAGCTGACATCCAGGAAGATGTCGAGCAAGGTGATGAACACGCCAGCCAGCGCAATCAGACCGTAGGCTTCGGGTCCGAGCAGGCGCGCCAGGATCGGGTAGACCAGAAATGAGATGAGCTGGACACTCCAGCTCTGGACGGTGCTCCAACCTACGCCGCGAATCGTTTTCGCTTTCAGATCGTCGGACATGCAGGAGCCGATCCCGGGAGGGATAAGGGTGTGGCAGGGGATCTGGGCCGTCCAATACTAGCCCGCGTTCGCCAGGGCGGCAACGGACAATTCGCCGGTTTCGCTGTCCGCCGGGGCAGATGCGAAGATAACGACGCGCGGGCTTCCCGGCGTCGCCGACGCCGGCCTGTGATCGGCGGTTGAGTTTCGCGCGATCTTGGCCGATCATCTTGGAGGTAGAGCCATGCCCCGGGGCGGCCGCCGCCGGCGGCGCTCGGCGCGACCACCGCTGATCCGGTGCGGACGGCGCAGCCGGTCAAACCGGCAGGATCTGGCACGACGGCAGGTGATTCGATGTATCAAGCCCACTTCGGCTTGCACAGTGATCCGTTCGCCATGGGACCGAATCTCCGGTTCCTGTTCCGTTCGCATGCGCACGCAGAGACCATGGCTCATTTGGGCTACGGTCTGGAGCAGGGCGAGGATTTCGTGCTGATCGTCGGCGCCATCGGCATGGGTAAGACCTTGGCATTGAATAGTTTGCAGGGCAAAGTCTCCAAGTTGTTTCGCCAGATCCTGGTCAACGTGACGAACGTCAGTTATCCGGAATTCCTCAAACTGATGCTGCACGACCTCGGGCAAACGTGGCCGGCCGGAGCCGATGCCGCCGACCTGGTCTGCCTGTTGAAGGACCAGGCGCTGGCAGTCCATGCCGAGGGGCGCAAGATTCTGCTGATCGTGGACGAGGCCCAGAATCTGGACGCCAAGACGCTCGAGGGAGTCCGTTTGCTGACCAATCTCGGTCAGCCCGATAAGCAGTTGTTCCAGATCGTTCTGGCCGGTCAGTCGTCGTTGGAGTCCCTGATCAACCGGCCGGAACTGGCGCAACTGCGCCAGCGCATCCGGATCCACTACCGTCTCGAACCCCTGACCGAGGCGG
>Ga0334884_1004816_pt1 | contig 13483 bp, 14 predicted proteins | sample GraSluR1_MG_7_FD_207215 | JGI IMG/M metagenome (GOLD analysis project Ga0334884, IMG submission 207215) | Sludge microbial communities from methane-producing bioreactor in Wageningen University, Netherlands - Granular Sludge_12_05 R1 | ecosystem: Engineered > Bioreactor > Anaerobic >...
GCGGCGTAATTGGCGAACGGGCCAAGCTCCCAGACATATTGTCCCAGCATTTGATCATGCTGATAGCCAAGCAATTCCAACAGAAACGGGTTCACGTCAACTATCTTTCCTGTCTTGGCATCAAGAATCAGAATACCATCTTTGGCGGATTCAAAAAGTCTCCGGTAGCGTTTTTCAGACCCTATCAAGGAATTATCAGCATTCTTGCGCTGAAGTACATCACTTGCTGCGTCTGAAAGCCGGAATTCAACATCAATATCTTTGTCGGTATAGCCGGTTGTCTTGTTGCTCTCTTCCTGAATTGCGACTGCCATATCTTTACGAATAATGGGGCTGTCGACAAGAGTGGTAAATTCTTCCAGTACCTTGGTCAAAAGCTCATCCACGGTATGTGCTGCGGCATATTCAATCAGCCGAGAGCGGATTTCATCCGTCTGCTGAATAAATTCGCCTACGCCATTGTGTTGTTTCATGACTTGTTTTCCATATATACGATTACCAAAGCCAGACTACAGCACCGCCAAGACGGTGTTGCCTGGTTGGGCCTTCGCCTGCATTGTTACAAGTGGTGTTGGCTTTTATTTACCGCGACCGCGTCTATGTCCACCGCTTCCTTCCAATCGAAGTAGACCCAGTTTCACGCAGGTCTATTTTAGATGAAAGCTTGAATTCTAAGAATCTTTAGCAGATAAAGTTTTTGACATATATCTATATACTATTAATCATGAAATAATTTTAACATATAAAGATATAAATAGGATGTAGATATGATAAAGTTTTGGTAAAGAATTTTGTAGCCAGCGCAGCGAAGAGAATGGTTGGATGACACTAACTGACCATAACCTGGAGGAGTATTCAGTTGCTACCTGGGTGACAATTTTCTGTTTACAAAGTCGACCAGTACTCATTTGATTATTTGTAAGCTGTCTTTAGCATTATCGGCGATAGTATTAAGGAGGTGCTTTTTTTCACCATCTCAAATAATGTAATGCGACAGTACCCCACCTGGTGGCATACTGAGTAAGACTTGTTTGACTTTTTTGCGAAAAATACCAGAACCACTCAATATGCAACCACTACTTTTATTCGTCTTATTATGAACGATTACTGTAAATAAGCTAGTGCATACTTATTATTCTTTGTAAAATGTTCCAAACAACTATCTTTTATAATTCTGATGTGAATGCTTGATTCAGTAAATGTATTTGTCGTTACAGGGTTTGTGTTACTTATATTATCTTCTTTGATGAGAAGTATTGCACTGATAGCGAGCTTATCTTCGTCAATAGTGAGTACAGAAGCACCATTAAATGTAACAATTTCTTCCTGTATATTCCTATCGAACACAGAAGTATCATTTTTCCTTTCGAAAAGTTTCCTGAATAATAGGATTTTACAATTTGGACATGAAGGCGATGACGTCAATTCTATATCTTTATACTTACAAGGTGGGTCTGTTTTGTAATGCATCATAGCACTTTCTTGATGTTTGTTACTCAAGAACAATGATGTCTGTGGCAAGTCCTCATATACCGCTTCTTGCACTTCAGATATACTGACATAGACAGAGGAATTGCTTGTTAATTTAGAAACGGTAGTTTCAGGGACAAAAGGACTCCAACGCTTTGGGCTTTTCTCGAATAAATATTTATTGAAATGAAAAAGTAAGATTTTTCCATCACCGTTTAATGCAACGGGAGTCCTGTATTTAGATGCCCACTTTGCTACAGGAATCAGCCGGAATGGTTTTATTGCTGTCTCGTTATCAACCATTGGAAAAAGTTTAAAATCATTCAATTGCTTCCACTTTACCTTGTCTTTGTATATACATTGTTTACAATTATCTTCAATATGAAACCAGCCCATGACAGATAACCTCCATTATATATGGCCTTAATCAAGCATTTTACTATCAGTTTTTTGGGTACAAAGATTTTCCCAAAGAATGAGTTATTCTGGTTGGTAATGTTTGATTAAAAATTCTGTCGTCCATAATCGTCTGTCAGCAGTGTGATCTTACATATTGACCTTCAGGTCTTGAGAGATATTTACAGCGCTCGCTTTGACCTGTCATCGGTGCCTTCAATAAAAAAAATTTGCCCCTCCCCCCGAAGTACACAAATTACACCTGGCTCGAATTATCATCGAACCGATCATGATGGTACTGTGTAAAAGCGTAACTTATAAAAAATAATCCTCCTTATTTCTGTGCTGTTTTTATTTCACTGTATGCGATAGTGAATTTATTCAAATCGACTATTAATAGGCTATTAATATCCAGGTACGAGGCACATGAGTTACTTAGGGGTTAATTTTTTTACAAACTCATCGAGTTCCTTATGGGCCTGCTCTTTCGAATAGCCATAGCGTTCCTGGAGTTTGCCTGCAATCCGTGTGCGCTTGCCTTCAATGGCTGTCAAATCGTCATCGGTCAGCTGACCCCAGGTTTCTTTGGCCTTACCTATGAATTGCTTCCAATTGCCTTCAATTTGCTCCCAGTTCATTTTTTATATCTCTTCACGGTTGTTATTTTTTAAACAATTCCACCATCTCACAGCGACAATATACTCCAGGTAGACAAGATTGCTCGGATTGTGAGAAAACGTATGTTACATTGATCGTGCATTACTAAAGCTCAATTAAAATCCACGTGGGAGGTGTCCCATAAGTACAAGTATCAGAACGATTATAAGTACAAGTCCTATACCTCCGCTGGGGCCATAACCCCAACTACGACTATGCCCCCATCTGGGCGCGCTACCTATGAGCAACACAACCAAAATGATGAGTAGAATTAAACCCATATTAATACTCCTGTCCGAGGTTAGCACCTCTTTCGTGCCACCACTAAATGTAACGGCTTGATGTTTTCTTATAACACAGGTATTTTCTCATGCTTAAGTAAAATCCGAGTAAGGGTTTGGAAAAGATTTGGTAAATACAGGCCATAATAAGAAAAATAATAATAAACTAATCGTTTTCTGCTTCTTAATTTATTGACCCAAAATCAGCTAAAATCAATTATTCCAATAGCTTATGTCATATTTCAGAGAGTCCTGGCGACTAAGAATACGAAGATTAAGGTATATAAAACAATAATCAAGGATAAGTAGGATAATTTTCATTTGCTGACTTCAATTGTACTACTGAGACGTAATTTTTTGATTTACATCATGTGGTGCTGAGAGTAAAAAATATATTCATGATTAAATCAGTGTTGGAGGTAATTATTTTTTACTGTGCCTACATTACTAATGAGAAAGCGGGACAATTGTTACTAAAGATGGCCAACTTTCACCCCCATACAGAACAAATAAAAACAGGTGATTAATAGAAAGTGTGTTGTCTCAACCTATGCCGAAAATTTGGCACGAATATTCGCTATAAAAATGGTACCGGTGAAATAGATCGAATCCTAAAACAACAGTGCAAATAGATTACCAAAGTTTTACCACAACTTTGCCGGAACTTCATCATAGACGGGTACCATCATGGTATGAAGAAGATAAATTTCTCATTTATAAATACTGCTCACGAGCGGATTAAGTTGTGTGCATAATGAACAATGAAGTGATCGATATCCTGGTAGTGGAAGACAACGCAAACGATAGGGTTTCAATCGTGGATGCTTTGAAATCTACCATTGAAAACGTCCGTGTTGCGGCTGTTAATGATGGTACATCGGCTTTGGATTTTTTGAATGCGCGTGGTGAATACAAAGACCGGCTCGATGCACCTCCCCCCAGATTAATCCTTTTAGATTTGTCACTGCCGGGAGCAAGCGGCTTTTCTGTACTCGGCCAAATACGCGCTATTGTTGAGAATGATGAGCTGATACTCACTCCTGTGGTTATCTTTTCTGATTCTATAGCTGACGGTGACATCACGAAAAGTTATCGTTGTGGCGCGAACAGTTATATCATCAAACCACTGAGCTTTCCTGATTTTCAGGCTGTTATTAAAGTTATTGGTCAGTATTGGATGACGCATAATAAAACATCTGTCTAAAAAAATATATGAGAGTAGATAAGAAAGTAAAACATGGCACGGGTCTAATTGTATGCCAGGAAAAAAATCGATGTCCATAGCCAACATTTAAAGGAATGTGAATATGAAAACCTATACGAGCGTTATCGTAGCACTATTGTTTTGCGCTTTAATCGGAACCAGTGTCCTTGGATGTAATACCATCAGAGGCGCAGGAAAAGACGTCGAGCGGGGCGGCCAAGGCATCCAGGATGCAGCCGATAACGTAGAAGGAAAATAGCAATTATTTTCATGTTAAATCGTCATTTGAATAAGAATTGGTAAAGTGAACAAAACTAGTAAAAAGAATTTTACTTTTCTTTAGTAACGGCATGAACACCACCAGATTGTGGTATATGCAACATTTGTAATTAAGTTTTAAAATTTAAGTTATCAGTAAAGATGCATATGAAGCAAACGCCAGAGGCTATGAAAGCGCTCGGCAGTGGCTTTATAAATAAAAGGAGATAAAACAATGCTTTGGACAATATTAATGATCTTGCTTGTTCTGTGGATATTGGGGTTGGTTACCTCGAACACACTGGGCGGTTTTATTCATGTGTTGTTGGTTGTAGCACTCGTTGTATTAATTATAAACATCCTCCAAGGAAGGCGAGTTCTATAGCGAGCGTCATAATAACGTAGTGTACGGTAGTAGTAGCGATAGTTAAAGGAATCCTTTGGCTTGCATTACCGATACCAAGCACGGTCTTTTTCTGGGTGACCTGCGGTGAGAATTCGTGATGTTAAAACAGGAAACAAGAAATGAATAAATACATTATCGTGGCTGTAGTACTGATTGTGGCCGGTATCTTGGGTTTGGTCTATGATCAATTCAGCTACACCAAGGAATCACAGTCGGCAAATCTGGGTCCACTTGAACTGACTATAAACGAAAAAGAAACGGTCAAAATACCCACTTGGGTCGGTGGGAGCAGTATTGTAGTAGGTGCCGGATTGTTATTTTTCACGCTTATAAAACGATAGGATTATGGATCGTGGAACCACACTATATAGGAACTATTAATGATTACGCAATGCTGCCAATGCAAGAGATATCGTGTTGCAGACAGGTGGGTCACACCCAATGGAATTTTTCCTGACAGAGGACAAATCAGCCATACTTATTGCCCGCAATGCGCGCTGAAGCTTAATTCAGAAATATTGAATTTCCAGCAAAATTCATACTCAACAATTAATTCCGAATCTGTTAATGGCAGTACAACATAAATATCGGAATTACTGCATATAAAGATTGTTTATTAAAGCTACTCAATATGCACAACAAGACAGGGCATATTTCACAAGACGCTGTGAGAGTCTTCCAGAACCAGGTAGTGGGCTTTGCTAAATGAATCTGTACGCGTTTCGAAAAAGCACAACTGGAAGGTGTTATCATCTCCGACATGTTCAAACATCAATACAAAAAGCAGCCCATCCTTGTAGGTGGGTAGTTTTTTTTTACAGGAATAAAGTGTCGCAAAGATGATCAGTCCAAATCGCACACAACACGAAAACCACGGTAAGCATTTCGGCTTTCAGGAGAGGTGTAGTAGGAGCGGAACGCTGCTCGACAGTAGCTCGAATTGATCTTCCACGCCCCACCGCGCAGCAACCGGATACTGCCCCGAGGGCTGTCCACCCACGCGCTACCATCCTTGGGGGCGCCGTAGTAATTGCTATGCCAGTCGTCCTCACACCACTCCCACACATTGGGAAGTTTCAGCCCAACATCTTTTGTGCTTGACGATGAATTGTCCCCGTACCAAGCGTAATCGTCGATCTCGGTTGCGTCCAGGTCTTCGCCCCAGTAGAACCGTGTTGTCGTGCCTGCTCGATAGGCATACTCCCATTCTGCTTCGCTTGGCAGGCGAAAATTACAGTCTGAATGTAATGCATTGAGTTTATCTAAAAAGCATTTCCTGAATCCCAAAAATCCAGACTTTCGTATATCATTCCACGAAACCTGCTCCACAGGTCGATTGTCCCCCTTAAACTCAGAGGGATTGTTACCCATGATTGCTTGCCATTGCGCCTGTGTAATTGGGTATTTTCCCATCCAGAACCCCTTGGCAAAAGTGACTTCATGTAGTAATCCTTCCGAACTTATGCGCTCCTGTTCATCATCAGGACTTCCCATCATGAAATTGCCCGGTGGTATCCAGACCATTTCCAGGGGTACCATGCCAGGCAAGAAGAGCGTATGTATCTCGCCGGGCTCATTATCGGACACGACTGCGCTTTTCTCAGTCTGTGAACAACCAGATGTCAGCATCACAATTGCCAACACAATGAAACCTATGAAGTAGAGTGGATACGATGAAAGTTTCATAATATGCTTCCCATGAATTTGTGATTTACACTACATCATCCCAAGCACGATAAGGCATCATAGCTGTTGTTGTAGCGCAAGTCAAGCGTGGGAAATGGGGAGAATGAAATCATAAAAATCGATAGAACTTTCACTGCCAGCGAGCTTGATACTGTGACCTCCGATAAATTAGTCTAGAGGGCGAAGTAGCATTCAGCAGGAGCAACATACATGGCCAGCTATTATGTGTATATCAATGGTAATCAGGTGATGTATGTCAGCCCGGATGGGTTAACAGGTTAAAAAGTAAACGGAGGTTACATGCAATCGTATCGGCAACGCTATATTAGATGTACCTAAACAAGGTAGTCTCCATTGGATTAAATTTTAATAATCTGGTAATGATGAAGTCTTATAGACATAAGTGAATGGATGTAAGATTGCAAAAGGGAAAAATATGAAAAAATATGTGTATCATCTTGAATTAATTCATTATGTAGATGAGTATGATAATAAAAATAATGACTATCTAAGCAAAGTATTTTCTAATAAAAAAAATCTAATGTCATACATAAAGAAGGTTAAAAATAAAATACTAAAAGAATACCAAATTGATGATGAAAATGAATTATTTTACGAGTCAATAAGGTATTTACTAAATAATTCAAAAAAGCATATTGATGAACATGAAATAGATTTTTATTCTCTTGATGGGCAGGAAATTACTGGTTTAGAGAAGTGTTGCAAATATATCAAAAAAGAAGATTTATCTATAGGAGATTATGTTAAAGTTAAACCCCATCCATGGAATAAATATTCATATCTATCAAATACTATAATTGGGGTTATTGCTCATATAGAGACAGAAGCAGATCGGGTAAATCCTGATGATCCATCACAGGTGTATATGAAAAAAGGTACAGTGATAGATTATGAGGATTATGAACCTGATAAAGTTACCGTCTATTTTATTAATTCGTATGGATATCTTGATCATGCACATTTGCGGTATAAAGCTGTAGAACCAGTAAAAGCTGAAGATGTACCTGAAAAGCATAAATTTTTACACATAATTAGTGAATTTGTGAAGGAAAAAATATATATCCCGAAAAAAATTGTAAGAAGAATATTTGATATGGAAATTTGTGTTGAATGTATTAATGTGCTTGATGAATATTGCAATATCATAAAGGCAAATAATATTAAAGAAGGCATAACCACATTCAACCAGAACGACGCGAATACTCAATCAGCGATGACGGTAGATACATCTCAGAAAGAAGACATAGACGATGAATTAAGTATGACATCGGTGTTTACTGCCGGTACTGAATATAGCTTTGCTGACATCATTTTTTGCTGGATACCGCCAGGTAAATTCTTGATGGGCAGTCCAGAGGATGAAGTTGGCCGGTCGGAAAATGAAGGGCCACAGCAGGAGATAACTTTTGAAGAAGGCTTCTGGATGTCTAAATACGAGATCACCCAGCGGCAGTGGAAATCAATCATGGGGAATAATCCATCGCATTTCAAGGGAAAAAAGCGACCAGTAGAAAATGTTTCCTGGAATGATATCCGTAGTTCTGGTGGATATCTGAAAAAGCTTAATACCGCCTGGCCAGGATACAATTTCCGACTGCCTGCTTCGGCGGAGTGGGAATATGCATACCGTGCCGGTACCACCACACGCTTTTACTGGGGGGAAGATTCAAAGAAAAAAAAGATAGACAAATATGCCTGGTATAAAAAAAATTCAGGCGGAAAAACACATAATGTCGGATTAAAACAACCCAATGCCTGGGGGCTGCATGACATGGCAGGCAATGTCTTTGAATGGTGTGAGGATGATGCACCGAAAGACGATGACAATCCACCTGATAATAGAAGTGCATGGGTAGACAACCCAAGAAGTAATTTGCGGGTACTTCGTGGAAGTTCATGGGGAAATCCTCTTGTACACCACCGAGCTGCTGATATCAGTATGAACTATGCAGACGCACATATTAATTGTCTTGGTTTTCGCATTGTGTGTGATAAAAAGGTACAACTTAAAGTATTTATAATTTAAAGCTAATTTTAACAAATTTATTAGGATCGGTTTTGACATTAAATTCTGTTAATAATATTGTTCCATTCTGTATTGACACTACAGTTGCTATGTTTTGATTGTTATATTTACAACTATTAACCTCCCTGGAGCACATGGAAATGAAATGATGTTCTTGAAACGAAAAAAAGTAATTCTCCTATTCGGATTTATGACCTTACTATCGTGTTTGTATTTATACGATAATATTCCATGGATTTGGAGAAGCGCTCTTTATCAGGTTAGTGGATTTAAGCCTGCATCTGCTTTCTATGTTTTTGAATTTGAAAACCAGACATATGATGATCTGATAGTGGAATTCGTTAATCTTAATGACAGAAAATGGCATGTTAGAAATTCACGTGAAAAATATATTTATGAACGACTCGGAGGATTTCATTCTTGTGAGTATCATTTTACTCCTGGTGAAAAAAAGGTCATTGTAATGCCATCATTCAGGAGCAGGAGCATGGGGCTTATCTGCATTTTTGGTCGCACAGATTGGAAAACACTTCCATCACAACCCAACCAGAAATTCTTTATGAGCATTGTACCTGCGCATGTCTTATCGGGAATTCATCCCTATTTTAATGTTTCAGAAGACGGTTATCCTTTAGTTACAATACATGCAGATGATTTAGAAAGTATAACCCCTGATGATGTTTTGAAAATGGACAAGAAGATTCTTCAATTACTACCACAATAAGAAAACAATATGTAAATCTGGCAAAAATGATGGGAATCCATGTAATTCAGCAATTTGACTGTGCAATATACAGGAGTGATCCCATAAACTTGGTATTTGGACAAAATTATGTTATCAAAAAAAATAGTAATCTTGATATTGTGTTTGATACTAGTGATCGCTTTATGGCCAGGATATAAATTAGTGTTATCTATTCAACAGAAGCACATGTTGGCGCAGGAGCAATTGTTAAAGATTCGGAACAGCATCACAATTGGAGATACAGAGGAATTTGTTAATTCATTACTTGTTCCAGACGAATATGAACTATTAGATTTTACTACTTATACACCCGATAATAGTGAAGGCGATACGTATGAAATATTGTGTCGCACCCCTTTAAAACTTAATGTAAGCAATTGGTATCTTCGTATCGGTATTTCAGAAGGAAAAGTAGCTTACCTTAAGATACAAGCACTTGATGTCGTGGGGCAAGATGACAGACCACCACCTCCAGGGGCGCCACCGGATTTATTTTTGGAATAGCATACTGTATCTGCTTTTAATATAGTCAACTTGAGCCACTTCTCCACGACATCACCGTGAGGCATCAAATTGTGTATGATGATACGATTGAACGCAATATCTATATCTACAAGGATGAAAAGCAGATCATAAAAATGAGTAGATTTGAAGGCAATGATGGAAAGTATTATGGTGAATTGGGTCTGATAGGCACTGATGAAAGTCATGATACACAATTCAGCTATTTCGATTACAATCACAATGGACGGATAGATGCCTACTCAGAATGTAATCCAGAAGAACCATGCGTTTGGTGGATAGCAATAGAAAATACATATATACCTGTAATGGAAGCTCCAGATTTCCAAAATGGTATATGGAAAACACGTGAGTCTGAATTGGGAATCATCTATCAGTTTAATCTTGAACATGGTTGGGAGCAGTTAGTAAATTAGTTGATATATGTTCTATAAAAATTCTTTGGGGCATTCTTAAATGAAGTACTTAAAAGTACGCTCGATTAATGAAAACAAACAGATATTAACCGTATCCGGTATTGTTTTTCTATCAAATGTTATTGCATGTTGCTTCTATTTATTAGCATCAACATTTATGATTATATTTTTGTATGAAGAAATATTTAGTTTATTTGATTCTGTAATTATAAAATATATCATTCCATTAGTAATGATTTTATTTACAACTATATTTGTTATATTTTTAATATCAATCTATTATCCAATTTATATTGTAGATAAAATTGGTATTCACAAAATAGGTTTATTTACAGATAAATATTTTTTATGGTCAGAAATAAGTAATTTAATAATTAGTGGACCATTTAACATATTAATATTCCAAGATAAGAAACTAGATTTGTCTTGGAATCATGTTTTGTATAGTCCAAATTCAGGGTATTCAATTGCAGAACAAATTATCGAAGCATCAGGTAATAAAATAGTATTTCCAAAAATAAAAAAATGGATAAAAATATTACTATTACCAGTTGAATATAAGTGTGAACTCGAAAATGATATAATCAAAATACACACCATTGAAACTTATGGTATAAAAATAAATACGGATAAATGAATTAATATATTCTTTTTTATACTCTAGTGCAATGAACCACAGTACATTTTCATCTCGTTACTGTACCTTTCAATCAGCACCCTATGCCCCAAAGTAAAATGATTTGGTCGGAGTTTTTCACAGCAGAACCCAGAATGATATAAAGGTTGCTGATTTGTCCAATGATATGATGCCGCATTCAATTGATGGTATGTAACAGTGTCTTTGCTCAATTGTTAGCTGAATGTCATGCAGTATTACTGGCAACATCTACTTGTAACGACCAAGACACCTCCCTGGTTGTACCGGGAAGCAATAAGGTTGATTCATCGGCACTGTCTGTGGGGCAGGAGGTAGGCTCGATGCCTATACAAGGGGGACCAAAATTGCCTCGATTCAAGAAAATTCCCAGCCAACCGGTATTTGTTGTTACCGATAATGTACAGTCTTCATACACCAGGCATGCCGTATCCGTGACAGAAACAAAAAACTTCCAGCTTTTACCGATATTGGTAAATGAATCAATCCGTAAACTTTCTACGTCATCGGCGATATGCTGCTTTAAGTTATTAATGTCGCATCCCGGTCCGGGTATCCGTTGCCGCCCTTGTAGCGTGACATACAACAATCCATCCACTGGAAATATAATATGTCCGGCCCATAAAAAGGGGATAGATTGATCGCTCTGATTAATAAAACGATAATGCATTTCAAGCGCATTGTCGCGTGACGCTATCTTGCGTTCCATTATTAAATCAGGAATGTTCCATTCAGTTGACAGGGCTGTCTCATTCACTTGAGTCTTCACCGGGGCGGTCCATGCAAGGCCAAATCGGGGCATGCTGGATGCTTCAGCAAGCGTTGGACACATTTCATCCCAGCCTGCAAGAGCATAACATGCATTGGGTTTACTTTCCACCTGGAAAGGTACCGCAGGCTCAAAGAGCAGGTTGCGCGATAGCGCTGCGTGCGTGATTTCCAACACCTTGGCGCCGATGTCTTTTTCCATCTTGAGTTGAAAGAGACCCAGCTTATACCATGCCGCGTTCACACCAAAACTGCTCCCGGTAACAATCCGTTTTCCAAAACGGGCATCGGGAAAAACTTTGGACGCTTGAATGCTTCTGCGTATGCACAGCTCGACTGAAAACCTCGGAATTTGGATTGCGTTTCTGCGTAATTCCGTAGCTCGGTATGGTATTGGTCATTCAACCAGTCGTTCTGGCTGACATGACAATTTAACATAGCTATTTTTTGCTCCCAATACTTGCTGATATCGATGTAGTATTCTGGAAGAAAATTAATTCCGGCTATGGTATCGTAATACCATACTTCGTGAATTTTCTTGCAGGGTTTCGTATTGGTTTCAATGTTGGGTACAGTCGCCATTATGTGTGTGTCCCAAACAATCTGACCTGTGCGGGTATGATCGGGATGGTAGTCATTGTCTTTGTCTGGGCACAATACTAGGTCCGGTTCGAACTGACGGATTAGTTCGATGAAATGCAATCGCACATCCCTGGTGTCATACAAAAACTCATCCTCATATCCCATCCAGAAGAAGTCAGCGCCCAACACAGCAGCGGCCTGTTCGGACTCCTGTTTCCGAATGGCTGCAATATCCACTTTGGATAATGTGGGCGACCCAACATTTCCATTCGTGACATAAGCAATGCCCACCTGGTGCCCGGCTGCCGCATATTTAGCCAGGGTACCAGAACAGAGTATTTCAACATCATCGGGATGTGGACTGAATGCTAAAACGCGCATAATATATCCTCTTCAACTTTCGTTCATCAGTTTCATGCGAATAGATCGGGACACCAGGAGAAATACTGAACAGTACTTTATTACCAGAAATACCAATAGATTGAAACCCAGAAAATACCCAATAGAAGATACCAAAGTAGCAGGCGCTTATACCAGGGCTTCTTCTCAACAGCGATATGTTCGAATAGAAAGGCGGGTCGCCACAGGAAGGGTTCCCATTGTTCTCGTGTGGGTGCCGGGGTACACAGCGATACAGCAATAACTACAACAACGACAAGTATTTCCTGAAAAAAGGCCACATACAGCCAGTGCATTCCCAACTCAATCCTGAGAACGACCATTGCCAAAAGGATGGCCGTGGTTGTGATACCAACCAACAAGCCTGCCAGAGCGCCTTGCGCAGTGGCTCTTTTCCAGAGTACCCCCAGGAAGATAACGGCCATAATCGGGGTCGCGATAAACGTAATTCCAGTCTGAAAGTAGGGGAAGATGCCTCCAAAGCGTTCAACGCTTGGTGCGATCAGCGCCGCTATAAACAAAGCACTGAAGGCGGAAATGCGTCCTACCAATACCAGCGTTTTGTCTTTTGCCTCCGGGTTGATCAGCTTCTTGTAGACATCCATTGAGAAAATCGTGGAGGTGGAATTTGTCAGGCCACTCATGGTCGACATAACTGCTGCCAGGAATCCGACCAGGACAATACCACGCAACCCCCAGGCCGGGGCAAAATTCTGCAATGCAAACGGAAATGCCAAATCGACATTTTCCAACGGTGCTGCCTGGTTCATTTCATGAATCCAATGGTACACGATGAAGCCCAGGAAACAAGTTACCAGGGGACGGAGAAGATTGATGAATCCCGCGAAAATAATCCCCATAATACCGTCCCACCGCGATCGTGCGCCAAGGATGCGCTGTACCATCACCTGATTGGTGGCGGAATAAAAGGTGAAGAGCCCCAGAGTGCCCGCAAGAATTCCGAGAAACGGTGCCAATTCATCCTCGGGGG
>Ga0334884_1004820_pt1 | contig 13478 bp, 10 predicted proteins | sample GraSluR1_MG_7_FD_207215 | JGI IMG/M metagenome (GOLD analysis project Ga0334884, IMG submission 207215) | Sludge microbial communities from methane-producing bioreactor in Wageningen University, Netherlands - Granular Sludge_12_05 R1 | ecosystem: Engineered > Bioreactor > Anaerobic >...
AGGCCATCTCGATGCGGCGAGCCTCGGCCTCGTCCATGGTGCCGGCCGAGACGCTGCCCACTGCCATAAAGGCGCTGTTCAGGTCGAGCACGTCCTTGCCCATGCGCCCTGCCAGCATGGGGCCGCCAGTGACCACTACCGCGGGAAGATCCAGCCGTGCGGCAGCCATGAGCATGCCAGGGATGATCTTGTCGCAAGAGGGAACCAGGACGATGGCATCAAAGGCGTGTGCGGCGACGACCGCCTCGACAGAATCGGCAATGAGCTCGCGAGAGGCCAGCGAATACTTCATGCCGTCGTGCCCCATGGCGATGCCATCGCAGATGGCGATGGTATTGGCTTCAAAGGGCGTGCCGCCCGCCATGCGCACGCCCGCCTTGACGGCGTCCGCCAAGCTGCGAAGGTGCAGGTGCCCTGGGACGATCTCGCTGTAGGAGCTGATGACACCCACAAAGGGGCGCTCCATCTCTTCCTGGGTGCATCCTAGCGCCCAGAGCAGAGAGCGATGCGGGGTACGCTTGAGCCCGGTTTTGATCTGGTCGCTGTTCACCTGATGGTCTCCTCTCGCATGCGGTTGGCGGCGCTCTGGGGAAAAAGAGCCACGGCCCGTGCGCCCGATGGTGCGCGAGCGGTGGCTTCATTGCTGCTCGGGGGGCGTTCCCCGTGCCCCTTCTGGGGCTCCGTTGTCCGAGATACGAAAGGCCTCACCCTATTGGGTGAGGCCCTGGTTTCGCTGTGCGTTCTTTGCTCTGCCTAGTCCAGCCCTCGCCCAACCGGTGATAGCTCCCCAATAACGAGGAGCTCGACTAGAACCAGAATGCTACGGCTGGGCTGTGTTGGTGACACGGAACTGACCTAACTCTTTCCAATGATGGGGCGAGAATATCACAGGCATGGGGCCTTGTCAAGCGGACTATTTGGGTTGAACTGCAGGGCGATGCGGGCCAGGGCTCTTGCATCGCCACAGCCATGCTTGGCGGGCCATCGTTCCTGATGCTATAATCTGGTTATCGCGCCATCCGATCTGTTGGGGGGTGTTCCATGTCTGGACACAGCAAGTGGGCCACGATCAAGCGCGCCAAGGGCGCGAACGATGCCAAGCGCGGCAAGCTGTTCACGCAGCTCGGGCGCGAGCTCGTGATCGCCGCGCGCGAGGGTGGTGGGGACCCGGACTCTAACTTTCGGTTGCGCTTGGTGCTGGACAAAGCCAAACGGGCCAACATGCCCAAGGAGAACATTGAGCGCGCTATCAAGCGCGGCACCGGCGAGCTCAAAGACGCTAGCGCGATGGAAGAGGTCAGTTACGAGGGCTATGGGCCGCATGGCACCGCGTTCTTGGTCGAGGTGCTGACCGACAACAAGAACCGCGCTGTGGCTGATGTGCGCCACGTGTTCTCCCGTCTCGGCGGCAACCTAGGCGCTGATGGCTGCGTGGCTTGGATGTTCAGTCGCAAGGGCTATATCGCCGTTCGGCCGGGCGGCCAGGATCCCGAAGAGGTCGCATTGTTGGCCATCGACGCTGGGGCCGACGATGTCGAGATCAGCGATGATCTGATCGAAGTCTATACCGCGCCCAGCGAGCTGCGTCCCGTGCAGGAGGCGCTCTCCCAAGAGTTTGAGGTCGAGACCGCCGAGCTGTCGTGGATTCCGCAGAGCACGCAGACGCTCGATGAGCACGCCACTCTGCAGACGATGAAGCTCATCGACGCGTTGGAGGATTTGGACGATGTCCAGCGTGTCTATACCAACCTAGATATCTCGGACGAGGCCATGGCCGTGTTCGAGAACAGTGCCGCCTGACGAATAGCGATGCTAGTGCTGGGGCTGGATCCAGGCTTGGCCATCATGGGATACGGCCTCGCAATGGGCGATGGGCAGAGCTTGACCGCCGTCGACTATGGGGTGGTCCGCACGGAAGCTGGCCTGCCCCTGCCCGATCGGCTTCTCCATCTCCGGGCCGAGCTTCAGCATTTGCTGGCGGCACGGCGTCCTGATGCGGTGGCGGTGGAGAAGCTTTACTTTGCCAACAATGCCCGTACGGCCTTTGCGGTGGGGCAGGCGCGCGGCGTGATTCTGCTGACCTTGGCCGAGGCGGGCTTGCCCATCGCCGAGTACACCCCCCTGCAGATCAAGCAGGCGGCGACGGGCTATGGCCAGGCCGACAAACGGCAGGTGCAAGAGATGGTTCGTCTCCTCTTTGGGCTCGACGAGATCCCCCGCCCCGATGATGCCGCCGACGCGCTGGCGGTTTGCCTCTGTCATTTGCATTGCATCCGCTTTCAAGCCGCGGCTGCCCGCGCCGATGCCGAGGCCCTATGATCGCACGACTTTCGGGCACCTATGCCGGTCGGTCAGGTGATGCCATCGTCGTGGACGTGGGTGGCGTCGGTTTTGGGGTGTCGGTGCCTCAAGGGTTCTTTCAGCAGCAGCGTGAAGCGGGTGATCCTGTAGCGTTGTACATCCATACCCATGTGCGGGAGAGCGAGATCAGCCTGTACGGGTTTGAGGAGCCCGAAGAGCGCGAGCTGTTCGAGCTGCTCCTCATGGTGAGTGGCATCGGCCCCCGCACCGCATTGGCTTGCCTCTCCACGCTCTCGCCCGAGGTCATGCGCGAGGCCATCGCTGCGGGCGAGGCCGGCGTGTTCACCCGCATTCCGGGCATCGGCGCCAAGACGGCCCAGCGGATGCTGCTGGACCTCAAGGACCGTGTTGGGCATCTGGCGGTCGGCTCGGGCGCTGTCATCGGAGGCGGGCCGGATCGGGATGTGATCGAGGCGCTGATGGCGCTGGGTTACTCGGCGTCGGAAGCGCAATCGGCAGTGCGGGCCATTCCCAAAGACGTAACCGCCGTCGATCAGCGCATCGTCGCTGCTTTACGGCAGATGGCTTCCTAGCGGACGGCCGACAGCGTCTCGTAGAGGGCGAGCAGATCCGGCAGCCAGGCGGCGGGCAAGGCGCGCAGCAACGCCGGGAAGACGAATACCGTCCAGAGGATGATGGTCAGGACCATGGCAGTGATGCAGGGCAGCAGGGTCGATAGCGAATGCTTGCTCTCGCCGATTGGGTCCGATCTGCGCGCGCGGACCATGCCGATGCCTCCCCACGCCACCCCGATAGCCCCGATCAGCATGGCATAGCCGAGCAAGGCGTCCTCGCCGGCGGCCTCGAACGATCCGGCAAACCGCACGGGAAAGGACGCTGCTGGGGGCAGGCCGCTCAGGGCATACACGCCGGTCGTCAGCGCGATCAAGCACACGATTCGACCGGCTCGGCCCGTCGTGGGGAGGGGGGTCACCGCGTCCTCATCGTCCCGCAGGCACCAGAGTGCGCACGTGGCGGTCAGCAGAGCGATTGCGCCCAGCCAGAGATCCAGCGAGACACTGGGTGACGAGTCGGGCAACGCCTGTGCCAGGTGGACGATCGTCCCTCCCCAATAGGCCAGGGAGGCGTGTCCCAGAACCTGGCGACGGTGAGTATGCACGGTGCTCATGACCCCACCTAGCAGAGCCGTCAATGCTCCCCCATAGAGGAGCAGCGGCCTTGCCAGGCTCCAGAAACGTGGCCACGCCGGCGTCTGAAGGAGCCGCCCCAGGTAGCACAGCCCCACCAGGCTGCCCCAGGTCATCGCTGCCATGGTCAGCGCTGGGTGACCCGTGGTTTGCACGGCCGACCGCCACAAGTGCAGGGGGAACAGCCCCAGGAGAAGCGCTCCCGCGACCACAGCCAGGACGCTGGCCGTCTGCAGGGTTGCTTCGCTGGCGGGCGCGACTTGTTGGCTCTCGAGCAACCAGAACGGGGCGATGAGGAGCAGTGGCAGAAGGGCCATCACCGAGACGGCGTGGATGCTTTGCAGCCGCGGCGTCGTTCCGGCCAGCGGCGCTGCCAACGCCAGGGCCAGCAACGCTCCTGCACCGCCATAGGCCATGATCTCGATGCCGCTTGCTGCCAACGCCGCTGACGCCAGCGCTGCGCTGGCCAATACGATGCCATAGAGCAGCCCATCGTGGCCGCGCCGTGAAGATACGATGCAGGCGGCGCCGACCAGCGCATAGGCATAGGTCAGGCTCTGGCTGGCGGCTTGAGAGAGGGCCAGGGTCTGGCCGAGAATCTCCAGGGGCTCAGCGGAGGCCGCTCCTGCCGCGAGCACGCCTCCCGCGATCAGCGTCGCGCCGGCTAGCGGGCCGGCGATCAGCGCCCATCGCCGAACGAGCAGAATGACGGCCGCGCCCGCGAGGGGCAAGCCGATCAGCCAGATGAGATCGCTCATGTTCCCTTCTCTGCGGCGTGGTCGGCTTGGACTTCCTGGTGTAGGGCACCAGCCAGGGCGACGGCTAGCGCAACGATAGAACTGCCGGCCAGCGCCACAAGGCTTGGTCTCAGGAGCCAGAGCGCGCCCTCGATGGCCATCAGCAGGATGATGGTTCCCGCTGCCACGCCACGGGGGGTGCGGTTGACGAGGGCGCCGACCGCGCCCAGCGCGCCGGCCCCGGCCAGCGCGCGCCAAGCTTCGGGATTCTCAATGGTGAGGCCGGTGCTATTCAGAAACGATACGGCGACGGCGGCTGCCAAGCCTCCGACCAGCACCCGCATGGCCGTGCTGCCAAGCATCAAGCGCCACTCTCGATGCGGGCGCGCCCTCCGTGTGACCAGTAGGATCACCGTGGCAAAGGTTCCCAGGGCAGCTCGTAGCAGGACCATCTCGCACAAGGGAGGCCCTCCTGCAAGGATCGCCAATGTGATGCTCAACGGCCACAGGAACAGGGGGTGCCAGGGTGTATCGCCAAGCAGCAGCGCCAACGCGGCGGCCGCGAGCCCGGCCAGGGCGACGGGACCGGGTTGCTGGCTGAGGGCCAGGATGAAGGCGCACGCTTTATCCATATGGCTATCTCCCCCGCAGCCAAAGTAGCAGCACTGCGGCGGCCAGTATGGTCCAGGTGAGGGTGGCGTGATCTCGCAGGGTGATATCAATGTCGGCGATGGTCACGCGAATCCGTTCGATCGTGTCCAGTGCCAGGCGCATGGCTTGGGCGCCGCCATCCTCGTTGGATTCTGGGTCGGCAGTGGCCTGCTCGCTGGGCCGCGACCAGCCGAGGCCGGCCGAGATGGCCGCTAGCGCTGCCACGCCCAAGGCCATCGACCAGCTCACACCGGCTGTCGCGAGCTCGGGCTGGCTGGCTATTCCCGCCCAGGCGGGAGCCTGCCCGTGAAAGTCGAGAAGGCTGGGCCAGATGCCGAGCGTGAGCAAGGCGAGCGCTGGCAGGGATCGCCAGGCACTCTGCCAACGCAGCAGTTCGTGCCAGCGAAGCGCCCCTGATGATCGTAGCCGGCGCAGGCTATGCCCGAGGACCCAGGCACACAGGGCAAAGCTGCCTCCTAGCAGCAAGGAGGTCCACCGAGGGCCAAGCTGGCTCACCTGGCCGAGGAGCCTTGTCCAGGAGGCCCATCCGAGCATGGGCGCGATGCCGCCGAGGGCCAGCAACGCTACGAGATCCCAGAGGTGATGATGATCCTCTTGAAGACGGCGGAGCGCGGGCTGGCATAGGGCGACGCACACGAGCAAGGCCAGCCCGCCCAGCCCGCCCGCACCACCGATTGTTGCGCCCAGCACGACCAGTATCAGCGCGTGTTGCAGCAACCATGCCCAGCCGCTCTGCGTTCCCCCGAACCGGAAAGACATGGCGCTGGCCCCAAAGGCTAGCACAACGAGCACCATCGCGATGGCGGGCTGCGGTGGGGACGCGCGCAGGAGCAGGTAGAGGCCCGTGAGAGCGCTCGCCAACGGTACGCCGCTGCGTTTGCCCCCTTCCGTCTGTAGCGGGTAGAGCCCCATGCGGAGCGCGCAGGCGACGATGAGCAACCAACTCGTCAACGGAGGCCCTTCGTAAGGGAACAGCGGCGTCGAAAGGCCCGATAGCCCCAGTGGCCTCATGGCGGCCAGCAGCGCTGCTAGTGAGGCGAGCTCACCGGCGATCACCGGCCGGGTGCGAGCGTCGGGGTCGCTGGCAGCCAGGATGGCGCGGAGCAATCCAAAGGCGCTCCAGGTCAACAGCAGCGTCATCGCGTTGCCAGACATGAAAACAGTGAGCGCCGCCGTGACCACCAGGGCCCTGGTCCCGCTGATAGGCGCATGATCCACCTGGCGGACGAGGACGTCCCAGGCTGTGGTCATGAGCAGCGCCATGGAGGCGATGATGATGAGGCCATCGGCGGCAAAACGCGCATAGACAGGGGTGGTGCTGAGCAGATGGTAGCGCGCCTGCAGCGCCCATCCTGTCGAGGGCGGCAGAGCGATGAGGCCCGCCGCCACAACCAAGGAGAGCGCCAGGGCGTATCCCTGGATGCGATGCCTCAGGCCAACGGGCACCAGGCGCACCAGAAGAGCCACCATGATAGGCAGCGGGAGGGCATAAACGAACCAGATCACCTGCTAGCTCACTTGAATGGGGATGCGACGCGGAGGCGATTGTAGCATGTGCCCCCTCGCCTGACAAAGGCTGGATGTTGGTCCCCCACGGCGATACCCTGTGGTGCATACCGCGTATAGAGGGCAAGGATGCGGGCCACACGGCTCTGGTGATGAACGACCCAGGAGGTGATGAGCGATGCTGCAATCTATCGCAGGGCGGCTGCAGAGGCTGCTAAAGCTTGACTGGGAGGTGTTTCGGGAGATTCGCGCTGATGAGGGGGCCACCCGTGAGGCGGCCCTGATCGTGGGTGTGGTTGCCTTGCTCTCGGCGTTGGGCGCTGCCTTTAGCGGGGGTGCTCCCCTGCTGGCCTTTGTGGTGCGGTTCGCCATCGCTGTGGTGGTCAACTGGCTGCTCTGGAGCTATGTGGCCGTCTTTGTGGGGACGAACTTTTTCGGGAGTTCGGCCACCTTTTGGGAGATGGCCCGCTCGCTGGGCTATGCCAACGTGCCCATGGTGCTCATCGCCCTGAGTGGCATTGGCTGCGTGGGCTGGTTGGTGATCGTCGTGGCGTGGCTGGCGGCAATCGCGCTGGTCATCTTTGCCGTGCGAGAGACCCTCGAGATCGGCATGGAGAGCGCCATCATCACCACGGCTGTCGCCTGGCTGGTGGTGTTTGTGGTGGGCGCGTTGCCATCATGGTTGTTGCCCCTGCTCCGCTAGGCGCCAGATGGGGCCCTCGGGCGTGAGCCGATAGTGGCGCGCCAGATCGATTCGGTTCGCGGAAGCGTACACGGGGCGTTCCTCGGCTAGCATGCGAAGCAGCCCCAGAAACGCGATGGGTGGTGGCGAGTCGAGCGGGGCTTGACGCGCGACCTGCGCCCGGTACCAGGGCTCCGCATAGAGATCGCCGTCCACGACCAACAGGTCTGGGCGGCGATCTTGGGCATACAGGGCGTACCAGATGGCAAAGGTGTGGCGATCTTGCAGGGTGACGAGCGCGGCGTTCTCGGGCAGCGCGGCCAGCGTCTCCTCCAGCCACGCCTCGGCCTCGTGGTCGGTGGAGAGGTCGAGCACCGCCGACCAACGGATCACGCTGGCGACGGGTAGCGCCGTCAGGATCAGGATGGCTCCCAAAAGGCCCCAACGAGCGTGAAGCCGGACCTCCTGGCTGGCCACGCGCGCCACCCAGGCAACCCCGGAGACGATCCAGCTTGCCCCGACGAGGTAGCAGGGCAGCAGGTAAAGCATCGAGTCGGGCGTGTCATAGCTGAGAGCATAGGCTAGCGGGAGCAGCCAGATGCTGGCCATGCCGGTAAGGCGTCGCCAGCGGCGCTCCTCGACCCACGACCAGACTCCCAACAGGGTGAGCCCCACGCCCAGCAGGCCGAATTGCTCTCGCCACAGGCCCAGGGCCGCCATGAGCCGACGCGCCACGTCGCCCCAAGAGACGGCCAAGGCATAGCGGTGGTATAGCCGACCGCTCACCAACCACCAGAACCCCGACCAGGTGCTGGCTTCTCCCCAACTGACGGGTGGTTGGTGGCGGGCGGCCAGCGGCACGTAGGCATAGACACTCAATCCCAGCAGGGTTCCCACCACCCCCGCCAGCCGCCCGCGCGCGCTCGTTCGCGGCCACGAAAGCACCAGGATGCCGGGCAGTGTCAGCGCCAGGGTGAGATGGTTGCCCAGCCCGAGGCCCGCGACCAGGCCCACAACGAACCAATGGGCTGGGCGATGCTTGCCGGGGGCGGTGGCCAGGGCCAGCAGAGCTGTCACTAGGGCGATGTGCAGGGTGTAGACCTCGGTGATGACGGCTTGTGACCAGAGCGCTGGGCTGGCGGCGAGCGCCAGGGCGCCCAACGTGCCCAGGCAGGCTGGCCACCATGCGGCCTCCAGCTTGCTCTCGTCCTCGTTCAGTGCGTGCCGGATGGCTATGGCGGACAGCGATACCGCCAACGCGGCCATGGTGGCCGAAAACAGAGTAAAGCGGCGGGCCAGTGCCCCGAGCGGCAAGAGGGCGTAGAGGCGCGAGAGCAGGATGTAGGTGGGATAGCCGCTGGGGTGGGGCACGCCCCAGGCCATGGCGGCGGCGATCAGGTCGCCCCCGTCGGCGCCATGGTGTGCCCAAGTCAGGCCGGGCGCGGCCGTCCGCACATAGAGGGCCAACACCAGGGCGCCAGCTACCCACGGCAAGAGGCGTTGCCAGGCTGGATGGGCGCTGCTTTTGTTAGGGTCGCTCGAGCTTGGCATAGCTGGCCATCAACCGTTTGATACCCAGGTCGGCAAAGGCCACGGTCACCTGTTCGTCGTCGTCGGTGACCTCGCTGCTGATGACGGTGCCCTCGCCAAAGACGCTATGGACCACCTTGCTGCCCGGCTGAAAGGATGGCTCGCGCGAGGGCTTGGCGGGCGGGCCAGCAGGCGAAGGTTTGATCGGCGCAGGATGCACCCCAGGGGCCAGCGCTTTGCCAGGGCGCTGCGGCGCCGCGGCGGGCTCGGTGCGTTGGCGAGCCCGCTCCACCAGGGCGCGTCGCCGTTGGGCGCGGTCTCGATCAAAGGTGGATGCAGGAGCGCCGGCGGCTTGGCGTGAGGGATCCTGCCCCGCTAGTAGTGAGGCGGGGATGTCTCGCAGGAATCGCGAGGGCTCCAGAACCTCCGACCGTCCATAGCGCGTGCGGCGAAAGGCGCGGATCAGGGTCAGGTGTCGTTTGGCGCGGGTGATGCCCACATAGCATAGGCGGCGCTCTTCGCGCATGGCGTGCTCGTCGTTGAGCGAGCGCGCGTGGGGGCAGAGGCCCTCTTCCATGCCCACCATGAACACCGTCTCGAACTCGAGTCCTTTGGCGGCGTGTAGTGTCAGCAAGGTGACGGCGTCGGCGTTGCCTGCATCATCGAGCTCGTCCACATCGGCGACGAGGGCGACTCGCTCCAGGAAACTCGGCAGCGCTTGGGCGATCTCTAGCGAGTCGTACTCGTTCGTGGCCGCAGGGAGCTCGCGGACGTTGTCCATGCGATCCTCGGCCTCCTCGGACCCATCGTTGAGATAGTCGAGATAGCGGGTGCGTTCGATCACTTGCGTTAGGAGGACGGACAGGGTCGAGGCCTGGCTGGCCAGATTACGGAGGTTGGCCAGCAGCATGGCCAGATCAACTAGGACGCGGCGCGACCGTGTGTCAAAAGGGGTGAGGGCTTCGTCCTGGTGCGCTGCGACCAGGCTGGCGAGATGGAGCAGCGCCTCGCCCCGCGTCCTGCCAATGGAGCGGGCCCAACGCGCTAGGTCGGACGCGGTCTTGCGGCCGATGCCGCGCGGCGGCACGTTCATGACGCGGGCCAGCGCCAGCTCGTCGCTGGGGTTGAGGATCAGCCGGAGATAGGACACCAGATCCTTGATCTCGCGTCGATGGTAAAAGCGGGTGCCCCCCACCAGCACATAGCGCATGCCCTGCCGCAGCAGGGCATCCTCCAGGGAGCGGGACTGGGCGTTGGTGCGGAACATGACGGCGCAATCAGAAAGGCGACACCGCCTTTCGCTGCGCACCAGGCGGGCGATCTCGTCCACCACAAAGTCGGCCTCGGCGCGCTCGTCATAGGCCTCGTAGAGACGCACCTTGGGACCCGAGGGGTTGTCGGTCCAGAGGCTCTTGTGGGTGCGGTGTGGGTTGGGCGAGATGACGGCCTGAGCGACATTGAGGATATGCTGGGTGGAGCGATAGTTCTGCTCCAGCAGGAACACCTTGGCCTCGGGATAGCTGGATTGGAAGCGGGTCACGTTGCGGTAATCAGCACCGCGCCAGCTATAGATGCTCTGGTCCTCGTCGCCCACCGCGAACACGTTCTGGCGCTCGCCGCCCAGGTGCAGCACCAGATCGTACTGGGCCTGGTTCGTGTCCTGGAACTCGTCCACCAGGATGTAGGCATAGCGGTCTTGGTAACGGGCGCGCACCTCGGCGTTGTCGCGCAGCAGGCGCTCGGAGAGGACCAGTAGATCGTCAAAATCGAGGGCGCCGGTGCTCTCTTTGATCTCTTCGTACTGCTGCCATACCCGCGCTACCGCCTCGTGCCAATAGGTGGGCGCCTGATAGTCGGCGACCAGCTTGCTGGCGTTCTTGGCCTGCGAGATGGCGCTCTGGATGGAGCGAGGCGGGTACTGCTTGGGGTCGAGCTGGAGTCGCTTGGCCAGGCGGGTCACGAGCTGAATCTGCTCATCGGCGTCCAGAATCACATAGTTGGGGCTGATGCCCGCCGCGTCGGCCTCTTGGCGCAGCAGCCGCGCGCAAAAGGCGTGAAAGGTACCCACCGTCAGGCCGCGGGTCTCGCCCAGCAGCTGCTCCAGGCGCACCAGCATCTCACGAGCGGCCTTGTTGGTAAAGGTGACTGCCAAGATGCGATAGGGTGAGATGCCCCGCTGGCGGACCATGTGGGCGATGCGGTGGGTGAGCACCCGCGTCTTGCCCGAGCCTGGGCCAGCCAAGACCAGAACGGGTCCTTCCACCGCGAGGACGGCCTCGCGCTGAGCGGGATTGAGCGTGGCGAGCATGTCCATCGAGGGCGTTTACCTCCTGCGCAAAGACCGCCTTGCGGTGGCGGATGGTGATTCTAGCATCAGGCCTGCGCGCCCGCAAGGGCCGACCTTTTGACATCGCCTGGGGGCGCTCCTAAGATCGACGTAGGTCTGTCCACAAAGGGGATGCACGTGCCTCCATCCAAAGCAGCGCGCAGTCTGCTCGTCAAGCCCGCGGCGGGCGACTGCAACCTTCACTGCCACTACTGCTTTTACCACGAGCGGCCGACTGATCCGTACAAGGATGAGCGGCGCCATCGGATGAGCGATGAGGTGCTCACCGAGCTGATCCGCCAGGGGATGGCGCTCAATCCAGAGCACGCCACCTTTGGCTGGCAGGGCGGCGAGCCCACGCTGATGGGGCTGGCGTTCTTTGAGCGGGTGGTGGCGCTCCAGCAAGAGTTCGGCCGTCCGGGGCAGTCCGTCAGCAACGGTCTGCAGACCAATGGGACGTTGCTGGACGGCGCTTGGGCGCGATTTCTGCGGGACTATCGGTTTCTGGTGGGCTTGAGCCTGGATGGCCCTGCATCCTATCATGACGCCTATCGGCGGGATCAGCGCGGCGAGGGCACCCAGGCCCGCGTGATGCAGACCGCGCGCATGCTGCGCCGCTACCGCGCAGAGTTCAACGTGCTCACCGTGCTGAACGACGTCAGCGCCGCCCACGCCGTCGAGCTCTATGACTATCTCGTGGGGCAGGGGTTCACCTATTTGCAGTTCATCCCGTGCGTGGAGCCGGGTTCCGAGACGGGGGAGGCCACCGGCTTTTCGGTGAGTTCGCAGCAGTTTGGCGATGCCATGTGCGCCCTGTTCGACCGCTGGTACAACGGGGGCAATCCGCAGGCATCGGTACGGGATTTCGACGCCATCCTGGCGGCCTATGTGGGGCAGACGGCGCCCATGTGCTGCTACCAGCGCGAGTGCGGCAACTATTTGGTGGTGGAGCACAACGGTGACGTGTATCCTTGCGACTTTTTCGTGCGTGAGGACCTCTATGTGGGCAATCTCATGGAGACGCCCTTGGAGGAGCTGTTCGAGACGGAGGTGGTGCGTGCCTTTGCGGCGGCCAAAAGCCAGCCCCGCCCCGAGTGCCAGGCCTGCCCCTGGCTACACCTGTGTCAGCAGGGCTGCCCCCGCTTTGTGGGGATCGGCGGCGTGCCAAGGCACCATCTCTGTGAGGGCTACCAGCAGTTCTTTGCCTACAGCCAGGCGGGGTTTGGGCGTTTGGCCGACATGGTGCTGCAACGGCAGCAAGAGGCGTCGGCCGCTCGTCCCCGCGCCAGCGTCGGGCGCAACGACCCCTGCCCGTGCGGGTCGGGGCTCAAGTACAAGCTGTGCTGCGGCCGCCGCTCCTAGGTCTCCGACCGACTAGGCGGATGTGCTCTTCCGAGAACCCGCATCACACACCGCGCGATGGTGGGCCAGTAGGTTCTCCATGGGCGTACCCACAGGCACCTCGCATCCCGCGCTGACGAACGCCTTGGCGTCTCCCGCCTGGATGCAGGCCAACGTGGCGGCATAGACCTCTGCGGGCGTCCCCTGCAATAGCACGCTGACGGGATCATAGTTGCCGTTGATAGCTGCGCGACCACTACACGTAGCGACAGCCTGATGCATGTCCACCATCCAGTCGATATCGATGATGTCGGCGCCGGTGACGACCATATCGGCGATGTGGCGGCTGGTGTTGCCGCAGATGTGCAGCTTGACCAGAGCTCCCGCCCGATGGATGGCGTCGATCATCCTATGCTCATAGGGCCAGGCGTACGCGCGATACATGCGGGGGTTCATCAGCGAGGCCACGGCGTCGCCGATGCCGATGATGTCGGCTCCGGCCGCTACCTGGGCCAACGCAAAGCGGATCCCCGCCTCGCAACAGACTTCCATCAGGTCGCAGGCTGCCTCTGGCTCCAGCGCCAGATCCTCCAGAAAGGCGCTGACGCCGCGCAAGTCCGCGGCCTCGGCGGCGGCGCCCTCCACCCAGCCGCAGATGGGATAGTGCCCCCCCACCCGCTGGCGGTAGAGCTGGACGGCTTGCAGCCGGTCGCGAGGGCGCTGGTGGTCCCAGGGATCCCAGGGCCGCAACTTGACCCAATCGGCATAGCTGGCCAGGAGCGGGGTGTGGCATTCGGGAACCGAGTCCTCGGGAAAGGTGATCCCGGCGCCAAAGGCCGACGCCTCACGCCACGGGTCCGAGATGGCGCTGACCAGGTCGATGTGCAGATCGGCGCAGGCGCGCAGGTTACCCTCGACCAGCACGCGATGGTCCTGCGCCAACTGGGAGTAGGTGGCGCCGATGTAGCGCGCGGCATAGGCCATCAGGATGTTCTGGTTGGGCGCGCGATCCACCGGCTCGCCGCGGAGGCGGGCCATGGTGCGTTCGTAAGGTGTCATCTCGGCCACGAGCGAACCTCCGTCCATTGGGGGCTGCGGCTGGCTGGCCCTGGTGCAGCGGCGCGGATAGAATGGGCGGGCCGGCCGGATGGCGCCGCAGAGAGGGGTTGCGTATG
>Ga0334884_1004830_pt1 | contig 13457 bp, 12 predicted proteins | sample GraSluR1_MG_7_FD_207215 | JGI IMG/M metagenome (GOLD analysis project Ga0334884, IMG submission 207215) | Sludge microbial communities from methane-producing bioreactor in Wageningen University, Netherlands - Granular Sludge_12_05 R1 | ecosystem: Engineered > Bioreactor > Anaerobic >...
CGCTTCTAGCCGCTATACGCCAGGGAGATGCCGCTGAAGCCCGCCGCCTGATGAATCGTATGCTCCTGGCAGTTCGTCAGCAGGCTTCCGGACGTATGGAATTGATAAAAAGCTTCTTTATGGAGTTGGTTATCACGATGTGTCGAACGGCTGTAGAAGCTGGTGGTGACCCACAGTCACTTCTGGGCACGAATTATGAAAGTATAGTAGAACTTGGAAGCATTGAGGAGCCTGATTTGTTGCAGCCTTGGCTTCTCAGAATGCTGGAACATGTCATGGATGCCTTTGAGCGGCATAGTCGTCGATCAGGTCATGCGCAGATCGTCAAGGCATTGGATTACATGCGTATGCATGCTGCTGAAGAGCTGACCCGGGAAGAGGTGGCGCGTGTGGCAGCCATGTCACCAGCGCATTTCTCCAGGGTTTTCAAGAAACATCTGGGACGTGGGTTTGCTGATATTCTCAACCAGATTCGCGTTGATCGCACCTGCGAATGGCTTGCACGAACGGACAAAGAACTGGCGTTGATAGCCTTGGAATGTGGGTTCAAGGATCAAAGCTATTTTACCAAGGTATTTCATAAATATACTGGTCATACTCCAAAATCCTATCGCTTGCGCCACCAATGGTCTGACAACAAGAAAAAAGCATAAATTTACAAAAAATAAGCTCCATCGCACAGGATAAAATCTGCTATTACCTGCTACATTTAATACATCAATTGTCTGGAATGCGTAATTATGGCAAAAAGAAGTGCATATATTTCATTTATTGCTTGTAATTGACAAAAATGTATTTATACCAGCAGGAGGAATGTGCAATGGCCCGTTTTACCGATTTGGCAATTCATGACCCGAAAAAATTATATTTTGGTATGGCCCCCAATCCTTTAAAAACACGCAGTGGTCTGCTTATCGGTGGGGGTACTGTTTATCCAGAGCTTAATTTCACCTTACCCCCTATGATACTGAATGATGAAACGTATCCCAAGGTGCGTAACCATTACAAACAAATTGTTCAAGGGGCAATGAAGCGAGCGGTTGATCTTGAAGCTCCCGGTGTCGTTCTTGAGTTTGAAACATTGCCACCCATGACACACAATCCTGACTGGGGTGCTGAGCTGTGCAAGATATTGCTGGATGGCATGGCGGATGCCGAATCCAAATTCAACATCAAGACAGCGCTGCGAATGACACCAAATGACAACCGGGAGATGGTACGGCCACCCGTGATGCGCAGTGGAATATATTGGGAAAATATGCTGGAAACATTCGAGCGAAGCGCTGCATTGGGTGCAGATTTGCTCAGTATTGAATCCGTTGGTGGAAAAGAAATTCATGATGAAGCCTTGACCATGTGTGATATACGTCAGGTCATCTTCGCCTTATGTGTCCTGGGGGAACGTGACATGCGTTTTCTCTGGACACATATTGCAGACATCGCTAAGAGGCATGGTGTTCATGCTGCCGGTGATACGGCTTGTGGTTTTGGCAATACTGCTATGGTGCTTGCGGAAAAAGGTATGATACCCCGTGTGTTTGCGGCTGTGGTACGTGCTGTGACAGCAGTGCGTTCGCTTGTGGCCTACGAGTGTGGCGCGGTAGGGCCTGGTAAGGACTGTGGATATGAGAATCCATTTCTCAAGGCTATTACCGGATTCCCCATGTCTATGGAAGGGAAAACAGCGGCATGCGCGCATTTCAGCCCAATGGGAAATATTGCCGCAGCAACCTGTGATCTATGGAGCAATGAATCCGTACAGAACTTAATGCTCCTGGCCGGCATGGCACCTACCTGCTATATGGAGCAACTCGAATATGATTGTCGACTGTATAATCAGGCAGTCAAAGAAGGCACGCATGGTATTTTAAAACTCCAGGAATGGTTGGTGAACTCCGATGCGCACCTGGACCCACAGGCATACATCCTTGCACCGGAAAATGTGATTCGAATTGCGAATGCGATTGTATCTCAACCTACACCCTTTCAGTCGGGCATTGCTGCAGCACACGAAACCATTGCACTGCTACGGGAGGGTTTTGCTGCTGGCTTGGTGAAAATTCTCGACAGAGAATTACCCTACCTGGACATGATTGAATCTTCACTGTCGGAGCTGCCTGATGATGAAGGTTCTTTCATCAGCAGCATGATGAATGAAGTGAACACCAGTAATTTTATTCCAGCGGAATACGATTTGGCATAAATTTGGTTGTATACAATACAATGTGCAAAAATTGGGTGAAAAAGGTGTTTGTCACTAATAAAATCACCACCAGTAAAAATTAAACGATGTACTTATTTCTGATGCTGTGTATGGCTCTCATTCATTAAAATGGACGGGAGCCATCTGTTTCGCATACAATAAAGTGATAAGAGGGACATCGGATGATACGTTTATTTTGGGGTATTTGATTCGTCCCATGCATAAATCGGGGTACTTGGCTGATTCGAATCGGGAGCATATACACCATGGAAAATATGTTGAAAGAAGCACCAGACAAAGAATTGATGCGCAGTGTTGGCGCCATTGTCCTGGGGGGGGGAAGGGGAACTAGACTATTCCCTTTAACGAAAGTTCGTGCTAAACCTGCAGTTCCTCTGTATGGTCATTATCGTCTGGTTGACATTCCCATGAGTAATTGCATTCATTCCGGAATCAAACGGATAGTTATACTGACTCAGTTCAACAGCCACTCGCTGAATCGTCATATTACCAACACGTATCATTTCGATGCTTTTACAGATGGTTATGTAGAAGTATTACCAGCAGAACAAACCGATGCCAGTGACAACGATTGGTTTCAAGGTACTGCCGATGCAGTGCGTAAGCAATTACTGCACATCCGAGACTTGCGGGCAAAGTACTATGTTATTTTATCTGGCGACCAATTGTATCGCATGGACTACAGGGATCTCATCCGCACACATCTCAAGAAAGGTGCTGACATTACCATTTCGGCATTACCTGTGACCCGATCTGCCGCCAAAGATTTTGGCGTGATGAAGGTGCTGAAGAATGGCCGGATACGGCAATTTATTGAGAAACCAACCAAAGACAGTGTATTGAATGATTTGCTGACGCCGGATAAGGTGTTTCAAGATTTTGGCATGCAAGGTGAAGGGAAACCTTATCTCGCATCCATGGGTGTTTATATATTTAAAGCAGAAGTGCTTGAGAATCTATTGTTGGCGCATCCGGAGTGGATTGATTTCGGTCGGGAATTAATTCCAAATTCGTTGAAATCACATAAAGTTTATGTCCATCCATTTACCGGTTTCTGGGAGGACATAGGGACGGTGCGGTCTTATTTTGATGTCAGCATGGCGATGACTTCCCAGCGGCCTCCGTTTGAATTTCATGATCAGGATCATCTTATTTACACCCATGCACGGATGCTTCCCGGTGTGAAAATCTATGACGCGACCATGAAGGGGGTGATCGTGTGTAGTGGTTGTCGCATAACCAAGGCAACAATCAGCAAATCCATCATTGGTATCAGGAGCATTGTACAGCCTGGTGCTGTTGTAGATGAAAGTATCATTCTTGGAGCGGAATACTTTGAAAATGAGGCTGACGTCACCCACAAGATACCCATGGGAATCGGGCCGAACAGCCAAATCAGTCAAGCCATCATTGATCACAATGCCCGTATAGGTAAGGGGGTAGTGATCAAAGGATCGCTGAAATTACAAGATTATGATGGTGATGGGTATTGCATTCGTGACGGTATTGTTATCGTGCTGAAAAACGCAGTGATACCTGACAATACACAAATCGTGTAAACAAAACGAGACTTTGTTATTGTGTAGCGCTGGAATTTTGTGTTGTGCTAGAAACGATACCCGATTCCAAGACCAATAGCATTGACACCAGCATTCCGGTTGCCAATTCCGGCGTTGGAGATGTGATCATAACGGATTATGGCATGCCAGTTATTCGGGAATTGATACCCCAGCCCGGCACCAATCAGAAAATTAAAATTGGAGCTGTTACCGGATATCTGATGTTCATGATATATGGCATGTCCCCAGGTCTCGACATACAAACCTTCATAGATGTCCTTGTGTTCGTAAAAACGCGCACTCAGGCCAACGCCACCGCCCCAGACATTGGTAGGGCTGTCATAGATGAACATGGGGAGCAATCGCAGTCCCAAAGTCGCTCGGGGATGAACTGGAACCTCGTATTCAATAAAACTGGTGTAAAGGAAGTCACCGCTTCGACTTTTCGTACCAGAATGAATGCCACCACTTACGGCCAGTTCAACGCGCCACATGCCTTCATCCCATTTGAAGAACTCGGCCTGGGCATTTTGGGGTAAGCAAAATAGTGCGATGGTGAATATAGTTGAAATGTATAGGATTGGCTTGACGCAAGAACGCATAGTGTAATCTCCCTTTTAAAGAAGTGTATATGGCAAATATGTCTAGTGTATATGGTACGCTAAACGCATTATTTTGTCAATAATTTTATATGAAAACTTCAGGCTCAGGTTCATATACCAAGTGCCCCATTTTACTCTTGAGTGCAATCGCAGCATTCTGTGAACTAAGCCCTATCTCGCCAGAGCTGCCCGTTGCTCATAATGAAGCGGTGGCGATTGTTGGTTGGGAGCCTCCACACTGTTGGTAATGTAAGGAGGTTTATTGTTCCAGCTCTTGGAAACCTGTTCGGATAGGTTTTTCTCGTGAAGCAACGATTGATGTTCAGATAAAAAATAAAATAGTGTGAAGCAATTCAAGTACTTGACAGACCAGTCTGTCTATGGTATACTCTGGGCATGAATTACCCTGACAGTATAAGCCCCGTTCGCGAACGCATAAAACGTACAGCATGTGATCTTTTTTATCAACAGGGGTATCAGGCGACAGGTGTAAATCAGATTATCAGAGAGTCGGGTGTAGCAAAGGCAACTTTTTACGCTCATTTTCCCTCAAAGGAAGATTTGTTGTATGAGTATGCACAAGAAACGGCCAGGCAGGATATTGAAGAGCTGCGTAGTGAAGTTATTGGTTTACCGACAGCACATGATCGTTTTTTGAGTCCATTTAAAGTTTTATTGCCTTGGTTTGTGAGCAGTGGTTACCGCGGCTGCCCATTCCAAAATTTGATGGCAGAAATCGGCCCGGATGTTGAGCGTATTCGCAATGTAGTTATTCAACAAAAGAACAATCTTCGGAGTCTTTTTTTAGAACTTTCCGTCGATTTGAAAAAAGAGGATAATTTAGAGCACATCGATCCTGTTACCTTGGCAGACACCTACCTGTTGCTGTTTGAAGGTGCCATTGTTACAGCAGTCGCCTACCAGGACAACTGGCCTGTAGCACGTGCCATTGAGACGCTCGAACGCAGCCTTATCAAAGTGTAGTGTTTTTTTTGCTTAATACAGACATACCGGTCTGTCTGTATTGCTTATAAATACGAGTTAAATGATTAGTTAACAAATTTTACCAACTAACAAACATAAAAAAGGAGATTTGAACTATGTGTATTGCTTGTGACATCCAACTGAATACGGAAAAGTCAGATGCTTTTTCTGAGCGTTTGCTTGAAATGCTGAACAATGGCATGACAGCTTTGATGGTTTCCATAGGGCATCGTACGGGACTTTTTGATGTAATGGCCGATGGTGTATCACGCTCAAGCAAAGCTCTCGCCCGTGATTCAAAATTACATGAACGTTATGTGCGAGAGTGGCTTGGTGCCATGGTAGCAGCACAAATAGTCCACCGTGAACCAGCTACCGATAGCCATCGTTTGCCCCCAGAACATGCCCATTGGTTAGTTCGGGATAATCCAACTTCAAATATGGCTGTGTTTGCACAATTTTTACCGGTGTTGGCCAGTGTAGAAGATCAAATCCTGGACTGTTTTAAAAATGGTGGGGGCGTACCCTATGAAGCCTACCCACGATTTCAGGATGTTATGGCAGAAGACAGTGGTCAATCTGTAGTCCCCATTATGGTCGACAAAATTGTTCCATTAATTCCGGGTCTGCATGAACGCCTGGTAACGGGTATTGATGTTCTTGATGCGGGTTGCGGTAAAGGCCGCGCGCTTATGCAACTTGCTACTGCTTATCCACAGAGCAGATTTGTCGGTTATGACTTGAGTGAAGAGGTTATTGCAGAAGCCAATTCAGTAGCACAAAAGAATGGGCTTAAGAACATTGCATTTGTAGTTAAAAACTTGACCCATTGGAATGAACCGGAATCTTTTGATTTTATTACCGCTCTGGATGCGATACACGATCAGGCACGTCCCGATTTTGTCTTATCGGCGATAAAGAAAGCATTACGTCCTGAAGGGGTGTTTATGATGCAGGATATTGATGTGTCGAGTGAGCCGGTAGACAATATCAATCATCCCTTGGGTGCGACAGTGTACACGGTTTCTTGTTTGCATTGTATGACTGTGTCGCTGGCTCAAGACGGACTGGGACTTGGGGCTGCCTGGGGTGTACAACGTGCAGAACAGATGCTGCGGGAAGCTGGCTTCGAAGATGTTCAAATACATCGTTTTGAACATGATATCCAGAATGCCTATTTTGTGATGCAAACCTGAGCAATAAAGGTGGGTACACTGTACAGCCCAAGTTTATCAAAAACAGCGTTTATTGTGGATTTGAAAATCATAGGTTTCTGTTCAGCACTACAAGCACAGGAATAGTGTGTTAATTACATGGCAAATGAATTGTGGTTGCGTCTCTCGTAGATAGTCAACAAACAAAATCAGGGTGAGTCACACAAGCTATTAAAATATGGCTCACCCTGTTATTACATCTTGATGTTAAAACTATATTTCTCATTAATGGTTCATCAACCAAAACCACCCATACTGGTTGATATCCATTTGGCATGTGGCGAGAGGTTGTCCGAGACTGCGGTGCCTGTTCCAAGTGGAAACTTGTTAAGGGTGTAACGCTGGAATGCGACATGACCATCCATGTACAACACATTGGAACCACCAGGGACATGATTGAAGCGCATGACTGTGTTGGTGTTGTTTTGCTCTGTCCACCAGGAGCCGGTACCTTCTCCACCCCAGGCATCATACATCATGACGATTTCACTTTGTGCCTGCGCTGCAGCACCAGGATTGTTGATATCGGTTATCACAAAACGCTCAATCCCTTCACGTAAACGCATGTAATTGTTGGGCAATGGATTCCCATATTCGTCCCTGCCCCAAGTTTCATTGCGCCAACCTATCCGCATTGCAGTTGAATCGCCCCAGGGGCTTCCAGTAGGTTGGGTCGGATTAAGGTCATCGGTGCCAAATTTCACTCCCTTTGCCTCACGCCAGGTACCTGTGCAAACGGGACCAGGTGTTCCCCAGTAGAACTGTACGGCATCACCCAAGTTCATGCTTTCGGCAAATTTAGCTTCTTTATAATCACTATAGGTAGACAGGAAGTCCACCAGGTGTCCCAGGCTGTCAACCTTATATCCCAGGTAGATATAGGAAACCGGAGTAGAAAGTAATAAATTAAGGCATCCATCAGCTACCCAGGTTGCGTTGCCAGATGCAGCCAGACTCACTTGCTCTGCCGCACGCTGTACCTGGTCTGCCAGATTGTCTTCAATACCTAGATAGCCACCTTCAGGGTCTCCTCGACTGTCTGAGGGACAAATGGCAATGTTGACATCATTCCAATAATCCGGGTAAATCGAACGGCTATCTACCCCCATAAATGAATTGGATAATGTGTCTTCCCCGATATATGGCATAAAGCCTGAATTGGGTGGATAATCACCCCCTCTGTTTTCGCTGGAAAACATTTTGAGCACCAACCCCCATTGTTTCAGGTTGTTGGCACAAGAGGCACGGCGGGCAGCTTCTCGGGCACGTGCCAGTGCTGGTAATAAAATTGCAGCAAGAATACCAATGATAGCGATCACTACGAGCAGTTCGATTAAAGTAAAACCACGTCGTCTCATGTTTCATCCTCCAATGAATTACACCATGCTGATTAAGCAAAATTGCTAACAATCCAGTTTATACGTTGAAATAATTCTTGCCTCCTTTCTGATTTGAGTATTGTTGTCAATTTAGGCATAATGTATGATACATTACATTCTCTATAATTGATTGATTAAATCCGGTCTGGGAATTGTATGAATACGACAACATGTCTACAACCGGACTATACCGTAACTTCGAATAGTGAACAGTTATCTGCAGCACACCCTGTCCGTATTGTTACGCACCTTTTTAATACAAAGGCAGGAAATGCTCCAGACATAACGAACTTGCCTGTACCCGGAAACGCGTATTGGGCCAGGGATCGAAGAATAATTGAGCCACATGATCACGAACACCATGAAATCGCCTTTATACTGAGTGGTGAAGCACACCACAACACCCCCATGTATGAATCGGTAGTTCAGTCCGGTGATGTTATTTTGGTCAGCCCAGGACAGGTTCATGGATTTACCCAGTTTGATGGTACAGTCATTGTAAATTGCGTATACTTGACAGAATGGCTGTATGTGAATTTGAATGAATTGCTGTCCATAGAAGGTCTGGTGCCCCTTTTTTTGGCAACTGGCCCCTTTGCGCGAACGGAAGACCCCTGGATTTCACAACAACGCCTGACGCCGGAGGAATTGGATGAATGTATGCATGAGCTGCGCAGTCTTGCCCGCGAATGTGACTTGGAAAACCCCTCCCACCCCTATTTGCGCCGCTGTCTTGAAAAGTTAATGATTATGCTTGGTAGAGTATTTGCGCGCAGTGAAAATAAAGCTACGCACAATCTACTGCCTAGGAAAATTCAAGTTATTATGCGTAATATTGAGAATTTGATAGTGGAGGGGGTACGATTCAAAGTTTCTGATCAGGCTGAGACCTGTCATTTGTCTCCCGATCATTTTACACGTACTTTTCGAAATGCTGTGGGTATGAGTCCAATGGAATATTACCAGCGCAGGCGTGCCCAACGTGCGGCCTGGATGCTCTTGAACACAGACAGTTCTATGTTTGAAATCGCAATGGCGCTGGGCTACAGCGATCCCCCGCATCTCTCACGATTATTTACACGGTTTTTGGGGCAATCTCCCAATGCATATAGAAAACGATACCTCACATAATACTACCAGGTCTCAAGATAAAAAGGCGTTCCCCCGAAGCAAGTTTGAATATCAAAAAAAATTGAACTCACTTCAAGAAAACGCCTGTTTTACTGATGGTACTTATGCGCTACAAAAGCTGCTTCTGGTCTGAGACTGGCCAGTTCAGGCTTGCTCATCCAGCAACAACCCCTGTAACTCCTGAAAGCGTTCAGCCAGTTTTTGCATGACCTCCGGGGGAATCTGCTTGACAACGTTACCATTTTCATCAAGAATTTGAGCGACGATGTCTCCACTGTCACGGTCTACCCGCATGCGGGTACGCAATGCCAGGGGAAGCTTTTTCTGCTCTATGGAAGTCATTTTCAACTCAAGTAAAGCATTTTTTTCTTGCTCTGCTTTGTCGAATGCTTTCTTCAAAATTGCCGTATCGCCTTGGTTCACATCCTGCTGAGGCCGGTTGGAATCAGGGCGTACGGCATTCAACAACCTGCTGTTTGATGGATCAAACCCATCCAAACGGTTGATAAAACCCATACGCCACCTCCTTGGCATTGGTTATGCCACCTGGCGTCCTTGCCGGGTAGCCGGCCTCCATTGAAAATCCAATACGACTGTTTTCGGAATCAGTAAGCCGTCCGAGGTTCAATACCCAAAGAGGCATTGATAACCTCGGTCGACTTGTTACTGAAATACTAAATCAAGATCCTTGAGTCAGAGGATTCATTAACCTAATAACTGCAATGCGGTCTGTGGCACAACATTTGCCTGTGCAAGAACCGTCGTACCTGCAGATACCAGAATCTGATTACGAGTAAAGCCGATGGTTTCCCGGGCGATATCCGCATCACGGATAGCACTCTCGGAGGCTGCTGCATTTTCTTCCTGGATAGCCAGGGTATTAATAGTAAACTCGAGGCGGTTCTGAGAAGCACCGAGGCTGCTACGCAGGGTGTTTACACTTTGTAGTGCAATGTCGACCGTGCTGATGGTAGACACGGCTATATCCATTGCAGAAACAGAGATACCATTAACTCCGAGGTCATTGGTTTTGGCTCCACTGATGCTGATTGCCAAGGTTTGACCTGGTTGAGCACCCGCTTGCAGTGTCACTGTCTGAGCAGAACTCAGAACAGCGATGCCATTAAATTCTGTATCCTGAGCAATGTCATCTATCTGTGATAGCAATTGCTGAACTTCCGTGTCCAATGCGGCACGGTTGGTGTCGCTCTGTGTACCATTTGCTGCTTGAACAGCCAGCTCACGCACACGTTGCAAGATATTGGTGGTTTCACTGAGAGAACCTTCAGCAGTCTGCACCAGGCTGATACCATCTTGCGCATTACGTTGCGCTACTTGTGTGCCGCGAATTTGTGAACGAAAACCTTCAGAAATAGCCAGACCTGCGGCATCATCCGCTGCACGGTTGATGCGAAGGCCACTAGACAACCTTTCCAGAGATTTGTTGAGTTCATTCGTAGAACGATTTAAGCTACGTGCCGCATTAAATGCCGAAACGTTCGTATTAATTCTAAGTCCCATAGTACTTTCCTCCATGATTGGCTGGAAGGTATCCCTACCTTCCATATATATCATCCATGTAATAAATTAGTGACGTTGTTTAGGACCTGCCGTAACGCGATTACAGTAGATCAACGCCGATGAAATCAATCCTCCTTTCTACACTGAGCGTGTTGTTGTATACCAGGTGACCGGATTAATATCTTTATGGTCCGGCCACCTACAAAGAAAAACTGGTATTACCCGTTCAAAAAGTACGGGGAAAAACTAGCCAAGTAACTGCAACGCCGTCTGTGGAATCACATTGGCTTGTGCCAGGATTGAGGTACCTGCACTAACCAAAATCTGATTCCTGGTAAAACCAATGGTCTCCTGGGCAATGTCAGCATCTCGAATGGCACTTTCAGATGCAGAAGAATTTTCTTCTTGAATTGCCAAGGTGTTAATGGTAAATTCCAACCGATTCTGATACGCACCCAGACTGCTGCGCAAAGTGTTGACGCTTTGCAATGCAATGTCGACCGTGCTGATGGTTGATACTGCGATGTCCATGGCGGAGATTGACAAACCATTCATACCCAAATCATTGGTCTTGGCGCCGGTAATGGCAATCTCAAGTGTCTGGCCGGGGTTGGCACCCGCTTGCAGAGTTACGGTCTGGGCAGCACTTAATACTGCGATACCATTAAACTCCGTGTCCAAAGCGATGTCATCAATTTGTGACAGCAACTGTTGTACTTCTGCATCAAGTGCTGCGCGGTTGGTTTCACTTTGTGTGCCATTAGCTGCCTGCACTGCCAACTCGCGAATACGCTGCAAAATATTGGTCGTTTCGCTTAGCGAGCCTTCAGCAGTCTGCACCATACTGATACCATCTTGTGCATTACGTTGTGCTACCTGTGAACCGCGAACTTGCGACCGAAATCCCTCGGATATCGCAAGCCCGGCTGCGTCGTCAGCCGCACGGTTAATCCGCAACCCACTCGATAGCCGTTCCAATGATTTGTTCAAGCTCGATGTTGAACGACTCAATATCCGGCTGGTGTTCAGTGCAGAAATGTTGGTGTTGATTCGAAGTCCCATAATAATTTCCTCCGTGAGTGGTTGGTTTTGCGCATCCTTGCGCTACCTTGCCTTCGCGTAGCTCTTCCTCCGAAAGAGTATGTCCCTATATCCTGTCGGTCCCATGAAAGGCTAGCAATTTGTTTACGGCTGCATTTGCCATAAACTTGTCCCATGTTTTTGCTTGCAAATGCTGTAAAACATTCAACAACCGGTGTCCCTACCTGTTGTAGCATGTGCAACACAAATTCGTGTGACATCAAATCGTCAGATTCAAATGTCGTGTAGTGTTTAAAGCGTTTTGTTGTATTGGTTGACCCATATACCACATACCGCATCCTATCAATGCGCTCATGATTCCAAAACTACCTCAAAACACCCATTCAGGTTAGCCTGTTCCAGCTTACCTGTCGTATATATCGGCAACTTTAGGAAAAACTTTAGTAATTTATTTTCGAGTTTTTTTGCTCTATTTACAAGCCTGGCAGACAAAAACCGACAATTCCAAATCAAAACCTATGGCTGTGTGCGGTCAGCAATGAATTTATTCAAAAAAAATTTTATTTCGAATAAAAAATTTTCTATAAAACCTGGCTAAAGTGTCTTGATGGATTGCAAACAAGAATCGTTGTTATGTATACTAAACTGAAGTTTATGGAAAGCATCGTTTATGCTCTATGCTTGACAACTAAACTTACAAAATGACGTATCCCAAATGGCGGAGAACCAATAACCATGTTAACGCAAAAGAAAGTTGTCACCTCTCGAGGGATTAGAGGTTTTACCCTTATCGAATTGCTTGTAGTTATTGCAATCATCGGCATTCTTGCCGCTATTTTGCTTCCTGCGCTGGCCCGAGCCCGGGAAGCTGCCCGTCGCGCTTCTTGCGCTAATAATCTGAAACAAATCGGCTTGTCACTTAAAATGTATTCATCTGAAAGTCCCGGCAGCATGTACCCACCAATGAAAACAAGGGCTTGCAATGGTGCTATACATCCAATGGAGCAAATATTCGATGTTGCTGCCATGTATCCAGACTATCTGAATGATTTCAATGTGATGATCTGTCCCAGCGCCATGGGTGCCGCGGACCCAGTTGGCCGGTGGGATGAAGGTGACACATCCAGTCCCTGGTGGCAAGAATGGGATGGCAGTGGTGATGGTTTGGTAGAGGCATGTGAAGTTGGCGATTACCCCTACACCTACATGGGGTATTTGATTACTGATCAGATGGTGGACACTCCGGAAAAAGTAGATGCATTGGTGATTAATCTGATGCATGCGGAAGAGGGGCTGGGCATACGTATATTGTATAATCCTGAAGTAGCGAATGAAAATTGGCCGGTAGTTGTGGCAGGTTCCGGAGTCGCTGGTGGCAGCACAATTCCACGACTACGTGAAGGAGTCGAACGCTTTTTGATAACGGATATCAATAATCCTGGTGCTGGGTCAGTTGCGCAATCGCAAATTGCGATACTTTGGGATATTGTCTGTGATGACCCTGCTCATTTTAATCACGTACCAGGTGGTTCCAATGTATTGTTTTTAGATGGGCATGTGCAATTTATACGTTGGCCCACAGGCGGTGTCGGACCTGGGGGTACCTGGATTTTAGAAGATGAAGATTTGGCATTTCCGGTTGGTGGTACATTCCCGATGAATGCCGGTGGCTTTGTTTTCCATGAAGCAGGTCATATTTTTGCAGAAAGCGTCCATAATTAAAAATACAAACGAGTGTTATGTGACATTTAATATATATTAGCAAGCACGTCCTTATGGGCGTGCTTTTTGTTTTGTTAACC
>Ga0334884_1004833_pt1 | contig 13451 bp, 10 predicted proteins | sample GraSluR1_MG_7_FD_207215 | JGI IMG/M metagenome (GOLD analysis project Ga0334884, IMG submission 207215) | Sludge microbial communities from methane-producing bioreactor in Wageningen University, Netherlands - Granular Sludge_12_05 R1 | ecosystem: Engineered > Bioreactor > Anaerobic >...
ACATGCAAACTGGGCATCAAAAGCAAAAGGGCCAAAGCCGGCTACGACAGAGACTACCTGCTTACGTTGCTGGGATTCAGTCCAACCAAACGCAAAAAGTGAACCAGGATTTCATGCGATTGCCCTGTGCTAAACGGGACGAGACTTGACCGCTTGCACCGGATTTGGTACATGTCATCTGACGGTATGAGTCGAGAACATGATATTATTTGATTGCGGTAGATATGGAGACGCGCAGTTGAGCGGAGCAATGCAATGACAGGCAAGGAGTTCTTCAATGCGGTTGCGAGGGGACGGTCGGATATCGTGCAGGTGCTGCTTGATATTCTGGCTGAGACGAAGTCTCGCTACTGTGTTATCGGCGGGCTTGCGGTGAATGCTTACGTCGAGCCGGTGGTGAGCCTGGACGTGGATATTGTCGTGGCGGTTGAGAATATCGATTGCGTGGCAAAAGCGGCGGCAGGACGCGGGCTGAAAGTCGAACGTTTCGAGCACAGCGTGAACATTGCCGGCACAGGGTCCGACCTGCGCATCCAGATACAGACGGATCCGCGGTACCAGAGTTTCATCGCGGGGGCTCAAGAGCGGGATGTGCTGGGGTATGCGATGCATGTTGCGCAACTTGAGGATGTTCTGCAGGGGAAGGTTTGGGCGTTTAGCGACACGGGGCGCCGCAAGAGCAAGCGTCAGAAAGATCTGACGGACGTTGCGCGGATCATCGAAAGCTATCCCGATCTGGCATCTGTGCTTCCAGAGGCGGTGCGGGATCAACTGGGCACGTGAGCGATGATCGCTTATTCGGGTCGGTCGGCGACGTGGAGGGTTGCTATGCCGCATGTCATGGGGGCGGCCTGGATGTTCTGGAAGCCGGCGCTTTGGAGTTGTGCGGGGAGGTTGGTGTTGCGGTGCCACTGGCGGACGGAGTCGTGGAGGTAGCGGTATGCGGCGGGTCGGCGGGTGATGAGGCCGCCGAGGAGGGGCATGAGCCAGCGAAAGTAGGCGAGGTAGGCGGCGCGGACGAGCGGTTTGGGGGGCAGGGAGAATTCGAGAACGCAGACGCGGCCGCCGGGGCGGAGGAGGCGGTGCATTTCGGTGAGGCCGGCGGAGAGGTCGGCCATGTTGCGGACGCCGAATGCGCAACTGACGACGTGGCAGGATTGCGATTCGAGACCGGTAGCGGTGCAGTCGCAGACGCGCCAATCGATGTTCGCGCCGACGGGCAGTTTGCCTTTGGATCGCAGGCGGGTTTCTTTTGTATTGGCCCGTTGGATCATTTGGGGGCTGAAGTCGCAGCCGATGACAACGGCGGCGCCGGCGCGTGCGAAGGCCAGGGTGAGGTCGCCGGTGCCGCAGCACATGTCGAGCACGCGGCGGTCGGCGAGCGGCTGCATGAGCGAAACGGCTTTTTTTCGCCAGTGGAAGTCGACGCCGAGGCTGAGAACATGATTGGCCAGATCATAGCGCGAGGCGATGGCGTTGAAGACGCTTTGGACATTGGAAGTGTTGGCGGGTTCGGGCGTGTTTGGCGGAGTGTCGGGGGTCATGGCAGCAGTCGCTCTTACACCGTTGAGAAATCGCTGAGAACGCGGTCGGCGACGGGGAGAGCCTGGCGTGTGAGGCGGATTCGGCCGTCGGCGACTTCGAGCATGCCCGTGTTGCGGTGTTCTTCGATTTCATCGGCAAAGAGTTCGGTCAGATCGTAGCCGGTGCGTTCGGTGAACTGTTGGAGGTCGACGCCTTCGAGTCGGCGGAGGTTCAGGACGGCGGTTTCACATGCGATCTGGATTTCGCCGGGAGTCTGGGTGTCGACGAGCATGGGCGTGCCGGTCCTTATGGCGTCGACATAGGCGCGGATGTCGGCGATGTTGGTGGTGCGTCTGCCGCGGTAGAAGGAAGCGGCGCTGGGTCCGAGGCCGATGAATGGTTCGTTGGCCCAGTATCGCAGATTGTGTCGGCATTCGAAACCGGGTTTGGCGAAGTTGGAGATTTCGTAGTGGCGGTAACCGGACTGGACCAGTGTTTCGATGGCGATTTCGTACATCTGACGGTCTGTTTCTTCGTCGATGGAGACTATTTCGCCGACTGCGATTGCCGACTGGAGCGCGGTCCCGCCCTCGAGAGTCAGTGCGTAGGCGGAGATGTGCTGAACGTCATGGGCGAGGGCGGCGGCGAGGCTTTTCTTCCATGAGGACATGGTGGAGCCTGGGATGGCGAATATTAGATCGAGGCTGATGTTGTCGAAGCCGGCGGCAGAGGCGTCTTCGATGGCCTTTGTGGTTTCGTGTACGTTGTGTCCGCGACCGAGAAAACGGACTTCGCTTTCGGTGAAGGATTGTGCGCCGATTGAGATGCGGTTGACGCCGGCGGCTCGCAGATCTTTGAGGAGGTCGACGTCGACCTGGCCGGGGTTGGCTTCGACGGTGAATTCCTCGGTGTGCTCGGCGTTCGCCGCGAGGGCTTCAAGAAGGCTCATGAGGTGTTCGCGTCCAAGGCACGTTGGGCTGCCGCCGCCGACGTAAATGGTTCGGATGGGTTCAGAGAGTTCATAGGTTTTCAGTTCGGCGATGAGGGCATCGACGAGTATCTGGACGTTGTGCGTTTCGACGGGTTCGGAATAGAAGCCGCAGTAGGCGCATTTATGCCGGCAGAATGGAACGTGGACGTATAGGGACACTCCGTTAGTCATTTGCTGCTCACCATGTAAGTTCGAGTTTGCTTTATCTTAAGGTTCTGCATACGCTGCTATCTGCCGAGTTGTGCGGGGCAGTAGTAGCCCATTGTCTGAGTTACTACGCCCATGCGGTACTGGTGGTCCTGCATGAGACAGACTCGACGGCGGGTCGTTGGGATAGTCGTGGTATAGATTCGGATCTCGCCTTTCACACTGACAATAGCCTCTTCCCGCCAGTCGCCTATGCAGTCGACGACGGCGACGAGATTGCCCTGTAGTCTCTGGATGGGATCTTTGCCCCATTTGCGGATGGCGCCGGACATGACGACCTCTTTTTGAGGGTCGTCGTCCCACCAGAGGGCCCGTGGCGCGAGGGGTCCTGTTTCGTGGAACTCGATGAGTTTGCCTTTTGCGCTATACAGCCATCTCTGTTTGAGGTCGCGTTCGCCGCCCCAGAGCTCCATTCCGTCGTATTCGGGGAGGATGTCGGCGGCCATGCCCTGTCCGTGGATGTGCGTGGTGGGCTCTTTGTGGGCCCAGAGCTTACGTCCGGTCTTCGCGTCGACGACGCAGAGTCCGTCGGTCTTCTGGCGGGTCTCGAAACCGTAGTAGATTTCGAGCCCCGGATTGTCAGGGTCGATGTCCGCTACATAGACGTAATCGGGGTGTCCCATCTGGAGGGTCCAGAGGCCTTTGCCGTTGTCGTCGATGACGGCGCCTCCGATGACGAGTTCATCTTTGCCGTCGTTGTCGACGTCGGCGACGAGGGGATTATGCGAGCCCTGGCCGCTGTATTTTTTTTGTTCCTGCGTGGATTGCCAATACCAAATACTGTTGAAGTTCTTATCGAGTGCGAGGATCTTGATGAGGCTGTAGGTTCCTCGCTTCATGATCAGCGAAGGTGTCTTGCCGTCGAGATATGCGACGAGGAGGAAGTTTCGCTGGGAGCGGTTGTAATCTTCGTAACCGTCACGGGAGAGCCAGTCGCATCGTGCCAGGACTTCGCCGGTGAGTCCGTCGAGCTTGATGAGGTATTCGGGTCCGGCGGTTACCAGGCCTTTTTCGTCGCGGGGGTCTCCTTCGCCCGCCTTGCAGTAGACCTCGGCGCGTCCGTCTCCGTCGAGGTCGTAGACGATCCAGGGCGAGTACCAGATGCCGGCTTCGATGGACCAGCCCATGTCATGTCGCCAGAGCAGCGTTCCGTCGGCCTTGTAGGCTTCGATCTTGTATGTAGTGGTGCTGGGCTTCCAGTAGCCGGGCATTTGATAGGGATCGGTGTTGAAGTTGGGCTGCTTGATGAGGTACTCGTATTCGCCGTCGCCGTCGAGATCGGCAACGCCGACTTTCTGGAAGTCATAGTCGCCGGCAAGGGGTATGCTTATGTACGGGTTTGGGCTGCCGGTGAGTTTGACGGAGGCGGCTGCCAGGGTTTTGTCATTTCCGGCGGCGCGGAGCTGATATGTGTACGCTTTGCCTTGTCGGGCGGATGTGTCAATAAAGCATGTCGGTTTGAGGGGGTCGGGCGTGAGACAGGTTGGTTCGGCGTCTTCTTGGGCTCGCATGATCCGGAAAGCGATGTCTTCGGGATCGTCTGCCAGGAGCCTCCAGCTCAGGAATACGGCGCCGTCGGGGCGTTCGACGGCTACGAGGCCGCGGCCGATTCTTTCGGCGGCCGTTATATTTGCATTAACGGATGCCAAAACGATTATGCCCGCCAGAACCAACTGATTGCGCAAGTTCATACGTCACCTCGATTAAACAGAGTTTGGCCGACCGCCAACTACAGGATACCGGAGGCGCCAAGTCGCGTCAAGAAAATATCGGACAAGGTCTTTACGTCGGCGGGTCTATACGCTATAATTCCGCGCAATGGTTTGACACAGGCGAGATGTTTGGTTCACCGTCAAAGGAGGATATCCATGATTTACAAGCGAATGTTTCTACTGGTTTGCTTTCTGTCGGTCGGGGCTTTTGCGCAGCATTCGGCGGTTGTTCCGGCGCACAGGATGGACTGGTGGGCGGCCCGTCATGAGGCGGTCAAGGAGCGGGTGCGGCAGGGCGACGTCGATCTTCTGATGATCGGCGACAGCATCACGCACGGCTGGGAGGGGGCAGGCAAGGAGTTGTGGGAGAAATACTATGCTCCGCGCAAGGCGGTGAACATGGGTTTCAGCGGCGACCGTACTCAGCATGTGCTTTGGCGACTGGATCATGGCGAGATCAAGGGAATCAGCCCGAAGCTGGCGGTGATCATGATCGGTACGAACAACTCCAACGGCAACGACAACACGGCCGAGGAGATCGCCGACGGGATCAAGGCGATCTGCGCGAAACTGCGGGCCGAACTGCCTCGGATGAAGATTCTCATACTGGCGATATTTCCGCGGGCGCCGCAGCCGTGTCCTCAGCGGGAGAAGAACGCCAAGGCGAGCGAGTTGGCGTCGAAGATCGCCGATGGGAAGATGATTCACTACCTGGACATCAATGCGAAGTTTCTCGAACCGGATGGGGAGCTGAGCAAGGAGATCATGCCTGATTTTCTGCACCCGAACACGAAGGGGTACCAGATCTGGGCGGAGGCGATGGAGCCGAAGATTGCCGAGCTGATGGGCGAGAAGAAATAGTCTCGCGTCGGGATCGATGCGGGTTTGAAATGTCAGGGATCGACATGGGCTCGTGCGGCAAAGACCGCACGGGCCTTTTTTGTGGCTGAGGGGCAGTCGGACGCGTCGGGCGGGTAAAAAGGTGTTCTTCTGAGAGAAATTCCTTTGCTGCGCGGCAGCAGTTTCACTACAATTGTATCATGAATCCATAGCGAGCCGGCTGCGATTTGGGAGGTCGGCGAATAAATAGTGGCCTTACGATGATGGTGGGCGCGTCGCGCCCGCCGGGAAGGGAGGATTCCTCATGCGGCAAAGGTTTGTTTGGCTATTCATTTCCATTGTTGTACAGTCTTCTGTTTCCTCAATGGCCCAGTACGGCGGAGGGGACGGCACTGCGGCGCAGCCTTATCAGATATGGAGTGCAGAGCATTTTCGTATGATAGGGCTTCGTCCCGGCGACTGGGACAAGCACTTCAAGCTAATGGCGGATATCGACCTGAGCGAGATTCCACGGGAGGGGCTCAATGCCATAGGTGTCTTTCTGACAGGAGACTTCAGCGGCGTATTTGAGGGGAACGATCGTGAGATTCTGAATTTGGCGCATGATGTTAGCGCGCTTTTCGGGCGTGTAAACGGGCCCAATGCCATCATCAAAAATGTTGTGCTCAAGGATGTAGAAATGCAGGGGGGCAAGTATGTTGCCAGTCTTGTAAATGACCTGGTGGAGGGTACGGTTTCGGGATGCAGTGTAACCGGCTCTTTGGGCGGCGAGTTGACTGTTGGGGGGCTCATCGCGGTGGTTTGGGCGGGCGGAACAGTGTCTGACTGTCACGCCAAATGCCTGGTCGGCGGCAAACAGAGGACCGGCGGTCTGGTCGGCTCGTCGAGCGGCTGTATCATTAATTGCAGCTCTGACAGCGTTGTTTTCGGTACTCGAGATACGGGAGCACTGGTTGGGCGCAACACCGGCAGCATTCTTCGGAGCTTTGGCTCCGGCAAAGTCACGGGCAGTACATTGTGCGGGGGACTCGTGGGCGATAATCACGGGCAGGTATACGACTGTTACGCGAGAGCCGAGGTACACGGTACTTCCGGAGTAGGGGGTCTTGCCGGTGGTAATGTCCTGGGCGGCAGAATAGTGCGGTGTTATGCAGCGGGGATACTGAGCGAACCATATAATGCGATTGGCGGTCTTGTCGGGTACCATGTGCACCCGGATTCGTATCTGGCAGATTCGCTATGGGACAGGCAGGTGAGCGGCACGTATTATGGGGCTGCAAAGGTGCTGGAAGGGGCGCCTAACCCGGTCAATTGCCATGGGTACATGACTCTTGATATGCATCGTTCGCGTTTTTATCTTGCGAAGGGCTGGGACTTTGCAGGTGAGACTGCAAACGGAGTCGAAGATATCTGGTCAATCGACGAGGGCAAGGGCTATCCGTATTTTGCCGTGCAGAACAAGGTGTACTATGTCGATGCGATTTACGGAGATGACAATAATGACGGTCTGAGCGCTTCGAGTGCTTATGCGAGTATTTACAGGGCATTTCGCAAGGCAGTCAGCGGGGACACAATCATCGTGAATGAAGGTTTGTATCAGGAGGACCTTGACTTTGCCGGGCGATCCATCAACCTCCGTTCCTGGGACCCGGCAGACATATCAAGAACGAAAAGCACCATTATACAAGGCAGCGGCAGCGGGTCGGTGGTCGTGTTCGACGGCAGTGAAACTGGGGAGTGTCGCTTGAGCGGATTTACTATCACGGGAGGGCATGCGAGCCTCGCCGGCGGGGGCATTCGCGGTAACGGGACAAGGGCGGAGATTTCCAACTGCATTATCAGGGGCAACGTTGCGGAGAATAGAGGCGGCGGGGTGCATGGCCTGGCCGGACCTCTGATTGCGTGCATCGTCAGCGAGAACAGAGCGGACACAGGCGGCGGCCTGGCTGGCTGCACCGCAAGTATTACAAACTGTCTGATAAGCAGCAATGTGGCGGAGTATTGCGGCGGGCTTAACAACTGCGACGGAGCTTTAGTTCACTGTACGATTGTCGACAACTTCGCAGTTGACGGAGGTGTACTGAACGAGTGCGACGGTACGTTGACAAATTGTATTATTTGGGGCAACAGCGGAGATGTCCTGGCAGGCTGCAATGCCACAATAACCTACAGTTGTTTTGCGGGTGGTTCAGAGGACGGAAACATCGATGCCGATCCGCAGTTTGTGAATGCCGGTCTTAAGGACTGGCGATTGTCAGCGGGATCACCATGTATCGATGCAGGAACGGATGCGGGCGTTTTCGTGGATCTGTGCGGCGATGCACGACCTTTTGACTTTCCAGATGTAGACAACAATGGTGAATTGCCGGACTTCGACATGGGAGCTTATGAGCGTGTAAACCAGATTCCTGTTGCGTATGCAGGAGAGAATGTCGAGCTATATGCCGGCGCGGGCGGTATTGCCACAGTCGGTCTGGATGGGTCCGGTTCTTACGACGCCGACGGTGATACATTAGCTTATGTTTGGATCTGGGAGATTGACGGGGAGGTCCTGGCTTGTGAGGGTGTGAATGTGGTTTTGGAACTGCCCCGGGGTGAACATGTCGTTTCACTTGTGGTCAGTGACGGTGTCGACGATTCCCTGCCCTCTGAGGTTGCTGTCAAGGTTCTGAACGCAGCACCCGTAGCGAATGCGGGGCAAGACGTTGTCGCCTATGCATGGATTGACGGAACTGCTGAGGTTATGCTTGACGCATCGGCTTCGAGCGATGTAAATGGCGATACATTGTCATACAGGTGGCTGTTGAACGGGGTGGAGATTGCCACCGGCATCAATCCGTGCATCACGCTTGAGGTGGGAAGTTATGCGATCGAGCTTATTGTATTCGATGGATGGGATACATCGGAGCCGTGTGAGGTTCTGATCGTGATTACTGAGGCGATAAAGTGCATCGCACGAATCATGCCAAAGACGATAAACCTGAAGAGCGCTAGTCGCAGTATCTTGGCGATCATGGAGCTCTCTGACGAGGTGGCCGGCGAGGGCATCGACGATTGGTACGGGTTGGTGATGGAGCCGGGAGATGTCACCGCTCGGCTGTGGCGGTTGTCCAACAAGGGCAAGATGCGGCAGATCTTCGCGTTTTTCGATACGCAGAGCGTGGTTGATTCACTTCAAAGCAAAGGCAAGATTAGAGTGTACGTGATCGGTCGGCTCATGTCAGGCCAGTATTTCTATGGCACGGATGATGTACAGGTAATAGGAACGGGCAAAGCGGCGGAGCAACGCATGCCAGTGCAGGTTGACGGGCGAAGTGCTCCGCTGAAGAAGCCTTAATGTGGGCGGGCTGTTTCAGCAGTCGACCGTCCTGATTTTGCGGCGAATATGCCCTACTGGGGGATGTCGCCGGTGTCGGGTGTTGTTACGCTGAGGACTGGGGGCTCGGGGTCGAGGCCTCCGCGTCGGAGGACTCTGATGCGATAGACGACCCATCGGGCGAACCCGCTGAGTGCGAATCCGCAGAAGGCGATTACCAGCGCGGTCTGGAGGCGGAAAAGCACGATCATTCCGAAGATGACAACGGCCCAGAAGAGATGCGTCATTGGCTTTCGGCCGCGGAGGTACATGTTTACGAGGTGGGGGTAACGGATTCGGCCGATCATGAGGATTGAGACACCGATGGCGACGAAAGGCAGCGAAGCGACCAGAAGCGTTTCGCCGACCTGAACAAGCGGGGAATCGCCCAGGTCGTGAAGGAGCATATCCTGATAGAACAGGATGAGGCTGACCAGGACGCCGGCGGCGGCGGGTGTGGGCAGGCCGGCGAAGCTCATGTGGGCAGTCTCGTCTTCTTCATTTTCGACGTTGAAGCGAGCCAGGCGGATGGTGGCGCAGGCCATGTAGGCGGCGGCGGCGAGCCAGACGAAACGATAGACGAATCCTTCGAGAATGAATTTGGGGCCGACCATTTCTTCGAGCTTCTGATCGAGCACCATTAACATGAGGAAACCGGGGGCCACGCCGAAGCTGATTGCGTCGCAGAGGCTGTCGAGCTGGCCGCCGAAGCTGGAGGTTGTCTTGCTGATGCGTGCGACACGGCCGTCGAGCATGTCGGCGATCATGGCGACAAAGATCATGTAGCCGGACCAGGCGAAATAGGGCAGGTCGATCTGCCGGACGGACATGTGCTCGATGCCCTTGCTGGCGAAGACGATTGCCGCAAAGCCGCAGATGCCGTTGAGCAGTGTGATGAGAGACGGCAGGATGGTGATGTATTTGAGGCGCTGGCGGCGGACGCGCCGAAGCAGCTTTCGTTTTCGTGCTCGTTCGCTTTCCAGGGACATCAGTCGTACCTCACGAGGACGGAGAGTCCGGCCTTAACCTTTTGGCCGACGGTGACCATGCATTTGGCATTCTCTCGCATCGGCAGGAGCAATTCGGTTCTTGACCCGAATTTTATCATGCCGAAGCGTTGTCCCGCGGTGAACTCCTGATCGGGGCATGCGCGGCAGACGATTCGCCGGGCGATTGCGCCGGATATCTGGCGTACGCGGAGGCGGTCGGCGGGCTCGGCCAGGCGGGTCATGTCGATATCGTTTGACTCGTTGACCCGGCCGGCGTCGGGATGCATGGCGTTGACAAAGCGGCCCTCTTTGTAGGTGATCTGGTCGATGCGGACGGCACACGGGACGCGATTAATGTGGCAGTTGAAGATGTTGAGGAATATGCCGATTTGCAGTGCCTGTCCCTTGCCGAAGGGATTAGGGACCTCCTGTATGTCGGCTATGACGCCGTCGGCGGGGGCGAGCAGGATGTTGTCGCCGGCGGGGATGCGGCGTTCGAAATCGCGGAAGAAAGCGAGCACCCAGACCAGGACAATTAAGAGGAGCAGTTCGGCGGCGGCGATCCATCCGACGGACAACCGACCGCGGGCGAGCAGCCAGACAGCGATCATTGCGCCGGCGACAATTGCCGGAAAGACGGCGGCCTGCGGCAGGCCGTATTTTGTTATAGGTATTTTCATGGTCAAATCATACCCCCACAAGGATGATTAAGCAAGCCGTTTACCGGATCTCGCCTCCGCCGATGACGTATCCGTCGGCATTATACAGGACCAGTCTCTGGCCGGGGGCGGGGGCGAACTGCGGATCGTCAAATTCCACCCGGACTTCATTAGCGGATACGTCGGCAAGGGTGCAGGCGTGCGGCGGTCCGTAGGAGCGTATCTTGGCGAAGAGACGGGCGGATGGTTTGAGGAGGTCGGGCAGGAGCACGTTGAATTCATCGGCGGCGACGGCGCGGCGGCTGACCTGCGGGCGTGTTCCGAGCGCGACCGTGTTGGTTTGCGGGTCGATTCTTCCCACGTAGAGGGGCTCGCCGCCGGCGAAGCCGAGTCCTCGCCGCTGACCGAGTGTGTAATTGGAGATGCCCTTATGCGTGCCGATGATTTTGCCGTTCATGTCGGTGAGGTTGCCGGGTTGATCGGCCTGGCAGGAGCCGAGGGCTTTTCGGTAGTCTGCTTCTCCGGCGAAGCACAACTCCATGCTCTCGGGTTTTTCTGCGATGCTGAGTCCAAGTTGTTCGGCGGCGGCGCGAACCTCGGGCTTGGTTCGGTCGCCGAGCGGGAGCATGAAACGGGCGAGTCGCTTACGGTCGATGCCGTAGATGAAGTAACTCTGGTCCTTGGCGGTGTCGGCCGCGGACTGGAGTACGGCGCCGCGGTCCGCAGGTATGACGCGGGCGTAATGGCCTGTCGCCAGCCGACCTGTTTGGAATTGCACTTCGAGCAGGTCCCAGACCAGGGAGAATTTGAGGAATGTGTTGCAGTCGACGCACGGATTGGGTGTGCGTCCTGCGGCGTAAGCATTGCGGAACCGCTGGATGATCAGCTCTTGAAATGCCTGTGTTACGTCGACGAAGTAGTGGGGAATATTCAATTCATGGCAGACGAAAGCTGCGTCGGCTCCGCAGCAGCCTCGCTTTGCGGTGTCGCAGGCGGCGGGGATCTTCATTGTAACGCCGACAACGTCCCAGCCGGCTTCTTGCAGGAGGTGAGCAGTGACGGAACTGTCGACGCCGCCGCTCATGAGCACGGCGACCCGGGATTCGGGCGGTTTTTTCGGCCGATAAGGCTCGAAACTGGGCTCCATCAATCGTATCTTATGGTCTTGAAATTCCGTCATGGCAAAGCTCGATACTGTGTGCACGGGGCAACTGTTCATTGCGGCACGGACAAGATGTCAGAGATATCGGAATGCGACGGATTTGTCAAAGGTGTTGCGTCTGGAAACAGGGTGAACGCATTCTCCTCGTAATTTGGGGCGCAGGCGGTATTGGACGGGCGAGCAAAACCGTTCGGGGCCCCCAGAGGCCCAAATTTCCCCCCCCGGCGAACAGATGCTCCAAATTTCGGCCTCTGCCCAAACGGTTTTGCTCTACGAAGTCACTGTGGAGCGGGTTTTGGATGTTGGACTGCGGAGAATTCGCCAGCCCTGCGTCTGGAAATGTGCCCATACCACTTTCTGAATGCGCAAGAAAAGGCCTCACGCGGGAGGATCGCGCGAGGCCCTGGCTCAGGAGACTGGCGTTTAACCTATTGCCTCATTTCCCCGCCGACCGGTCCGGATCCTTTTGCAGTCCTGCAATTCGAGGAAAAAGATGTTTCTGTCTCAGATGCGACCGGTGCGGGCCGCCATAAGCGACTATACCCGACGTATTCATTATATTGTAACGCCGTTACCTTCCTGTCAGAAGCTCTTGGACAGGCTCAGGCCGGTGAAGAAGTAGTCGCTGCTTTTGGCATAGGCGTCGCTTTTGCGCAGTCCGTCGCTTACGAGCGTGACATAGTTGATGCTCGGAGCGAAGGTCCATCCGGCGATCTCCATTGGAAAGGCAATTGAGAAGGCAAGGTCGTTGGCTCTTATGCCGCTGACGCCCCAATAGCCCTTGTTGTAGTCTGAGCTGCCGATGCCGAGACTTGCGCCGATTTCCAATCCGACGGGCATGTTGGGCGTCAGTTCAATGATCCGGTCGATGCTGTGGCTCAGGCCGAAGGAGATGTACGTGCCGTCTATTTCGTCGATGTCATGATAGACGGTTACGGACGGGTTGAGCGGGGCGTCGAGTGCGAATCCCCAGTACAACTCTGTTGTGTCGCCTGCGATACTTGGAAAGTGGTAGTGTATGACGCCGACCAAGAAGCTCAGGCCGTCGATGCCGGGTACGTCGCCGGAATAGTCCAGCGAATAGTCGACTTCGGTGAATTCGCCACTGTTGCCGCTGTAGTTCGTCAAGTCGAGGCTGCCCCAGACAGCAGCGGTGAGGCCGCCGAAGGTGATCGCCGCTCCGTGCTGGAAGGCGTAGTCATCGTTAAGATTCTGGCCACGCCAAATGTACTTGCTGTAGAAGTCGGCGGTGAGTTCCAGGCCGACGGCCTGTTCGGCGCGCACAGGTTGTGCAAGAGTCGCCGTAATCAGAATTGACAGTAACATGGCTGCTGCTCTGGTGGTCATTAAATGCTCCTTAACAAAGATGAGTTCTTCTCTTTCTCGTTCCACGCGTCGGTGTCGATCGACCGGACGGCCGTATAAGGGCAAGTGGCGTGCCAGAGGCAAGTTTTTAGTGGAAGTGCTTTGCCGGCAAGGGCTTACGGGCCGGTTTCCTGGCACATCTTCGGGAAAAAGGTTACAAATGTGTCACGTGTCTTGTCTGTGCCGGCAAAAATGTTAATTTCCAGCATGTTCTATGCGCACAAAGAAAGGCCGCAAGCATCCATGCTTAGCGACCCAATAATCGATAGCAAATAAGCGCACCAACTCCACAAGGGTACTGACAAACGATTTGTCTGCCGTCTCACCGTCCTCCTTTATTGTCCCCCCGACGCCTTCGGACTGATCATATCAAAGTCTGATATCCTTGCAAGCCTAAACGCGAAAAAAATCCTTGACGGCATTAATGTTTTTGTACAGGTTCACCCAACCTTATGCAACTTGGACATTTACGTCATCACAATTTTTTTTATGCGACGGCACGGACGTTATTCATGAACAGCCCATTGAATTTCCGCAGTTGTAGCAGCGGTAGCAGGTTCCGTTTCTGACGCAGATTGAGCCGCAGACGTCACAGGCGGGCGCATCGTCCTGGAAGTGCTGGAACTGGTCGTTGAACTGCTGGATGG
>Ga0334884_1004835_pt1 | contig 13450 bp, 10 predicted proteins | sample GraSluR1_MG_7_FD_207215 | JGI IMG/M metagenome (GOLD analysis project Ga0334884, IMG submission 207215) | Sludge microbial communities from methane-producing bioreactor in Wageningen University, Netherlands - Granular Sludge_12_05 R1 | ecosystem: Engineered > Bioreactor > Anaerobic >...
CCGTCGTACCGTCACGGCGCATCCCTAACCCTAAATGCTGCCCCTATAACAAGTTACACATGACAGTGCCATTAGTGTCTGACACCTTTTCTGCCTGTCCCCACCTCCGACCTCACATCCATCATGCCTCCACAGTACTCCTCCCGGCATCATCACTGAACGCCCCCGCCCGTGTCAACCGTGCGCTCCGGCCCGGCACAAAACCGTATCCTATTATCCTCCATCACCCATCCGCAGTCAACCAGATAATCTTCCATCCAGACCCACACAACACATAACTCAAAGGCCAACCTGAAGTACCGGACCAGTAACGGGCTCCCCCAATTAACAGTTATCAAAACCGGACATCATACAAAGTTATTGTTGATCCAATAACATTTTGATGGCATCTCCCGCCCTGACCTGGCCCCCTGTGCGGGCCCGTCATGTCAAATCTGAGCGAAAAATGCGCAGAAAACCAGACTAATTCGCAAAAACGCTCGCTCCGCAACAGCCTGCCGGTGTAAAAAGCCGCAAAAAACACCCAAAAACGGCAACCAAAAAGCATTCAAACGTAAAAAAAACGCCAAAAGACCGATGTAGTACATGCCTTCGGGCCCTCTACACCCCAAAATCAGCCCGAAATCGCATGCACTTGACACGTTTGCACGTAACAATTAAAATAAGCATTTGAATTAGACGACCAACTTCCTGGACGTGTGATGGCAGAAAGAAGAGACGGTATTGCAACACAAAAACACCTCCTTGAGGCTGCAAAGCGGGTTTTTGCCGAAAAAGGCTACCGCGACGCCACAAGCCACGAGATCTGCGCAGCCGCAAACGCCAACTCCGCCAGCATTAACTACCACTTCGGCTCTAAAGAAAACCTGTACGCCGAAGTCTGGAAACAAGCCTTCCACGAGGCCATAAACCGCTATCCACTCGACGGCGGCGCACCCAAAGCCCCCCCGCAGGAACGTCTCCGCGCAACCGTTAACTCCTTGCTCCACAGAATGTTAGACAGCTCCTCCTTGGGCTTCGCTGGTCAAATCCTCCTCATGGAAATGGCCAATCCCACCGACGCCCTCGACAATGTCAAGCAGGACGTAATCGAACCCCTCCGCCGAAGAATGCAGGCAATCGTCCGCCAACTCGTCGGCCCAAAGCCTGCCGAAGAGCAGGTTCTTTTCTGCGTTATCAGTATTATCCACCAGTGCCTGGGCTTCGGCTTCAAACGCGGAAAGCTGCCTCCAAGGTTGCAACAGATGGACAAAGACACGCTTATAGCATCATTAACCGAGCATATCACCGCTTTTTCGCTGGGCGGCATATCCGCAATCAGCGAGCAGGTCGACGAGACAATGTACGCGGAGTCAGGTGCATTACGGAGGGTGGTCGATTGCTAAAGCGCCTCAAAACCACATCACCCGCTGTGACAGTGTTGATAATGCTGTTGCTGACAGCCCTTTTGGGCTGCCAGCCCGCCGAACACAGCCTCCCACCGGACCTGATCAACCTTCCGGAGACCTTTTCACAATCCGGCGATCAGCCGCTGGAAGACCGCTGGTGGCTGCTTTTCGGCGATCCTGAGCTGAATTCGCTGATCGACGAGGCGCTTGGCAACAACTTCTCGATCCGCTCAACCTGGGACCGCCTGCGACAGGCCGAGCAATCAGCGATCAAGGCAGGTGTAAACCTGTGGCCCGGCATTACTTACGATGCAGATGCCCGGCGAGGTGTACGGGATACGCAAGCTGGACGAACCTACAGCACCAATTACTCCGCCGGCCTGATCGCTTCATACGAGCTGGACCTGTGGGGGCGCGTACGCTCGGTCCAGCAGGCCGCAGCCCTCGACGCCGAGGCCGCCCGTGAGAACGTCGCCGCTGCGGCAATAACGCTAAGTGCCGCAGTAGCAAGGACTTGGTATCAGCTCGCCGAGGCGAGGCTTCAGCAGGAAGTTATCTCAAAGCAGATCGGGACTAACGAAAAGGTGCTGGAAATCATCACGTTGCAGTTCCGCCAGAGCAATGTAGGGGCTTCCGATGTCCTGCGGCAAAGGCAGCTCGTCGAATCCAGCAGGGCGCAGTTAATACAGACAACAGAAACCGTCGGACTGCTCCAAAACCAGCTTTCGATACTATTAGGGCGTACACCTGACGCTTACTGGTCCGATACATCTTTGACCCTTGCATACGTTGGGACTCTGCCGGACACGGCAACACCCGCCAAGCTGATCAGTAGGCGACCTGACATTTTGCGGGCCTACAGGGCGATCGAGGCCGCCGACAACAGGGTCGCCGCCGCCGTGGCGGACCAGTACCCGCGTATCAGCATAGTCGCCACGGCTGACACGTCTGCAATACGCACAAGCGATCTATTCAAAGACTGGTCGGCCAATCTGGTCGGTAACCTCGCAGGACCGCTTTTTGACGCAGGATTGCGGAAAGCGGAGGTAGAACGGACGCGGGCAGTGCTTTCAGAGCTGATAAACACGTACGCCCAGGCGGTACTGCAGGCAATCCGTGAGGTGGAGGACGCAATACACCAGGAGGCATATCAACGGCAGTATATCGCCAGTCTGGGACGGCAGCTTGCCTTGGCGGGGCAGGTTTACGAGCGGACAAGGCACCGCTATCTTGGCGGACAACTCGACTATTTGAGGGTTTTGGAGTCGTTGAACAGCCAGCAGAGCCTTGAACGCAGCGAATTGGCTGCGCGACGGGTGCTGGTGGAACGTCGGATCGATTTGTGCAGGTCGTTAGCTGGCGGATGGGAGATGGAGCGCCCGGAAATGGCGGAATTACAGTAGTGTTTCGCCACATCCGGATTCCGCTTTGAGCAAAGTAGACAGAGGCATTTGTTAAAGGCAGTGTGCAGTTATGCATAACGAGGACAAAGGCACGGCCGGGGCGGCTTCATCGCTCAGGACGGTGCTGTGGAGGCGTTTGGTGGGTCTGCTGGTCCGGCTGATCATTCCGGCGTGTATCCTTGCCGTTGCGGCAGGGTTCTTGAAGCACCAGATAGATACTCGCCCGCAAGCACAGCGAATGAAGCCGCCAAGACAGGCAAGACTGGTGACGGTCGAGACGGTCCAGGCCAAAGACTATCCGACGCGGGTCACGGCAATGGGCACAGTCAGGCCTGCTCGCGAGATTACGATCAATCCGGAGGTATCTGGGGTTATTACGGGCATCGATCCGGCGGTTGTGCCAGGCGGGCTGATCCATGCAGGGGACGAGTTGTTTGTCATTGACGCCAGGGACTATGAGGCAACGGTTTGGCAGCGGGAAAGCGAAGTTGCGCGGGCGGAACTGAACCTGAAGCTGGAGGCGGGGAACCAGACAGTAGCTCAGGCGGAATACGGCCTGCTGGGCGAGGTGATCGCCGACGAGGACTTGGAACTCGTGCTCAGGAAGCCGCACCTTGCGAATGCAAAAGCGGCTCTGGAAGCGGCAGTGGCGGCACTGGAAAAGGCCCGGCTGGACGTGCAGCGATGCACGATCCGGGCGCCTTTCAATTCTACGATACTTGAAAAGCATGTGGATTTAGGAGCGAGAGTGTCGCCTACGAGCCCTCTGCTTCGCGTTGTCGGCACGGACGAATACTGGATCGAGGCGGCTGTGAGTGTCGAGGAGCTCGGTTGGCTGGACATTCCCAAGGCGGGCGAGCAGGGCGGCTCCATTGTGCACATCTACAATCCGACAGTCTGGGGACCGGATGTGCGGCGACAGGGTCGTGTGTTGCGACTGTTAGGTGAAGTGGAGCGGGCCGGCAGGCTTGCACAGGTGCTGGTCAGAGTGAGAGACCCGTTATCCATCGATGACGAGGCGGAGCCCGTGCTGCTGAACGGTTCATACGTGCGGATGGAAATACAAGGCAAAATCCTGGAGAACGTTATTGAAATCGAGCGGTCGCACCTCCGGGACGGAGACAGGGTATGGGTCATGAACGATGCTGACGAGTTGGATATTCGGCAGGTAAAGGTCGTTTTCAGGGGCAAGGACGCGGTTTATATCTCGGAAGGCATTGTCGACGGCGAACGGATGGTAACTGCTGATATGTCCGCGGCTGTAAACGGTATGCCGCTGCGGCTTCCGGACGATCCGCCCGCAAAGGCGGGATCCAGCGGGGGAGGCGCCAAGCGGCCATGAGTGCAGAAGGGCAGGAATTGAGAGGGACTATCGCCTGGATGGTCCGAAACCGGGTTACGCCAAACCTGATGATGCTGGTTCTGTTGTTAGGCGGCCTGTTTTGCCTGTCGAGGATCAAACAGGAGGTGTTTCCCGAGTTCGACCTGGACATGGTGAACGTCATGGTTCCCTATCCCGGCTCGAGTCCTGAAGAGGTTGAGCAGGGAATCATATTAGCGGTGGAAGAGGCGATCCGCGGCCTGGAAGGAATTAAAGAGGTTACAGCCGTGGCTGCCGAGGGGCGAGGCATGGTAACCGCCGAACTGCTTGAGGGATCGAATCAGCAGAGGATCTACCAGGATATCAAGCAGGAAATCGATCGCATTACGACGTTTCCAGAAGAGGCCGAAGAACCACAGGTTAGCCTGGTTATGCGGCGGCGTGAAGTGGTTACGATGCAGTTGTACGGCGATGTCTCGGAATGGGTGCTGCGCGAGCTTGCCGAACAGGTACGTGACAGTCTATTGCTTGAGCCGGGCATCACGCAGGTCGAACTGCAAGGCGCCAGGGAATACGAGGTGCAGGTCCTCGTCGACCAGGATACGCTGCGGACATACGGGCTTACAACTCAAGAGGTGGCGGACAGGATCCGACGCACGGCGGTGGAACTTCCGGGGGGCCATGTCGAGACAAGCGGCGGGGAGGTTCTGCTGCGGGTGATGGAGCGGCGGGATTGGGCGCATGAATTTGCGGCTATACCGGTTATCAGTTCACCGGACGGCTCGGTTCTGACAGTGGGGCACATCGGCCGTGTAGTGGACGACTTCCAGGACGTGGACCGCTGGGCTACTTTTGACGGTAAGCGGGCGGTTGGTATCGCAGTGTACCGTATAGGTGACCAGACGCCGATAGGCGTTTCAGAGGCGACTCACGCAGCGATGGCAAAAATCGAGGCCGAGTTGCCACCAGGGGTTCATTGGTCTGTGACGAACGATCGTGCGGATATATACCGGCAGCGAGCACAACTTCTCCTTAAGAATGCGTTCCTGGGGTTGATTCTTGTACTTCTGCTGTTGGGATTGTTCTTGGAGTTCAAGCTGGCCATCTGGGTCACTATGGGAATTCCGATCTCGTTCATGGGGGCATTTCTGTTTCTGCCGCAGATCGATGTGACGGTCAATATGATGAGCATGTTCGCATTCATTATTGCCCTTGGTATTGTCGTTGACGACGCCATAGTAGTTGGCGAGAACATATACGAGTATCGCAACAGGGGCATGGGGCACATTCGGGCGGCGGTACTGGGTGCACAGGACGTGGCGGTTCCGGTTAGTTTCAGCATCATTACGAATATAATAGCATTTTTCCCCCTGCTATTTGTTCCGGGCGTGATCGGCAAGGTCTGGAAGGTGATTCCGCTGGTGGTGATGACCGTATTTGTGATTTCGTGGGTGGAGTCGCTGTATATCCTGCCTGCGCACCTTGCCCATGTACAGCAGCGGCGATCGGGCCGCATGGCGCGGTATCTGCACGGCCGGCAGCAGGCCTTCAGCCGGCAGTATCAGCGGTTTATTGAAGGGGTCTTTGCACCTTTTCTGGACTTTTGCATTCGTTTCCGTGAGATTACGGTCGCGGTGGGTTTCGCGATATTCATCGTGGTGCTCAGTTACGTTTTCAGCGGTCGGATCGGCACGATATTGATGCCGAGGGTTGAATCGGATTACTCCGCCGTAACCGCCAAGCTTCCATTCGGAGCGCCTCGCGAGAAGGTGGAGGCAGTTAGCGATCTGCTCGTAAAAGCGGCCGAAGAGGTAATCGCTGAAAATGGAGGTGAACAACTTAGCAGGGGAGTTTTTGCGCAAATGGACGAGGACACCGTAGACATTCGCCTGTATCTGACTCATCCGAAGATCAGGCCGATCGGAACGGCGAAGGTTACTGAGTTATGGCGCAACAAGGTTGGCCCGCTGCCGGGACTTGAGTCGATCCGATTTGAATCGGATCGCGGCGGGCCGGGCTCGGGTGCGGCACTGACGATCGAGCTGAGCCACCGTGACATCGAGGTGCTGGACAAGGCCAGCGAACAGCTTGCCGACATATTGAGCGATTTCCCCAATGTCAAGGATATCGACGACGGTTACAAACCGGGCAAGCAGCAGTTGAACTTCAGGATCAAGCCGGAGGGGCAGAGCCTCGGGCTGACATCGGCGGATATTGCCCGACAGGTACGAAATTCGTTTTACGGCGCGGAGGCTCTTCGTCAGCAGCGCGGACGCAGCGAGATACGTGTTCGTGTGAAGCTTCCGGAGGAACAGCGGCGCAGCGAATACGACGTAGAGCAACTGCTGATTCGCGCGCCTTCAGGCAGGTATGTTCCGTTGAGAGAGGTTGCGGAGCGCTGGCGCGGACGTTCATATACGGCGATCAACCGGCGAAACGGTCGGCGGACGGTTACTGTTACGGCGGACGTTGCACCGATCGATCAAACCAGTCAGGTAATGACGACGCTGCAGCAAGATGTGCTGCCGCAACTTCGCAGCGATTACCCGGGGCTGTCTTACGGTTGGGAGGGTCGTCAGGCCGATATGCGCGAGAGCATGCAGAGTCTGATGGGAGGGTTCGTGATTGCACTGGCGGCAATTTATGCGATGTTGGCGGTTCCATTTCGCAGTTATCTGCAGCCGGTGATCGTGATGGTGGCGATCCCGTTCGGGATCGTTGGTGCGGTAATTGGGCACATGCTGATGGGGTATTCGTTGAGCATAATGAGCATGATGGGGATTGTTGCACTTTCTGGTGTTGTTGTCAATGATTCTCTGGTGTTGATCGATTATGCCAACGGCCTGAGGCTAAGAGACGCGAAGCTTACGGCATTCGAGGCGATTCATGCGGCGGGTGTTCGTCGTTTCAGGCCGATTATGCTGACAACGTTGACGACGTTCGGGGGGCTTGCACCGATGATATTCGAGCAGTCGCGGCAGGCGCGATTCATGATTCCCATGGCGCTTTCCTTGGGGTACGGGATATTGTTCGCCACGGGTGTTACATTGGTGCTGGTGCCGTGTTTGTACATGCTGCTTGACGACGCCGTGCGGCGAGTGAAGGCTATCGCGGCATTTGGGGCCGACAGTTGCACAGTTGAGACGGCAGCGCCAGATTCGGTTTCGTGAATGAAGTGGAGCCTGCGCAGAGAAAAAGAAGAAGCAATGGGCCGGGTTGGATTCGAACCAACGTAGGCTCTCGCCAACGGATTTACAGTCCGTTCCCTTTAGCCACTCGGGCACCGACCCTTTGAGCGAAGTATTCTATTCACATTGCGTGGTTTTTCAAGGAAAAAAACGTTATGTGTTAATATTTTTCGGTCGGTGGGATTGAAATCTTGACTGGTTCAACGTCGGGAGGGGCGACCGACACCGGTAGACGCCGCCAAGCATCGCCAGAGCAGTTGTGTCGTCCGGGAGTGCCCGATATGATTTATTGCTTTTGCCGCTGGGGCTGTATAGACTCTTGCATGTGGGGGTTTTTGTTGAAGGTACGGGAGGCTGCCATGTCAGATGCGGAGAGGACGCTTAATCAAATTGGACGGATGGATCGGCGGAGATTTGTTGGGACAGCAGCAGGGATTGCGGGGTTTGCGATTGTCGGACCGGCGGCTGTGAGGGGCTACGCTGCAAACGGGCGGATTGAGGCGGGGATCGTCGGACTCGGAGGGCGGGGCAGCCTGATTGCGGGTATGATGGCGAAGCATCCGGCGTATCGGATAACGGCAGTCGCGGATTACTTCAATGGGGTGGTACAGGGGGCCGGCGAGCAGTTGGGCGTTGCAGAAGTGCGGCGGTTTTCGGGGCTGTCGGGGTACAAGAAGGTACTGGCTGCGGGGGTGGACGCAATGATCCTGGAGACGCCGCCGTGCTTCTTCCCGGAGCACGTTGCCGCGAGTGTCGATGCGGGATGTCACGTGTATTTTGCCAAGCCGGTGGCCTGCGACGTGCCGGGGTGCCTGTCGATCCTGGAGTCGGGCAGACAAGCTACCAAAAGGGGGCGGGTCTTCCTGATCGATTTTCAGGTGCCGACGGATGAGTTCAATATGGAGACCGTGAAGCGCTGCCGCGAGGGGCTGATTGGCGAGATCGGCATGCTCAGTTCGATCTACTGTGATGAGGCGTTTGGCGATCCACCTAAGACGGCCACGATCGAGAGCCGCTTGCAGCATCTGATCTGGGTAAACGATATTGAATTGGGCGGCGGCATGCTTGTGAATGCGGGGATTCATGCGGTAGATGCGGCGTTATGGCTGGCGGGGGCTCGGCCGGTGAGTGCGATGGGGTCATCGCGTGTGGTTAATGCCGGGCACCACGGCAATACGCGGGATGTTTACTCGATAACTTATCAGTATGAGAGCGGCCTGATTCAAAATCATCGCGGAGAACACCTGCGGAATACCCATGAGTTCTTATGCCGGTGTGCGGCCTGGGGAGATGCGGGGTTCGCGGAGATCGGCTATATGGGCAAGGCGTGGGCGCGGGGCAACAAAGGCGGCTACGCAGGTGGAGAGGTGGAGAACCTGTACGTGGCGGGGATTGCGCGCAATCTCGACAAGTTCGCCAGGTGTGTCAGTGACGGCAACACCGAAAACGATACGCTGCAGCGGAGCGTGGACAGTACGCTGGCGGTGATCCTGGGGCGTGAGGCGGGGATGCGGAACGGGCTTCTAACGTGGGATGAGATGATCAGGGAGAACAAGAAACTCGAATTCGACACTGCGGGCCTTCAGGCTTGATGAAGTGTTATGTGAGGGGAAGCCATGCGATATATTGTGATGATCTGTGTGATTTCGATGTGCTCAGCCGTTTGCGCGAAGGAGCAAACGGCATCTGCTGGTTTTCGGTGGGTGTCGAGCGAGCCGGTATTGGAGGTTCGGGAGGTTAGAGGTGAGGGGTGGGTATCGGTCAAAGATCCTTCCGTTGTGCGGTATGGGGGTAAGTGGCATTTGTTCTGTACGGTTCGCGGGACGTTGCGGAGTCATGCTGTGATCTACACGGCGTTTGCTGACTGGAGCGACGCGGACCGGGCTGAGCAGAAGGTGCTTTCCTGCCATGCGGGGTATTTCTGTGCTCCACAGGTGTTCTATTTCAGGGCGCACAAGAAATGGTACATGATTTGTCAGGCGGCCGACGATTCGTGGGAGCCGAAGTATGGGCCGGCGTGGTCGACGACCGATGATATTGCTTCTCCGGAGTCTTGGAGCCGTTTGACGCCGATGTTTCAGAAGCAGCCGGAAAACGTGAAGGCCTGGCTGGACTTCTGGGTAATCTGTGATGACACCAAGGCACATTTGTTCTTCACGTCGCTGGACGGAAAGATGTGGAGGGCCGAGACGACCCTGGCGGAGTTTCCTCGGGGGTGGCAGCGGCCGGTGGTTGTGCTGGAGGGGGACATCTTCGAGGCGAGCCATACGTACCGGCTGAAGGGTTCGGGTGAGTATTTGACGCTGATTGAGGCACAGAACGGGCATGGGTGGCGATACTTCAAGGCTTATGTGGCGGATGGGCTGGACGGGCGATGGACGCCTTTGGCGGCGGAGAAAGACAAGGCGTTTGCATCGATGCTTAATGTGGAACAGCGGAGTGGACGGTGGACGGATGCGATCAGTCATGGGGAACTGCTGCGAACGGGATGCGACGAAAGGCTTGAAGTAAACAAGGAGAGCCTGCAATTCCTGTTTCAAGGCGTTCTTGACAAGGACCGGGTTGGCAAGACCTACGGTCAAATCCCGTGGAAACTCGGGCTTCTGAATCCCATTAGGCCTTAGTGGGGGCGGGCGGTTGCCAGCGCGTTTGCGAGATCGGATTTGAGGACTGGGCGGTGAGAGCTGCGTTGGGGCAGTATTGACTTGCCAAACTGGGGCGGATGGGCTATAAGCCTGGTTTTATGAACCTTGATCGGGCACTGGAGTTTATACGGGACATGCGATTTACCAAGACTTTTATACCTACTGTTAAGGAAGTTCCGGCGGATGCTGAGATTCCTTCTCACCAGTTGATGATTCGTGCGGGTCTGATGCGGAAGGTGGCCAGCGGGACTTATGCGTATCTACCTGCGGGTTGGCGGTGCCTTCGCAAGATAATGCAGATCGTGCGTGAGGAGATGGACCGGGCGGGGGCGCTGGAGGTGACGGTGCCGATGGTGCAACCGCTGGAACTGTGGCAGCGGACGGGGCGGGATGTGGATTACGGGGAGACTCTGGGGCGGTTTGTGGATCGTCACGGGCGTGGGAACGTGCTGAGCCCGACGGCTGAGGAGGTTATGACGTATATGGCGGCGGGGGAGATCAATTCGTACAAGCAGCTTCCTGTGAACTTCTATCAGATTAATTTGAAGTATCGGGATGAGTTTCGGCCGCGTTTCGGCGTGCTTCGTTCGCGCGAGTTCATCATGAAGGATGCGTATAGCTTCGACGCCGACGAGGCGATGTTGGAGCGGTCGTATCGGGCGATGTACAATGCGTATTGTCGCATCTTCCGGCGGTGCGGGTTGGCGTATGTGATCGTGGAGGCTGAGTCGGGCGAGATGGGGGGGTCGGGGTCGCACCAATTTACAGTGCCGTGCGAGAGCGGCGAGGACACGATTGTTTATACCGAAGACAACGCGCACGCATGGAATATCGAGAAGGGGCCAGTTGATCCGTTGCCAAAACAAGGTGCGGACGGCGATATCTCACCTTTAGAAGAGGTGCATACGCCAAAGGCGGGCACTATCGAGGAGGTGTGCGGATTCTTGAAGGCGGAACCGAAGGAACTTGTGAAGACTCTGGTTCATTCGATGGATGGCAAAGTTGTGCTTGCGCTGGTGCGGGGCGATCACGAACTGAATCCTGAGAAGCTTACGCAGGCTGTTGGCGGATTGCATATAGAAATGGCCGACGAGGCTGCGGTTGTCAAGCTTACCGATGCCGCAGTTGGTTTTGCGGGTCCTGTCGGGATGGCGGACAAGGTCGCCATGCTATTGGTGGATCCTGCGGTTGCGGCGATGGCGGAGGCGGTTACGGGGGCGAACAAGACTGACTATCATCTCAGGCATGTTGTGCCGGGGCGTGATTTTCCGGTGGAGGGTGGAAATGTCCGGGTGGTCGATATACGCAATGCCGTAGAAGGGGACACTTACGAAGGTAAGAGGCTGCTGTTCCGCAAGGGCATAGAGGTGGGTCAGGTGTTCAAGTTGGGCGCCAAGTACAGCAGCAAGTTAGGGGCTAAGTTTCTCGATTCCGAAGGGGTGGAGAGACCATGTCTGATGGGCTGCTATGGGATCGGGGTCAATCGCATCCTTGCCTCGGCGATAGAGAATGGGCATGATGAAAACGGCATGATACTGCCGATCAGCATTGCGCCATGGGAGGTGGTTATCGTTCCGGCGGGAGCTACGGACGACGTTCGTTTGACGGCGGAGCGTATACATGCCGAGCTGCTTTCGCGCGGCGTTGAAGTGTTGTTGGACGACCGCGATGTGCGAGGGGGTGTGAAGTTTAAGGATGCGGACCTGTTGGGTATTCCGGTGCGTATAACGGTCGGGCAGAAATCGCTTGCCGAGGGTAAGGTTGAGCTTCGGCTGCGGACGGATTCGGAGAGCAGGGCTGCGGAGCTGGAGGAGGCGGTGGACGAGGCTGTAGCAATGGTCAGTGCCTTAAAAGAATCGCTGGATGTGGACTCTCAATAAACCCAGTCCTGTGAAGCTGATAGTCGGTATTCTGGCGGCTGACGAGCGGTGTCTGACGGCGGCCCGGGAGGGGGTTACAGGCGAGTTCGGGGCTGCGGATTTTGTCAGCGAGGTGTGGCCGTTCGATCAGACTGAGTATTATCGGGAACAGGCGGGTGAACAGATCCTGCGGCAATTCGTATCTGTGGAGTCGCTTATTGGTCCGGGCGAGTTGTCTGGTATCAAGCACCGGACCAACCGCATGGAGCAGGTGCTGGCTTCTGAACTTGCGGCGGGTGTGCCGCGTCCGGTGAACCTCGATCCGGGTTATGTTGAGCCATCGAAGCTGGTATTGGCGTCGACGAAGAATTTCTCGCATCGCATATATATAGGCGAAAACATGTACGCGGAGGTAACGCTGACTTACGCCCGCGGAGCGTGGGTGTGTTACCCTTATACATTCAGCGATTATCAGCAGCAGGTTTATCACGAGTTTTTCAGTCGGGTGCGGGCGCGTCTGGTGGAGCAATTGAGGGGGCTTTAGCGCGAGACGGATATGATGGATTTCGAGGAAAGGACCAAGCAGCGGTACAGAGCCGATAGCGGGCGTCTGTATCATGAGGGCAAGCGATCGATTCCTGAGGCAGCGTATCCGTGGGTCGCGAGGCTTCGTGCGGAGAAGATCGCCCCTTATGTGACGGGGACGGATACGGTTTTGGAATATGGCGTTGGGACGGGATGGAATCTCGCTGCGCTTGAGTGCAATCGCAAGATCGGTCAGGATCTGGCTGTGCATCTGGCGGAGGAGGTTCGGCGACACGGTATCGAGTTTATCGGCGACTGCGAGGAGATTGCGGCTGGTTCGGTGGATGTTGTGATATGTCATCATGTGCTTGAGCATGTGCCGCATCCTGCGAAGGTGCTGGAGGAAATACGGCGTCCTTTGAAGGCGGGGGGGCGGCTTCTGGTCTTCGTTCCGTTCGAGGACCAGCGCCGGTACTACCGGTATGACCCTGACGAACCGAACCATCACATATACTCGTGGAATGTTCAGACATTGGGCAATCTGGTTGCCGATCTGGGGTTTGAGATTGAAGATGCGCGGACGGGGCGTTTTGGATATGACCGTTTTGCGGCGAACAGGGCGGTTCAACTGGGTCTGGGCGAAGGCGGTTATCGCCTGATCCGGCGTCTTGTGCAGGTTGTCGCGCCGATGCTGGAGGTGCGGATTGCGGCGCGGAAGGCGCAGTAGCGGGCGGTTCTGGTTAAGGAGACGATGAGATCAACACGTTGACGGTTTTGGCAGTTGTGCTTGCGGCGGGTTCATGCGCGTTGTCGGGTGTTTTGACAGCGGCGGTTCGTCTGTTAAGTTTGCGGCGGGGTTTTGTTGCCCGGCCGACGGCAGATCGGTATCACAGCAGGATTGTGCCGCTGGGCGGGGGTGTTGCGATCTTCTGGACGATTGCGATCTTTCTGGCGGGTGGCCTTCTGGTGATGAAGTTTTTGATTGCACCCGGTGTTTCGACCTGGTTCGATGATTCTGTGACGGTTCATGCGGAGGGCTTCCTTGGGAGGGCGCCGGACCTTCTGATGGTATTGGCGGGCGCACTTGTATTGCACGTTATGGGGCTTTATGACGATCGCAA
>Ga0334884_1004838_pt1 | contig 13431 bp, 10 predicted proteins | sample GraSluR1_MG_7_FD_207215 | JGI IMG/M metagenome (GOLD analysis project Ga0334884, IMG submission 207215) | Sludge microbial communities from methane-producing bioreactor in Wageningen University, Netherlands - Granular Sludge_12_05 R1 | ecosystem: Engineered > Bioreactor > Anaerobic >...
GGTGTGTTTGTTAACTTTGTTGATTCTGTGTTTTATCAATACAATTCATGCTGAATTGATTGAAGTCTCAGACGATGAAATACTGCATCCAGCGCAACGTTATCGTGATGCGTTGCGGCATTTGCATGTGGCACAACACTACCGTCCCATGAAAAACAGTTTTGTTATCGGTTTGGAAAGTTACTCGGAACGGCCCCGGCAATTGCAAGTAGGTGGCCGTAAAACCATTCTGGAAGCCGAAGGCCAGGGGAGTTTACGGCACATCTGGCAAACACATGGCCCAGGTGCCTCACCTTTTCGGTTGGAGTTCTTTGTTGACGGAGAAGAGGTGCCCTCGATCCATGGTAACTGGGATGACCTGCTTGTGGCTGCAGAAGCATGTGATCAGCCCTGGACACCGTTGGGGGCTACCCTTGTACCGGAAGCCAGTCAAAATTGGTATTTGCCCGTACCTTTCGAGTCAAGCCTGCGTGTTGATCTGATTCCCACCAATCCTTACGGGTTGATATTCCTACAATTAGATTATCGACTGGATGATGATTCGATGGAAGGCGTTCGCCTGATTCAAGATGAACTTGAAGCCGATAATATACAATTGCGATATGAAGGCCAGATGCCAGCACCAACAACATCGTTTCTGGGGGAAATCGTTACGGAACAATTACGCTTCACAGGAAGCGGCAGCATAAAGGTTGATGGCCCAGGTATCATCCGACGGCTTGGTGTCAATAACAGACGGTCAAGCGCACGCCTGTTAATCCGATATGAACAGGAAGAAACCTGGGCGGTCGACGTGGACATTGCCGACTTTTTTGGCCCATTTCGTGGAACCGCATTCAATAACAACCAAGCCTACCTGCCCATGCCATTTAAAGAATCGGTTGAGGTAAGGATTGAAAGCGAGTCGCCAGGGGAAGAATGGGTGCTGGAAGTGGACATCGAAAAGGTACCGCAGTTCAGTCCGGACTGGCGTTATTTTCATGCGCATTCAGCATATGAAATCGATTCAGGTGGCTACTTGCCATTTCTCATGCTGTATGCCAAAGGTCGTGGTCATTGGGTTGGTCTGAGCCTATATGATAGCGGCCATGATCATGGTGGGGGTGACTTTGCCGTCGTAGACGGCAATTCCGGATTGCCTTCGATGTTGCACGGTATCAATGGAGAAGACTACTTCAGTTTTGCATTTTTCGGGCAAGGTGAAAACTTACCTTACTCAGAAGCATTCAGCAATGAAGAAGGTCGCATGCGTATTCACTTGGAGAATCCCTATCCTTTTAAGGAAAGCCTGGAATTGAGTTGGGCAGTACTGAAGGGGGTTTCTCCCCGGAGTGTTAATTATTGGTATCAGGATGATCCTGCAAACTCGGTGCTTTCTCAAGAAGATATTTCCGGTTTGGAATGGCAGGTCTTCGGTCCAGTAGAGGCATCTTTGGCGGATGATGGTTTTTCTCCTGATACCAGCTCTGCCGACAATTTATTCTCCGTATTACCAGATGTCGCAACACTTGACGCAGGTACGCCCGTGGAAGCAACACACCTCATGTTCCACAAGGTCTTTCGAGAAAACTTTGAGGGTTGGGTTGTGCAACCGGCTATAGGCCCCCATCTGAATCTGATGTATGTCTATGGACATGTTATGGACCTTGGTGGAGAGCATCACATGGGCGCGTATGCGCGTTGCATAATGGCACGAACAACCCTTCACAGTCCTGTCGCTGGCAATGCATTTATGGAACTCACTTATGATGATCCCATTCAAGTTTTCATCAATAATCAGGAAGTCTATCGCGATCTTGAATTAAGGCAAGGTTTTATCATCAAAAACATTCCAATAGTACTGGATTCAGGTGAAAACGAGGTACTCATTCGACTGGCAGATACACCGAACAATAATACTTCCTGGGCGGGGTTGCTCGTACGTTTCATAGATGAAGCGGGAAATGAGCTTAACGGCAAGTAAAGTTTCTTTTTATTAATAGTTTTCGATTTCGAAAGACATTGGAGGAATGCTGCGTTGCACTTCAAAAAAAACACTACTGTGTTGGCTATCATGATTTTTGTAAATACTGTTATTCCAAATTACAGCCTTGCAGTTTCATCAAACTTGGAAGATGGTACGCAACTGCCTTCCAGGGAAGAACAACTGCGATCATTACAACAGAAACAGATTCTGGTTCCCATGTGGGGTTGGCCCCACGAAGAAATGGCTGAAGCAGTACTCCAGTTCGGGTATGAAGTAGTGAACGCGCCTCATGGAAATGATCTGAAGGCACATGAAAAGGAAGTGGCGATCTGGTCGGAAGCAGGACTTAAAATGCTGGCGCGGCCCGCTTTTACAGCCACAGACCCATTTGATCCAGATGACGTACAACGCGCTTGCGAAGCACTGGCCGAGTTGATTCAGCACCATGAAAAACATCCCGACATTTTGGGATTCGTCATCTCATGGGGATTGTATGGTGAAGGAGGATTTCCCCCGGAATTTGTGTTTTCAGAAAAAGCCAAGGAATCATTTAATCGCCATATGAATACACCAGGCGAACCGCTCCCACAAGCACCTGAAGCCGACTTGCCTTGCTCATTACGTTGGCTGCAATGGTTGCAGTTTCGCTCTGAAACATTGGTGGAAATGCGCCGGATATATCTCGCTGAAGCAAAAAAACATACACACAAGCTGGTGGGAACCTGGAGCGAAATGTATCCCAATGAAAATCATATTTTGAATATGGGCCCGGCACCAGGTGCGGATTTTGTATTCCAGGACTTGTCCTTCGGGCATGTTTCCCAGGACCAATCTATTGCTTTTGGTGAAACCCACGGCAATATGCAGCATTACGAAACATTCGAGGACTGGCGCAACCATGAGCTGCCGTTAATGGCAAAAAGTGCGGGAGAAGGCGTTGTTCCTGTTGCGTTTCAATTTCCCATGCGGCGGGGCCATCATACAGATTTTCTTTCTGAGACCACCGTTTTCATTGACGAGATTGAAGATGAATACAGCTTGCGTATTGGTGAAGACATCCAAAAGCTGATCGATACCGTCGGTCGACGGACACGAACACCTGAGGTCGCAATAGTATATCTATCCTATGCCGCGGGCGCGCTGCCGGGCGGATATGGTAGTTCTTTCTGGTTCTATCAGAACGGCGTTCGGCAACTGGAAGGCATGTTGCGACAAATGGGCGTTGAGGTACGTGCGCTTCCTTACGATTTGATCACCAGTACCGACCTGACCAGATACAAACTGGTCATCCTGCCTGAACCCATGTACCTGCCGGAAAACGTATGGACTCACTTGCAAACGGCACCCATGCTTATGTTGTGCGGTGAACTATTTTTAACCCATCACGATGAGAGTACTGTTTCTGGTGATTTTTCTGATGGCTGGCAAGCGCGAGGTGTGCGTTGGGATGGTCAGGCGGAGTTGCAGTACTTCAAGGCACCTGAGGGCAAGATTCTACCAGTCGCTAACCATGCTTTCTTTGCAGGAGTCCAGTTGCCTGACACCTTCATATATCCGGCTGACCAGATCGTGCACATCACTCGTTGGCCAGCACCGCAAAACATACTGGCGGAAGTCGGTGATTATCCTCTTTTAACCAGCTGGAACGAAGGCCGGGTTATTCACATCACCAACCGCTTTTTTAACCATGTCTGGAATGCGGATGAAGACATATTAGAACGAGCGGCATTTCAATTTCTGCGGAACATTGTGAAAGAAGCCGGTGTGGGAATTCGTGTTGCCTCATTGCAACAAAGGCGTGTTAAGGAAGGTTTTCCTTATGGAAGTTATGGATTGGCCGGATATGTAGCATATAATACGACGGACCAACCAGTTGAACTCACCCTTGTGAATGGTAACGCAATTATCATCCCTTCTTTTGGATGGACCATGGTACCTGAAATGTAATTTTGTCTTCACGCACCAAATCTCTTGATGAAAGGAATTACCAAATGAAATATCTGGATAAATATGCCCGTGAAGCTGCCGATTTTGTTGCGGTATGCCACAAACTGAGTGCGAATATATATGTTACCGGACACGGGGGCAACCTGGCCTGGCGTCTGGAAGAAGATGTAATACTCATTACTCCCACACGCATGAATAAAGGGGATATCCAGCTTAATGATTTGGTATTCATCAATCCAGAAGGGAAGGTCATCGAGGGAATTCATAAGCCGACCGGTGAGACAGCCATGTATGTCAATTTCTTCCGGGAAAGACCTGACATAAAAACAGTACTGCATTGTCATCCGCCGGTAACCAATGTTTTTACGATAACCAAAGGGAAAAACTGGTTGATGCGGCCATTCTTCCCGGAAACAATCACCGAAGTCGGTCCCGTGCCGGTTGTGCCGTATGCTGAACCGTTAACACAAAAACTAGCAGATAACTTTCTGCCATTGCTGAAGAAGTACAATGCCTTTCTGATGGAAAACCATGGCCTGGTTATTATGACCCCACTCGATATCAAGTGGACCATGATGTGTACCGAGTTACTGGAAATGACCTCGGTTACACTCATACAGGCGCTCGCTATTGGTGACATTAAGGAATTGGGTATGGAAGACATTCGGAATCTGGAGAACACCATGCGAGACCGTGAGTTGCCCATGTTTGGCGCCCCTGGAGTGCATCAATCACTCGTTGACGTTTTCTTCAGTGAAGACAACAACGCATAAACCATACTTTAATTTTCCTGATCAAAAATTGTACGGTTGATCTTATTGCTATGAAACACTGTTCCTCATATTGTTTGTCAACTATCACCAATGAGACACCTGCGTGGAGATACCCCTCCCGTCATTCCCGAAAAAGGGCCTGTCGATTTAATCAATTTCGAGATCACTACAAATTAAGTGACCTCACAGAATCGCCCTGAAGCAACGATCTCATGTCAGCTTGAGTTAAAACATAGCTTACAAATATAGAAAATAGCCGGTTCAAGTATTAAATCGACAGGCCCAAAAGCGGGAACCCAGAAAAACATATTACTAGCACAAGAATTATAATCATCCCTAACACCCAAACCCATCGTGTTCCTATCCCGAAGGGATTACATCACCGTAGCGCGGGGTAAGGCCCCCGGCTGCCACCCCGGGGACAACGCCACCCTCAACACAGCACCCCGGAGGGCGTGCCAGCAGAAAACATGACAACGGACACCACCTCTCTCTATCCCGAAGGGATTACATCACCGTAGCGCGGGGTAAGGCCCCCGGCCGCTACCCCGGGTTAGTAGCGCACCTCAACCCAGCACCCCGGAGGGCGTGCCAGCAACACCCCACAACGTTCTGTGCTCCTCTGGATACCCACCCCGGGCATGACGGATAGACCAGGTATGTGGATGCTTGGCAATCCTGATAAAATTTGATATTCTAATAATTCCGTGCAATAATCGTAAGTATGTATTGCACATACTGAAGTAAGTCGCTACACGGGAGCAACAGTCAACGCAGCTGAGATAAGCGAAATTATCTGTATACCTTATATTATACACGATGCATTTATGATATATGCTGGAAGATTACTTAATTTTACAATGTTGTGATCGCAGTACTGGACATATGCTGATTAATTTTAGTACAAATGAATCTAGCATTTGCGATCCTTGGCCATGTAGCTATGTTAAACATTGAGAAAGAATGTTGTGAGGGATATTAATGAACAAATGTATGCTTTATTTTCAATTGATGTTCGTAATATTATTTTGTGAAATTGCATATTCAGATGGAAACCATATTCCTGAAAGCATCCCAATTGAATTTAATTTTATATTTTATGAAGATAATAATTTTTATTGTAGTATTCCAAATCATGGAATAGATGTTTTCAATATCATCATTAATGAATTAGATATTATAAATTTATCTGAAAAATATAATTATGGACCAGCATTCATGCCAAAAGAAATTGAAGATAAAGCACTAGACCTATTGGGAGAAGATTCTTCAAAAATCATAACAGCAATTATTCCAGAATATTCTGAATTGAATATTAATTTTCTAAAACGAGAACTTGCATTGCAGCCATCTGGAGATGGTGGATATTCAGGCTTTTTAAGAAAACTTGAAATAGTACCTTTTGAAAATATGAAGGATATACACCAAATTCTTGATAATCAAATTTTTGCATTACGCCCAGTAGGTATATGTTGGACAAAATCAGATGATCAACTTTTAGCATTAAATAATATATATTCCAATAAATTATCAATGACTAAATATGGAGATGATCTAAACATATTTTTAAATTCAACAGACAATCTTAAGCAAATTGTTGAGTATTATTTAGATGGAATTAGAAAAATATATTTTGGGGAATTCGAAAAAGAAGATGGGACAGTACAACTTTTTTCTTTCATTTACAACAAAAATAATTTAATTCCATTATCATTTGAAATATCAGATACCATAATTGACAATTTTTTGGAAATAGAGACAAATGAATTTTCGAATGATGTTTCACTACATGACACCTGTTATTGGTTGATGGTAATTCAGGAAACTAATATACCAATCCTCTTTACAAAAAGTACTGTTTCTATTATTTATATACTAAATTTTGATGATAATAAACCTGGATGGATAATGAACTCGTATTATTATAGAGGTCCATAATTCTATTTATTAAAACACAGGACTTGCTTCATGTATTATTAAAAAATATATTGCTTATGGCTACCTCTTTGACTACGTACTCAGCCATTTACTATGCCAAATTCCGTTATTACAATCCTGCAATTCACTGCTGATCCTCCCGCGACCTATGCGGTATACTCAAAAGCCCGTATCTCTACGCGTATATTGGGGGAAACAAGATGAATTTATTTGAAAAAGATGATAATTTAAGTGATTATAGATACTGTTATGAAGATAACACCTATGACTCAACTAAATAGATAGGGTAGTTTTGATGTCTATGTGGTTCTCAAAGAAGACAGCAATTGCGGTGATTATTACATCTGGAATCTTGTTTGGACAATTTGCCATGATTGAGTGGTCGAATCGAGCGTCTATAAAGTATATGATTGCAATATCTACACTATCTTCAATAGAGTCACTGCATAAATTGGAGGAGAGCATTATGGTTATGGGAGCGGAAAAAATCATCTCAGGACCAGAATCTGTATGGCGGTTACCTATACCGTCTCGCGGTTTAAAAATTATTATATCTTCTGAAAAAGATAATGTACTAGATGTGAATATGATCAATGCCAATGGACAGCTGGATTTCAAGAATGTATCAGATTGGGATGAATCGACATTAAGTGGAAAAATTGTATTCGCCGTTTTGATCACCCTACCCTTTCTTTTTGCTGTACTATTGTTTTTAATAAACGAGGATAAGGGCGCCTCATTGGTTTTCGCTTTCCTGTTTATTCTTGCTGGTTCTGCCCTGACATTTGTTTTTTGGCTTAGGCTGGGTATTGTATAACAAGAGAGATAAATCATATATGTATAATAAATAAAACTATTCACTATAATACAACCCAGTAACTACATATGAGTTGCTTTATTTATCAATGATATTATGAAAAATATTGATGTAAACTACTAAAAGTTGCAAATTGCTTTGATATAGAGGAATTATGATATGAATCAATTACCTGATAATAATATTGAATTTAGTCATGTATATCAAGATAAAATTGAAAAAAAAGATAACAGGATAGCATTTTTTGGCGGTATTCTCCATCCGTGGCGCCGTTTCTTTGCAAGGTTTATTGATACGATATTATTTGTGTACCCGTTGTATTATATAGGATTTGATTTGTCAGATAGTATTCATATACTAACAAACACTTTATATATTCCAATAATATCAATTGTTATTATGAATACTTTGTGGATACCGTTGGAAGCTATGTGTATTACATATTTTGGAGCAACTCCTGGAAAATGGCTTTTCGGGATACGCGTGAAGGATAGGTCAGGTTCTAGACTTATTTTTAGTTCAGCCATTAAACGGACTCTATATATGTATGTCGTCGGTGCAGGATTGGGGTTACCTATAGTGACTATATTTACGCTATTTTTTTCATTTACTCGACTTTTACAAACAGGTACAACAGTTTGGGATGCTGCTAATAATTCAGTAGTTACTCATACGCCATGGGGGTACATTAGAACATTTTGTTGTGTTATTACTGTTTTTGCAGCTTTTGTTTTCTATTTTTATAGTACAACTTTATATATGGAGGATTTTGATTAATTATACCTACAAAACAGTCCTCAAAAAACTCTTGGGTATTATATAGAGTAATTTTAACCAATGCATAGGTAATCGATGACTAAAGAAATTCTAGCTTTTTCTCTCGGTTCAGCGAGTAATGGACAATTGGTGTTCTTGAATTGGCTCTTTTCTCCAACCTACTACTGTACTTCCAGATACTTGTGATATTATCAACTATACTTATTGTCGGTAAGCGCATCCAGGCCACTTGATTGAAGCCAACATACTTCAGGTACGATTCATTCAGCGTTTCACTGCGTAAAAGTACGCCGATTTCGCCAGGCATTTTCGTCAAGTTGCGTGCGATGTGTCGCCTCCACTACGATACGTACCTAGTGCTCAGTGTTTATGCGATGATAACGTACCTTTGCTGGTACCTTCATGAGTTGGATATTATTACTTTCTGCGGCAACCAACTTTATACCTGAAGTCAAGTCACTGAGTTCTTTTTAACTAATCTTTGTGAGGTGCTTTACTCAAAGAGAAAACCTTATTGCCCTCTACACTAGATTATCGGAGGTTATTGTCTCAAGCTCGTTGGCGGAGAGGGGGATGGACCTTTGATTCCCAATAATAGGTTACAATTACGTTTCAGTATCATTGAATGCTACATATCGGAATGTTCAAATGCATTTCGGGGTTTTTACTTTTAACAAACTAACATAAATTCATATTTTGCCTTGTGTAAGGAGTATTTAATTTAATGACTACCATCATATCCTGGAATGTCAATGGGTTGCGCGCCGCACTGAAAAGCAGGTTTATGGAGTGGCTACTTGAAGCTCAGCCAGATATTGTATGCATTCAGGAGTCAAGAGTACATCCCGGAGAGTTGGCCGAAGAATTGTTAACACCTGCCGGTTATAGCAGTTTTTGGAATCCGGCTCAAAAGAAAGGCTACAGTGGAACCGCAGCGTATGTAAAAACACCTCCTGTTTCCGTTGGTGTCCTGGGCGTAGATGAATTCGATGTGGAAGGGCGTCTACAGGTACTTGAATATCCAAAATTTTCAATACTAAATGGATACTGGCCAAACAGCCAGGCAAAGAGGGCAAGACTGGATTATAAATTGGCCTATTGTAATGCGGTTACGCACCTGGCCAATGGTATAGTGGCAGGTGGCAAGCATGTAGTGCTTTGCGGAGATTTTAACATTGCTCATGAAGCGATAGATCTTGCCCGCCCAAAAGACAATGAAAACAATCCCGGCTATTATATTGAAGAACGGGAGGCCATGACCCGCTTTATCAATAATGGGTATGTGGATATTTACAGGCAGCAGAATCCCGACAGTGTAAAATATTCTTGGTGGTCCTATCGTACCAAAGCACGTGACAGAAATATTGGTTGGCGGATAGACTATTGCTGTGTCAACAAGGCACTGGCACCAAAAGTTAAAGAAGCATTTATATTGAATGAAGTTTTGGGTTCTGATCATTGTCCGGTAGGAATTGAGCTGGATATAAAATTAGGATGAAAAATTCACAGGTTACAACCCGGAATGGTGATAGTGGAACGACAAGAACTTTAGCCGGTGATGTCCTTGCCAAAAGCCATGCTGTGCTGGAGTGTACAGGCTGGGTAGACAGTTTGCGTGCTCAAACCGCATATATCCGGTTATTGATATTGGAGAAAAAATCTCGGGATCACGCAGAAGTTGCAGATTTTTTATTGTGGCTTTTACATGTCTATTTTCTGATGGGTTCCGCTGTGAATGATCCCCTTAATAAACACCCTGAATATAGAAAAGGGGAGATCGGGCCTGAACATTTGGAGCGCTTGGAAGCAGAACAGCGACGTCTTGAAAAACTCATTCGGTTACCAAAATCCTTTATTGTCTCAGCAAGTAATCTGGTCTCAGCGCAAACTGATGTTACGGCAACGGTTGCGCGTACCTTGGAACGTAATCTGGTGCGACTACAAGAAGCCATACCAGGATTTGAAGCGGCTGCGATGTTGTCATTCTGTAATCGACTCAGTGATTATCTATATATATTGGCCCGCTACCTGGAAGAAGGGCACCATCTGGTTGTCGATTATGATATAGTGACGGAGCCAGGAAAGTAATAGGGTATTACTTTTAACTATAAAACTATTTAAATTCGCCAAATATCGGGGTTAAAAAGTCTTCCCAGATTTTCCGGTAATTTACTTCTGAATTAACAAATCCGTAATTGTGATTGCCACTGATAGTTCCAAAAGTTTTGGGTTGTGATGCCGCTTCATATAAATCTACACCGTGCTGGTATGGGATAATGTCATCTTCGGGGCTGTGGATTATTAATAATGGTGGCTTGATGTTTGATATTTTATCTATGCTGGGGTATTGATGCTTCGCCAATAGTCTTGCGGGGACAAAAGACCAATAATCATGTACAATGTGGGGAATTGATTTAAACGTACTTTCCAAAATCACCGCGCCTGCTTGTACTTCCGGTGCCAATTGCATGGTAACCGCGCCACCCAGCGAACGTCCGAACAAGATAATATTGTCCTCTGAATATCCACGTTCTTCAACAAGGTAGTTCCACATGGCATGAATGTCAGCGGCAGTTCTTTGCTCTGATGGACTGCCTGTACTCTCACCATACCCTCCATAATCATATACCAGTACCGAAAGGCCGAATGACCGCAGCAAGTCAACAGATTCGAGTCTGTCTGCTATATTGCCTGCGTTTCCATGTGAAAACAAAACCACAGCACGTTCATTTTCATGCGGTATATACCAACCGTTGGTAGTGTATTTGTCGACCTGTAACCGAACCGTTTCGTACTCCCAATCCCAGTCGGAAGGTATTCGCCATACCTGGCTTGATGCAGGGTACAGCATCTTGTTTTGCATGAAATAGAGATACAATACAAATGCAACATAGGTGCCAATGGCAACAAAGGTGATTTTCAGTACCAACAACAGAATGGTTTTCATTTTTTACCAAAACAGGCAAAACAGTTTTGCCTCATAAATGCATTAGATTGTGACGGCGGATTCATATTCATTCAGATATTCGTTAATTCGTTCAATAATCGGTGCCACTTCATTTAATTGCATAAGCTCTTTTCGAAGATTGGCTATGTTATGCATTCCTTTGAGGTATCCAGCATAATGACGTCGGAATGCTGGAACGCCCCAACGCTCACCTCGGTATTCTACAGAGTCCTGAAGGTGCCGGATACATAATTCAACCCGTTCTCTGAGTGATGGCTCAGGTAATAGTTCTCCGGTATGGATAAAATGTTTTACGTGTTGGAAAATCCAGGGACTGTTTATAGCGCCGCGTCCAATCATGACACCATCAGCCCCCATTTCCAGACATTGTTTTGCATGTTCAGGGGTTACTATATCACCATTGGCTATCAACGGTATATTACTCACTTCTTTAATTCTGGACAACCAGCTCCAGTTTGCATCGCCGCTATATCCTTGTTTGCGTGTACGACAATGTACTGTGAGTGCCGAAATGCCCAAGTCCTCCAGCATACGGGCGACCTCGAGTATGACTATATCATTGTCATCCCAACCCAGACGGGTTTTTACAGTCACCGGCAGGAAAGTACCGCGTTGTACAGACTCGACAACAGCACGAAATTTATTCAAATCGCGCAGCAGTCCGGCACCGTCACCACGATTGGCAATTTTCTTCACCCAGCAACCACAGTTGATATCAATAAAATCGGGACCCTGTTCCGTAACAATTTGAGCAGCCCTTTCCAAAGACTCTTCGCCACTGCCATAAAGTTGTATCGCGATTGGCTGCTCTTTTTCATGAAGCTGAATTTTTTTATACGCATTACTAACATTGCGAACCAGAGCCTCACAATTGGTAAATTCTGTATATACGATATCAGCACCTTGTTCTTTACAGATAAGCCGAAACGGCATATCGGATACATCTTCCATTGGTGCCAGACATATGGGAAAGTTTATTTGTAATGAACCAATTTGCATGCGAACAAGGGTCTCTGCTTTGTATGATATTTGTATTAACTATTTCAATTTCAGTAACAATTTTATAATGTTTGTAATTAACATTATAAATGAAAACAGCGCCTTCCAATGATTTTATTCGTACATGAAGGCGCTGTAAAGTATCAAATTTTTGTAAATAACTATTCAGTCTTAGAGAATACCTTTGGACTGAAGATCGGCGATACCGGAGCGTACTTCTTTTGCCGAGTTGTGCAGGGATTGACGGTCATCATCGGAAATGTCAAGCTCAAGGATTTCTTCGACACCATCTTTGCCCAATTTACATGGAACGCCCATGAAAATATCGTCAAGTCCGTATTCGCCATTCAGGAGCGCCGCACATGGCAGGATTTGCTTTTCATCACGAAGGATGGATTGTACCATGCGGGCTGAGCTGGCTGCTGGCGCGTAATAGGCACTACCTGTTTTCAGAAGGGCAACAATCTCACCGCCGCCTTTGCGGGTGCGATCTACGATAGCATCAATGCGGTCTTTAGGCAAAAGTTTGGTGATGGGGATACCGGAAACTGTTGTGTAGTGGGGTAGAGGTACCATGTCATCACCATGAGAACCCAATACCATCGTGTCCACATTTTTCATGCTGACACCCAATTCCATAGCGACAAAGGAGCGCATGCGGGCACTGTCCAAACAACCTGCCATACCAATAACACGGTTGGCCGGGAAACCAAGCTTTTTGTAAGCCAGATAAACCATGACATCTAAAGGATTGGTTACGATGATAACGATAGAGTCCGGGGCGTACGTTTTGATGTTCTCACAGATTCCAGAAATGATATTACCGTTTTTTTCCAAGAGATCGAGACGCGTCATGCCAGGTTTGCGTGGTAAACCAGCAGTAACTACGACCACATCTGAACCTTCAATATCTTTATAGTCATTTGTACCAATGGCCTGGCAACTGTATCCGCGGATTGGTCCTGCTTCTGTAAGGTCTAGTGCTTTACCCTGTGGTAATCCTTCCAGGATATCAGTGAGTACTACATCGCCCAGTTCCATTTCTACGCAATACTGTGCAACTGAAGCACCAACATTACCCGCACCGATAGATGCAATTTTAAATTTTTTTCCTACAGACATGACGATACTCCCCATTAGGTTGTGATTATGCAAACTAGATTCAGAGTGGCAGAAACTGAAGAGCGCCACCGCTGGCCACGTGATAGGTCTATTATAGCAAAAAAACGGGGCTTGAGGGAAATTT
>Ga0334884_1004839_pt1 | contig 13431 bp, 13 predicted proteins | sample GraSluR1_MG_7_FD_207215 | JGI IMG/M metagenome (GOLD analysis project Ga0334884, IMG submission 207215) | Sludge microbial communities from methane-producing bioreactor in Wageningen University, Netherlands - Granular Sludge_12_05 R1 | ecosystem: Engineered > Bioreactor > Anaerobic >...
AAAAACTGAGGAAATACGTTTCACTCCTTTCTGCGGCCAACGAGCTCGCCCGTCTGACAGGACCTTCCGATGAAGAGACTCTCTGGGGCTCTCATGTGTTGGACTGTGCGTCAGCGCTGCCACATCTTCCTTACGAAGGCAGGGTGATAGACGTCGGGACCGGCGGCGGACTTCCCGGGATGGTATGGGCAATATGCCGCCCCGGACTTCACCTGACCCTTTTGGACAGCATAACCCGTAAATGCGCGCTGGTCGAAAAAATTGCGATAGCAATGGGGCTTAAAAACGTAACTGTAGTCTGCAGAAGGTCAGAAGAGTACGCAAAAGAGGAGCGCGAAAAATTCCATGTTGCGGCTGCAAGGGCAGTCTGTGCTTCAGGGATACTTGCGGAATACCTTGCGCCTTTTGTAAGGATCAAGGGAAAGGCGATCGCTTTCAAGGGGCCGAAGGTAACGGAGGAACTGGAACTCGTCGGGAACAAGTGGAGTGCGCTTGGACTTTCACCGCCCCGCCTGCACCCATACACCCTCGGTGATATGAAAAGGTTCTTCTTGATCTGGAACAAAGTCTCCCAGACCCCCAAGGGCATCCCCCGAAGGACAGGCATGGCCGAGAAATTCCCTTGGTATCAGAAATAAAATAATTTTTCTTTAAATTAAATTTTACGGCCGGCAGGAGCAAATCATTCCTGCCGGCCGTAAATATTTTTTCGTTCCGGGACATCAGTTCTTCAGGCGGATCAAGCTACCTTATTCCCGGCAGAAGAGGGAGCTTCATCTCAGGGGCGGGGCCGATGAGTTCCCTTGTCTCGTCAAGCTCCAGGTCAAAGAGAGCCTGGGTTATCCTCATCTGTGTCAGATTGTCGGTCTCGTAGGAGATGGAAAACCTCCTGTAACCAAACTTTTCGGCGAAGAACGAGAGGTTCGAGCGCTCTATCCCCGAGATGCTCTGGAAAGACTTCTGAAGTGATTTGAAAAACGCCCCCTCGTCAAAGAAGGGATCTTCGCTGACAAGCACAAGGACCTTGCACTCGTCCACAAGGACATCAGAGCTCCATATCCCGCACAGGGTAAGGCCTGCTCTCAGTCCCGGATATTCCTTTATTAGCGGGATCATTGATGTCTCTATCTTCTCTGAATACGTAAATACCATAGTAAAACCAAATTCGATCCCCTTGTTGCGGATCGGGTCTATAATGTTTTGCCTTACCATGGTGCCTACGTTGCCGCTTTGAAAACTCCTCAGATAGAGAAATTCACTCTGCATTTCGAATGCAAGCCCCGCCACATTGCCAAGGAGAGGGCTGAGCATGCTGTTTACAGTCACGGGGCTGTAATCTTTTCCGTAGGGTATCCACGGCACTATGTCGAGTTCAATATTCTGATCCCAGTATGGCAGGATAGATGTCATGCCGTCGCCTCCCTTATCTCTTTTTGTGAGTATAACATTTTGTCTCTTTTTTTCATCCGTTCTTCTTACGTAAAAATTCCTTTTTTACATCTTTTCGCGCATTCTCGTCCAGCAAGATCTTCAAAGCAGTGTAAGCGATAACCTTTGCTCCTGCTGCAAGCCTTTCGTGCCCCAGTTCTGACCTGGTAGCCACTTCAAACTCTGCAGTGTGCAGCGGGACCTGCGTGTCAACAATTGAAAGAAGCGGCTGGATCGCAGGGCAGCGCCAACTTATGTCACCCATGTCGGAAGCCCCTCCGGGGGATTCTTTTTCGGAAGTCTGAAGACCGACACTGTCAAAGCCTGACTGTACTATACTCTCAAGTGAGGAAAGTTCCAGCGAATTGTCAAAACTTGTAAAATTCTTCTCGAAGACCATCTCTGTTTCAGTGGCAGCTGATGCACCTGCTGCGCATTTTTTTACCCTCTCGGTTATCTTATCGAGGTCCCTTCTGTCGGGGGCCCTGAGTTCCAAAAGAATAGAGGCCTTATCAGGAACAGTGTTAACAGCCGAACCGCATTCCTTTAATATACCGTGCATCCTGATCTCGGGCCTTACATGCTGCCTCATCATATCAAGTGCATCAAAGAAGAGCCTGGCTCCGTTGAATGCATTCCTTCCGTCCCACGGCGCAGCTGCTGCGTGGGATGCAACACCTGTAAAGGTTATGTTCCAGCCCTGCAGCGCAGGCGTCGTCATCGAAACAAGGTTCTTCTGCGATGTGCAATGTATCATTATTGCAAGGTCTATGTCGTCCATAACTCCCATGTCGGCCATCCGGCATTTTGCTCCCCATGTCTCCTCCGCAGGAGTACCTATAACAAGGAGTTCACCCTTTATTTCATCCATTACTTTAGAAAGTGCCGTTCCTGCAAGCACAGACATGGTTCCGCTCAGGTTATGTCCGCACCCGTGCCCGACCTCAGGCAATGCGTCCGTCTCGACCAGGATCGCAACGCGGGGTTTCCCTGATCCTTTTTTTGCAATAAATGCCGTCTCCATTCCACAGTATGGCATTTCGACATCAAATCCATCGTTTTTGAGCCATTCGCAGAATATGCCGGCCGTGCGGAACTCTTCTCCGCTCAGTTCGGGATGCGCAGCTATGTCATCGCTTACAGAGAAAGCGTGTTCTTTTTGTTCATCGATGGAGCTGTAGATTTTGGAGAGAAGTTCATTACAAACATTGTCATTTGACATCTGATATACCCCCTATCGTGGCTTAACAGATTTTACCACCATTAAGGAAAGCATCAACATCTGTGGAAGGGAATAAAAGCCTTGGATGTACAAAATCCCTGGAATTGCCTATTTGATGCTGTCCCAGTTGATGAAGAGTTCCTCTAACTTCATGTCGCTCCTGATCCCAAATCTTGTAAGGGCAAAATCATAACGGACGGGATCTTCCGGGCAAACACGTTTGAATGCTTCCGTGATCTCTATCGCTGAACGGCCGTCAGCGTTTTTTCTGCTGCAAAGCCCCAGTGTCGTGCAAATGTTGAACATATGCGTATCAAGGGGTATCATCAGCGCCCCCGGATCAATTTTATCCCAGCCTCCCGGATCAACATCGTCGGAACGGACCATCCATCTCAGATACAGGGCAAGTCTCTTACAGGCGCTGCCCTTGGCAGGATCCGGCATCAGAAAAGTGGCGCCCCTGCCTCCGCAATCCAGAAAACTCTTAGTAAAGCCCTGCATCGCCTGCCAGGTCTCCCCTTTGTAATGGGAAAGAAAAAGGTTTTCGACTGAACCATAGGTATTAAGCACATTACCTATGCAACAGAGAAAGTCGACCATGTCGGAAGAGTCGTTAAAACGGTGAACAAAACCTTCCAGCTTCTCTTCCAGTTCTTTCCTCTCCGTGTTTTTAAGGAATTCAGCAGGTGAATCACCCAGGCATTCAAGCACCTTGACCACGCTTTTGAGTATCTGTGCGACCCTCCCGTATGCGAGAGAAGATGCGATCAATCCGACGACTTCCCTGTCACGGCTCTTTTCGTAATTGTACAAAAACTGAAGCGGGTCCGGTGAAACATAGACCCGCTTATTATAATCGGCGTATATCTTTTCGAATATTGATCGGCTGTTGGCAAGGGCCATTTCGCCATCAAGGATGCTTAGCATATTTTTATTTGATGGCGTTGAATCCGAACGTAGGAGCTGTTTTGGGGGATTTTCCCTTTTTGATCAGGTGGTAGTCAGCATATGTCAGAGGGGTCGCCTCTTTGATAAACTTGGATCCCACCACGCTGCCGACAAAAAGCACATGAGTGTCAAGCTCAAGAGTACGGACGACTTTTGCCTCAAGTGTAGAGACAGACCAGTCTGTGACCATTGGAGCTCCTGTTATTCCTTTAAGGAAATTTACGTTCTCAAATTTGTCAATGTCACGTCCTGATTTAAAACCAAACTGTCCAAGGAATGTCATGGGCACGTCCAGTTCAAGGATCGAAACCGCAAAGAAACCGCTTTTCTGGATCATCTCTGTGGTGAGGTTGGCCTTGTTAAGGCATGTAGTGACGCACACAGGGTCGCCTGTTATCTGCATCACTGCGTTTGCGATCTGTCCGTTGAGCTTGCCCTCTGCTTCAGTACTTACAATATACATACCATAAGTTATGCTGAACAGCGCTTTCATGTCTAGCTGATTTTCCATGGTCCATCCTCCCGAGGCAGAAAATTTGCAACTTTATATATTGTAGCTTATCAACCGGTCCTTATTGCAAATTATCTTTATCTGCTTCCGAGGTCCCTGTCGAGCATGTGGCAGGCCATGGGTGAGTTGCCGGAATTTTTGAGTCTGGCAACTATCTCAGTGGCGTGCTCTTCTTCTTCGACCTGTTCGTCAACAAACCAGTTGAGCATACTTCTGCTTGCGTGGTCTTTTTCTTTCTCAGAAAGTTCTACCATTGCATCGATCAGGGAAGTAACTTTTTCTTCGTGAGCGAGTACCTCTGTAAAGACCTCTTCCGCATCTTTCCATTCTTTCTTGGGTATAGCGATAGGACCAAGGACAACGCGACCTCCGCGAGAGATAAGGTATTTGTAAAACTTCATTCCATGCTCCCACTCTTCATGAGCCTGTTTTTCCATCCAATGGGCGCATCCGGGAAGATCTGCATCCTCAAACCATGCAGCCATGGAAAGGTATAGATATGAAGATTCAAACTCAGCCTGTATCTGGGAATTAATGCTTTTTTCCATCTTTTTTCCTATTTTCATAAGTAAAGCACCTCCTGTAGTATTTAAGTTAATCTGTAACAGTTACAAACTATAGCCTATGGCCGAAATGTGTCAAGGTAGGAATACCTATCATAAATCAGCCTCTCTGGGGTAAAATATAACCTGTACATAAAAAACGCAATAATCGGCACGGAGGTGCTCCATTTTGGAAATCAGACCAGTTTCTACTGAAGACGCAGAACAAATTTCACGTATAAGAAGGCTTGACGGAATCAGGGAAGGAGTCCTGGCTATTACAAGCGAAAGGCTGGATGTCACAGTTGATTTCATAAACTCGCTATCAGACGATGACAGGGCTTTTGTCGCTGTTGAAAAAAAAGGTGAAATAGCCGGGATGGCTGTTATGCTCAAAAACAGATGCTTCAGAAGAAGGCACAGCGCCATGCTTGCAGTGATGGTGGCTCCTTATTACCAGGAAAAAGGAATAGGGACCGCACTCATGAAAAAACTGCTGGATGAAGCGGATGGAAAACTTGCTCTGCACAGGATCGAGCTCCTTGTGCTAACAGAAAACAAGGCGGCAATAAATCTTTATAAAAAATTCGGATTCAAAATTGAAGCGACAAGAAAAAATGCAGCAGTCAAGAACGGCAAGTTCGTTGATGAATACTTCATGGGAAGGTTCGACATAAAAGGAGATTCGGCAAGATGATCATCAGACCGGTAAAATTGGAAGACGCACACCACATCAGTGAGATCAGTTCCGACAGTTCTGTAAGGAAAAGCATGAACATTTCCCAGGCGGGATTCTCTGATGCTGAAAAACTTATCAAACACCTCACTCCACTTGACCACCTGTTGGTCCTGGAAACGGAAGTCAAACCCATTGAGATATGCGGAGTGGTATTGCTCAGGGTAGATCCCCAAATTTATCTGAGAAGACAGGCCACTCTCGAAATTATGATGGGTGCCAAATGGCAGGGCCAGGGACTTGGCAAAGCACTGATGATGGCAGCTCTCGAACTTGCCGACAAAGAACTGATGCTTGAACGTGTCGAGGTAGAGATCGCCTTAGATAACCTCAACGCCCTCAAGCTCTGCAAATCGATGGGGTTCAAAGTGGAAGGCACCGCCAAGGATTGGGCTATGTCAGACGACGGCAACTACATTGACGCGTATTTGCTGGCACGCCTCCGCAATTGGGGTTTAGAGCGGCGCTGACTTAGCAACACTTGCGGAGCCTTCCTTCGACGTTGCAATTGGGGCATATCGGAGCGCTGGCTTAGCAAAATGCAATGCCCCTTCACCTCAACGTATCGATATACGCGTCGGCTCGAAGCATCACAAGTTGCGTCGCCATCATCTCCGATCTGCCCCAATTGCGATATGGGTACTATCGTAGGAGCGGGAGAATTTGCAGCCTCCAAGCTGCGGGGAATTCGCGACTTACGTCGCTGGAGAATTTGCTCGCTTCGCATCGCGGAGAATTGCGGCCAAAGGCCGTGGTGGTTCAAAATCTCCGTCGTTCCATGCCATAGACTTTCTCTCCGTCGTTCCCGAATGCTCCGATTGGGAATCCAGCGGCTTTTGTTTAGGTGCTAAAAAAGCAATTCATAGACCAAATCAGAAGACGCTGGATCCCCGATACAACCACTCGGGGAAGACGTGAATGAGGTGTTTCTTTGGGACCAACTAACTTTTGACCACGTTTGACGATAGTTTGACCGCCCTTACAATCGCTTCGCAATTGCTTCCCGCGACATGTTCCTGTCGCAGCTTCAACATCATAGCAATAATTTAGCTGCTTCTGCCATATCGACAACCTCTGTTATATTTTCCAGGGTCAAGAAGAGGCTGCGGGCTTTTTCTTCATCCATGCACTTCACGGCACAGTCAATGAATTTCTCCATCAGTGCCTCCCTTGGCATATGATTTTTCAGGCTGCATCCCACTGCATAGTCCACCCGTTTTTTATGGATAGTACCCTCTTTGGTCCTGAGCGTTACTATTGCAGGTTCGTTTTCAATGAAGACTGAGTGGGAAAATTCAGGAGCCAGGACTGTCCTTACTTTTTTCATCATCGTTCTCACATCTTTATTCCACAGTGTATTTTCATCAAAGGAACTAAGCCGGACCTGTCCCTTAACAGCAGTCACTGCCATTGCAAAGGGCATGGAGAAGCGGGCCTGAACTGCATTCTGAGGATCCGGGTGTATCAGGCAGTGTTCTGTGTATTGGGGTACCCCTACGGTTATTTCAGTAATATTTTCCCAAAGAAGTTTATTCTCCCCGATTATCTCCTTCAGTGCATCCTGTGCTGTATGGGAGGCGCTGCATGTCGGGTAGCGCTTTATGTAAAGTCCGCACTGATCGATGACCCACGGTTCCCCGAAATTTATATCTCCCTCTGATGGCCTTTTATTTGCAAGAGCTTGTGTATACCCATTAAACCCCTCTATTGCCTCAGGTGAGGCTGTCAGTCCTGCTTTTGCCAGCAGTACACACTCGATCCCGGCTGATGCCGCCATTCCAACATGATAGGGCTTTGCCATAGTCCCGAAATGAACCATGAGGCCACTTGCTCTTGTAGAGGCAAGTCCAAGAGAGTTGATGAACTCTTCATCATTCAGATCAGAAAGTATGCCTGCAGCAACTGTAGCTCCAAGAACTCCCAGTACACTGGTCGAATGCCAGCCTGAGAGCATCATTTCATTGGCGGCAAAGAGAGCTATCTTTGACTGCACTTCGTTCGCAAGGACCAACGCTCTCATAAACTCCTTACCCGACCTGTGATAATGCACAGCCGGAGAGAGGGCTGCCGGTACCAAAACAGCCGTTATATGTCCTCCACGCCCACAGTCGTCAAAATCTTCAGCATGAGCCATTGTTCCGTTTATGAGAGCAGAACCCGACATGTCGCATTGCCATCCCCTGCCGGCCACAATGGCTTCCTCACATGAGGGGCGTCTTTTCAGATAACGCTCTATCACATCTGCTTCCCTTGTTTTTGATCCGGAGAGAGTCACCCCTACACAGTCGATCATTGACGCTTTGTTGACTTCACAGATGTTGCCCGGCAGAACTTCAAAAGGCGAATTACGAATAAATCTGATCATGTCTGTAATTATCGTCACCGTGATCGCCCCCCTTTGCATATGGTCTTTCTTGGTTTTTTGTACTTATCATAATTGTTCTCTTGGTTATCAGTCCATCAGCCCTATGATAATATCTGCAGCCTCTTTCATGTCCTCCGCAAATACGTCCATGTGCGTAACGAGCCGGACACGGCGGGGTCCCACCACCTTAAGCAACAACCCCTTCTCTTTACAGAAGGAGAGAAACTCCTTGTCGGTCAGCCGCTCACTCTTTATCTTGAAAAATACCATATTAGTCATGTTAGCAGTTTTTTCTACTTCAACATTTCCTTTTTGAAGAAGGTCTGCAAGCAGACGGGCATTGGAGTGGTCCTCTGCCAAACGGGGAATGTTGTTTTTAAGCGCATATAACCCTGCAGATGCCGCTATACCTATCTGTCGCTGTCCGCCTCCTATACGCTTCCTCCATTTGCGGGCTCTTTCTATAACCTCATGTGTTCCGCAAAGCATCGACCCCATTGGGGCGCCAAGTCCTTTTGAGAGACAAAACTGTACTGTATCGGCCTCTTTTGTGTAGATCTCAACATCTACACCGTGATAAACAGCGGCGTTAAAAATACGAGCCCCGTCAAGATGCACATGGAAGCCGAGCCTCCGGCCCTCACGGGCGACTTCTGCAAATTTCCCGGGTGAGATCGCGCCTCCTCCTGTGAAATTATGGGTATTTTCCAAAGCAAGGATAGTTGTTTCCGGGTGATGTATGTCTCCGTCAGCGCGATTTGCAAGTACCAGGTCACTAACATCGGGAATACCCTCCCTATCGTTCAGAGGATATGGACAGAGTCCAGTAACTGCTGAAAATCCACCGACTTCATCAGTCCATATATGTGAGTTTGTACCGGTAAGCAGGCTTTCTCCCGGTTTCCCCACGGCCGCAAAGGCAAGCAGATTTCCCATCGTGCCGGAACAGGCATATAATGCCTCCTCTTTTCCCGTTATCTCAGCCGCATAGGAAGCCAGCTCGTTCGATGACGGGTCGTCACCGTATACATCGTCCCCTACTTCAGCGGCAAACATTATCTCCCGCATTTCCTGTGAGGGTCTCGTGACCGTATCGCTTCGCAAATCTATCAACTTCATTACAAATCACTCCCATGATCCCATAGAGATACAACATCTTCCGTGATCTTTTTTGCGTTTCGAAAGCCATTCATTAATGTACAGCGGGCCGTGTCCATTTATTTCCGACACGACCCGCTGTAATCATTATTACATTTTTCTATTCGATTTCTGTTTCGGTCTCCTTGAATATTACTCCCATTTTCTCCAGAGCCGCCAGTTCAGGCTTGTAAACTTCAGGCATTGCAGGAGTAAGCACACCTGTCTTGGTTATTTTGCTCTCCAGGATCATTTGTGCACCCATTGCCGGTGGAAGTCCGGTAAGGCGGGCAACTGAAAAATCCTCATCCGAGCTTCCGTAGTCAACAAGGGTCGAGCGTACAAGGACCTTACGGTCTGGATATTCGATAATAAAACGATCCTCCATCAGAGACATATCCTGCTCGCCTTTTGCGAACTCAAGTTTATCGCTGTACAGACGCTCTACGAATTGATTCATCGTACCGGCTGCAATAGGAACCTGCCTATCATCAAACAGTCCCAGCCATTCAAACTTGAGCATGACCGTAGAGTTGATATCCAGATTGAGGAAGTCACTTACGGCTTTTCTAATGCAGGAATCTTTTGATATCCCAACAAGCTTGCGGGTAACATCAGCATAGGTCATTCCGGTGAAATCCATTTTGTCTTCGCTGCATAGACCAAGATCCTGCATTTTGCATATCATCTCGCACCAACCAACATAACGCAGTGTTCCGCGAAAAATATCCCTTACCTCGGGGATGCCGTAATATTCGACATATGGAGTGGAATCGGCATTCGCATAGGCTTCGTACCAACCCATATCCTGAATCTCCACAAACCTGGCATGATGGTATGTCTCCCCATATGGCCAGATAATGACCTCGCCGTCTTTCATTGTCCTGGCTTCACGCCTGCTTGCGCCTATTAGGCTCGAAGGTGCCCAGGAGAGCTTATATCCCAAGGGGTTGTTGTTGTCTTTTGGTGCAGGCAGAGCTCCGCAGAGTGAGACAAAAGAGGTGATCTTTCCGCCTTTTGCATGTGCTTCAGATATGGTCTTCATTGCCGACATATGATCAATGCCGGGATCAAGACCAAGCTCGCAGAGGAGCGTGAGGCCTTTACCCTTTGCAGAAGCATCAAGAGCTTTCATACCCTCTGTCACGTAAGATGGGTTGACGTAGTGGACTCCGGCATTTACACATGCCTCAGCTGCCGGTACCATGAACTCCCGGGGCAGGAGGCAGATCAGAAGGTCCGGCTTCAACTCTTCCAATACCTCAGGCAATTTTCCCATTGCATCGCCTACTACTGCATGTCCGTTGGGATGCCCTCCGAGACAGCGGTCTATGTTTTCCGCAGAAATATCTGCTGCATATACCTCATAGCCATTCTCCAACAGATACTGCACACATGGACGGGCTACCCTTCCTGCACCTAGGACTACAACCTTTTTCATTTAAAACAGCCTTCTTTCAATATATTAATTATTATTACTGCAACTCAATTTTGTTGGAAAGTTTCTCTCCCCATTTTTTGCTGAACAGCACTCCGAAGGTAAGAACAAGTGCCATGAGGAGCACTATTAGCAACGGTGTGTCGATAAATCCTGCGATCATGTAACATATTATACTTGCGAGCCCAACAGTCATCGCATAAGGCAGCTGTGTTTTGACGTGATCAAGGTGGTCGCATGCGGCTCCCATTGATGAAAGAACTGTTGTATCAGAGATCGGTGAACAGTGGTCTCCGAAAAGACCGCCTGAGAGGACAGATCCGATCGTTGCGAACAATGGAGCTCCAAGTGCCACGGACATAGGTACTGCGAGAGGCATAAGAATGGCAAAGGTACCCCATGATGAACCGGTTGCGAAAGAGATACCGGCGCCTGTTATAAAGAGAAGTGCAGGAACAGCCCAGCCGGGGACATTTCCCTGTGCCAGTCCGACAATATAATTGGCAGTTCCAAGTGCTTTGCACACAGATCCCAATGACCATGCAAGGACCAGTATCATAAGGATAAGCACGACTTCCTTCGCTCCATCCATGTACATCTTGAAGCATTCGTTCGGCGTTTTTACTTTGTTTTTAATAGTCAGCAGCATGCATGAGATCGCCGCTGTGAAGTAACTGAAACATAGTGTGGCCCTTAGTATCCCTCCGGGCAGTCTCTTAAAGGGGAAGCCATGGTAGATAAAGAGTCCGAAAATACAGACAAAAAGAACTATAAGAGGTACGACCATCATGGAAAGCGTGGCGCCCTTATGGACTTCATTGATGTCAACTGAGAGACGGACAGGTTTTGCATCCGGCCAGAAGGGCTGACCTGTTTCGATCGTCCTTTTTTCAGCCTTGTACATTGCACTGAATTCATATCCGGTAAATGCTATGACAGGGATAAGGAAAAGTGCTCCAATCGCATAGAACTGGAAGGGGATCACATGCATGAAAGCAGTAAGAGTATCCATTGATATACTTGCCGCTTCAAACTCCTTCTGCATCAGACCAAGGATATAGACTCCCCACCCGATAAAGGGAATAAGGATACATACAGGTGACGATGTACTGTCCAGCAGCCATGCAAGTTTTTCACGGCTTATCCTCAACTTATCCGTCACAGGCTGAAAGGAGGGACCCAGAATGAGGGGATTGCCTGAGTCGGAGAAGAATATTATTATCCCGCTGAACCATACAAGGAGCTGGGCCTTGGTTCTTGTGTTGATGTAGGAAGCGATCTTGTTTGCGAAAACAGGAGCTCCCCCTGAGTGGGTAAGTACCCCGACAAAACCTCCAATGAATATCATCATTACCAGAAGGTTCGAGTTATATGCGTCAGAAGCCTGAACAAAAATAAAATCTTTGATGAAATTCTGAAGTGCAAAGACCGGATTCCATCCGTTAAGAGCAAGTGCCCCGAAGAGCCCTGCCCAGAACAGGGCAGAAATAACATTCTTTGTCTTGATAGCCAATATTACCGCGATCAGTGGTGGAAGAATAGAAATAAAACCATAACTTTCCATTAACTTATACCTCCTTGAGCCAACGCTCTTTGAATTACGTCCCACACCATTTATCTTATTGTCATTAATTCTGAGATAAAGGCAGAAACGCTACTCTTTATAAAATCACGAACGCAAGTTCGTTATCTTATTCACTAAATCGTATCCAACTGTGGATTCATTTGCATAAGATAATAATAGGTGAAAATGCGGATGTCAAGAGCAGGTATAAATATGGTTTCTGACTTTATTGGAGGGAGACAAAAACCGGTGACTGAAAGGGTTGCCGTTCTGCAGCTATATGCTTACTATTATTGATCCCAGAATGATCGTAACAATACCGATCCATTGGACAAATGAAAGGTGTTCCTTTAAGAAAAACCGACCGAACATTGCCGCCATAAAGGGGCTGGTTGCTGTAATAGCCGTCACAATAGCAACAGGCATAACTCTGATACAGGTCGTGTACAGCATAGAACCTACGCTCAGACCTATAACTGCGGATCCCATAAAATATTTCCAGCCTGCTTTAGGAACATTACGGAGAGGAATAATTTGCCCAGGGAAAAATTTCATCATGATAAGGCGGTGAGACCAAGCAAAAATGAACAATGCCACAGAACGATAAAGGTTAAGCTCCGAAGGGGAAAGCTCTCCTCTTATCATTGCAAGTTTTGTCAAGGGGGAAGACATTGCCCATGCCAAACCGGCTCCTGCTGCCAACAAAACGCCCCTGACCATTTTTCGCTCCTTTTTTACAGAAACATCTTCTTCAATGTTGTCGATCTGTTTTAGCTTCCTGTTTCCAAGTCTTAGGCACAAAAGGCCTGCAACAACTGTCGCTACACCGATCAGTATCTTGGCCGTTACAGGTTCGCCAAGCACGAGCCATGAAGTCAGAGTGACCAGCATAGGATATGAATTGGTAATCGGCACAGCAAGGCTTACACCTATTTCATCTATAGCAACAAAATATAGGATGTCTCCAATAAAAAAACCGAGAAATACGCTGGCAGCAACACAAAAAATGGCTATCGGTGAAGTTAAAAGGGTGAATTGCCCCTCAGAGGCAAGGAGTGCGATAATGAACGCAGAAAGAAAAAAGGCTATCGATCTTATCGGGTTTATCTCATTCGGTGTACACTTCGAGACAGCCATCCCTCTTGCAGCCATGATAGGAGATACAGCCCAAAGAGTTGCCGTTATAAAACAGACAATAAAACCCCATAAAGGCATGAAGGCTTCCGTTATCTATCAGGACATCAGGTTGAATGGATTTCTTGCAGTAAAAATTCCTGCGCTCTGTCCAGCTGGAATACGTCCGGCTATCCTTGAATAGGAAGTATAAATATGGTTGCGCATTACGTTCTCAGCAAGGGAACCGTCACCGATAGCTATAGCTCTTACTATTTGTTCATGCTCAGTACAACTGATGGAACTTGAGGGATCCCTCGGCAATTTTATTGGAGCAGGAGGCACATAAAATCTGTCAAAATAAAATGTGTACAAACCTGCACGCCAGTACACCTGCTTTACATATCTCTCGATATATGCGTTTTTA
>Ga0334884_1004845_pt1 | contig 13425 bp, 13 predicted proteins | sample GraSluR1_MG_7_FD_207215 | JGI IMG/M metagenome (GOLD analysis project Ga0334884, IMG submission 207215) | Sludge microbial communities from methane-producing bioreactor in Wageningen University, Netherlands - Granular Sludge_12_05 R1 | ecosystem: Engineered > Bioreactor > Anaerobic >...
TTATCTATTTCACCGGATTCCACCAGCTTGCGGAGACCAGCGATGGATGAAGCACTGGCCGGTTCCACGCCAATTCCCTCAGTTCTGGCCAGTAATTTCTGGGCGTCCAGTATCTCTTCATCGGTCACGGTATCTGAGGTTCCATCAGAATCATAGATAGCACGGAGTGCTTTAAGGGCGCTTACCGGGGCACCGATTCTGATGGCTGTGGCCACGGTTTCCGGGTTCTCCACTGGTATGATTTCATCTGCACCTTTTCGAACGGCATTGGTTATGGGGCAGGCTCCCTCTGCCTGTATACCAGTCATTCGGGGCAGGTCTTCAATGAATCCAGCCTCATAAAATTCACGGATACCCTTCCAGATGGCGGATATGTTTCCAGCGTTACCCACTGGTAATATAATCCTGTCAGGAGACCTCCATCCCAGATCATCGACTATTTCAAAGCCTATGGACTTTTGACCCTCCAATCTGTAGGGGTTTATGGAGTTTAAAAGGTAAAGCTCACCCTCCAGTGCCAGGGCAGTCACTGCCTCCAGGGCTTCGTCAAAGTTACCGTTTACTGATAGGACTTCTGCTCCGTGGAACATGGCCTGGGCCAGTTTACCCAGGGCCACCTTTCCGGAGGGTAAGAGTACTATACATTTGAGTCCGGCCCTGGCAGCATAGGCCGCCAGTGAAGCCGAGGTATTACCTGTGGAGGCACAGCCCACAGTGTCCACACCCAGTTCAACAGCCTTGGTTATCCCTACACTCATCCCCCGATCCTTGAAGCTTCCGGTTGGGTTGGATCCTTCCACTTTCACGTGGAGGTTCACACCTAGCTCTTCTCCTAATCTATCACATTTGATGAAGGGGGTTCCACCTTCCTGAAGCGAAATTATCCTGGTTTCATCTACGGGCATGAATTCCTTATATTTCCACATGGTGTTTCTTCTGCACTCGAATGTATCTCTGGATACATCTGGTTCCATCACCACTTCCAGGATAGAATCACACTCCTGGCAGGTGTAAATTATCTCGTCGAGGCCGTACTCTGCCCCGCATGAAATACATCTAATCATCGTTAGTTTCTCCAATATAGTTTGGTGTAATTTTTTTAGTTTAATGTATTTTCCATAAAAGAAACTTTTGAAAAGTCTTTCACTTTTAAAAATTTTTTCTTAAAATGGCAATTTAAAAATTAGTATATTTTTTCTCTAATATAAGAAGTTAAGGGGGTAACTCTTAGATGGATCATCTGGGGCTATATCACGCTTTGGATGAACTGCCCCCAGCTAATACTCAAATTGGCTTCAATAAATGCGGCTATGATAAGTAGAATAACACCTATGATAAATAGGGCCAGGGAATCCTTAAAGTCATCATAGTTAACTTTAAGAAGGTATGATATCTGGTTTTTTATGGATATGTTCCTTTTAATCTTGGTCACATCGTTTAGGAAATGTAAGACTACGCTACCCAGTTTAAAACCTGCTGTTCCAGCCAGTATAATCCCTACAACCTCAAAGATACCATGAGGCAGGGTGAAAATAATGAAATCCCCCAGGGGAACCTTGGAAGCTACGTATCCAATGAACAACCCATTGGTAATCAGTAAGAACGCGGTTACCGCACCCACCAGAATACCGCCGATATAGAGATAAGTAGCAACAGTGGCGTTATTTATAAATAGAGACAGGGTTTCAAGTTTCAACGTACCGTCACTCACTCTTTGCTGGAAATTTGCAAGCAAAGGGGCTAAAATTGGGTCTAAAAACCCGGCAAACAGGTAACTGATTACCATAGGGCCAAAAAACAGCAATACAGAAGCCCATAAAAAGATCTCATTTCTACCTAGAAGACCCATAAAAAATCCTGAATGTTTATCTCTCATGGTATGCTACCATTCCCATATGATTTAATTGTCTGGTTAAGATTTGTTTATTAATGGTTAACACTCAGGTATAAATATATTTGCAAATATCAGCTGAGGATACTTTCTGCCATATCCCTGGCCTTTTCCCTCTTCAGGGATAGTTTCTGGAAGAATTTTTCCACCAGTTCCGCAGCGTTCTGTTTACACTTCCCGCACATGATGTTCCCTTCCCGGCAGTCCCTGTAGATCTCCTTGAGCTCATTATCATCAGGGGTTAAGTGGTAGAGTAGCATTTCATAGACCACGCACTCCTCGGGAACACCTCCAGTTTCCTTCTGTTCCTCTAGAGTTTCTTTTCCACCTGTTTTAGCGGTTTTAAGCTTTTTAACCGCCACTTCTGGGGGGTCGCTCAGGAATATGGCGGTTTTGGGTTTGCTGCTGGACATTTTATCTCCGGTAAGCCCGGTTATAAACCGGTGGTAGGTGGAGGATGGTGAGATAAAGTGGTAGGTTGATTTGAACCTTTCGGCGATATCCCTGGTGAGTCTGATGTGTGGGTCCTGATCAGGACCGACCGGGACCACGGTTGGTTTGGGGCCTCCAAATTCCTCAAGCTGTGGATGGAGGATATCAGCCACCTGGATCAGGGGGACGTAAACATGGGCCAGGTTGGTGCTGTTAGAAAAACCATAGATGGCCTTGAGTTCGCTCAAGTTAACTTTCTTGGCCAGTTTATAGGCTAGGTCCTCTACTACCTTGTTCTCGGACTGCAGGTAGATGTGGAAATCCTTATCTTCAAAATCCAGTCCCAGGGCGATGTAATTGGTGATGTATTCCTCTACAGCCAGTTTCCTGGAGGTTTCAAAGTCCACCCCACGGGCGGAATAGGATTCCATATCAGCTATGGGGATGTAAATCTCTGCTCCCTTCTTCTGGTACCAGATGAGCTGGTCAACCACCATTTTATGGCCGATGTGCATTTTACCACTGGGCATCATCCCGGTGACCACGGCAAAGCTACTACCTTCTCTCATGGCCTTGACTATCCTTCCATAGTCTCTATGGCCGAATATAACACCCCTCCTCATTAATGGATGGGGATTCTCTATATCATCCAGTAAATCAGCGAAGGGTTTGATTCCGAACTGTTCCCTCAGCTTCTCATAATCTATAATGGCTGAACTCCATGGATCGATCAAGTTTATTACCTCTTTAAAATCATTCTGTGAATAGTTACATCTATAAAATCTATTAAAAGGGATGTATGAATATTTCTTAATTTTTATGGAGGTTGTCTAAATTTTTAAGGACGGGTCCATTCTATATTGTAATAGGTTATATCATTTTCCTGGTCCACCACAGCCAGAAGAAGGTATTTATTTACTCCATGGGCCACCCGGACGTAACTGGAGAGGTCTTTAAGGGGGATGTGATCATTTTCTGATGCCACCTTTACTAAGTAGTTGGAATGGCCCTCACCAGGTGTGGTTCCCCTCTCGTATAGACGGAACTCTGACCCGTATTTAAATCCGGTTTTGATGATGTAGCCCCGGTTCCTCAGGTCACGGAAAACCAGGTAATCAGCAAATAATCCGTTATCATGGATTATCTGGTACATCTCATCCAGGGATACTTCCTTCCCGTCCTGGTTTACCTTGATCTTATCCTTCTCCAGGAGATAGAGGGCTTCAATGAGGGATAGCTGTAGACCTTCTTCTGTTAAGTTACCATAGTGGCTTTTAAAGTGTAGGGTCTCTGATTTTCCGTCTTTTATAATTATCAGGTCTTTTTTTAGCTCAGAATTCAATTTAACACCTGGTTTAATTGGATTATCTATTTATTCAACGTTCTCATTTATTCAACGTCCTGGGGGGGAGGATTTTATATACATATTATTATAGTGATGAGTATATTCCATATTAGTATTTTTATGTGGTGTAGTATTATTCCATAGTAGCGTGTCTTCTCTTCAGGTCGTCTTCTTTTTTACCCAGTCGATGCATGAACTCGGCAATAAGCCCGTCCAGGAAGAGATGGGTGCTGTCTTCAAATAAAGTCCCCATAGGTGCCAGATCATCATAGTTACCCTTTAGTGCAGTGGATAATGGGTGTTCCCATGGTTCCTTAGACTTACTGTCTATGTTTACATTAACATCAATGTATTTTCCCAGCGTGGAATTGGGATTGGTGGTTATACCCACCACTGTTGCCCCAATTTCCTGTGCAGTGTGGGCGGCGGTGGTTACCAGCTTGGTTTCACCAGATCCCGATATGGCAATGAGGCAGTGGGATTCCTTTATGGCAGGGGTGGTTACATCTCCTACCACGTACACGGTGAAGCCAAGGTGCATCAGGCGCATGGCAAAGGCTTTTCCAATGAGTATTGACCTTCCACTGCCCACGATGAAGGTGGCGTCAGAATTTATGATGGTTTCTATCATCTTATCCTTCTGGACCTTGTCTATCTGGCCTATAACTGCCAGGGCGTGTTTGGTTATTTCCTGGGCTGTTCTTTTTATGTACTCCATATGTTTTAACCGCCTCAAAGTTTTAAATTTTAGATTATAATAATAGAATTATCTGGTTATGGTTAAAGATGTTCCGATTAAAGACCGGTGATCCTTATTCCCGCCAGTTTTATCCTGTTTCTGATGTTCAGGTTTATCAATAAGGGTGTGATCTTTTCCACTATACGGGCGTTTTCCAGACCTCCACAGTCGATGGATCTGACACCGGGTATCTTTTCGGCAAGTTCCATTACCAGTGTCTTTGCTTCTTCATCTTCTCCGGATATCAGGCAGTCACAGTCCACTTCTGAATCTATGTTGGTGAGTGAGGCTGCGCTGATGTTGTTGAAGGCGGATATCACCTGGACATTTTTGTCCTTCAGGAATTCTGCAGTTCTTTCCACGGCAGAACCTTCCCATACGTTAACGAATCGGACTGGGGAACCGCCTATACAGCTTTCCAGGGGGACTGTTGCATCTACTATTATTTTCCCTTCTACATCATCCTTTATGCTGCTGAGGGTTGCCATCTGGGCCTGTAAAGGCACGGTTAGAAGAACGATATCTCCTTCTTGAGCCGCTTCACTATTGGTGGCTGCTTGAATGTTGTTTATCTCTTCCTTGATCATTTTTTTAACCAAGTTCACCGCATTTAATGCTTTTTTAACATCTCTAGAGCCAATTATTACCTCTTCACCTGCCTTTGCAAATCTTAATGCTAATCCCAAGCCTTGATCTCCAGTCCCGCCTACTATTGCGATTTTCATAAGAAGAACTCTCCCTAAATTTTTTAGTTAATGTTAATTTTAAATAACGATATATTTAAGGAATTTGATTATTTTATTTGGAGTTACTTTAGGAATCGGTGTACTGTGAACACTGGAAACAAAAAACATACATAGTTGCACCAATTTTTTTATTTTTAAATGTTATATGCTTCTGTTTTGATTTTATAAGGTCATAAAATGATTTTTCATATTGATCTAACCGACTGGAGTGGGCAATAAATTGACAGAGTGTTCCCATCACATAACTTACCTAAATCAAATCACAAAAAAAACTCCTCCATATAAAAACATATATATACTATTAATATCTGATAGATTATCAGTGGAAATCGTTGGAGATATCACAATATTTTCATCATTAAGATCAATATTGATCTTCAAATTCGTCTTAAGAAACATTTTTAATTCCAACGGGTAGCAGTACAGACTTAAAATGGAATTAACCGCCTCCACTAAGGGTCAATGTATACAGCTACTTATTTCCACTCTTTTTTTAAATTTTAGCAGATTAATAGTCTATATTTTTGCTCGATTAGGTGGTTTAAATTTGAACATTATTCAATTGGTTTTATTAAATATTCTCCTCAATTTATCCCGGGGTTTAAATTCTAAAATCTTATTTATACGTATTGTATGGGCTATTTTACTGTAAAGAATTTTATCTTCATATTTCAGGATTATCAAAGCACATATCACTCCGAGTAGGGCTCCAACTATTACATCATAGGGATAATGCACTCCCACATAGATCCGGGAGAATCCTACCGCCATGGCAAAGAGGAGAAGGGGATAGATCAACCAGTACTTTTTTCCCTTAGCTTTTTGATGATATTTTAGTCCAATCGCTGTTGCAGCAGCAAAAACGGATGCTGTGTGTCCTGAAGGGAAAGAACTTCCACTTTCAGGGGTTAACAAGTCAACGTTGGGTAGGGCTAAGAAGGGTCTGGGCTCAGCTATAATGAACTTCAACAGGATCACCAGTACATTGCTTAAAATAAGGGCGAGTAGGCCAAGCACGGCCACTTCCCTGCCGAGTCTACCCCCAAAAAGATAGATTAAAAGGCATATGATGGCCCAGACAAAAAAATTACCAAAATTGGTTAAAAGAGGCATGATTAAATTAAAGAAGGAATTTTCAAGGCCGCCGTTGATTAAATAGAATAAATAAATATTATGATCAGCTAAAATTGCCTCAAACATGCACTTACACCTAAAAAGAGTTTTTTAATATGAAATTCTAGGCTTTGAAAACACTGGTATCTAAATGGTTGGTGAGATAGTCGATGCTTTCTTCTACAGCGGATGGTTCTTCCACTTCCACCACCAGTTGACCGTCAAATTTAACTTTTTTAAGGCCATCGAATAAGGCATTAAAGTCTAAACCATTGTTATCGTTGTTATTTCCCAGGGCCTGGTGGCTGTCGTAGGAGCCGTCATTATCTGAAAGGTGGATGTGATTTATACGGGAATATTTAAGCATATCCTCCACACTGAAACCGTTGTTATGGGCATGGCCAACATCTAATGTCATATAAGCGTCTATATCCAGTATTAATTCTTCCAATTCATTTAAGTCTTTAAAGAGCAGGCCTTCTATGTCTGGCATGTTCTCCACGCACATGTAAACCCCCACTTCCCGGGCGTACCCGGAACATTCCCGCAGTGATTCCAGGTTGTAATCCATGATCTTCGTGGTTAATTTACGCCCCAGGATGGGAGTATGGCCCGGATGGACCACCACCACTTCTGAGCCTAATTTACTGGCTGTATCCATGGATTTCTTGATTTCAGCCACCGAAGAATTTCTTATACGCTGGTTGTGGGATGCCACGTTCATATCAGATAAGGGGGCGTGTATGGTGTACTCTATATCGTATGAGTTTAAAACATCGCAGTCCAGGTTATCGTGGGGATACTCGTTTATAATTTCACAGTGCCCCTGATTTAACTCAGTTAAGATGTCCAGGATCTCTTCCAGGGGTTGGGGGTAATATGGTAGGGTGGAGATGCTGATCTTCATGATAATCGTCCGTTTGAACTTTATTCATTCCTTAACCTGGCCAGTATGGGTCTGTTCTGCTTCAAGGCATCTAGTATGATTTTGGCCAGTTCTATGTCCTTTTTAATCTTTATATTTCCTTTTTTACCCACGGTTGCAGTGAAGAGGTAATCTTCATCAACCAGGATATCGAAGGGTGTTCCTACAAACTCTTTATCAAAATTCAAGACCACGTAATTTCCAGCAATTTCCACATCCACACTGGAAACTTCCTCTTCCCGGGCGCGGGATTGCAGGGATTCCACGCCTATGTTGATACCCAGCTTCTTTTCCACATCATCGATGGTTTTACCCTTCTTACCAATTAATTTGGGGATGTTCTTCTCGTCTATCCAGACCGTGGCCCGTTTATCTGACTTCATATCCACATCTACCGTGGCCTGGGGTATTCTCCGTTTGATTTCCTGTGTGATCTCCCTCTCAGCTATCTTCTGGATGGGTGTCTTCTGGAATTTGGTGGGACTTACCTCCATGACGATGGTCTGTTCACCGTAAGTGTAGATTTCGTGCTTCAGGTCACCGTTCAGGAAGTCCCTGATTTCTATCACTGGACGGGACAGGTCTGCCTCCACCATACCGGTGGGCACCTTCACCGTGAGGGAGACATCGTATACCGCGGCCACCTCTCCGTCGTGGATGAATATGGTGGTGTCGATAATAGAGGGGATCATTCCCAGCTCCACCCGGCCAATGATCCTCTGAATGGCATCTATGGGCCTGGTGGCATGTACCACTCCAATCATACCCACCCCGGCAAGCCTCATATCCGCGAATATCCGGAAGTCCTTGGTTTTACGGAGTTCATCATAGATGGTGTAATCAGGACGGACCAGGAGCAGAATATCTGCTGTTTTACCCATATCCTTCTCTAATGGAGCATACTGGGTTACATCATCTCCTACCTGCAGGTCACGGGGTGATTCCATGGTCTTCACTATGGCCCCTAAGTCTTTGCTGTAGAAGTCAGCAGCTGCCTGGGCGAAGGTGGTTTTACCCGCCCCCGGTGGCCCTGCTATTAACACGCCCTTGGCAGTGTCACGTAAACGTTCCAAAAGTTTATCCGGTAACTGGTAATCTTCCAGGGAGACTCTGGCCACTGGCCTTACCACTGTAATTTCCATTCCATCGGAAAATGGTGGCTTGGCTATGGATATTCGGTATTCCCTGAACTGGATCACCGTGGCTCCTTCCATCTCTATTTCAACGAAGCTTTTAAAGTCGCTTTTGGCTCTCTCCACGATTTCCCGGCTCATCTTCTCGATTTCAATTCTTCTAAGGGGTTTTTTACCTACCTTGACCAGCTTTATATTACCTGGAGTGCCCTTCTTTGCCAGGGGCACCACGTTCTCCTTGAGATGGATGGACATGGTGTCGTCGTCGAAGTACTTCCCGATTTCCAGGTCTTTGTATCCGACCATTTCCTGTTTGAGGTAAATTGCTTCCAGTCCCTGTGCTTCGGCCACTTCCTTCTGCACCTTGTCACTGGTCACCAGTATTGCATCGTGGTCTCCGGCAGTGTCCCTGATCATGGCATCTATCTCACCGCCACGGGCCAGGGATATCTCTTCCAGGGTGGGTCTTCTCCCCACGTACATCAAAGAAATCTCACCATCAGTATAGAGTTTCTGCAGGTTTTTAAGCTCTTCCAGACCATTGAATCCGGTTTCTCTTCCTTTATTGGCTTGATTTTCCAGTTCAGCTATCACTGCTTCTGGTATTATCACTTCACATCCAGTGAATTCCTGGTCCTGCACTATCTTGGTGATTCTGCCATCCACAATCACACTGGTATCCGGAACTATCTTCATCTTACTTCTCTCCATAAACATCTTCCGGCTGGAACACCTTTTCTTTAACGATTTTCAAGTTAATATCATCATTTTCTTTGGATAATTCCCGGTAAAAGCAGGAATAATAACCTTTATGACAGGCGGCGCCTTCCTGCTTAACCTTGAGTATCACCGCATCTTCATCGCAGTCAGTTAATATCTCCTGGACCTTCTGCAGGTGTCCGGAGCTTTCACCCTTCAACCATAACTTACCACGGGATGTGCTCCAGTAATGGGCGTTACCAGTTTCAACTGTCTTCTTCAATGCTTCCTGGTTCATAAAGGCGACCATGAGCACCTCACTTGTTTTGTGATCCTGTACCACGGCGATGATAAGGTCTTCACCATTCACCTTGAGTCTGAAATTTAATTCTGGAATATTCATTTTAATCGATACTTTTTAATATTAGTCTGCTTTAAGTAGCTCCTTAATTTCCTGGGCTAAACTTTCAATCTCCACCAGTTCCTGCTTGCCAGACTCCATATCCTTCACCGTTACTTTACCCTCCTCCAGGTCCCTTTCCCCAACCAGGATCACATAATCAGCCTGCAGGTTGTTGGCCAGGGAGAGTATCTTCTTCAGTTTCCGGCCCATCAGGTCCACTTCGGTTTTGATACTGTTTTTTCTGAGTATCTGGGCTACTTCAAAGGCTTTAAGTTTTAGTTCTTTGGATATGGGTGCCACATAGACGTCCACAGTTTTCGGTAGGGATTTAGCCCCTTCACATAGTCTGACACATTCCACTAGGCGATCGAATCCAAAGGCGAACCCGGTGGATTCCACTTTCTCACCGCCGAATATCTCTATTAGATTATATGTTCCCCCACCGCTTATTTGTTTCTGAGCTCCCAAGCTGCGTGCGTAAATTTCAAACACGATCCCGGAGTAATAGTCCAGACCACGGGCTATACCCAGGTTCACGGTGTAATTACTGAAACCAAAGGCCTCCAGTATATCCAGGAGTTCCTCCAGTTCTTCCAGTGCTTCAACTGACTCGGGGCTGTCCTTTATAACTTCAGATGCTTCCTTTATTATTTCCCGGTGGCCCACCAGGCCAACCAGGGTGAGGAGTATTTCACTGGTTTTAGGATCAATTTTAAGCTCATTTAATGTCTTAAGCAGCTCATCGATTTCACCTTTATCTATTATGGCCATGATGATGTCCTGGACTCCCTTTTCAACATCTGCCTGGTCCAGTATCCCCCTTATTATCCCCAGGTTTCCGATGTGTATCTCGAAGTCTGTAAGTCCCAGTTCTTCCAGTGAGTGGGCGGCCATGGTGATGATCTCTGCTTCAGACTCGGGGGATTTTCCCCCGATGAGTTCACATCCCATCTGCCAGAACTGCCTCCACCGGCCCTTCTGGGGTCTTTCATAGCGGAAACAACTCCCGAAGTAGTACATCTTCAGTGGTTTGGGACTTTTTTGCAGTTCGTTGATGTATAACCGGGCTACCGGGGCAGTTAGCTCCGGCCGGAGTGCCAGGTCCCTTCCCCCTTTATCCTGGAAGTTGTATATCTGTTCCACAATTCCTTCCCCTGATTTCTTGGTGAAAAGGGCCAGATCTTCAAACAGTGGGGTTTTAATCTCCCCATATCCATAAGTCTCAAACACCCTCCTTAGGGTGGTTTCTATCTCTTTTCTCTCCTTCATTTCTTCAAAAAGAAAATCTCTCGTGCCTCGTGGTCTTTGTATGTCCATTGGTGGTTCTCCATTTAGAAATAATTATATTTGGATAAAATTTTTCAGAATAAATTTTTTTTTAGAAAAATAATTTTTACCCCTACCGATCTTATAAGGTGAGGGTTTCAATGTAAGTTCTATTCATAATACTTTAGGTATTCGTTCATCATCTTGGGGAATGACTTGGCACTGAGGAACCTGAGTCCCAGCCTCTCTGCCCAGACTTTAATTCCCTCATCAGCCGCGACTACCCCTGCTCCCAGTTCCTTGGCCAGGAGGAGCACATCCAGGTCCGGAGCGCTGTCCAGGGTTCCCTTTCTTAGGGCCTGCCTGTAGCGTTTCCTGAAGTCGGCTATGGCCTTGCCCACTATCTCGTTCTCTATCTGGGCTTTTTTCTCTCCCCGGGACATCATGACCAGGGATTCCACGGCTGCTTCCCAGATGGCGTTTTCTGATATCCTCATCCCCTTGTTCATCCGGTCCCTCATGTCCTGTACGTATTCATAGAATATCTCCGAGGGTATCTTGGTGTCGTAGCGGTTGGGGCTTTTTTTCACTATCCAGGTGTCCGCTTTAACCATGATATCCCGGGGGCACTCGTATCGGGCCATGTACTCAGAAAACTCTTTATAGGTTATGGGAGGCATATGGCAGCTCATATTCAGTTTGATCCTTGATTTAGCTATTACATCCAGTAGATAGTCCACGGTGTTATTTAACTCGCCTTCACCATATACATCCCGAAGTTTATTATCGGTAAATGCCGTGGTGTCCAGTACAAACCTTTGTTTTGCCAGTATAGTAACTCCCCCAGTTAAGAATTTATTCTCACTATTTAATATTGGATTGATCTGTTAAATAATCTATCCTCTAATATTTTCTGTGTTGATTATATTTATTTAGTAATCATCTTTGTTTAATGGAAGCATTTATTTTCAAATTAAACATTTCCCTTTAACTGAAACTTCCGAACTCTGGGGTTGCAGACTTATATGATGTTGGTTGATAACCTTAAATATAATAATAAAATACATTAAATTATTACTAATATAAAATTTATAAGGGGGTAATTATATCGATATTTCTTTAGAAGAGCTTAATAAGGATGTGTTACCCAATTTATCTGAAGAAACTATCAAATTTGATGAAAAACACTTTAGAAAAGCACAAAGTCAAAGAAATACTTATAGAAACATGGTTTATGATTGTATACTCAAAAGATATCCCAAAATAACTAAATTAAAATCTAGAAAGTTTAAACTCTGTTATAGACTTCCCAAGAAATCCGGCAAATCAGTATTAATTATTGTACTTAAATCCAAAAGAAATATAATAGTGAAGACGGCATATAATCGTAATGTAAAACGAAAACCAGATTGTTAAAGGAAGCATCATGACAATAACAAACAGTATTGAATGGGAATATGACATTAATGGGGACTCTATGTTTATAAATGAGATGGAACCCTATGAATATAAGGAGTCTATCGAAATAACAGATGATATCATATTAGATCTCGATGTTAATAACAAAGTCGTGGCTTTGGAAATACTGGATGTTTCGGAAGTTTTTGGGATTGAAAAGAAATATATAGAACAGTATTTGGAGAGCATTGAAGCGGATATTATAACTACTGATAAATTAATTTCCATAAAGGCATTATTTACCTTTTCATTAGATGATGAATCAGTTCCGAAGGTTTTAGATGAAACAACCGAGAATGATATGGGTTTACTTATACCTAAAACTCATCTAACGACACCAGCATATGCTAAATAAAATTTAAATATTTATTTTCCCTTATTTTCCTTTAATTAAAAACATTATCCAGCAATTCTCCCTGAATTTCTTAATATTTATTAACTTCCAAATGGAGAATTAATATAGATAGATATGATAACTGGTAAAACCAAAATAATGGGCTTGATTGGAGATCCAGTGGAACACACCATCTCACCTTTCATGCACAACGCTGGGTTTAAATACTTCGACCTGGATTATGCGTACGTGCCATTCCACGTGGCCAGGGAAAACCTCAAATTCGCCATAGAAGGGGCCAGGGCACTGGATATCAAGGGCTTGAATGTGACCATCCCCCATAAGATCGAGGTGATGAAATACCTGGATGTTATCCATGAAACTGCCTGGCTCATCGGGGCGGTTAACACCATAAGATTTGCAGATGAAGTAGAGGGATACAACACCGACGGATTAGGTGCCATAAGGGGTATTAAAGAATTGACACCTTTAAAGGGCCGTAAAGTTATTATATTAGGTGCGGGAGGAGCATCCCGGGCCATATCCTTTCAGTCCGTCTTAAGTGGCGCGGGACAGGTTGTAATAGCTAACCGAACCCTGGAGAAGGCCTTAAAATTAGCTTTAAATATCAAGGATAATTTAAATGTAGATGTGAAGGCCGTTAGCCTGGGAGAAGAACTTGAAAAGGAACTGGAAGACGCGGATATACTCATAAATACCACTCCCATTGGCATGTACCCTAATGTAGATGATAAACCCCTGGTTACCTCAGATATGATGCATGAAAGACTAGTAGTAAATGATGTGATTTACAACCCCCTGGAAACCGGGCTTTTAAGAGAAGCCCGCCTGGCAGGTGCAAAAACCATAACCGGCATTAAGATGCTTATCTATCAGGGAATAGAATCCTTTAAAATCTGGACGGGAAGGGAACCACCCCT
>Ga0334884_1004846_pt1 | contig 13424 bp, 9 predicted proteins | sample GraSluR1_MG_7_FD_207215 | JGI IMG/M metagenome (GOLD analysis project Ga0334884, IMG submission 207215) | Sludge microbial communities from methane-producing bioreactor in Wageningen University, Netherlands - Granular Sludge_12_05 R1 | ecosystem: Engineered > Bioreactor > Anaerobic > Unclassified...
AGACTAGTTCAAAACTTTTCTGCTATTCCTCAGAGTGAAAGAGATAATGTATCCCACATTATCATTGATATGTGGGATACTTATCTTGATTTGTCTAAAATCTACTTTAAACGTGCTTTAATCGTTGTAGATTCGTTTCACGTTATCCAACACTTAAATAATGCTATGACCAATATTAGACTTAAAATAATGCGTAAGTTTGATCATAGAACTAAATCATTACTAGCTAATGATATTTACTATTATATGCTCAAAAGGTTTCATTACTATTTCATTAAAAATTATGAAGAGATTTACGATAAACCTCTTTATATTCATAAAATGCAGACCAGTTGGACTAAAGATGAAATTAGAAAGTATTTACTAATGATTGATGAAGATCTATCCTATGCTTATTATTTAAAAGAAAGATATCGTGAGTTTAATCTAACCGCTGAATATGAAACTTGTGATGAAGAATTTGATTATTTAATTGAACACTTTGTTAATAGTCATTTAGAAGAATTTAGAGCTTTTGGAAAACTCCTTACTAGGTGGAAACCTTATATTAAAAACTCATTTATTAGAATCAATGGTAGAAGATTATCTAATGGACCTATGGAAGGCATTAATTCAAGAATCAAAACTATAATGAAAACAGCTAATGGATATAAAAATTTTAATAGATTAAGAAATAGAATTGTTTATTCAATTAATAAAAATGTTCCTATAAACATAACACAAAAAAATAAGTAACTTAATTAGGGTAGAATTAAAAGTACTCCATACCAATTGGTATGGAGTACTTTTTGACCCCAAACTTATTCATAGGGCGTAAAACCCCAGAGAAATTCATAGGGTGTTTTTATAAAACCCCAAACTTATTCATAGGACCCTTTTTTTTGTATAAAAAAGTTTGTATTCTAATATAACGGAATACGACTATTTTTATACATTTAAATCCCACTCATATGAAGATATCATAGAGCCCCCCTCTTTTCAAAGTTTGGTAAAGTATGTTTATTGCTTACTCTCCTGTATATCCCCATACAACTGGTCTATTACCTGGATTCCAATCATCATGCCAGCCACTTGGTTTACTTTCAGCCTCAACATAAATAGTCAGATTTTCACAACCCTCAAAAGCATACTTATTAATATTCGTAACTGAACTAGGTATAAAAATACTTTCTAAGTTTGAACATTTGTAAAAAGCATACTCTTCTATAGTTTCAATGTTATTTTGAAGAACTATATTTTCACCTAAATATTCCGCAAATGCTAAAGCATTAATTGTATTTAAATTACTATTACTATCAAATACAATATCCGCTGTTATTCTTCCAAAAGCATACTCTCCTATTTCATTTACACTATTTGATAGTATTATGCTTCTTATATCAATACAACCATAATAAGATCTGGCATCTATCTTGGTTTTATCACTTGAAATATTTACATCAAGACCTTCATATTCTTCTACTAATTCTGAAAGCATATATTTCTTGAAAACCAAAGCTTCAACATTTTCTCCAAAAATCTCATTATGATCAATATTTATTTTTATCTCATCATAACTTGCTTCTACTAAACCTGTAGTTATTCTTTTATTATCTTCAAGATTAGATATACTTATTGAATTTTCACTACCCTTCCAATTAAAGTTAATATACTCATCTTCGAACAATAAAAATCCATCATATGAAAAAACACAATAGGTTCCACTAGAATTAGTAAGTTTATCAATATACATATGGAACCATATTTTATTTGTTTCATCAATCCACAGTGAATTATTAAAAGTTTCTAATTTCATTTGATCAAAAATATTTTTGCTTATTTCTAAAAATCCATCATATAGATATAAATCCCATTTAGTATTTGACCCCTCATATTGATGTTCTTTAAAATAGTATTGGTCAAACAAATTTTTGTATACGCCTAAATCTCCACTATACTCAGGAAGTATTGCTACAACTTTCTGACTGTCCATTTCGAAAACTTTATATGTTGTAGGCCAAAAAGAATACAGACCTAAATAAAAATTATTAAAAACATTTCCACTTATTATTTCTACTGGAGTTGTTCTGAGCACTAGCAATCTATCTTGATCAAGTCTTGATGTAGTTGGTATTTCAATTAAGACTGAACTTATTGTTGCATTAAACTTTTTTCTATCAAAAAAAACCATTTCTTTATTTATTTGACTTTCCTCTTTTATTTCACTTTTTATTACTATATTCCTAGTACCATAAATAGCAATAGCATAATACTCTCCAATTTTTCTAGGAATTTCATCATCTATTGAAACCTTAATCCATTCAAAGTCTTGTAATGATTGATTATCATATGTAATAGGTACAACTGAATCATTTATATATTTTATTATATCCGTATCTATTGTATAATTGCCAAAGAGATTGTTATCTAAATTAAAAATCTCATCAAACAATTCTTTATACCAATATCCCTCATAATCCTTATTAACATATAAGCAATAGTAGTAATCACCAAGATTTAATGTTTCCATTTCATAGATGTAATATTTATCATCTAATAAAGTTTCTGAAAAAGTAGGTACTCGCGCAGGATCAACACAAACGTATCCTGTACCTTGAAATTCGTTTAAAAACAATAGTCTATTCATCTCTTCTTCATTATCTGTTATACGATTATAATCAAAAACTGAAGTTTCTTCTACTTCGACATCTATTTTCGCTACTTCACACCCAGATAATAGACATAAGCAAAAAAATATTATTATAAAATTTTTATTCATTTTTGTCTCACCTTTCACATGATCATTATAAAATATCAAAACTAATTATGCTTATTTTATTTTTAATGCAAGATATCCTTAGGGTTGCAAAACTTCGACTTCCATTATAAATTGACCTGCAAAATTATTATACTTGTAAGTACCGATTATAGTTGCCTCGCCAACACTGACACCACTGATTACTCCAAATTCATTTATTGTTAAAACTGAATTATTAGTACTTACCCAATTATAATTTTGAATACGATTAGTTGGCGCAATATAATTTCCGTTTTGATCTTTAACTACAATTGTTATTGCTCTTGTATAGCCGGTTCTGTTGCAACAATTAATCCATTTCTATTTTAAATAAAATAATATCTTTGAATCGTACTCTTTATGCAACATAAAAAATTTGGTTAATCAAACCAACTTCAGCGGATATTGAAAATATATTCGCTTGTCCTTTGCGAATCATATTCATTGATTCAATTCCTTGAATAGTAGCACAAGCGGACTTGAAATTTTTAAATCCTAACATACTATTAGTTATTCGTTTTATATGTCTATGATCTTGTTCAATTATATTGTTCATATATTTGCTAGATCTATGCTTTGTTTTTGGTTTTAATCTACCTAATCTAATTTCATTTTTTATTGCTTTAATAGTAGCTGCATATTTGTCAGTAGTAATTACTCTTGGATTACTATTATGTGGCGAACGCAAGGCTTTCCTAAAAAAATTCTTAGCAGCAACCTTATCACGATTTTTTGATAACCAAAAGTCAATTGTATCGCCACATTGATCTACTGCACGATATAAATATGTCCATACACCGTTAACTTTAATATAAGTTTCATCAACTCTCCATGAATCACTTGTTTTTCTTAAATATTTTCTTAGACCACGATTAAGAATTGGCGAGTATTCCATAACCCATCTAAATATTGTTGTGTGGCTAAGAAATAATCCCCTCTCCTCCATCATCTCTTGGAGGTTTCTGTATGAAAGTGGATACTTTAGATACCACCTAACACATAAAATTATTATTTCGTGCTGATATTGTTTCCATTTAAACATTGCAACCACCTCATATTTCACAAATTATAGTAATTATACCATAGATTAATCATTTATGAAATTGTTGCAACAGAACCATTTTTAATTTAATTGTTATGAATTATGTATATTTCCTCCAAATCAGTACGAGTTATATATCCGTCTTCGTATAACTCTTTTAGTGTCATACCACAGTTTTCTTTTACCGCTAATATCTCTAAAGTCCCTCTGCTTCTGAAACTTAGACTATCTATTACCATCTCGGACTCAAGACCAAACCCCCATACTCTAAAATGGAAAATATGAAAACCGTTATATTGACCGTAGTAATGGTCGATCCACCAACTGTCTATATCTTCTCGTGTGACTCCATTGTTTTGACCAAGGTCAAGATATAGATAACTCCAATTGATTATTTCTGATCTAATTTCATAATTAAGTCCATCATCTCGTTCTATTTTCATCTCATCAATTGCATATTTTGTATCATTAATTACAGTGTTTACATCAGCCTTACTCTCTGCAGCATCTACAGTTTTCTTTCCCGCTGTAACAATATTACATACAATTGTCCAGTTATCTAGACTGAAATCTTCTTGCCTTGCATCAGCATAACTTTGAATTGCCAACTTTGCATCTGTTTTATAACTCACAAGTTCATTATCAGTATTGCATGCCACAAGCGAAAATAGCATTACTATAGCTATCCACAACCCTAAAATCTTTTTTGTCATACAAAAGTCCACCTTTCCATTATTTTCGTGGTAATGATTTCTTTACTTCAGCACAAGGTATATACTGTCTTTCCTTTCACAGGTTTACATAAATTACATTACTCAAATACTTTAAGGAAACTAATCATTCCATCGGGCACATATATTTTACCACACAAAGCCCTCCTTTGTCTATAGTTTTATAAGAAAAAGAACCTTGAGTCAAGGTCCTAATCTTACAACGTTACTTCAGTTCCACTTGTGAACTTAAAGGTTATGGTTTTGTCTTTATTAACAATTGCCTTTTCAACCATCAGCATCCATAAATCATTTGACCATTCAGGCAGGTAGTTATCTGCTTTTTTTATTTCCTCAAGATAAGCCTTCATCTTGATTTCCTGTGATTGCTTGTATGCTCTCTTCTCTAGTGTTTTATCTAGGTCATTCTTTTCTGATTCATACTGAGCGGATAACTCTTCGTACATTCTAGCAAACTCAACTTGGTCTTGAGCTGTCTTGGTGTTTTCTTTGATCATCTTGTCAACCAAGCCACTTATAACTTCCATCTTGTTTTGAAGCTCGATAACCTTTGCATCAAGTTCTGAAGTATCTGCTAACAACTTGATTACTTCATTGACATCTTCTATTATCCTTTGCTTGTCCCTCATCACTTGGTTATAGGCTTCGACAAACTTATCTTTTATCTTGTCATCTACTAATACAGGCGTTTGGCACCTATCGTGGTCTTTGCTATACTTGCGATTGCATCTATATACAAACCTTGCGTATTTGCTAGTCGAATGCCATTTTTTTCTACCGTAGAAAGCACCACAATCACCACAGATTAGTTTTGAGCTGAATATGCTGTTCCCAGAGTAAGCAGCACCAAGTGACTCACGTCTTGTTAGCTCAGCTTGAACTATCTCCCATTCTTCTTTATCGATAATTGCAGGGTGACTGTTCTCTACATAATACTGTGGTAAGTGGCCCTCATTCTTTTCTACCCTATGTTCTAAGAAATCCGCAGTATAAGTCTTTTGAAGTAATGCATCACCTTTATACTTTTCATTTCTTAGTATCGAGTTAACAGTGTTTTTGGTCCATTTACATGATTTTCCAGAGGGAGTCTTTATTTTTTCCTCATTTAAATATTCAGCAATTCCAGAGCAGGTTTTGCCTTCTCTTAAGAATAGCTGGTATATCTTTCTCACTAGGATTGCTGCATTTTCAACAACCACAATCTTACCGTTTTCTTTGGTGTAACCGAGCATACTACTATAAGCCCAGCTAACTTTACCTTCTTTCATTCCCCAACGTTTCCCCATTGTCACGTTTTGTGAAATGCTTCTGCTTTCTTCTTGTGCCATACTAGCCAATCTTTTTCATTTCGTTTTTCTCCTATTTTTCTTTATTTGTACTTATCTAAGAAAGAACAATGTTATTTTCGCCAACGAAAAACTTCATTGTTCCTACGCTAAATAAGTTACTTATTTTTAAATGTGCAATTAGTAAAGGTATTTTGCTTTCACTTTCAATGCAAACTATGACGCTATTACAAGACTCACAAGTTTTAACTGCCCAAACTAAATACTCTTGCATAACTTGCCCAATTTCATCAACTACGCTATCAAGAAAGTTTCGCGAGTTGTTCACTTGCCTATAAATCAAAAAATCAGATCTTATTGGCTCACGATTGCCTACCACGCAAATGTTATGAATACCATTGCCGTCAACAAAAACTCCACCAAAATCTTCGGTAAACTTGCCGTCGCTCGTTGTAAAATGAGTTATTGCTTCATTGTAAGCAATTACGCTTTTTGCGAAGTTTTCAGCGTAGTCCTTCGTTTGCTCAAATTCATTACAACACCTATTGGTGTCAAGCAATATCCATTCTTCCATTTCATCGCACGCTGTAAGTACAAGTACTCCGAGCAACATTATCGATGCGCCCACTATTCCTATTAGTTTTTTAAACATAATCGTCCTCTCTTTCTTATTAAAATCCTTTCCTAATTAATTATCTCACATTTCAATATCATTGTTTTAAGATAAAAAATCTTAATATGTCATTTTTATTCATCCTTTTTGTTTATATTATTATTATATTATTATTATTATTATGTGTCAAGTCTCACATCATTGACAATCCTACACACATCATTGACAATCCTACATAATTTAATTTATATTTCAAATCGTTAAATAGTTATCAAATCGTTAAATTCTTGCTTAATCGTTAAATTGTTCTCTAATCGTTAAAAAGTTAAATAACAATAAAAAAAGAGACCTGTAGTAGTTTAATTCTACCCTACTATTTGTCTCAAAAATTCGTGCAAAAAGGAGAAACTCCACTATTTTTGCAACAAAAAAGGCTCAATACAAATCGTTAAATTGTATCAAACCTATGCATTCAATATGTGTAAGACTACCTATTTTGATACATTTACGCACCCCCTGTTGAATTTTACGCACCCCTATCAAAATCTACGCACCCTTCACTAGTTTTACGCACCCTTATTTTTGCAGACCATAATATAGGGTTAAAATCTCACTATCTTGATTGAAAGAGCACGCTAATGCTAGTACAAATTCGTGCCTCTCTTTTTAAAACAAACTTTTATCGCATACTAAAAACAAATCAATAAGTTATTAAAAAAAGCATTGTTATTTTTACTCTACTATTATACAAGTAGTTCCCCGTAATTACTACTGTCTCTCCAACAGCTGATTGGTAAGCATATATTATTCCCCAACCATCAACGCTTGCATAACTAGTATTACTTGAGGACCATGAATAATACTGCAATATAACAATTGGAACCGTAATTCCTGCAAAAAAAGATGATGCATAAATATGCTGAGAAGCTGAAATAGTAGTTTCAACAAAAATATCAATTGGAGCGCTAGAATATGTTTCTGTATCATTCAAAACAGTAAATTCCTTAACAAACACTTTTGAAGGATTTACCTTAAGCACAGCCATTATTTTTACAGTAGTGTCTGTTGTTACTGGCAATGCTAATACAGTTCCATATGGGGTAACTGTTGCAACATTTGTATTACTTGAATACCAATCATAATCTAATCTTGATGCTGATACTCCATAATTAAAATCAGGATAAATAAGTCTTGTAAAGCCTTCTGTTATAAATGTTTGGCGATAGCTTTTTATAGACTTATCTGCTTCAATTATACTAATTTGACTTCCACTAGGAGTCCAAACATCTGGATCAGTTACTAATACATGACTTCCCGACTGATTAACAAGTCTAAAAATCTGGATAGTAATATTCGTTCCCACTACTATATTAAAGTATCCTACATAGTATATACCTGATTCTAAATAAACTTCTTTTGTATAATCATCCATTTCCCATGCATCAAAGAATTCTATTACTGTTTGATTATTAACTACTTCTTTTTTCATTATCACAAATATTGGATTAGCGGTTTGATCTGTACTATCAGTTTTAAACTCAAATTTACCTGATTGTAATATGTTAATCGCTTTAATTTCATCGCCTTTCGATGTAGTATTGTTAAACAAATCAATGCTTGATTTAACATCTTCATCTAAATCAAACAAATTAACCTGGGACGGGTTATCTAGTAATCTAGCAGTTAGCTTCAACTCAGATATTTCAGCAGTAACATCAAAGTTTACTTCTACGTAATATTTTTTAATATCAGGAAGATAAACTGTTACTGTATTTGAACCATTAACATTTTTTGCTTCATTAGAAATTCCATCAATTGTAAATTTTTGTATTACGCCATTTAGGTCTCTAACCACTATTGAATTTGCTGAATAGTTAATAGTACCACTACTAGATGCTTCTAATGTGAATGTAACAAATCTTGTAGCATGATTATTGAAATAAAAAACATTTTTCTTATTTTGAATACTACTTCTAATATCTTGGTTTGAATTTAATAAGAGTTGACTTGTCGCTTCGAAAATAGGAGTATCTATAGCACTTGAAATATTATCAGTTTTTATTTCTATAATATGTTCACCAATATTAAAATATAGAGGAACTATAACACTTGTAGCTACTATAGTGTTACCATCTACTTTAATTAATTCGTTGTTTAAATTTTCCTTTATAAAATAGTAGCAATTTGCAACATTAATATTATATTTAAACTCTCTTACTATATTATTTAATGAAGTACAATTGTCAAAGGCATTAGAGGAAATACTAACAACACTGCTAGGTATTATTAAATTATTTAAATTTGTACACCCTTTAAATGCTTCACTTCCTATAGAAATAAGATTGTTTGGTAAAGTGACACTTGCTAAATTTGTACAGTTTTCAAAGGCATTTGGGTTTATACTTGTGGTACTTGCAGGGATTGTAATTTGGGATAATTGAGTTTGATTAGCAAAGGCACCACCTCCAATTGATGTAACAGGGTATATAACATTATTTACTGCTATATTTTCAGGAATTAAAACACTCCCAGATATAGTTGAACCCTGTTTTAACCCAGTAATCGTTGCGTTTCCATTTAATATGCTCACTGAATAAGGTAAAGCGTTTTGAACTGCCTTGAATGCATTAAGACGCTTAACATTTTGATTCCCACTTGGTGTAGAAATTGTAATACTATCGCCACTATTAGTTATTATTGATTTTATTTGAGATGAAGATAGATCTTTATTTACTGATTTTATTAATGCAGCAACTCCTGCAACATGAGGAGCTGCAAATGAAGTGCCACTATCAGAAATATATTTGCCATTATTGGTTGTTAAAAAAATATCCTCACCTGGCGCAAATATGTTTACGGAATTACTCCCATAATCTGAAAAAGCACAGAGAGAATCACTGTTATTAGTTGCGCCTACAGAAATAATATTTGGAGAATCAAAACATGCAGGGTAAACAGGGGCAGAGGTAGCATCATTATTCTCGCTTTCATTTCCAACAGCACATACAACTAGTCCTTCGCATTGCTCAATCTTTGACTTTAAAAAGGATGATGGTGTACCATAATAACCTGCACTAAGATTTATCACATCAAAGCCCTCTTCTGCACAATAATCAAATGCTAACATTGCAGTTGAAATAAAAGCTTCTTTATTATTTCCTTGTCCATTCGAATCAGGATTTGCAATTTTTAATGATACCAATGTTACTTTTGGGGCTACACCGATTACTCCCTTACCTTGAGCTGCAACTATTCCTGCGACCCCTGTTCCATGGTTATCATCGTCAGTAATAGAAGTCGGAATGTATGGTGATTGTAATGTAAAATCTCTGCTTGAAGCGATGTCTACCTTACCTTCTAAATCTTCATGATTTACATTAATACCCGAATCCATAATAGCAACCTTTATAGCTTCATTACCTTTGGTAATATCCCATGTGTTATGCATTTGAAGAAAAGGATTATTCGGATTAGAATTATTCAATGCCCATTGATTTGCATAATATGTAGGAGTAGGATTAGGTACTGCAAAAAAATTCATAATGTAATCGGGCTCAGCATATAAAACATCTTCTCTTTTTTCAAGTTTCTTTATTGTTTTAAGAACGTTTTCTTTATTTTTTTCTGCTAATTCTAATAAAAGTGTTGTTTTAAAATCAGAAGTGCTAGAATTATTTACTCTTTTTTCAAGTTCTTGTTGTTTTCTTTTAGCATCATAATCGGTTAAACTTTTGACCGAAACACACGATACTTCAGAAAAATCTTCTTTACTATATGATTTTAATCCTTTTGAAACTTCAGTTTTTAAAGCTACCAAAACTCTATTGTCAGAAAAATTATCTTCAAGAGTCGCTAGGCAACTTAGTTTTTCCTCAATTTCATTATTATTTACTTGTGCATTAACATTTGTTGTGCTAAATCCCACAAATTGCATTATTAAAATAATAATCATCAATTGTTTAAGAATCGTTGAATATTTTATTTTCATATTTCTTTATTCCTTTCTATTTTCCGTCTTAACAAATATTTTCAATTAATACTAGATATCCATGATATTCATATGCATTTTATGAATTTCCTTCAATTCATTTCTAGTTAAATATCCTTCTTCATATGCCTCTTTTAATGTTTTCCCAATATCATCACTAATAGCGTAAATCTCTTCAGACCCATGTCGACTAAAATTTAATCCGTCAATAATTTCTTCTTTAATTACTCCAAAAGTCCAGGCAGTGAATTTTAAAATGTAGAAACCATTATACTGGCCATAATAAGTGAAAGTGTTTTTCCCCTTGAAAGAATATAACCCATCAAATTCAATTTCTGCCCAATTATGACATAATTCAAGAATTGCTAGCCTTTCTTCATCCTCTAGTGGTAGCCCAGATTCATATATTTTTAATGGTAAACTTGGGGTTTCATCAACCCAAATTAAAATACTGTTGTCATCATAATAATTAAATTCTATATTCGCAACTATATCAGGGCGTACACAATAATAGCCTAAATCATAATCAAGATAACGCTCATAATAAACATCTTTTATCATTACTGCAAAACTACCCTTATATTCCCCAAGATACCTTAAAATTGTAACACCTTCTGTTTTAGCTTCAGGATATCTTAAAGTTCCAGCGCGATTTTTTTGTTTTAAAAAATCTACTCTTGTTTCTTTAATTTTTTGTGCAACTTTTTTATCTAAACTTTTAGAATATTCAAGTGTCCCATGGTAATAATCTGCTATGCTTTGCACATTTTCAACAGTCAATAAGCCTTCTTCGTAGGCTTCTCTTAAATTATAAAAAGTTCCTATATCATCAGTTTGCTTACACGCAGATAATGAAAATAATAAAAATACTACTATATACAAAACTACAAATTTTTTCATCTAATGTCCCTCCTAAGGTAATTATATATTTTTAAATTTAATTTGTCAACAAACACTTTTCAAAATACTATTGTCTTTAATTCATTTATAAGATATAATTAATTAGCAAAACTTAATAATCTCACTAATTAAGGAGGTAGCTTCATGAACTGGGAAAACTATATTGACGAGAATTTAAAGTTCGGTTTGTTAGAAATCTTAATTATGTATCTTTTGTCTGAAGAAGATATGTATGGATATAGAATAAAAAAGGAATTACTTAAAAGAACTAATGGTTCTTTTAAAGTCAGAGAAGGCACTTTGTATGGACCCCTCTATAGGCTAGAACAAAGAAAACTAATCTCTTCAAGAAGAGAATTAGTCGGAGAAAAACGGTTTAGAAATTATTACCACTTAGAACCAGATGGCATTGAATACTTGAATTTAGCTTTAGCTAAATATCATGAAATTTCACAAGGTGTTGCTAGTTTATTCAATTGGGGGGAAAAAGAAAAATGGCAATTCTAACAAGTAAAGAATACAAACTCTAATATATATAATATAATTTCTTATATTTTCTATACATTTTCATTTTAAAAACACAATATTTATAACACATAATTTAAAGATATTCTAATTAGTTTTTATAAAATTAGATAACTATATTATAAATGTCAAGTTAAGAATGGACACTTTTGTGCATTTAAGATTCCTCAGTATTATTTAGTTTAAGCTTGTCTTTGATTCTATAAGAAGGACCTGTGATATTAAATAAATATGAATGGTGAACAATACGGTCTATAACTGCTTTAGTAATCATTTCATCATTGCCAAGTATTTGTGCCCATTTATCAAAAGTCATGTTGCTTGTGAATATCGTGGATTTCTTGGTATATCTTAAATCAATTAATTGAAAGAATAACTTGGATTCTAAAGGTGAGATTTCATTAAATCCTACTTCATCAATTACTATTAATTTATATTTAAAAAAATGTCTGACTCGCTTATCAAAAGTTCCTTCTTGATAAGCGTTTTTTAATATGGTTATTAATTTATTAAATTTAATAAAATATACACTATTACGTCTTATTGCTACTTCATAAGCTATGGCTATTGCTAGGTGTGTTTTTCCAACTCCTGGATTTCCTATAAAAACAATATTGTGTGCTTCTTCATAAAAATTAGATTTGGCTATTGCTTTAATTTTTTCTTCACTTACTCCTGGTTGAAAGCTAAAATCGTATTCATCTATTTTCCTTAAAAAAGGAAATCCTGCTACCTTAACGTTATATAATTTGTTGTTTTCTTCTTTTGCTAGAACTTCTTTATTTAGAACTTTATGAATTCCTTTTAACTCTGCTGGATTTATTTTATCATTTATGTGAAGTTCTTTTAAATAAGTGTATGCTGATTTTAATTTTAAATATATTAGTTGATCTAAAACTTCGTTAATCATATTTTATATTCCTCATTTCATTTAGTATTATTTCTTTTCTTTTGTTTTTTTCTTTTGATTTATCGATTATTTCGTAATTTAATTTGTGTTCTTCTTTTATATTTAATAAATTATTACTTATTTTATGAATTACTATGATTTTTTTGTTATAATAGATGTGGAGTTCATCTCTTTTGATTGCTAGGCTTACTTTTAATCCTATAAATTTCTTTGGTACGGAATATTTGTTTGATTTATAGCTAATTAGTGATTCATTTGAGACATAAACTTCATTTAAGGAAAGGTGATACTTTTGTCTTACTTCTTTAGAGGGAAGCGGCTGGAGTTCACCTTTTTCTTTCTCTAATAAAAAGATTCTCGGAAACTTTGTTGCTTGTGAAATGGATTCATTGTCTTCTTTGTTTATTGTTTCTAGTAATTCTGATACTTCATATAAATCTTTGTATTTTCCGTTATAGTTTTTTAACTGATCTACCACTTTGTTTTGTGTTTCTGTTTTACCTTTCGTTTGAGGACGGCGAGACATACATACAATTGGTTTTATTCCATAATCTTTACAGAATTCCATAAACTTAGTTGTTAAGATTGCAGGGCTATTTTTTGTTCTTGCTTTTTCAACGAATTGCTTTAAATTGTCTATTACTAATTCTCTT